>Ga0187781_10003094_pt1 | contig 12551 bp, 6 predicted proteins | sample 0715_SJ02_MP02_2_FD_132447 | JGI IMG/M metagenome (GOLD analysis project Ga0187781, IMG submission 132447) | Tropical peat soil microbial communities from peatlands in Department of Meta, Colombia - 0715_SJ02_MP02_20_MG | ecosystem: Environmental > Terrestrial > Soil > Wetlands > Peat | place...
ATCGGAATCACCGGTTCTTACCGGCACGTCCGGAGCTCTTTCCAGTTCAATTGCCTCTTGGCTTGCGGTCATCCAGTGACGAAGCCTGCGTCGATTTTCTTAAGATGGGCGCAGGGCTCGGAATGCTGATCCAGATCGCTCTTCGACTTCATCGGTTACTTATGCTGGGTACACATCAATCCCGTGGATGGAACCTCTTCTCCACTTGAGATTCCCCGCTGACATCCGTAGGCGGATTCAGCTGATGGGCCTTTCTTGCCTACTTCTCGATCAGGCAATACTCCCCAATCTTCTTGCCGGTCTCTGTGCTTCCCGCGGACTCGGAGAATATCTGAACATCGTGACATTCATACATTCCCGTATTAGTTGGAAGCTCAACCATTTGGTATTTGCCGCTCTTCAGCGAAGCGCAGCCCGGCGCTCCCTGGTTGCACTGCAGTTCGTAGGCCTTGGCACCTTTGACCACATCGACAATCACCACGCCGTTGCTCAGTTCACTCCCCTTAACCGTTATAGCGGACTTCTCCTGTGCCGCAGCCCTCACCGCGCCCGAGAGCAAGAAAACCGCGAGCACAAAGAAGAGCGTGATTCTCATCTTCATAAGCACCCCCTGGGATCGACGCGGCCTGCCAATCGATCCTTTCATCTCTATGGTGGTGCCTTCTGTCCAGACTGTCTGTGACAAACTACATGGTGCAACGTGACGGTCGAATGTGTCTGCGGTGCGAAGTCCGCCTGGTCCGTGCCCGGTTGCTGCCAATTCATTTGCGGCCTAGGTCACGTCTTACTGCTTCAGCTTGGATTCAAATGACTTAGAAGCGACGAACAGACTTGCGGCAATGTCCGGCCGGAGCTGCGCGGACAAGGTGAAGTTCCCGACGAAACAGTCGCAGCACTGAATGGCTGCGGCCTAGGGCTGGTAGTTCTGACAAAACTCCTGGCAGATGGCATGGGCAACGTAGCCTGCGGCGGTCGCAAATGCGCCCCCAGCGCTGTCCATCACCGCCGTATTCGGATCGAGTCCCTCCGAAATGATTCCACCATCCCAGCGGCTGGCCCGCAGTATCTTCAGCGCCTGTTCGCGCCCACGAGCCAACAACAAATGATCCGCAACGCTCCAGGATGTTGTAATCGGCAACCGGTAGCTGCCCGGCAGTCCATAAGCGCGATCCGCATAGGAGTATTTGTAATTCTTGGAGTGCAGCCATTCATAAGTGCGAACAAATACAGGATCGTTCTCCGGCACAAATCCCAATGCCGGCAGCTTCAGCAACGAGCCCGGAGGCACATCCACAAACATTGAATTTTTTCCGTCTGTCGCGCACGCGAAAATTGGTCCCGTCGCACCCGGAGCCTGATCAGAGATCCCATACTTCATGATCGCATTCCGCAATGCCGCGGCACGCTCTGTCATCTGTTGCGCGCCGGCGCGGTCCTTCATGCGCTCGAGAAGCGCACCCAAGTCCAGCATTGCCCGCCAGCTCAGCACATTGTCATAAATCAGAAATGGCGGTTTCTGATATTCATCCTGCGAGTCCTGCAGCGACGAGTACAACCCCGTCTCCGCATCCAATCTCTCAAACAGCCGGTCGCGGAGTGCTCGGAGCGCCTCCTGATGATTCGCCAGAAAAGCCTCATCGTTTGTCCGCCGGACATACGCTGCTGCCGCCAGAATCGGCGCTACCGCCTCGTCCAGCTGAAAGCCATCCTCCAGCACAACTCCATCGATAAAGCGGCTGTGAATGCCGGTGTTCCTGAGCTGGACAGTGAGCGCATACTCCAGCGCTTCACGCGCCAACGAAGGGTCGACATCCAACAAGCCCGGAAAACTCCAGAGCATCGCATCCCGGTCCCAGTAGGCGGCTGAAACGTAGTAGCGCGGGCTGCGCGACGTCACCCCTACAAACTGCTCGGTGTCGATCGTCCTCCCCCACGCATAAAGCGATGTAAACAGAAAGTTGCGGTTCATCAGCAAATCGAGATCCGCTTGTCCGGTGGTTCGCGTTCGCGCGCGGCACCAAGCTGCCGTCTGCTCAATGATCTTGTCCGCCCCGTTGCGCTGGATCAGTTCTCGCAGCGCCTTCGCGTTGTGTGGCGCGCTGAACTCCTCCAGCCCCACCCCAAGTACAAAATCTGCTTCTGCCGTTTCACCCGGAGCCAGCTTTACTTCCCGTCGCGCATCCACCGTCGGAGCTACCACCACCGGAGGTACTAGCGTATGTCCCACCGACCCCGGATGTACCAGTGACCACGCAAACTGTGTGTCATGCGTGACAAAACTGAATACTTCGCCTGAATCCATCCACGCCGCCTCGGCCACCGTTCGCTCGCCACGGAGTTCCACTGGCGTATAAGTGACTCGATTCATCGCGCCCCATGATGCTTTCACCCCGAGCGTCACCGGAACGCCCTCAGCCCTCCGGTTAGTAAGTGTCAAATGAATAAATGCGGCCCGCGATCCAGGCGGAGCGCAATAACTAACACTTACGTCAATTCCTTCCACACTAAGTTGACCTACCGGAATCCAATATTCGATAAGCTCCCACGACGGATTGAGGAACGGAAGCGCTTTCCCGTCGATCATGAAATACGGCTCTATCGCGGGCTTCCCCCGCTCACCCGCTACTTCCAGTAAGCCGCGATCACGCATGGAAAGCACATTAAAGCTTTGGATCGTCCCATCCGCTGCCCGTATTGTGGGCAGCGCGATCCACTCATTCCCGGTCGCAATTGCATCATCAGCGCCAAGAGAGATCGGATACCGTCGGGGAGCTTCCGCTGCCGCAACTAATTGCCCTGCGTCCAAGAGCAGAAGGCTCAAGACCGTAAACGACAAGAACACGTCCCGCCACACCGCTCCACTGCGAGACCAGAATCGTCCCCTCATCGATGTCACTCATTTCTCCGCAATATGAACTGTCTGTTCGACCAACACTGTTGCGTGCTGACCCGAACCGGTCCGTGCTCCAAGCCGCACTTATTGCGTAGTCGCCTTATTAAGTTTCTCCAGCATCGCCGCGATCTCCGGATTCGCCATGAAATTCTTCCACACTAACCCCGTTCGATAGTTCTCGATCATGACAACAATCGGCGCCTGGTCCAATCCGAGATAAATAGGCGAAACCCACTTCGCCTCCGCGTTATATGCATCGCGCGGCCCATAGATATCCCACATTTCCGCGCCCAAGTCGCGGTAATAGTGCTTCAGCGCCGCCATCGACGCCTCCGGTGTGTAAGCAAAAGACGCCAGTGCGCCCGTAGGTGTCAGCGTTCCCTCATCGTGGTCCGCATCCGGAGCATTCGCCATATATCCTTGCGGGCCGTCGCTCGCTGTTAGTCCCCAGGCGTCCGGGCCGTACCCGGCGAAATGCTTTGGGTTCGCAATGCAATATGCTCGATTAATCAGCGCTAGGTGTTGATTGTTATCGAAGTAAGACGTCGTATATCGGTCGTGCAAAAGGTGCGGGTCCATTCCCATAAACGAGTAGTGAGAAAAAAATAAAGGTCCACCCGTTCCAACTCCTACATCAAGCTTGATCCCATAATAGGTATGCCCACTTCCATAGTGGTCACCATCCTGGCGTCCCGACCACCCCTCACGATAGCGAATGGCGTCTTGCGATTGACTCGCCCAGCCGGAGTAATACATATCAACGGGCACACTGTGTGTTGGCGAACCAATGCCCAGCAAATAAGTGATCATCACTTCATTGAAGCCAATCAGCCGGTGATGCATCTGAAATGCCCACTCCGGCGACCAGTGCCAATAGAGAAAGTCGCTGTTCGCTGTCTCGCGATACCAGTCCCACTCAACGCTCTCCCAGAGTTGCGTAATTCTTCGATATAGTGCCTGTTCGCCCTCCGACGGCCCATGAAAATACTGGCGTGCCGCGAGCAGTCCCTCCATTAGGAACGATGTTTCGACTAGGTCCCCTCCGTTGTCAAACATTCCGAACACCGGCATCGAATGTCCAGTGCTTCCATCCATGAAATGCGACCACGCGCCGTGATATCGCTGAGCATGCTCGAGAAAATTAACGATCTTAGTAAGTCGCTCGATACCCCGATCGCGCGTAATAAATCGCCGCTCCACTCCGACAAGCAGCGCCATAATGCCAAAGCCACTGGCTCCCGTGGCAACGATCCGATCGTCTCCAGGAATGCTCTCCCTCGCCATTCCGGAATAAGGGTCCGCGCCTTCCCAGTAGTATTCAAAACAGGCTCTCTGCAGCATGGTTAGCAGTTCGTCATCGCTCAGCTCATGCGTCGCCGCCGCAGCCGTCTCCGGCATCGCCGACTCACGGTATTTCCAATTCGCGGCAGCAACTTTGTATTGGGCTCGCACGCCCGCTTTGCCAAGAAAATCCTCATACCGATGAATCCCGGGCAACTGAATTCCAACCGGCGCAAAATTCTTCCCATCCAGCGACCGGTAGATGACGAAGCGCGCCAGCGCCGGGCTTTCCGCCGCGTCCCACTCGACTTCAACATGGCGGTCGTATCCGCTTGCTCGTATCTTCAGTGGAGTCGGCAAACTGTCTTCAGCGATCGGCTCGTCATCCACCCGAATCTCATCGACCATCAGCGTGTGCTGTACGCTATCCGCTCGTCCCTGGTGGAAGATTATGCTTTGCACATGTTCCGGCAGGAACGGATAGATGGATCCCGTTCGAAAATCGACCAACGGAATCTTGACCTCTACCCATCGTTCATTCGGTATATCACCTGTGTACCTGCCAAGTTCTAGCGGCTCGGTAAAGCTTCCGTCATGTTCTGCGGACAAGACAATCTTAGGAAGGTCGCCGGCAGAAATCGCCTCCGGGGCAAACACCCAGAAATATAAGTTGTGCCCCATCAGCCCGGGGAATCTGTTTCTTACTTCCGGCGTTCTTACCTCCGCCACCCACCCCCCACCCCGCTCAGACCGCCATCGCAGGCGAATTGCATTCGGTGGCGTCAAGAACGTGGAAGTGTCGACCGGTAACCGGCCATCCTTCTGGTCGAGAAAGCTCTCCCCGGATGCCTGAGCACTACTGTAGAAATACTGGTCTGGCGTCAGACTATTATCGAAGATTACATGCTGATAGTAAGTTGAACCGGCTGCACCCACCGCAAGTGCAACGAACAGATAAGTCGCCGCTGCAAAGCGGACACAGAGACTGCCTGTCAACTCCAATCCGGCCACATTCATACTTTTTTGACTCTGCCCGAGCCAAGTCCCTGCCCACGAGGCGCGCCTATTCGCGCTGCACCTCAATCAACGCCACACCGTTGACTGGCACTTCCACCTTGACGATCCCTTTCGAAAGCCGCAGTTCCTCTGGTTGTTCTATCTCTGCTGTCCGATTCAGTTCCTGTACCTGGGCAACCGTCGGATACCTCGGACTCCCCATCGCCCGATATGCCGCCAGCGAGTTGCTATGTGTGCCATCCACTCGGCTCACCTGGACAGGGCTGTCCGCCGCCACTCCTCGAATGTCCAACTCAACCGTTTTCACCGGTCCCTGCTTGTCGAGATCAACTAAATTCCACACCGCTATCACCAGCGTTCCGTTGGCCCGCCGCGTCACCAGCACACCGGGGGAATCCTGTGGAATCCTCTCTTCCCCCAGTCTATGCAGCAAAGCGAAAGCCGCGTAGCTCGGTTTGCGTATCCCTCCCATGGCCATCAATCCGAACCCGCCATCAAATGGTTCGCGCTTTGGCCCGTTCTCCTCGAACACGTCGCTGAACGTCCAGTAGGACATCATGTCCACCAGTCCATCACACTGCTGAATGTCCTCGGCCAGCGCTGCCCCCACGTAGACCGTGTCCCGTGCCTGCAATGATTCAAACGACGGCACATTCCATTCTGTCCACATCAACGGTACGTTCGGGCGCCCCGATGCTGCAATCTGATCATGCACTTTCCTGATCGCACGGCAAACCCGCTGATCCATCGGAACATCGTCGTGAGTCCCGAATAAGTCCTCAACCGTGTCATCGGCATACGCATGGCTGGAAATGAAATCGGTCGGAACATTCGCCGCTTCAGCATGCCGCAGAAAATCATCCACCCAGTGGGCCGAGGAAGTTGCCGGCCCACCAACGCGCAGGCGGCGGCTCACCGCTTTCAACGTCCGCGCGGTATGGTCATATAACTCAAAATAAGTCGCCTGTTTCGGATCGCCTGACCAGAAGTCAATGTTAGGTTCATTCCAAACTTCGAAATACCACTGCGACACTTCCTCAATTCCGTATCGATCCACCAGATGCTGGGCGAAGGCGCGAATCAATGCATCCCATTTGGCGTAGTCCTTAGGCGGAGAGACAATTTGTTTGTACCAGAAAGGATGCACGTCCTGCCGCAAAGCCAGCTTTTTCGGCATGAAGCTGATCTCGACAAAAGGCCTCACTCCATTTGTCAGCAGCCCGTCGTAAATCTGATCGACATAAGAAAAGTTATAGACAGAACTACCCTGCGCGTCTTCGTCGTAAACCCCGTCCTCATCGTGCAGTATGTTGTGAAACCGCACATAGCGGAAGTCAGTAATCTTCTTCACCTCCCGAAGGTCGTTGCGATAACTCTCCCGCAAGGTCAGGATTGCTCGCCCAGACCCGAACATCTCCTCCCAAAAATGTCGAAATGGTCGGCCGGGCGCTCCGGCGTCGATGGTCACTTTCTGAGGTGAAGGTTGCGCCCAAGCCACGCTCGCGCCTAGTCCCAACCCGAGCACGACAGCGCAGAGCCAGGGGAGTCTCATCAACCTTCCTTAGCGTAGGATTTCGAGGCTTGCCTCGGAGCCGTTCGCTGAATGTGGTCCGATCCACACGCTGACCTTTGCCGGCTCGGCGACGCAATCATTGTGCTCGTCCCAGATGGCGAATGCGTCCGGCTCCATTTGAAAGGTAACCTTCTTGGTTTCTCCCGGTGCCAACGATACCTTCTGATACCCCTTCAGCGCACGAACAGGTTGCGCCGTGCTCGTTCCCCGAAGGCCAACATAAAGTTGCACAAGTTCTTCTCCCGCTCGCAACCCGGTGTTGGTAACGTCAACCGTCGCGGCAACAGCCGTGGGTGGATCCTTCTCTCTCAAGCCTCGATTCAGTTCTGCAGCGCTCAGTTGCGTCTTACTCACGGTTGTTGACCCGTATGAAAACGTGGTGTAGGAAAGTCCGTAGCCGAATGGAAACTGCGGAGCATTCACCTCGTCGATGTAGCGTGAGATGTACCTAGTAGGCACATCGTGCGGCGGCTGCGTAAGATCAACACTATCCGGTGGCCTTCCTGTGTTCAGAGCGTTGTAGTAAAGCGGTTCTTGCCCCACGCTGCGCGGCCAACTCACAACCAGCCTCCCGCTCGGATTGAATTCGCCAAACAATGTCCGCGCCAGCGCCGGTCCAGCTTCGGTTCCCGGCAGCCATGCCGCCAGAATCGCAGGCACATGTTCTGCCGCCCACGGCACAGTCAGCGGACGTCCACTGAATAGAATAAGTACCACCGGCTTGCCCGCGCCTACTACCGCCTCCAGCAACTCCTCTTGCCGTCCGGGAAGGCCCAGTTTTGATCGCGACGCCGCCTCCCCGCTCATGTCTGGCGCCTCTCCCAACGCCAGAATTGCCAGGTCCGCCTCCTTGGCCGCCGCCACCGCCGTTCCAATCTCCTCGCTGCTGCCCTTTGTGATCCCAACTCCCTTGACGCGCAGCACGTTGTTTTCACCCAATCGCCGGGCCAGCTCTGCAGGAAGCGACAAAGCTGGCCCCTGCGGCGGCGCTTCCGGGTCGGACGGATTGTCCGCCATCGGCCCAATCACGGCCACCTTCTTTACATCGCTTGCAATTGGCAGCAACGGCTTACCGCCAACCGGCGCATTCTTCAGCAGAACAAAAGAACGCTCAGCAACCGTCTGTGCCAATTCCAGGCTCTTCGGCAAAAAGAAAGCGTGCTGTGCACGGCTCTCATCAACATAAGGATGCTCAAAAAGGCCCAGTGCCATCTTCACGCGCAACACCCGCTCAACCGCCTGATCGATTTTCGCCTCGGGCACCGCCCCCGAATGTACTAACTGTGCGAGCTGATCGTGATACAAACTGCTGACCATATCCATGTTGACGCCCGCCAGAAACGCCCGGCGCGCCGCCGTGGCGTCATCCGCGGCAATGCCATGCGCGCGCAATTCGCCGATCGAGTTCCAGTCGCTGACCACCATCCCCTGGAATCCCCACTCTTTTCGCAAAACCTCCGTGAGGGTAAACGGATTCGCAGAAGCCGGCACGCCGTTGAGCGCGTTGAACGCGCTCATCAATGTCGCCGTGCCTGCCTCGATTGCAGCATGAAATGGAGGCAGATAAAATTCGCGCAGTGTGTGTTCGGAGATCTCCGTCGAGTTGTAATCCCGTCCCCCTTCGACTGCGCCGTAGCCAACGAAGTGTTTCGCGCAGGCGGCCATGGTGTCAGGCGCATCCAGGTGCGAACTCTGATAGCCGCGCACGTAGGCGGCTGCCATGCTGGCGCCCAAGTACGGATCCTCTCCCGCGCTCTCCGCGATTCGGCCCCATCGCGCATCGCGCGCAATATCGACCATCGGTGAAAATGTCCAGCGAATACCCACCGCCGACGCTTCCTGCGCCGCCACTCTCGATGCCTTCTCCACCAGCCCCGGATCCCAGGTCGAGGCCATCGCCAGCGGAATCGGAAACTCAGTTCGGAACCCATGAACCACGTCCAGCCCAAATAGCAACGGAATATGCATTCGCGACTTCTCCACCGCGATGTGTTGGTACCGGTTGATCTCCGTCGTTGCGGTCACGTTGAACAGCGATCCCACTTGCCCTTTGGCGATCATGTCTTCATAATCCGATCGTCCCGTCCCCGGTCCGGTCGGTTGGCCGGCTGAATACTGCACCAGTTGTCCCACCTTCTCTTCGAGTGTCATTTGCTGCAGCAGCGCTTCCGCCCTCGACTCAATCCCCGGGTCTGCAACTCCGTAAGCCGTCGCATCCGTCGTCGACGTACCCTTTGCCGCTTCACCAGATGAAGAACTGCCAAGCAATATTGCGCAAAGCAACCAGCCATGAATGCGCCGCACTTGCCGCCCCCTATACCAGCTCTCTCGAACAAGACCACGGCTCGTCGCGTGTCGTCCAGAGGAGCCCATCGTTCACTGCCCGCGCAGAACTGCAAATCGACAGCAACTAAATCGCGTTAGTTACGTGTTGCCGCCTGTATCAAATACGCTTTTGCCGCCGATGTCAAGCCAACTCTTGCTTCCCCTTCACATTCTTCGCTTGCCGCCTTCATTCCCTTGTGCGAGACTTCGCTCCGTGGCTACTCGCAAGCCCAGGCAAGCCAGCGACGGAAACCGGCCAAGCCGCAAGCCCGTGAGTCTAAAAAGTCTGGCCGAGTATCTCGGGCTCTCGCCTGCCACCGTCTCGCTTGTCATTAATCGCTCCAGCGTCGCCGATTCCATTCCTCAGCAGACCAAAGACCGCATCTTTGCCGCCGCCCGCAAATTCAAGTACCGTCCCAACTTTCTCGCTCGTTCCCTTCGCACCCAGCGCAGCTTCACCGTGGGTGTCATCGTTCCCGAGGTCAGTGATGGCTACTCCGCCTCCGTCATGAGCGGCATTGAAGACTATCTTCTTCAGGAGGGTTACTTCTACTTCGTCGCCAGCCACCGTCACCGTGCCGATCTTATCGACGAATACCCACGCATGTTTCTCGAGCGCTCCGTCGACGGTCTCATTGCCGTCGACACGCCATGGCCCTTCAACCTTTCCGTCCCCGTCGTTACCGTGTCCGGCCACAACGATGTCAGCGGCGTCACCAACATCGTCCTCAACCACCATCGCGCCGCTGAGGTCGCTCTAAAGCATCTTCTTAATCTTGGACACCGCCAGATTGCCTTTATAAAAGGCCAGGAATTTAGCTCCGACACCGAAGTCCGCTGGTCCAGCATCGAGAGCGAAGTTCACCATCTCGGCCTGACCATCAACCCTCGTCTCATCGTTCAGCTCGAAGGCGACTCCCCGTCTCCCCAGGTCGGATACAAAGCCGCCAAGTCGCTGCTCGCCTCCGCCGAACCCTTTTCCGCTCTCTTCGCTTTCAACGACATCTCCGCCATGGGTGCCATTCGCGCCCTACGCGAATCCGGACTTCAGGTTCCCGAGGATGTCTCCGTCGTCGGTTTCGACGACATTCAAAGCGCCGCCTACCAGAATCCCGGCCTCACCACCGTTCGCCAGCCGTTGCGCGAAATGGGCCGTCACGCCGCCGAGATTCTCGTGCGCCGCATCAATCGTCCCGGCTCCGATTTCCATGACCGCTACACCGTTGAGCCCGAGCTCGTCGTTCGCGGAACCACCTGTCCCGCCGGCCGAAAGTTGAGGCGTGAGCAGGCGTGAGCGAGTCGCCATTGGCGGCGAGCGGGAGCCAGCCGTTCAAATCCTGAGCGAGCGCAGCTGGTTCCCTACAAGAGCCCAGCTTCGGTTAGGAGCGAGTCGAAGGACCCTGCGGCAAGAGGTCTTGCTACACACAGCCGAAGAAGAGTCTCCCAGTTTCCATAGTCATCTCCCTGTTTCCATACATCCACTTCTTCACGTTTTCATATACGGGCCGCACCCGCGCCGGTGCTCATTTATGTTCTTGACTGTCTTGGTGTGAAGTGCTATACACTGCAGTCGAAAAGTTTACTAAAACTCTGCAAAAGCGATTTAGTAAACGTTCGCCAAGTCGTCGAACGACGCAGCTTCACTGAGCGCTGTTGCTCCCGGGAGATTCCATGAGGCGTCCACGTTTCGCAGTCCATGCCGCACTGCTCATCGTTTGTACTTTCTTACTGACCACGCTGCTTCACGCCCAATACCGCGGCTCAATTCGTGGCACCGTCACGGACTCGACCGGTGCTATGGTGCCGGGCGCGACCGTCACACTTCTGAACACGGACACCAATCTCGCCATGACCGCCACGTCTGACGAGTTCGGCATTTACGTCTTCAACGCGCTTCCCGCGGCACACTACAAGGTTACGGTCGAGCGCTCGGGCTTCAAGAAGAAGGTGCTCGAGAGTGTGCAGATCATTCCCGACCAGCTCAACGCGCTGAACCTGCAGCTTGAGGTCGGCCAGGTCCAGCAAACCGTCGAGGTGACCGGCACCACCGAAACCACCGACACCGAGACCGCGACGGTCAGCGGCACCCTGCGAACTAAGGAGATCGACACCATGCCGGCGGTCGGACGCAACGTCTTCATGCTGCTGCAACTGGCGCCCGGCATCACCGGTGACAACTCGCAGGGAAACAGCGGCGGCGGCAACAACATGCCCGGCAACGCAGGCCCGGGCAACCCCGGTGTCTCCCCTGGCGTGAACGCGGGCATCTTTGCCACGGAGAACGGGCCCCAGGCTACCGCCGGCGGGCTGGGCTACCAGCACAATGGCATTTCGATCGACGGTATCAGCACCACCAGCGCGGTGTGGGGCGGCACGTCCGTCATCACGCCCTCGGAAGATGCGGTCGCCGAGGTGAAAGTCATTTCCGATTCCTACGATGCCGAGAACGGCCGTTTCGCCGCCGCTCAGATTCAGGTCACTTCCAGGAGCGGCGCCAACCAGCCCCACGGCAGCTTCTTCTTCACCGCTCACCGCCCGGGTCTGGACGCCTACCAGAGAGCTAACACCCGCGGCGCCACCACGCTGAGAGACAACACCTTCTTTGACCAGTTCGGTGGCAGCCTGGGCGCGCCCATCTGGAAGAACAAGGTCTTCGGCTTTTTCAACTGGGAGACGGCCCGGAGCCCTGCGACGGCAACGACTTACTCTAACGCGTGGATGGAGACAACCGCTTTCCAGGCCCTTACGCCAGCCGGCCCCATCGCCGCCCAGTACCTGAGCTTCCCCGGCTCAATCCCGAGCAAGGCGACCATCGAAAACATTAGCTGCGCCCAGGCTGGATTAACCGCGGCCTACTGCATCCAGGTTCCGGGTGCGGGTTTGAATATCGGTTCACCGCTAACAACAGGTCCTGGCACGCAGGACCCGAACTGGATCAGCCCCAGCAGTCCCGGCGTGGGCGGCGGTCTGAACCCAAGCGGCCCTGCCGATATCGCCGAGTACTCCGTCCCGCAAAATTACACCCAGTCGATGAACCAGTACATCGGCCGCGTCGATGCCTACCTGACGCCTAAGGACCGGCTCGCCGGATCGATCTATTGGGTACCTCAATCGAATACCACCAGCGGCCTCCGCGCGTATGACCTTGCCCATCACAGCCAGGTCAACGACGCATTCTCGCTGATCTGGAACCGCGTCATCTCGGCGACATTCGTGAACGAAGCCCGCGCCAACGCCGCCGGCTGGCGCTGGAACGATATCAAGAACAACCCGCAGATGCCGCTCGGCCTGCCGGCCGATGGTTTCGCCAACAACGGCGTCAACAATTTTGGCAGCGTTTCGATGACGACGTTCGGACCCAATGTCCCCTCCTGGTTGGACCAGTGGACGTACACGTTCAAGGACGTGGCGACCAAAGTCCTTGGCCGCCATACCATCAAATTCGGCGGCGAACTCACCCGG
>Ga0187781_10003096_pt1 | contig 12550 bp, 15 predicted proteins | sample 0715_SJ02_MP02_2_FD_132447 | JGI IMG/M metagenome (GOLD analysis project Ga0187781, IMG submission 132447) | Tropical peat soil microbial communities from peatlands in Department of Meta, Colombia - 0715_SJ02_MP02_20_MG | ecosystem: Environmental > Terrestrial > Soil > Wetlands > Peat | place...
ACACTGGAAGCGTTGCTGATGAAAAGTATAACAAGCCTGTAATGCGTATTCGGCTGCAACGTAAGACTACTCAACGTGAGCGTTGTACCAGTCGAAGTTAAAGTTGTTTTAGCAATAGGCGTTTGAACCAAGCCGCCAGCAGGTGCACAAGCCGCGGCCATGGCATCGTAATCGCGCCAATCAGGCATCGAACTTGACGTCTGAGTTGACTGGCCAGGTAAATTACTTGATCTTCTTGGAAACGACATGGTTATTCATCATCTTTAATTTTAATCTAAATTAAGAAACATGGGAAAATAAAGAAAAGGGAAAAGGGCGTTTTTAGCTAAACGTTATAGTTAAGGTGACAGTCCAGGTTGCCGTAGATGCTTTTGTGCCCATTCCAGTTACGAGACGGTTGAGAACGTGCTCTGTCGCTGGCGGAGTTGTCGAGTTAGCCGGCAGTGACCCAGGCGTCGTGGTTGAACCGCACATTATCTCGTTCCAAGCCCAATTTGCCTGCGACGTGCTAAACGTGGCTTGCACCACAAGTTGCTGGCTTGAACCCGTTCCCGTGGTTGAAGTCACGATAACCCACAGATGGTTCGTTGATGCCTGAAGTGCCGTCTGAGAAGCTGCAGCGGCAGTCGTTGAGTCGCCTACGCCGATGCATCCATCAGTAGTGTTGATCGGGGTATAAGTTCCGCCGATTAAAGCCGGTGTTAAAATGTTGTTGAGCCCATCATTGAGAAGACAGTTGCCGTCGATTTCAAGAACTTCACTGAGTTTCAACCCCAAGGCTAAAAGCTGTTCTGGAGTGCACTTGCTGTATTTGGTGCCGTCCACGTCGTCCGGAGTGTCGAATTTGCGTATTGTCCAGTGAGCATGGTAATGCGCCTTCTCCGAGAGCATATTCATTACGCCCATGCCGATTCCCTCTTTACTGTTTCCTCTATCTTTAAACATTGAATGACCTCCTTTTTCAATTGTCCAATCAACTACACGATTATGCTTAACAACCCCATGCACATGGGGCGCCAAGCCTGATTGAACCATAAGACCTGTGATTCGGCAGTCAAGGTTTTGCCACTGCCACTCGCCCAAATGATACCACAGCTCGAGTGGAAATTTCCTTTGAAGTGCAAGACTGAATTTAGTCAAGCCAAGCCCATGCGTCACCCAATACGCCGGATCATGAGTATTTAAATAATGAATCAGATAACGATAAGCGCACCAGTCACAAACGCAACTTTCCAACGCTCGAATCATACTGACGCTGGGAATGATATCCTGCTCAACAATTATCAAGTCCTCCTTGCCCCAAACTCGGCGAAGTGCGTCGTCATAACCAGATTCGCCGTCGACGTGGATGTCAATTACCCGATTCTGCGCTCGAATTTTACTGAGCGCCTTCCAAGTTTCTTGTTGTTCGCGTAAACGCATACGCGAAAACGTGTGCAAAATAATCATGGTGTGTCAGGTGCTTATTCAGTCTCAACGGAATTCCGTGTCGGTCAAACTTCATCTTCAATTTTGATTATGATGTCTTTAAGTTCTTGAATAACTGCGTTTTTCTCAACGGGTTTTAACGTTGCGCGGGCAGGCTTATAGCAGCTGATAACAGCGCAGTAAGTGTCTCCGTTTGGGTCTGTAACATAACCGTTTTTCGTAGGATCTATCTTTTGACCGCACCTCTTGCAGGTTATTTGGCTCGTTACTGGATGCCTCCTACGATTCGACTGTACAGTCCAAACGAAGTCTGCGCTGTGTTGCCGTTAACATAACGTGCGCGAACATAACCGTTAACGGCCCTGTAATTTAGAGTCACCACTGCGCCTTCCGCGACCGCAGCCGACGCCGCACCTTGAAGCCAAGTGTTGCCGTCAGGGCTTTCATCAATGTAAAGCGTGCCCGCCTGGTCAGCGGTAACAATAACTCGGATGCCAGCGAAATAAACAACGATTGGAGATGCGGTGACCTGCGGGTTTCTTGTCGCCCCCGTGAAAGTTGCGCTTGCGCCTAACGCCGTTGTTGAATCAACAAATGGTGCAGCAGCCAATTTTTCAATGTAACCCAATCCAAAGACCCTTTTGACTGAGGATTACTCATCTTTCATCTTTTCTCCTTAAACCCTTTTTCAAATAACCGAATCCCGGCTTAACGGTCTCTGACTTAAAAGACAGAGGCGAAGAAAAACTAAACTTACTTAACAAATACTCAAACAGTAGCTTAACTTGTGTTCAAGCCTGTAATCGCAGAAATTGCCTCTCCACACACTATGACGGGACTGTACCGAGTAGTCAAAGTAACATCGACGCTGTCGAACTCCTGCTTAACCTCAACATCAGTCATCAACGGGCGCTTTATCACGAAATAGCCCAGCGGACTGTACGCAGCAGACAAGTTCGGGCCAGTGCTTAAGACGAAAGCGGTGCCGGCGGGAACAACGGTGCTCACGTACACGTTCATGCCGTAAATCGTGCCAACCATGCCGTTCTTCATGCCAGACGGTTCCTCACCGAATTGAGCGTACAGCGAGAACTGCGGCAGATACATAACGTCTCTAGCGTTGATTGGATTAAGAAGGAAGCTGTCAACGATGAAGTTGTTCTTTTCAACAGCAGCCTTAGCCGCCAAGATATCCTTTGTTCCGCAGCCGCCAGTTACGGTGAACGCGGTGCCGGTGGCACCCATGCTTGTGCCGGTCGAAGTAATCGAGTTTCCAGCAGCGTTTTGGATAACCGTCATGCAATCGTTGTCAATCGTGTAAGCCATACGTCTAGCTAAACGACGCAGTTGCTGCGCAATCACTGGGATGTAGAGGTCCTCAATGTTTTCTCGGCTGATACGTTCACGCAAACCCTTCTTGTACGGAAACACAGTAAACGTTGTTAACGGAGTGAAATCCATCATGATCTCAGCGCCCTCACCAACCTGGCTTATAGCTGTTGCCCTGCTACCTTGCTCCTTAACGAAAGTTGCGCTCTTACCCATAGGCAGCGGAAACTCCGGAAGCAACTTCTTAACAACCAAAGCCGGCATCGTCAACTCAACGATCATCTTAGACAACGCAGGATAAAATTCAGCCCCAGTAGTAACATAAGTCAAAGCTGACTCAACAAACGCCATGCAAAATCACCTTTTTACCTACCAAAGAAGCACGTAGACGGTTTGACCCGAAGCAGAAACCGTTGACAAAGCAATGCCTAAGATCGTCGTGTTCTTATCCGTGTTGTCAGTAATGACCTGGCCGTTTGACGAGCCGTTCGTTACCTGGTCGCCTGCGTTTATAGCGCCGCCGCTAGTAGCCCTGCATATTCCTCTGCATACGATACTGATGAATTGGCCAGCCGTGCCGCCGGTCAAAGCGATGCCGACGACTTTCGTGCTGTTAGCAGCAGACGGCACATCAACGGTCCAGTCTGTACTGACCTCCACAACCTGACCCATCGTTACAGTAACACCGGAAGCAACAGCCAAAGTTATGATGTATCGGTCGCTGACAAGCGGACTTGTGCCTTCAAGAAACGGAGCATTACCTACACCAGACAAAGCAAATCACCCTAATCATTGAAAGCCGACTAGCTTCTTGTGCGCCTTCAGCAGATCCTTAAACCAATCGTAGTTCCCGAGAGCATCCGCCTGCGTTTGCAACTGATCAACCGCAACAATTCCCCTGCCAGCTCTACGCTTCGCAGCTTGTGTCTCAGCGTTCTCATCCTGCTCGTCGCCATCCTGCTGGAGTTGCTTGGTCAAGTCGCTGATCTTCCTGCTTAAACTGCGTTTGGTGGCACGCTTAGCCACCTCGGCCTCAAGGTCAGTCACTTTCTTCTTTAGGTCTTCAATGTCAGCAGCCGAAGCGCCCGAATCATTAATCTGCCTTTCCAATTCCTGAAACTGCTGCAGGAAATCTTCGTACGTCACCGGCGCCGATTTTCCGTCCGGATTAGCCGTGTTTACCACGCTATCGCCATTGCCCGCACTGTGTGAAGAAGCACCTTGCTGAGCATTACGTTCAGACAAAGGCTTCACCTCTTTTGCACTTAAAGTTTTTTTATCAGGTCCTTGCGACTCACGTCTAGAACCCTCATCATCACATGTTTTTCCAATAACAAATGACCGTGAAACAAACTCGAGCCTACCAAGCAAATCAAGCTTACCCTTCAAAACAGACACGTGATTAAGCAACCCCAGCCGGCGCCCATCAACCTGGCTCCTATCCATGGCAGCCGCAAAACCCACAGGAACAAACTCCGTATCCTTATAGGCTGGGCTCGCCACGATGCTGAGTTCACGCACTTTAGGCTTGTGAATAATTTCCCAGGCTTCAGGACACAGGTGAACAAGCATGCCTTCCTTGCGCGTGGGCTTACCGCACTTGCTGCACTCGACGATGTCGCTGTCGACTTGGATGCTAACGTGGTTAACGTAGTTACGCAGAATCTTCTCAATCAGATGCTCCTCGCCCACCTCAGCGCAAAACATAACTCGACTGCCGTCTCGATTAGCAGAAGAAACCCGCCCGACAACCATCAACGCGCTTTCCGCATGATCAACGCGCAGCTGAGCACCAAGCAAACCTGCAGCAACAAAATCAAGGTCTTCGCTGGGAATCTGCCACTTATTCGAATTCACCGACGCATCGATCGCGACACCTTCTATATTCAGCAGTTTTTCTTTCAAAGCGAGTTGAGCGTCTACACCTTCCGCTGCTTGGAAAGCCACAAAATAACGCAGTTGCATACAATATCACTCTGATTCCACGCGACCATTACGCAGGCGTACGCTTACCGGCGGCGGCAAAACAAGCAGCCTGCCAAGCTCCGAAAGCCTGCCAATCCTCAAGAAAACTCTTCTTTTCATCAAGCGACGTTTCAACGCCCGCATCCTTCGCCGCCTCAACCAGCTTCTTACGCGCCTTCTCCTTCAATTCAGGCGACAGCTTCGTATGACTAAGCATAGCAAGCGCATCACGCAAATGCGGCAAATCCACCTTTCCATTCATGTCTTTGAAAGGCAGATGCCTAAGCGACCTTGGCTTCGTCTTATTTTCCGTATCTTTGACTCCACCTTTTTCGATGAGCGCGAAGCAAACATCAGGTAAGTCATTGATGTATTCTTGGGTCCAAAGGGTTGCTTTGAAATATGACATTTTTGCACGTCTCATAAAGTTTATTTATTATTGCGAAAGTTTTACTGGCATTTGCCGTAGGGGTTCAATTTACAATTATTCTAAATCGATTCCTTCTGTCGATAGTTTTTTTAGATAACCCTCCAGCGACAAGGGGCAATTAACCAAATCTCTAAATTCTTTCTTTTCTAAGTGTAGCTGTATTGACATTACGTTTATCAAGTGGTCGTCAATTTCGCTAGCACCATGACTAACCTTTGTTCTAATCTCTGTTTTCTTCCCCTTAACATAAAGTATAAGACGCGTATGGTCACTTTCGCCTTGCAGGAATCCTTTTCTGTTCAAACCGGCAAGAATATCTCTTACTTTCATCGTTGGCAAGAAAAAGTCACCTACTTGCCAACGTACACAAGAATTTTTCTTTTTAGTTCCTTAGCGCCTTCTGTTAATTTGTTGTCTTCTTCTTTTCCATACTCTTTATAAATAAACAAGAGTTCGTCCTTGAAGTCTTTAGTACAATCGTCCAGGTTAGGTGAAGCTGAAATTATGCCTAATTCTTCATTTTGGCAAGTGAAGATATCATTATCAAATGAGATGTTGGCAACTATAGGTTTAACGAATGCTAGTGTTTGATTGTCATAATCTAAATGGTCTACGGTGAATTTTTTATCTGATTTTGCGGTTGCAATAAGTGGATTAACAAATCCTGAAATAAATGACACAAACAAAGCATTATGCTGACGAGCAGTTTCCTCTTCTTGCAACGAAAATCCTATGCGGGGCAAAATTATTAAAGCAGCACAGGCAGGTTCATACAAATTGTCTAATCTTTCAACAACCGTTCCAGCTAAAACTGTTCCAGCTAAATCCGTTCCAGCTAAAACTGTTCCAGCCACAGCCGTTCCAGCGGAAACTGTCTGCTCTGGTTTATGAGCTGTCCGATGCTGGCTTGGAAAATTTCTTGTTTCACTACTAAGGGGAGTAAGACTTAGTCCCGTTTGCAAAGTTGTGCTCATTTTACCTCTTCCAGATTCATGATTCCTTCTTTATGAATCTTTAGATGCCATTTCGAACCGACCTTATACGTCACTTCTTCTGTTTTAATAAAGAGGATTAATTCGCTAACTCCAATTTGTTTGCCTGTAAAGTTTTCTCTCACGGAGGCTGGAAATCGATTTAATACTTCTTGTGTGTTTTCGATATAATTCCCGAAGTTAACTTGGTTTATTAAATCGCCAGTGGCAAGTTCTGTGATAGTAGCCACATTTAAAACAGTGAGTACTTTGTCAACAATATAGTCCGGCACTTTTGTTCCCTCATTTTATAGGATACAAAGCGTTAGTTTAATCTTACCATTCTTATTATACTTGCTGCTTAGTAATCTGTAAAACGCACGGGCTAATAACTTGGTGTTATTATACCCCAATCGCCATCGATTATTTGACTCACGGAAGATCAAGCGTACGGATTTACTTAACATCGCATAGTCCAAAGGGGCTAATTCACTCTGAAACGTTTGAAATTTCCATATAAGCGTTCACGAAGCGGCGGCGCCACTCATCCCATGCCCTAAAATCAAGAAGCGTCCGGATCTCAGCCTTCAAATGCTGATCAAGCCACCGGCGAACGGACTTTGCGTCTGGGAAAGACGCTTTCTCGAACGTGTAACTCTGAATCTCCCAGCGATCCGAACCTTTAATCTTCCCAAGTGTGATCTTGACTCCTTTGCCGAGCTCCTTCACCCGAAACTTTTCGAAAGCCGCAGGATCCTTAACTCTATATCTGTACTGATTGGCGGTTTCTTCTATACCTGGCATGTTATTCAAACCTGCCTAACTGAGCGTTCATGGTGTTTTCTCCTCGACCTGTGAGGACTGAGCAGGCAAAACGCCTTCTTGAGGCTTAGGCGGAAAACCCAGTTGAGTCCGAGCCTCCATAACGGTGATTATTCCAGCCTGCACTAGCCCGGTAATAAACCTGGCTTTGTCAGTAACTGAAGCCTCCCAAATCGGCTTCCACTTAACTTTAGGAATTTCCTGTCCTTCGCCAAACTCTTCGTCAATAAGCTGCTTAAACAGAACAGTCTCCAACAAATCGCCGATGATCTCCTGAATCATACGCAGCCGGGTAACGTACTCCTGCATAACCACGTCAGCCGTAGCCCGGTTGGCACCCTCGCTTTCTCCGAGAAAAATCTTGGGAACGCCGAGGACGGCTTCACGCTCCTTGTAGAGGTAGTTAAGCCAAAACTCAACGTTAATCTCCTTAGTCATACTCTGAATCGCTTGAGCCTCCACGTCGCCGCGGATGAACACGTCGGTGCCGGGCTTGCGGGTTTGGAAAGCCTCCTTCAACGATTGAAGTTGGGCGTCGCTGAAAGGGTTCTGGGGAGTGCCAGCTTTTACCACAAGCATCGGCTTGGTGTAAGTGTGGCAGATAGCCGCCATGTCATCCTCGAACTGGTTGATTAGCGCCTGAATCTTCAACAGCGGCCTAAGCAGGCTCGTGCCGTAACTGAATTCGTACCACCAACTCTTGGCGCCCCAACGCAGGTGTATCATGTCTTGAGCCGTGAAAACCACCGGGGGCATGGTTAACAATTGGATGTACCCGAAAACCTCGCCGTAAGCGTCACGCCGAGGACGCATGTAAACGGGATCAAGAGGCTTCAGCCAGGCAACCGCGCTTGTGTCTTCGTCCCGGCAAATCTCCAAGTAAGCATTGCCGAAAACCAGCATGTCACAAGCCGCAACCCGTAGCGTGTGCAGAATGTTCTGCTCGTCAAGCCAATCCGTTAACCACTCGCGAACGGCGTCCTTGCCGCCGTCTAAGATAAACCCGTTCGAAATGGCCAAGTTCACGGTGACGTCGATTGCCGCCTTAACGTACGGGGTAAACGTGTACAAGTCCTTGTATTTAGGCAGGTCCTCAATGGGCGTCGCGCCCCAGACCAGGTCCCATTGTGCCGTGTAGGGAGGCGTAACAAATCCGGCTCCCGTCCCCTTCAACATGTACCTGTTCACATAGTTCATGAGGTCATTGTCTTTTTCCCAACTAACCGGGATATCCTCTTTAATCTGCTGCTTACTAACCGCTGGCGGCACGTCCCGCTGAGCACTCAAGGCGGCTCTAACAGAACGCAAACCTCTGCGAACACGATCAGTAATAAGACTCGAATTAAATCACCATCAATACTACATGACGTTACTTTGGGCACTAGCCCATCACGGCGCCGCGGCCAGGCATGGGCGCCTGCACTGCACCGTAGCAGCTGAGAGCCAATGCCCAGAAAACGTCGTCATGAGTGCCTTCCGGATGGCTAAACCCCACGTGCCCCGTTTTCATTAGCATGTACCTTTCAACGTTTAACTCAACGGTAAGGTCGATGTCGCCAGACTTGCGAACGGGCACGTAGGAGATTTTCACTTCGCCCTGACGCATCCGCTCACGCAGGATGTTAGCCATGTCTTCCTTGGAATTAACCGTGAACGTTATGCCGGTGACGCCTTGAACTCCGCCCTTAACCATATCCTCAACGATACCAACTCCAACACCAGTATAATCGACGTAGACGGATCGAATCACGCGCCAGCGGTCCTGAAGGCTCTTGACGTAGCCGATCACACTGGCGTATTCGGTATGTAAAGGGAACCGGTGCACGTGAACTACTCGCAAAATGTGACCCTGCTTCTCTATCGCAACCACAACGCTGTAGTCTTGTTTTTGCCCGAGATCGACGCCGACGAAAAATTCGCTGCTGGCCGGCTGAGCCTCGAACTCGTAAGGTACGAGCTCGCTGTCAATGCAGCTGACGATGAGACTTTGAGTAAGCCAAACGTCCTCGTCCTCTGCCCATTCAGCTTCCATTTCACGGCGCCACCGTGCGGGATCATTAAGCAGTTGCCTGCGAATCTTCTCAAGAATGCCGAGCTTAAGCGGCCCATTAGGCTCTTGCGCCTTTTCCCAGGTTACATGGTGCCTTGCGAAATCGGCGAAATCGTCATGGTTGCAGATTTTCCAGAACAGGCTGTCACTGTTCCAGGGCGTGCTGGTGCAGATGAATTTTCCGTTGGTTGTCCCAAGAGTAAATAGGATGGCGTCGTAGAGGTCTTGAGCGTTCGGGATAAAATTAAACTCGTCTGCGTAGACCACGTGCAAAGTGGGGCCGCGGATTGTGTCAGGATTATTCGGGAAAGCTTCAATCACGCTGCCGTTAGGGCAGGTTATCCTAGTTCTTTGAACCATGATTTTTGGGCTGGAAGGCAATTTATTGGCGAAGTATCCGATTCGCCTAATGATTAGTTTAGTCTGGCGCAGAGAAGGGCCGACAACGCCGATGTAGACGTTCGAGTTAGCCAGGGCATAATTCAAGAGCATACCCGACACGGTGAAGCTTTTTCCAGCCTGCCTGCACCAGCGGGCGGCCACGAACTGATTCTTCTGAAAAAGCTCAATCAACTCTTTCTGGTAACTGGTCGGTTCCACGCCTAAAACTTGACGAAAGAACTCTAACGGGTCGCCCTTGAGTGTTTCAACCTTGCTGAGTCTCTGCTGTTCGACAACGTTAACGTCTTCACGCAGCTTTTCGCGCTGGGAAAACAGCTGTTTAGGGCGGAGTGTTCTGGGGCTTTTTCGCCAATTCCGCATATTTCCGCCTCAAATCAGAAAGTTCAGCCTCAAGACCGCGATAGTTAACGTAGTCCGCAAGCAGCTCCTTGTACACTTTAGCCCCAGAAATAATGACCCGCAACCGCAAAACCTCGCTTTTTCCAAGCCCGGGAGCGTCCAAAGCCTTCAATGCAGCAGCCAAAGTCTTAAGCGCCTCCTCAACACTTGGCAACTCATCAGGCAACTCAAGTTTAGAAGTAGTAGTACAACCATTTTCCAACTGTCCTACTACTTCTTCTTTAATTAATCCTAATCGGATCAGTTTCTGGCGAATAGCGTCCTCGCTGTACTTGCCGTCAAAATTGAAGGCTAAAACGCGAAGATCCTTGGTAAAATCGAAATAATTCCTTAAAAGCTTCTCATCTTCAAGAGACCAAGGCTTACCTTTAGTCACGCTGAAAACTCCCTTGGCCACGGCTGTCAGAGAGAACTTCGCCTTTCTCAACGTCAGGAATAAGGTGAACCTCGATTGGCTCGTGTAGCTGCTCCATCACTTCTAGACGCGTCATCTTAGAAACGATCTCACCGATTTTCCTGTCGTGGAAGCCGCCGTTCAGAATGATTCCGCGAACCCTGCGAACCTGCCTGTCCATTAATTTCTTCGCGTTTTTTCTGTGCATAAGATCGCCTGGAACACCACTCTTAAGGCGGCGAGATGAAACCGCAAGCGGCGCTTTAGAAAAAGCGTGTGCCCGCATGTTTCAATGGCTACATTGCAGGCTAAGAATAAAAACCATCCATCGCTGAAAAGCCGACTTGGCTTCGTGAGGCTTGAAAAGCCAAGTGTCAAAAAACGGGCATATGCACTGTAACCATCAGTGGCGAAAGAGGCGCTGTTGTTTTGCATGGTGTTTGCGGCGTGAAAGAAAGAGCGGATGAGTTTCACAGTTCGGATAGCAGTTTGCGGTGGTAGTTGAACAGGACAAGGAATGGTCTATCCTTCACCTCGACGATGCTGAGTGAAGCCGGTTCAGAGTGGAACACGTAGTATTTTTGGCCGCTGATTCTCCTCTCAACGATGCTTTCCAGCATGGCAGTTATGACGTCGCCGTGTGACACCATTATCACGTTTCCTTCAGCTTCGCTCTTGACGATTTCAATCGCTTTGAGCGTGCGCGCAGTCAATTCGCTGTTGGTTTCCGTGAATGCTTCAGGGTCGGTCAAGATGTGATGCCTGCCTTTTTTGCCGACGAATTCGGGTTTAAGCTTCGCCTCAGTCAGCTCCTCAAGGGTTTTTACCTGCAACCCGTGCGGACGCGCCAAGATTCGAGCGGTTTCGACAGCGCGGAAAACTGGACTGCTGTAAACGGCGCTAACTTTGATTTTTGAAATTGCTCTTGCGATGAAACGGACCTGCTTGACGCCCTGCCTGGTCAAGGGGTAATCGAGTGGGCCTGCATCAATATCATTCACGTTGGCTTCCGTGTCGCCATGCCTTACGATGAGAAGGTAATCCGTCATTGCTTTACCCCGCAAACATAAAACTTTAGTTCACTGTTGCTAAACAGTTCCAATTATTAAAATGTGTATGCCGGCAAATGCTCTGACCTGTTTGCGAAAAATACGCGCAAATAGGAAGAGCGTGTCCGATGTAAAGCTCCGTTGAAATCGCGTGGTTTGGTAAATTCCGCTTACGTAAGATGCTAGTGGCTTCGCTGAAGGGAGTAAAACTTAAACTTGTGTCTAAGACAACCATTAACCGCTAAAATGCAGCCAATTGGAGGAGGAGATCATGGGGGCCACAGAATCGGAACCTCGCAAGAGCAGTGACCGCCTCGGGGTTCTTCGTAACCGCAATTTTATGCTTCTCTTCTATGCTGGCGCCGCTTCTACCGGGGGTTTTTCCCTTGGACAAGTCGCTCTTATCTGGCTGGTCTTCGTCACGACTGGTTCAGCGCTTAACGTCGCCTACGTCGCCATGTCAAGCACCATCGCGTCGATTTTGCTGAGCCTGGTCGGCGGCACCCTCGTTGATAGGCAGAACCGCCAGAGGCTGATGATCCTCTCCGACTTGTCAAGAGCCCTTGGCCTTGCGATACTCGCGGCTTACTTGTACTTAGCTGGGTTCAGCTTGCTGCTTGTCCTGGCCGTTTCATTCGTATTGGGCACTTTTTCCACGATTTTCAACCCAGCGCAGAGAGCTGTGATACCCACGATTCTTAAGCCTGAAGAAGTCGCCGATGCCAACGGTCTTGTTCAGGTCGCCACATCGATCTTCCAATCAGTTGCGAGCGCGGCTGGCGGTGCCATAGTGGCAGTGATAGGCGTTGTTGCTGCGTTGGGGGTCAACTCTATAACGTTCGTCGTCTCCGCGTCGCTGATCACGTCAATGACGCTGGGGAGCCTCGCGAGACCAAAAATGACAGAAAGCAGGGTTACCGCTAGTGGGGGTTTCGTCTCCGATGCCGCCGATGGAATCAGGTACATATCATCCAATAAGGGACTGCTTTACCTGACTGTTTCTGCAGGATTTCTCAACTTATTCATCGCCATGCTGTCACCATTTATTGTTGTGTACGCCGCCAATGCATTGAACGGAGGCGCGGTCGTCTATGGCTCGTTGCTTGCCGCAATGGCGATAGGGATGGGGCCAGGGGCTCTTCTTGTGGGAAGGACGAAGGCGGTCGCCCACGCCGGCGTGATCTGGGGGGCTACGGGGCTTTTGTTTGGAGTGGCAATTCTTTCGTTGACTTTCACCCGAAGCTTCATCGTCGCGCTGGCGCTATTCCTCGCTGTTGGAGTCATCAGTGGATATGCGAACGTGACTTGGCT
>Ga0187781_10003098_pt1 | contig 12548 bp, 11 predicted proteins | sample 0715_SJ02_MP02_2_FD_132447 | JGI IMG/M metagenome (GOLD analysis project Ga0187781, IMG submission 132447) | Tropical peat soil microbial communities from peatlands in Department of Meta, Colombia - 0715_SJ02_MP02_20_MG | ecosystem: Environmental > Terrestrial > Soil > Wetlands > Peat | place...
CAAGACGGATCCACGCGAGGAGCAAATTGAGACCATAAGGCGTCCGTGGTCATGCTGATGACCAAGGCAAAAATCCAATCCGAGCCAGGCCGCCACATTCGCCGAAAACCCGACGCGCAAAATCAGCGTGCCTGCGACTGCGTCTGCTGCCCGCCACTAGCATCCAGCACGGCTTTGGGCCCCACCTAGACTCAAAGGCGATCGTCCTGACAATTGGGAAACGCGTTTTTTTGGCCTACGCATGAGAGCGTGCGTCCGATAGCCGTGATCGGTCGGAAAAGCGCCTGGCACGGCCTTCACCGCTGTAAGCTTGATTTGTTAAGCGGAGGGGCGCGCATGGTCTACGAACTGTATTACTGGCCAGGAATCCAAGGACGTGGGGAGTTCGTGCGCCTCGCGCTGGAAGAGGCAGCCGTGCCCTACGTTGACATTGCGCTTGTGCCCGAGGACAAAGGAGGGGGCGTGCCTGCAATGGAGAAGGTACTCGCCGATGCAGCTCTGGAGCGCCCGCCTTTTGCCCCGCCGTTTCTTAAAGCCGGGCGGCGCTACATCGCGCAAACCGCGAACATCCTTCTTTTTCTTGGCAATCGGCTCAATCTGGCGCCGCGCGATGAAGCGGGCAGGCTGTGGGTGCATCAGCTGCAGCTCACCATAACGGACTTCCTGGTGGAAATTCACGATGCGCACCATCCCCTAGGTGCAAACTTTTACTATGAAGAGCAAAAACCGGAGTCCAAGCGTCGTTCGAAAGATTTTCGCGAGCACCGCTTGCCAAAATTCCTCGGTTATTTCGAACGCGTCTTGCAACGCAACTCCGCGGGTGGCCCTGGCATGGTCGGAGCGCGTATCAGCTACGTGGATCTATCGATGGCACAGGTCATAGCCGGGCTGCGTTACGCCTTTCCGCTGGCCAGTCGCAGGGAGCTGCGAAAATGCCCGCGTTTGCGTGCGCTGCACGATCTCGTATTTGCGCGCCCACGCATCAAGCGCTACGTGGCATCAAGCCGCCGCCTTGCGTTTAACAATGACGATCTATTCCGCCATTACCCGGAACTCGACGGTTAAACCCGCATTTCGAGTCCCTCGAACTCGTAGTGGAGCTCGCAGGCGCATGTCAATACGCGTGGAGTGTTACGCCGGTTTTCGGGCAGAGCAGGAGCCAACCGCGTTTTGGCTCGGTGAGCGCAAAATTGCGGTACGCGCGATAGTCGATCGCTGGTTCGCGCCAGGCCAACGTTGGTTCCGGGTCGACGCCGACGATGGCCACGTGTATGTCCTTCGACACGACGAAAGCAGCGGGCAATGGGACGTTGCGGCATTTACTCGCGGTGGATCTGGATCCTCGCCAAAGCAAATTGGCGGCATGGACGCAGGCGGCGGGACACATTCCTAGCGTCTTTTAGAGCAGTACCTTACGACTTCGAGCAGGCTGGGAGGAACGATCCCATCAATGACGGCGATGGTATGGTCAGGCGCGCAAAACCCGCAAAGCTGCTTACGATTGCCGCCACCAAATAAGCCTGGCATGGCCCGCCCCAACCGACACCCGAACGAAGACCAGGGCCTAACGTTGGGCGCCTTGCTTGCCCTAGTTCGATCGACATCAACAAGAGGAGAAGCTCGCAATGGGAACGATCGTAACCTTCCAGCGCCCCGATGGGCAAAATCTTCAGGGTTACCTCGCCGAACCAAAACAGGCTGCGGCGGCGTCAGCGATTGTCGTCATCCAGGAGTGGTGGGGCATCAACGAACAGATTCGAGGGGTCGCAGAGCGTTTCGCCAGTGCCGGTTACGTCGCTCTGGTTCCCGATCTGTACCGCGGCAAGTCCACGGTCGAAGCCGAGGAAGCCAAGCACCTGATGACGGGTCTGAATTTCGCCGATGCCGCAACCCAGGACGTGCGCGGCGCTGCGCGGTTCCTCAAGGCCCGCGCAGCAAAAGTTGGCGTGAGTGGGTTTTGCATGGGCGGCGCACTGGCATTGCTCGCTTCCTGCAATGCTGCCGAAATTGACGCTACGGTAGTTTGGTACGGCTGTCCCCCGCTGGAGTACATCGACGCATCTCAGATCAAGGCGCCGATCCTCGGCCACTGGGCCACGCAAGACCAATTCTTCGCCATCGCGAACATTGACTCACTGCAGGAAAAGCTGCGCGAGGCAGGTGTGAAATTCGAATTTCATCGTTACCTGGCGCACCACGCTTTTGCCAACGAAACTGCCGTTGGCCCCGGACGTATTGCGGCGACTCAGTACGATCCGGTTTGGGCGCAGCAAGCTTGGGATCGGACGTTTCGTTTCCTTGGACGGTATCTGGGGTGACGTGAACTTTCTCGCACCGCAGATTCGTCTGCGTCCAAGCCCTTACCGGACTTCAAGGAGGTGCAATGGAGTACGTCAACGTCGGTAAAACTGGCCTCAAGGTGTCACGGATCTGTCTCGGATGCATGAGCTACGGATCGCCGGCGACCGGCGAACTGCTGGGCGGCCGACACGCCTGGGCGCTTAACGAGGAAGAGAGTCGACCCTTCCTTCGGCAGGCGCTCGATTTGGGGATCAACTTTTTCGACACGGCCAATGTTTACTCAAGCGGTGCAAGCGAAGAGGTACTCGGACGTTTCCTAAAGGGCAACGTGCGACGCGAGGCCGTTGTCATCGCAACGAAAGTGCACGGCGTCATGCGCGACGAACCTAACGGCCAAGGACTCTCCCGCAAAGCCATCATGTTCGAACTCGACCAGAGCCTGCGGCGCCTGCAAACGGACTATATCGACCTGTACCAAATACACCGGTGGGACTACGAAACGCCGATCGAAGAGTCCCTCGAAGCGCTGCACGATGCCGTCAAGTGCGGCAAAGTGCGTTACATCGGTGCCTCGTCCATGCACGCCTGGCAGTTTGCCAAGTCGCTTTATCTAGCCGATCTTCGTGGATGGACTCGCTTTGTTTCTATGCAAAATCACTACAACCTCCTTTATCGTGAGGAGGAACGCGAAATGCTTCCTCTTTGCCAGTCGGAAGGGATCGGCGTCATACCCTGGAGTCCGCTGGCGCGCGGTCGCTTGACGCGAGCCTGGCATGGCGAACGCACCAGGCGCTCTGAGACGGACCTTTTTGGCCAGTCACTGTATTCGCAGACCGGGGAAGCCGATCGAATGGTCGTGGACCGGCTTGGCATGGTCGCAGAGCAGCGTGCACTGCCACGTGCGCAGCTCGCTTTGGCATGGATACTCAGCAAACCGGCAATCACCGCCCCGATTGTCGGGGCAACAAAGATGCACCATCTGACGGACGCCGTTGCCGCTTTGTCGTTGCGCTTAACCGCCGAAGAGGTAGCGACCCTCGAAAAACCATATACGCCGCATCCGATAGCGGGCTTTCGTTAAGTCGTGGGCGGGCGCGGTAGTGGCGGAATTTGCCTCGCCAGTTTTTTCTTCGATAACTGTAGTGTCGCCGTAGCGACCTCCTCGATTGACCGCTTTGCCTGGCATCGCGTCTTTGACCGGCGGATCACGAAAAGACTCAGCGCGTTGGGTCCAAGACGAACTGGATCACTTCATCTCGGTCCATTGACCCGAATAGTCGGGCGGATAGCCGCTTGCAGGGCCAGGCCGGACATTGCCGCTATAGTCCCGCCACACGTGTGACCAGGAATTATCGACGGTCTTACAGGTCCCCAAATCGTCGCAAACCTGGCGGGTTCCCCGATTGGCGATATCGCGCTGCTCCTCCACGTGCGGATCTTGTGTCACCTTGGGAATGTTTCCCGTATTCGGATGGTTCCAGCCGCCGGCAGAACCCTGAGTGGCCTGCTGCTTTGCATGCTGAATCGTCGTTCGGGTGACGGCGTCGCTCATCTGCATCATCGAGTTTGCGTACTTTCCCGCGGCCTCGTTTGCGCGCACTTCCCATTCGTGGTCCATCTTCAGGCTCGCCAGCATTTGCGACAGGACGTACTTGGCGAAAAAAGCGCGCTGCGGATCGCGGGTGAAGAAACCTGATAACGGGTAGACCGTCCACACCGAAACCCCACGACCTTGGGTGGGCCGAGCTAGGACCGTCGTAGCGATCACAAGACCCTCGCCTTCCGGACAATGGAAAATCGCCTCGCCAACCGAGGCGCTCGCCGCAGTCGCCATGCTGCGACCAAATTGCGCAACTTGAGTGTTTAACGTCTCGGTTTCCCGCCGCAAGATTCCCGACTGCGTGATGTGGGCCGACCGACAGATTTTCCAGGCAGGGTAGCGCTCCGCCACCTGCACTCCGGTCTGATAGCGGGCGATCAGGCTACCACCGATCGTTTGACCCTCGTGCAGACCCGCCATGCGGGCCGCCTGATCGAGTTCGCGACGCGGCATCAAATCGTAGTCACCAATGAAGATGCGAACGGTCCCATCTGGCGAAACCGCATTTACGGCCGAGCGCACATCCACGGCTGTAATTCGCCGCACCCCTCCGCTAATGCGCCAGCCACGGGGCACATCGATCGTGTATGCACCCTCATTTGGCTCCCGCCAGGTCTCGAACGCCAGAGTCTCTGTGGCAACGGCCGGAGCAAACGACAGCTGCAGACCGAGCCAAAGTCCGCACGCAAAAATTGCTCCTCGACTCCGATGCCCACGCCTCACGATTGCACCCCGGCCCAGGAACGGAGTGCCCATCTTATTCCGACGACGGACAAATCGTCACGGTAACGGTCGAGGTTGTTCTAGTGATGCTGCAGTGCAAGGCGTTGACGGCAAAACGACCCCAAGCTAGCTCGATGTTCAAAAAACCTTGAACTGAACATTGCCGGCCGCTGCCGCTCGCCGCCGGGGTGCTCCCCGCTAGCTTTGATCACGCGCAGCCGCCGCTACCCCAGGCGGATGGGAAGCACCATCAAAGGAATTCCTTCCGAGTGCAAACGACGCTGAAGACCTAGTGAAGTTTGGTTGTGGAGCCATTCGGCCAGTCGGCGTCCCGACGGCAAAATGAGCTTGTTTGCAAAGCAGACGCAATCCTGACCTTTGCTCGTCGCCTCCTTTACGAGCCGCTCCAGCTCCAACACGGGATCCGTGCCATAGCCGATCACCTGATCGGCATGTAATCCATGTTTTGCACAGAATCCTTCTAATTGGCGCATCGCGGCCTCCAGGCGCGCCGTTCGTCTGGGCAGCGCTTCGCTTGCACCCATCGCACGAGAATCAAATTCAATGACGCCGGCGAATAAAATGTTGCGAAAGTGTCCTGGAAACAGGCGTTGTACCCACAGCAAGGTATGAATGGTCGGTCCCCAGTGCTCGGTGGTGAGCAACACGGCGGTGGCAGAATCGTTGTAGCGCGGCACGGGCTGTATGGTCGCGAGTTCTTCTTGCGCGATCGCAAATTGCTCGTCAATCTTGCGTCGACAGCCGCTGACCCAGGCATAGTGCGACCGTATCCAAAGGCACCCGCCAACCACCAGCAAAGTGAGCCCGATAGTGGCCCACCCGCCTTCGCTGAAGCGCTCGGTCAACGTGACGACAAGGATCGTGCCGGCCACGGCCAGGCCCACCGCCGCGACCAACATGCGCGGCATCCAGTTTTTCATGTTGCTGCGCTCATCCCACCAGTGGCGCAGCAGCCCGGCCTTGGCCAGAGCGAAGCTCAAAAACACGTTAATGCTGTAAAAGACGACCAGCGTTGCTAACTCGCCATGCGTTGCGTACAAAATCGCCACAGCGAAAACGCCGATAAAGATGATGCCGTTTTGCCGAACCAGCCGCACTGACAGGTTGCGAAACTGGTGCGGAAGCCACGAATCCGACGCCATGTTCGCAAGCAGGGTGGGGGCAAAGATCAGCATCGCGTTGGCCGCAACCAGCAAGATGGCCGCCTCTAGGCCCAACGTGAGCGACATCCACGCATCGAAGGCACCACCGCGAAATCCGAGTTGGGCGATGATCGCGCTAAAAACAGTGGCATTTAGCGTTTGACCGCTGACTGGCTGAATTTCCCATAAAGAGTAGAGCAGAATCAGTCCGCCGGCCGTAAAAGCAAGGGTCAAGGTGACGTACAGCAAGGTAAGCCGCCCAGTGCGTATTCGCGGCTCTGCGAGAAGATTGACGTTGTTTGAAATGGCCTCGATACCGGAGTACGTACTTCCGCCCAAACCATACGATCGGATCAGTAGGGCTACGACAAATGCCCAGCCGCTCGCCTGCGATAGATCCAGAACGCCGGAAAACGCTTCGCTGACGTGGCCAACAATCCGTGGAGCCATCAGGCCGATACCAAAGAAAATTAACAAAGCGTGGACGAGCAAAAACAGCAAAACGACGGGAAGCAGCACGCCGATCGCCACCCGCAGGCCACGCAGGTTCAAGACCACCAGCAGCCCCGCCAGCCCCAATTCGATGGGCAGTTTGAAAGCCTGGCTAGCGGGTGGCAGCAAACTAAACAGGGCGTCGGTGCCACTTGCCAGCGATACGCAGATCGCCAGAACGTAGTCGATCAGCAATGCTGCGCCGGAGACCAAGCCAAAGTTTGGTCCGAGCAATTGCGATGTGACACGGTAGCTGCCGCCACCGTTGGGGAAGAGCTCGAGCATCTGGCTGTACGCCAGAGCAATAACTGCCACCGATGCAACCACGATCAGCGCTAACAGCGGACCGAGTTGTGCGTGGCTGCCCAGCGCGAGGTAGGATTTCTCCGGTCCGTAGCACGCGGCCGACAGACCGTTGGCTCCCAATCCTGCCCAAGCCCAAAGAGCAACCAGTAAAGCGCGCTGACGAGCCGCCGGGTCAAGCAACGGATGAGCTAAAGAATTTAGCGGCATTTTTATGTTCGCAAAGTAGCGAACGGATAGATAATCCGCACCGGCCGGCCGCGCAATTGCCCGGTCCCTAAATGCGCTCTCCCCTTGTCACGGCTGCCGAACTGCCTAGGACACTATCATGAACCGAGTTGCCGCGGTCCTTTCTGCTGAAAGGATCCGCATGGGGTTTTCTGCGGTCAACAAAAGCCAGGTTCTTGACGAAGCCGGGCGTCTGCTCGCATCCTTTGAAGGTTTGGAGCCGGGACGCATTACGGCGAGCCTGATGGCGCGAGAACGCCTCGGATCCACCGGCCTCGGCTCCGGTGTCGCTATACCGCATGCGCGCCTGCAGGGCCTGCAACACGCAGTGGCGGCGTTTATTCGCCTGAGCTTTGCCGTTGACTTCGATGCGCCCGACGGCAAGCCGGTCTCCGATGCGCTGGTTTTGCTCGTACCCGAGCAGGCCACGGAAGAGCATTTGCAGATCCTGGCGCAGGCCGCGGAAATGTTTGCCGACCGCCGATTTCGTGATCAATTGCACAAACAGGTCAATGCGCCGGGTGTGTACCAAACCTTTGCCGACTGGCCGATGACTGCCGAATAGGAATTTTGGATGTCGACTCCCCTTGTTTCACTGGCGCAAAAGGCTCAGATCCTTTCTGATGCGCTTCCCTTCATCCGCGGTTTTCACGGCAAGACATTCGTCATCAAGTACGGCGGCAATGCCATGACGGAACCGGCTCTTAAAGGCGCATTCGCCCGCGACATCGCGATGCTGCGGCTAGTCGGTATGAATCCGATCGTGGTACACGGCGGTGGCCCGCAGATCAATGAACTGCTCGACACCCTGGGTGTAAAGGCCATTTTTCGCAGAGGCATGCGCGTCACCGACGAAAAGACGATGAAGGTCGTCGAGATGGTGCTCGGAGAGTTAAATCAGGAAATCGTCGGATTAATTAACCAGAATGGCGGCAAGGCCGTCGGTCTAAACGGACAAGATGCGCACTTTATTCATGCGAAAAAAATGGTGCCTCCCCTGATGGAGGGGGAGACTGAGCCCTTGGACCTCGGTCTGGTGGGCGAAATTGAGCGCATCGACGCCGACCTCGTCAACAATCTGAGCGCCGATGGCTACATTCCGGTGATCATGCCCATTGGCGTTGGCCCCGATGGAGAGGCGTACAACATCAACGCCGATCTGGTGGCAGGCAAGCTGGCCGAGACGCTACGGGCGGAAAAGCTTTTGATGCTAACGAACGCTACCGGCGTATTGGACCGCGATGGTCGACTCCTGAACAACATCTGTGCCGCGGATATCGAGCGACTTTCCCAGGATGGGACGGTGCATGGCGGCATGCTTCCCAAGCTCGATGCCGCGTTGCATGCCGTGCGACATGGCGTGCGGTCCGTGCACGTCGTCGATGGGCGAGTGCCCAACGCGTTACTGCTCGAAGTGCTGACAAGTGAAGGCGTTGGGACGACCATTTTGCCCGACGACGCCCCGCAGTTTCTTGCCATCAGCCGGCGCTACTTGGGGCACCTTGAACGCGATGCAACCTAAAGCGCACTTCGGGCCGCACTATGGCAGGCCCAGCTTTGGCTGCCAAGGTTAGAGCTCGCCGATCGCGCCCATGCCAGCGCGCAGCAGCAAAGCCCTCCCGCAAACCTTCTCACTTCACGCAGTTACTCGCACCAAGCACGGCCACAATAGTTCCGGTACGCCGGCGTCAGTAGACCCGCCGCACCCAGCGCTGGGTCGACTTCCTTGGCCGTTTGTAGCCGTCGTCCGGCTGTCGCGGTGGAAGTTCGACCTGCATGGGGTGCAGGTCCTTGTACGGGACCTGGCGCAAAAGATGCGCGATGCAGTTCAATCGTGCGCGCTTCTTGTTGTCGGCGTCGACGATAAACCAGGGCGTTTTTTTACGGTCGGTGTGCCGCAGCATCATGTCCTTTGCTCGCGAATATTCGACCCAGTACTTGCGTGCCTCCAGGTCCATTGGGCTGAGCTTCCAGCGCTTGATCGGGTTACGCATGCGCTCGACAAAACGACGCTCCTGCTCTTCGTCATTTACCGAGAACCAGTACTTGATGAGATAGATGCCCGAGCGCACGAGCATCTCCTCAAAAAGCGGGCACGCCCGCAGAAATTCCTCGTATTCCTCATCGCTGCAAAAACCCATTACCCGCTCGACACCCGCGCGGTTGTACCAGCTGCGGTCGAACAAGGCGATCTCTCCCGCGGCGGGCAGCTGCTCGACATAGCGCTGAAAGTACCATTGGCTTCGTTCACGCTCGGTGGGTGTTCCCAGGGCGACGATGCGGCATACGCGCGGGTTCAAGCATTCGGCAATGCGCCGTATCACACCACCCTTGCCGGCAGCATCGCGACCTTCGAACAGGACACAGACCTTGAGCCCTTGCAGCCGCACCCACTCCTGCATTTTGAGCAGTTCAAACTGCAGCCGAACGAGCTCATCGATGTAGCGGTAATCCCCGTTTGGAGGAACCAGCGGTATTGCGTCGCCGATGATCCGCCAACGACCCTCGGCTGCCGCCCGCTCCTCCGCATTGCCGCGGATTTCCCCGTTTTGCGGCGCTTCTGACTTGGGCGATGGTTTTCGGGTCTTCTCGGATTTACCCATGGCGGATTCTTTTGTTTGCGTCCCGAGCACCGATTTTTTGCTTCCGGGTATCTGGCGCTGAACACCCCACCTCTATAACGGCGTGCCCGCGGGAAGGTAAATCCCTTTGTCGGGTGCCGATTCGTTCGGCGATCGGCAGATCAAACGGCAATTCCCACGATTGGCGCACGAGGTCCGCATCCGACACCCTCTGGCAAGAATGCGAAGCCTTGCGTGGACCGGCCGACGGTAACCCCTACCACCTAGGGGCCACCCTGCGTTGTTGCGGGTTCCGCCTTGGGCGTGATCCACTTCCGGCGCGAGGAAAATTCAAACCGGCCTAGGCCAAAGTTTCCTCGCACCTTACTCAGGCAAACGAATTTCGTGCAGCGCAAGCTTCGCGCAGATTCGCCTTATGAAGCGGGATCTTGCAAGGCAGCCATTGCGCGTCCCGGGTACGGGTACGACAAACGATGCGACTTTGCCATTGCCTGCACCGCGCATTTCTGCATGCGACGGAACAATCTGTAAAAATGCAACATGCTTACCGAGCTCAGCACGAAAAACTTTGCCGGGATTTCTTACCTGGAAACCTCATCCCTGATGAAGACCCATGGTCAGAAACTTACGTTCTCAACGGTCAAACCCAATGTGATCGTCGGACCGAACGGTTCGGGTAAAACGGCGCTTCTTGACACCCTGGCGATTCGCTTTTTGACGTATTTTTCCGGCGAGAGCTCGTTGGACCGCCGATACGTGTTGGACGTCGATGCAAGGGCCTGGTGGACAAAGTCCGGTAAAAAGCCAGATGAGTACGTATGGCTCAAAGGATTAACCTGCCAGACCGATAACGCCCCCGCACTGTACTATCGTCCCGGTCACGTCCCGGGCAACGAGCCAACGATCGCCGATGCGATGATGGGTGAGTATTGGGAGCAGGCAAAAGAATACGCAAAGCTTGTAGAGCGCAAGTCTTCAGGGGAGCAAAATCAGGCGGTCTTGGGGAAGATCATGCAAGCGCTCGAAGGCGGGGAATTGCCCAGGAGATATGCCTACATGAACTGGGAATTTGGCGCCACCGCCAGGGACGTGAGCAAACTCGATACCTTCGTCTATGGCCGCGATACGTATGTCAAGGCTGAGATCCTGAAAGCGCTTTATCGTCCAGCGTCCAACGCGGTCCCGCTGGTCCTCATGGACGAGCCCGAGCAATCACTCGACGTCAAAGCCGAGGCCCAGCTCTGGTTGTCTATCGCGAAAGCGGACTGTCGCAGAATGCAGATCATTGCCGCGACGCACAGCATGTACCCGCTGATTCGCAGGAATAGCTTTAACTTGATCGAAACTGAGGCGGGTTTTGTTGATGCGGTCCTCCAACTTATCGCCTAGCAGCCTGCTTGCCCCGATTCAAGGCGCATGCATGTTTTAGGTTCATTTCTTGCGGGCGAGAGCGTCCTCATCTTTTTGCTGGAAGAATTAGGCAGGGAAAACGACAGCGAATCAAGTGTAGCCTCGAACCGGGTTATGGCCATCGTTACCTCGCAACCGAACTGCCGGCAAATGCTTCGAGAAACGTTGCTCTTGTTGTTGTCGACCTTGGCTCTGCTGGCAGGCGCACCAGCCCTGGCAGCAAGCTACGTGATCAAAAGCGTAGCTGGCGATGGCACCGCCGGTTACAGCGGCGATGACGGACCCGCGACGGCAGCCTCACTGGGTAACAATCCATGGAGCGCCGCCGTCGACACCATTGGCAACTTGTATATCGCCGACACGGGCAATAACACCATTCGAATGGTCGACGGGGCCGGTGTCATTCATACCGTAGCAGGTAACGGCATTGCTGGCTTTAGCGGCGACGGCGGACCCGCAACAGCGGCAAGCCTGAATGGACCGTTCGCAGTTGCCGTGAACGCTGCAGGCGAGATCTACGTCGCGGATACGAACAATAATCGAGTTCGCAAAGTCGATTCGAAAGGGAGGATCAGCACGGTGGCCGGTGGCAACACATTTGGCTTTAGCGGCGACGGCGGACCCGCAACAGCGGCAACACTCTACGCTCCCGAGAGTATCGCTTTGGACTCGATTGGCAATTTGTACATTGCCGATTGGGGTAATGCTCGCGTTCGCCTGGTAAATCCCGCCGGATTCATCAGCACTGTGGCTGGCGACGGCTCAAACGGATATAACGGGGATGGTCAGCTTGCAACCGCGGCGCGAATTAGCGCTCGCTGCGTCGCCCTGGACGCTGCAGGAAATCTTTACATAGCGGACGAAGAAAATAGTCGTATTCGCAAAGTCGACAGTGAGGGCATGATTAGCACAGTAGCGGGCAATGGTGCTTTCGGTTTCACCGGGGACGGCGGCCCGGCAACAGAAGCAAGTCTGTACAGCCCTTATGCCGTGGCCGTTAGCAAGTTCGGCCGAATTTTTATCGCCGATTTCATCAACGATCGCATACGCGTCGTCGACTCCAATGGCGTCATCAATACCATCGCGGGCGACGGCATTGTCGGCTTTAGCGGCGATGGCGGTGCTGCGACAGCAGCCGAACTCTCAAACTTGACCGGCATTGCAGTCGATGGAGCAGAGAATATCTACATTCCCGATGGCACCCACCGGATCCGTGAGATCGTAAGTACCGCGCAAATGCCGCAAAGAAGCAGGCAAAGCGCAAAACCCGCGGCCTCAGCTACGGATTGATTCGCGAACAAAATCACGACACCACGGCACACGCTAGGTACATACAGGGGCTTTTGGGCAAGGTCTCCCCGCAATCAAGACCCGGGGCGCTTGAGTTTCGCGCGTGAGTTCAAGGAGTTACAAAGATTGCGCAAAGCTGCTCGTGCGAGCTTCAAACCACGCGGATGCTCAAAAAAGACGAGAGGCCAGAACCGAAGCAGTTATCGGCGCTTGCCGGCAAAGTCTTAGCGGTTGACAAACGGCTTAACGGCGCTTGGCGCGCGCCGGTCCTGCGTCCAAAATAGTTCATTAAACGGCCTCGTGCTAATGGCAACTGTTCGATGATCTGCACGCGGCTTCGAGAGAGAGTGTGAGCGCAACTTCACATGTGGATGAGTGTCGTTATGAAGTCGCACCCGGCGAACTCAGATAAAACCGTGCGCGACAGACAGGCGGATTCTTACCTTGTAACGAACA
>Ga0187781_10003099_pt1 | contig 12544 bp, 10 predicted proteins | sample 0715_SJ02_MP02_2_FD_132447 | JGI IMG/M metagenome (GOLD analysis project Ga0187781, IMG submission 132447) | Tropical peat soil microbial communities from peatlands in Department of Meta, Colombia - 0715_SJ02_MP02_20_MG | ecosystem: Environmental > Terrestrial > Soil > Wetlands > Peat | place...
CATGGCAAGGGCCACGCGCCGCTGTGTTCCAAACAGGTTGGCCAGCACTGGGATCTCGTAACCCTTGGGTTGTTCAAAGAGGACCGCAGGGCCCCCGCGCTGCAGCAACCGCTGGCAAATCTCGGTCATCTCAAGCTCCGGGGAGACGGGCGCGGCAATCCTTTTGAGCTCCCCCAGCGGAGTCAATTTTTCAACGAATTCTCTTAGGTCCGTGTACTTCATAGCTCCGCTCTCTGAGCACGTGGGCTTGAAACAGCTTAAATGACTTGTCCAACGGTTGCTAGATTTAGACAAAAGTTATCCGCCGTTTGCTACTTTTGGCCACCTTTTCTCTAATTAACAGCTAAAAAATTGTGGTCTTTGGGCGACATCCTTCGGCGGGTTTTATGACGGGCGGCCATTGACGCAAACACGCGAGAACGTACAATCGCTCCTAACGAAAGGGTTCTTCCCCGGCTTTGGCCGGCGACATGGTGCGGCGCATGAATGACGGCCGTAGTCGATGAGCAAGAACCCGATGCTCGGTCTGCACGTAGTGCCGAGTATGGCTTGTACCGCAGCAGAGTCGGCGCCTTGTAGCGCGGGACGCAACGCGGTTATCCCGGGGACATGGCGCTCTTTGGTGGACATGTCACTCGTGTGTGATGACTCACTTTAAAAGAGTCACTAAAACGGGGTTGGAAGAGGTGTTCGAATGTTAGAAGCGAGCGTTATAGAAGCACGCCCGCAATCTTTGGGCGTACAAGCGCGCGGTGACGGCGGGCGGCGCATGCAAACTTGGCGCCAGATTGCCTTGGGGGCACGGGCAGCGCTGGAAGGAATTGGCTTGATAAGCCTTCTGGTGTTGGTGTGCTTTGCGATTGCGCCCGAACTGCGCGGACCAGTGGAAAAAATCAGCGCGGACGTTGGTACTTCGCTCCAAGACCGGCGGGCCGAGCAGGGTGCGCCCGATGAGGAGACCGCAGACGAGGAAGACGGGCCGCAATTTGGCCGCCCGGTCGATCTGGCGCCAGCCCAGGCCAATGTGGCGGTGTATCTAGCTCGCCGCTACCACGTGGCCGACGAGGCCGTGCGAGTAATGGTGGCCACCGCCGAGGCCGCAGGCCGGCAACAGCAGATTGATCCTTTGTTGATCTTGGCGGTCGTTGCCGTCGAATCGAGCATGAACCCCTTCGCGCAAAGTTCCGTCGGCGCCAGGGGTCTTATGCAAGTGATGCCGGGTTTACACGGGGGCAAGTTTGTCGATGGCAACGTGGCCATGGCTACCCTTGATCCGGTCGCAAACATACAGGTCGGTTCACAGATATTGAGCGACGTCATTCGGCGAGGCGGTTCTGTCGAGCGCGGCCTGCAGCTGTACGTGGGTGCGGGCAACCTTGCCGGTGATGGCGGCTACGCAAGTCGGGTTTTGGGAGAACTCGGTCGGCTCAAACTCGCGGCCACGGGCGGCGTCGCAGCTGCCCTAGCTGCTGGTTTGCGCTCCGATGCCCGCACAACAAGCGAAAGCGCCGATCCCCTTACGAGTGCGGCTCCTGCACAACCGTCTGCGCCGCTAGCGCGCCAGCAGCGAACCGTCTGAGGCCTTTTACGCGCTGCTCGGCCATCCGCCATGGATGGCATTTTTTTTTCGCGGCGCCCACGCACGCGCGCCGGCTAAGCAATAAAAAAGAGCCTGTCGACCAAGCGCACCCTAAATCGGCTGAGGAGGGAGGGAGGAGAGGCACCGAGTAAAGGGTCAGCCCGCTTGGACGTAAGGACAGGCTCTAGGAAACTTGGCGCAACTATATCCCTCCAGGTAGGTCAAGGTCAACTTTCGTCCAGGACAAAATGGGGTTTGGCCTGAACAAACCGGGTGTGCGGAAAGCTGGCCTTGTGCCCGCCGCAGGCTGCGTAAGCGAGCCCGCGCTTGCGCACAGGAGCCCCACGCGCGCGCCCGCGGATCCGCGTAATGCCGCAAGCGCTGCGCGCGAGCCGCTCCCGATCGACCGATAATGGTTTTTTTAGTGAGCTCACCGCCTATGTCAACCCTGCCCAATGCTGACCTGCGTCTTGCGGCGCTGGAGTACCACGAGTTTCCGCGACCGGGAAAGTTATCGATAACTCCCACCAAGCAGCTGATCAATCAGCGCGATCTGGCGCTGGCTTATTCGCCAGGGGTTGCTGCGGCTTGCGAAGCAATTGTCAAGGATCCCGGCAGCGCCGCCCGATACACCACGAGGGGCAACCTCGTCGGCGTTATCACGAACGGCACCGCCGTTTTGGGCCTTGGCCCGATTGGCCCACTTGCCGCAAAGCCGGTCATGGAAGGCAAGGCGGTGCTGTTTAAGAAATTTGCCGGGATCGATGTGTTTGACATCGAGATCAACGAGACCGATCCGGATCGACTCGTCGAGATCATCGCCGCGCTGGAGCCGACATTCGGAGCCATCAATCTGGAGGACATCAAGGCGCCGGAGTGCTTTCGCGTCGAGCGGCGCTTGCGCGAGCGCATGAAGATTCCCGTCTTTCATGACGATCAGCACGGCACAGCGATCATTGTCGGTGCCGCCGTGCTCAACGGCTTGCAGTTGGTCGGCAAAACGCTCTCGCAAGTCAAGCTCGTATGCAGTGGCGCGGGCGCCGCGGCTCTGGCGTGCCTCGAGCTACTCGTCGAGTTGGGATTGCCCAGAAAAAATATTTGGGTCGCCGACATCGAAGGCGTCGTCTATCAAGGACGAACCAAGCTGATGGATGAAGACAAGGCGCGCTTTGCTCAATCAACGCAGGCGCGCACGCTGGCTGAATTGATGCGCGAGGCGGACATTTTTCTGGGTCTGTCCGCTGGTGGCGTCTGCACCCAGGACATGGTGCGCACCATGGCGCCAGCGCCGTTGATCCTGGCTTTGGCCAACCCCACACCCGAGATTCTTCCGGAGCAGGTCAAGGCCGTGCGCGATGATGCGATGATCGCCACGGGGCGCTCCGATTATCCGAACCAGGTCAACAACGTGCTTTGCTTCCCGTTCATCTTCCGAGGCGCGCTGGATGTGGGTGCAACGACCATCACCCGCGAAATGGAAATCGCGGCGGTCCATGCGCTCGCCCATCTGGCGCAGGAGGAGATCAACGACGAGGTGGCCACGGCCTACGGCATCAGCAATCTGAGCTTTGGTCCGGAGTGCATTATTCCCAAGCCGTTTGACCCGCGGCTGATGCTGCGCATCGCGCCAGCCGTCGCCAAAGCGGCAATACAAAGCGGCGTGGCCACGCGCGCCCTGACGGATTACGACGCGTACCACGCGCAACTGCAGCAGTTCGTGTATCACTCGGGCACGTTCATGAAACCCATCTTTGCGATGGCGAAAAAAGCGCACGCCGTCGGTGGCGCCAGCCGGGTTGCGTTCGCAGAGGGCGAGGACGAGCGCGTGATGCGTGCCGCGCAGGTCGTGGTTGACGAGGCCGTGGCCCGTCCCATACTGATCGGACGGCCTGCGGTGATCGAGCGGCGCTTGGAGCGCCATGGCCTGCGGATGCGGCCGGGGGTCGAGTTCGACGTGGTAAATCCCGATTCGGACCCTCGCTATCGGCAGTACTGGCAGGCCTACCACCGAATGACGGAGCGCCGCGGTGTCACGGAGCAGTACGCGCGCATCGAGATGCGCAGACGTCACACCTTGATTGGCGCCATGCTGATTCATCAGGGCGATGCCGACGCAATGATTTGCGGCACCTTCGGCACGCATGGGATCCATCTTCGCTACATCGATCAAGTGCTGGGCCGGCGCGCGGGCGCCAAGGTCTATGCGGCGATGAACATCTTGATGGTTCCGGGGCGGCAAATTGCATTGGTTGATACGCACGTCAACATCGACCCAACCGCCGAAGAAGTCGCCGAGATTGCAATTAACGCAGCCGAGGAGCTGCGGCGTCTAGGAATATCGCCGCGCGTTGCGCTGCTTTCCCATTCGAATTTCGGCACTAGTGAGGCAGTTTCCGCGGCCAAAATGCGCCGCGCGCTGGAGCTTGTACGCGCTTTGGCTCCCGGTTTGGAAATCGACGGCGAAATGCACGCCGACTGCGCAGTCGACGCGTCCCTGCGCAAGGCCATCATGCCCCATTCGACGCTCAAGGGCGACGCCAATTTGCTGGTGTGTCCCGGAATCGACGCGGCCAACATCGCCTACAACCTGCTCAAGACGATCTCGGGCAACAACGTTGCGGTGGGCCCGATATTGCTGGGCGCTGCTCGCCCCGTGCACATCCTGACGCCATCGGCTACCGTGCGCCGGATCGTGAACATGACGGCGCTGGCGGTGGTGGACGCCAATTCGCAGCGCTAAGACAATTGCCGGTCAGCGCCAAGGACCGTGGCTGCGATGAGTGAACGAAATTTCGATCGGGTGCGCTTGCGAACGACACCCGCGGCCCTCATCCTCATGGGCGGCGGTGCGCGGGCGGCCTATCAAGTCGGCGTTCTCAAAGCGGTCGCGGCACTGTTGCGCGACGCCCGCAGAGGTATGGATCCGGGTATCGCCCAGGGTCATAACCCGTTTCCCATAATTGTCGGAACTTCGGCTGGCGCAATTAACGCGACCGCTTTAGCCAGCCGCTCCGAGAATTTCCAGGACGCCATCGCGCAGCTCGTGGCGGTCTGGGAGAACTTCCACGCGCACCAGGTGTATCGGGCCGACATGTTCGGGGTCATGCGCACGGGCGCGCGCTGGCTCTCGCTGCTGTCCATCGGCTGGATTGTGCGCCGCTCTTTGCGTGCGCGCCCCCGGTCTTTGCTGGACAACGAACCGCTGCGCGATCTGCTGTCGCGGCTGATTGATTTTTCGCGCATCGATCTTGCGCTCGAGCGCGGACACCTGCGTGCGCTGGCCGTCAGCGCCTCGAGCTACAGCTCCGGCAAACACGTCACGTTCTATCAGTCACTGATCGAGCATGCCTTCCCAAGCAAGCTCCAGCGCGTGTCGCTTCGCGCAAAGATCGGTGTGCCGCACCTCTTGGCATCTTCTGCAATTCCGTTCGTCTTCCCGGCCACAGCGCTGGATCTGTCCGACTCCTCGGCCGGCGGCGTCGAATATTTTGGCGACGGCTCCATGCGGCAACTATCCCCGACGAGCCCGGCCATCCATTTAGGCGCTGAACGCATCATGGTGATCGGGGTTGGGCAAACGGGGCATCCCGGCGTGCTGCCAAATTTCGATGCGGCGTCCTACCCCTCGCTCGCACAGGTCGCCGGTCACGCCATGTCGACAATCTTCCTCGACGCGCTGGCCACAGACGTGGAACGTCTGGAAAAAATGAACCAGGTCGTCGAGACGATGACCCCGCACGCACGGCGCGCCGCGGGGTTGCGGTCGATCGAGACGCTAACGATCTCGCCTAGCGAGCGGCTCGATGGCATCGCGATGGAGTACATCGGTGCGCTGCCAGGGCCAATCCGCGCACTGCTTGAGGGGATCGGTACGTACCGCTCCAGTGGCGCGGGCCTCGCAAGCTACCTGCTCTTCGAAGCGCCCTTCACTCGCGCCCTCATCGACCTGGGCTATCGCGACACGCTCGCGCGCCGCGACGCAGTGATGGAATTTCTTACCGAGCGTCGCGAACCGCAATCGGCCGCTCCCTCGCAAGTCGTCGTCGTCTGAGTGCCGGGGGCTGCAAACCACCGATACCTGACTCGCCCGCTAGGAGTATTCGCCCTCCAGAGCGAGCAGGGCACAGATGGCCGTCAGCGCGGCTGTCTCGGTGCGAAGGATCCTTTGCCCCAGGTGTGCGCTGAGGTAACCAAGGGAATGGGCGAGCGCGATTTCCTCGGGCGCAAATCCGCCCTCGGGTCCGACCGCGAGTGCTACGGATCCGCCATGGGCCGCTCGAAGACCGGTCGGCGCGCTCGGCTCCAGCAGCCAACGCGAGCTTGCGTTTTGTGCCGCATCCAAGGCAGCGCCCAGATTCTCAGCAATCTCGATCGCTGGCAAGTGATTGCGTCCGCACTGGGAACACGCGGCAACCGCAATGTCTTGACAGCGCTCGAGGCGCCGCTGTCGCCGCGCGGCACTAAGGTGAACGATGCTGCGCGCCGCACAGACAAGGATGATGCGATCGGCGCCAAGCTCGACGGCTTTTTCTAAGAACCAGTCGATTTTTTCCTGAGCACTGAGTGCCTGCACGATCGTTACCCGCAGCCGTGCTTCGCGGTTCACTGGGCCGCCGCGCGTGATTTTCGCGCGACACTGCGACGCACCGGCCGCCTCCGGGAGCAAAAGCGCCTCAAATTCGTTGCCCTTGCCATCAAAGAGCGTCACCGCGTCGTGTAGGCGCAACCGTAGCACGCGCAAGGCATGGTGGCTGCAGTCGGGCGGCAAAACGATGGTTTGACCCACCGCGAGGCCGTCGGAAACGAAAAGGCGCGGCGCCCTCATTTGGCGCAGCGTACTCGAATCCCCCGGTGCGCCGCGGGCGCGTTGCATCCGTCGCAAAAACGGCCTCACTTTTGCCATTGCTAATGCGCGGGCGCATGACGAAGATCAGCCTTTGCCCTGCTAGAATCTGTACCCTACGCGCTAGGCGGTGCACGAGGAGCCGACGGGGTTGCGGCATTTAACCTGTCGGGCAGCGCCGGCCCCGGAATTGTTCTGCACCGGTTCCCACTGGGGGACGTTTCAGCACGTCTCCGTGAATCGGTGCGCTAGCAGGTTCATTGAGGCAGGAGATCCAGACCATGAGCATCAAAGTCGCAATCAACGGCTATGGGCGCATCGGCTGTAACGTGTTGCGCGCCCATTATGAGGGCGGTAAAAAGCACGACATCCAGATCGTCGCAATCAACGATCTCGGTGACGCCAAGATCAACGCGCACCTGACGCGCTATGACACAGTGCACGGCCCGTTCCCCGGTACGGTGTCGGTTGAAGGCGACTCGCTGATTGTCAATGGGGATCGAATCAAGGTCCTGTCCCAGCGCGATCCCTCGCAGCTGCCGTGGGGCGCGATGCAGATCGACGTCGTGATGGAGTGCACCGGCCTGTTCACGACCAAGGAGAAGGCAGGTGCCCACATCAAGGGCGGCGCAAAAAAGGTCATCATCTCCGCTCCCGGTGGCAAGGACGTGGACGCGACCATCGTTTACGGAGTGAACCACAACGTTCTTACGCGCAACCACACGGTGATTTCCAACGCGTCGTGCACGACCAACTGCCTTGCGCCGCTGGTCAAACCGTTGCATGAGCGCATAGGTTTGGTCAACGGCCTGATGACGACCGTGCACTCGTACACCAATGATCAGGTGCTCACGGACGTCTACCACGAGGATTTGCGTCGCGCTCGCTCGGCAACACAATCGATGATCCCGACCAAGACGGGCGCCGCTGCGGCCGTCGGCCTGGTCCTGCCCGAACTAAACGGCCGGCTCGACGGTTTTGCCGTTCGTGTGCCCACGATCAACGTGTCACTTGTGGACTTGTCGTTTGTTGCCGCACGCGAAACCAGCGTCGATGAAGTTAACCGGGTCGTACGCGAGGCAGCCGATGGAGCTTTGCGGGGAATTCTTGCCTACAACGACCAGCCGTTGGTGTCGGTCGACTTTAACCACAACGCGCATTCGTCGATCTTTGACGCGACCCTCACGAAGGTGTCGGGCCGCTTAGTCAAAGTAAGTAGCTGGTATGACAACGAGTGGGGGTTTAGCAGTCGGATGCTGGATACGACCGTTGCGCTGATGAAGGTCTGAACAAGCCGTTGGGACTCGGGCCGGGTTGCCCTGGGCGGCAATCGGGCCCGAGGCGGGCCTGTAGCGCGTGCACGCGAAAACGCCTTGTTTGGCGGCAAGTCGCAAGAATGGGGGTTTTGCCTCGTGCACGCCGAGCGCGTAGCGCCGATTCGCCTAGCGCATAACGAACCAATCCTATAATCCCGGGGGTTTCAGTACGCATGCGGACGGTGCGACTTTGGCTCGCATGGCCGCCGTGGCGAGACGCCTCCCATATAAGGAAAGCACCGTCATGACCGTTCTGACTTTGGATGCACTTTGCAAGCAAGGCAAGCTGCGTGGCAAGCGGGTCTTTATCCGCTCTGACCTCAATGTCCCGCAAGATGAGAACGGCAAAATCACCGAGGACACGCGTATTCGCGCATCCGTGCCGGCGATTCAGGCGGCTCTGGGCGCTGGTGCGGCTGTCATGGTCACCTCTCACCTGGGGCGCCCGACAGAGGGCACGCTCACCGCGGCCGACTCCCTTGCCCCGATTGCGGCGCGCCTCTCGGAGCTTCTCGGGCGGCCGGTTCCGCTTGTTGCGAACTGGGTTGATGGTGTTACGGTAGCGCCCGGACAGGTTGTGCTACTGGAGAACTGTCGCGTCAACAAAGGAGAAAAGAAAGACAGCGAAGAGTTGGCGCGCAAGATCGCTAAGCTTTGTGACGTTTACGTTAACGACGCATTCGGAACGGCGCATCGCGCCGAAGCAACGACGCACGGCATAGCTCGATTTGCTCCTGTGGCCTGCGCCGGTCCGCTGCTTGCCGCCGAGATTGATGCCCTGGGCCGCGCACTGGGCGATCCCAAGCGACCCCTGGTCGCGATCGTTGCTGGGTCGAAAGTTTCCACCAAGCTGACGATTCTCAATAATCTGGCGCAGAAGGTCGATCGCCTGATCGTCGGCGGTGGCATTGCCAACACCTTCTTGCTCGCCTCCGGTTTGTCGATCGGCAAGTCATTGGCGGAGCCCGACCTTGTCCCCGAGTGCACGAAAGTGATTCAGACCCTGCAGTCAAAGGGCGCGACTTTGCCACTCCCGATGGACGTCGTGGTCGCTAAGCGCTTTGCCGCCGATGCGCCGGCACAGCTGCGCCGATCCGACGATGTGCAGTCCGACGAAATGATCCTGGACGTAGGACCGCAAACCTCTGCGCACCTGTCGCGCATCGTGCAGGAAGCCGGAACGATCATCTGGAACGGCCCACTGGGTGTTTTTGAGTTCGATGCGTTTGCGCAGGGAACGCATGATCTTGCCTTGGCAATTGCTAGTGCGACGGCAAAGGGTGCTTTCTCGATTGCCGGTGGCGGTGATACGCTGGCTGCGATCGCAAAGTACGGAATTGCCGAGCGGGTGAGCTACATTTCTACAGGTGGTGGGGCGTTTCTCGAGTTCCTCGAAGGCAAGGCCTTGCCGGCGGTGGCGGTTTTGGAAGAGCGTGCAGCGGCGCACTGAAGCGGCGAAGACGCCAAGACGGGCGGCGGCAAATGGACACGTGCACGAAATGAATTGAAAGGAGACGGAAATGGCCTTGATTTCTTTGCGTCAAATGCTCGATCACGCAGCCGAGCACACGTACGGTGTTCCGGCGTTTAACGTAAATAACCTTGAACAGGTGCAAGCCATCATGGAGGCCGCATCGGAGGTCAACTCCCCGGTCATCATGCAAGCGTCGGCGGGCGCGCGTAAATACACGGGGGAGGTCTTTCTGCGCCACCTGATCGAGGCGGCGATCGAGACCTATCCCAACATCCCCGTCGCAATGCACCAAGATCATGGCGCCTCGCCAGCAGTGTGTGAGTCGGCAATTCGACTGGGGTTTTCTTCCGTGATGATGGATGGCTCCTTGAAAGAGGACGGCAAAACGGTTGCCGATTACGACTACAACTGGCAGGTAACGAAGAAAGTGGTCGACGCCGCGCACGCCGTGGGAGTCAGCGTCGAGGGCGAGCTCGGTTGCCTGGGGTCGTTGGAGACGATGCAAGGCGACAAGGAAGACGGCCACGGCGCCGAGGGCAAGATGACCCGCGAGATGCTGCTGACGGATCCGAACCAAGCAGCCGATTTTGTCAAACGCACGCAGCTCGACGCACTTGCAATTGCGATCGGCACGTCGCACGGCGCCTACAAGTTCTCGCGCAAACCGACCGGCGACATCCTGGCCATCGACCGCATCAAACAGATCCATACGCGCATACCAACGACCCATCTGGTCATGCACGGCTCATCGAGCGTGCCGCAGGACCTGCTGGAGGAAATCCGGCAGTACGGCGGGCAAATCAAGGAAACCTACGGGGTGCCTGTCGAGGAGATCCAGGAAGCGATCAAACACGGCGTGCGCAAGATCAACATCGACACGGATATTCGCCTGGCAATGACGGCGGCGGTGCGCAAATTCCTGGCGCAAAATCCCAGCAAGTTCGATCCGCGTGAATATCTAAAGCCGGCGCGCGAGGCGACCAAGAAGATCTGCAAGCAGCGCTACCTCGAGTTCGGCTGCGAGGGCATGGCGGCCAAACTTGCCGCGCAGCCGCTGCAAAAGATGGCGCAGCGCTATCGGGCGGGCGAGCTCGCGCAGCAGATCCGTTAACCGCTTTGATGACTCCGGAGTCCTCGTTCCCGAGCCCTTCGGCGCCAAGCGATAGTCGGGCGCTGAAGGGCAAGCGCGGTCTGCAACGGATCCTAAATGCCTGTCGATATTCGGTCGATGGCTTGCGCTCGGCCTGGACGGAGGAGGACGCGTTTCGGCAAGAATTGCTGTTGGGAGCGGTTCTCGTGCCGCTCGCCATCTTGCTGCCCTTGGGGCTGGTCGAGCGTTTGCTGCTCATCGGATCGGTCTTCCTGGTCTTGATCGTCGAGCTGGTCAACACGGCAATCGAATCGGCGATCGATCGTCACAGTTTCGAGATCAATCCCTTGGCCAAGCGAGCCAAGGATCTGGGCAGCGCGGCGGTCATGCTCTCGCTGGTGCTTGCGGGTGCAGTCTGGGCGTGCATTCTGTGGGCACGATTCGGGTGAGACCCGACGCGGGCCCCTCCGATCAACCGGGGGAGCCCGCGCCGATGTACGAATCACACCTGCAATCGCTGCCGCTTGTTTACCGCGGCAAGGTGCGCGATACCTACGCGCTGGGCGAGGATCGACTGCTGATCATCACAACGGACCGCATATCGGCGTTTGACGTCATCATGCGCGAGCCGATTCCCGGCAAGGGGCAGGTGCTCAATGCCATGTCCAATTTCTGGTTTGCGCGGTTGTCGGCGGTCGGTCCCAATCACTTAAGCGGTATTGATCCTGAAACTGTCGTGCCGGCACACGAACGCGACCAGGTGCGGGGGCGTGCAGTGGTTGCGCAGCGCTTAACGCCACTGCCCATCGAGGCGGTCGTACGGGGGTATTTGATCGGTTCGGGTTGGAGCGATTACTGTCGCGACGCACGGGTGTGCGGCATTGCCCTGCCGGCGGGTTTGCAGCAGGCGCAGCAGTTGCCCGAGCCGCTGTTCACCCCGGCCCATAAGGCGCAACTCGGGATGCACGACGAAAACATCACGTTCGACCAAGTCTGCGAGCTGATCGGGCCCGCACGGGCTCAACGCGTGCGGGACTTTTCGCTGCGCCTTTACCGCCAAGCACGCGAGATCGCCCGCGGGCGTGGAATCATCATTGCCGATACGAAGTTTGAGTTCGGGCTCGACAGCAAGGGCGAGCTGCGCCTGATGGACGAGGTTCTCACCCCGGATTCATCGCGCTTTTGGCCGGTGGACCAATACCGCGTCGGGATCTCTCCGCCAAGCTTCGACAAACAGTTCCTGCGCGACTGGCTGCAGTCCCAACCCTGGAACAAGAGTCCCCCGCCACCGCAGCTGCCGCAAGATATCATCGAAAAAACCGCTGCGCGCTATCGCGAAGCCTTGAACCGCCTGGTGAGCGAGTCTTGAGAGCAATCGACGTGTCGTTCGATGGGAAGGAGCGCTCCTGTGGCGCCTCGTAGTGCTGTGCTCGTAGGCGTTGTAATGGGGTCCGAGTCGGACTGGGACACGATGAAATACGCCTGCGAGTTGCTGCAGGAGTTCGGCATCGCTTTTGAAGCCAAGGTCATTTCCGCACACCGCATGCCAGACGATATGTTTGCGTACGCGGAGGGCGCGCGCGAACGCGGCCTGCGGATCATCATTGCCGGTGCCGGCGGCGCCGCACACCTTCCGGGAATGCTTGCGTCCAAGACGCTCATTCCCGTGCTGGGGGTGCCGGTGCCGTCGCGCTATTTGCGGGGCGAAGACAGTCTTTTGTCGATTGTCCAGATGCCCAAAGGCGTGCCCGTGGCCACCTTTGCGATCGGCGAAGCTGGTGCCGCCAACGCCGCGTTGTTCGCCATCTCGACACTGGCGCTCGATGATCCTGTGGTGGCGATGAAACTTGCACAGTACCGCGCAACGCAGGGTGAGAAGGCACGCAACATGACGTTGCCGCTGTGACGGGCCACAAGGGCCCAGTAGCACTTGCGCCCGGAAGCTGGCTCGGCGTCCTTGGCGGTGGTCAGCTGGGACGAATGTTCTGCATGGCGGCGCAGTCCATGGGTTACCGCGTCTGTGTACTGGACCCGGTGGCCGACGGGCCCGCTGGCGCCGTGGCTGAACGCCAGATCGTTGCCGCTTATGACGACGCGGCAGCGCTCGAACAGATGGGCACGCTGTGCGCGGCCGTAACCACCGAATTTGAAAACGTCCCCGCGCCCAGCTTGCAGTTGTTGGCGCGCCACTGCCTAGTGCGGCCGCGAGCCGATGCGATCGCGGTGGCTCAGGACCGAATCG
>Ga0187781_10003100_pt1 | contig 12541 bp, 7 predicted proteins | sample 0715_SJ02_MP02_2_FD_132447 | JGI IMG/M metagenome (GOLD analysis project Ga0187781, IMG submission 132447) | Tropical peat soil microbial communities from peatlands in Department of Meta, Colombia - 0715_SJ02_MP02_20_MG | ecosystem: Environmental > Terrestrial > Soil > Wetlands > Peat | place...
CCCGTCTTCTCGGCCACCAAGGCGAGCACGCGCCGGCGGACCTCTTCCTCGCTGACGGCCGCCGGGACGGGCGAGACCTCCTCGAGGGGCGGCGCCCCCGCCGGTGTGGCCGCGAGGGCGGCCGCCGGCCCCCCGCCGGCCCGATCCAGCACGAAAGCGATGACGTGCTCCAGAGTCGGGTAGTCACGCAGCTTGAGGCTGTCGTCGCGGGCGATGCCGTAGGCCTCCCGCACCGTGGCGAAGAGCTCCGCCTGCTTGACGGTGTCGACACCGAGGTCGGCCTCGAGGTCCAAGTCGAGGGCGAGCATGTCCTCTGGGTACCCCGTCTTCTCGGCCACCAAGGCGAGCACGCGCCGGCGGACCTCTTCCTCGCTGACGGCCGCCGGGACGGGCGAGACCTCCTCGAGGGGCGGCGCCCCCGACGGTGTGGCCGCCTCGAGGGGGAGGGATACGGCCACGGGCACAGTCACGACGGGCGCCTCGACCGCAGCCACGGCGGCGGCCGTTCCGATCGTTGGCTCGGCATCGACGGCACTGGCAACGATGCGCAATTGATGCTGGACCACCTCGAGACGGGCGTCCGCTTGGCCACTGACTCTGGCGAGCCACGCGTGCCAGCGCTCCTCGTCGCCGATCCGGTACTCGTAACCCAAGGCGTCGGGATCCTGGCGCTGGCCGTCAGGTGCCGGCACCCGCCGCAGCAGGGTCATGCTGATCTGCGAGCCGAAGCCTGCCGCCAGTCGGATGGCGTACTCCACCGGATACGAGCCGCCATGTGACAGGTTCAGCTCGCCCAGCTCCGGGTCGATCTCCTTGAAGTTGGGGATCGGCGGGACGAGGCCGGTCTCCAGGCTCTTGACCGCAACCACATCCTCGATGCCAGCTCCCATGGCGTGCCCGGTCAGACCTTTGGTGTTGGCGATGACGATCTCGTCTGCATCCGGGCCGAAGACCGAGCGCAGGGCGGCGATCTCCGCGGCAGCACTCCCGCCGCGGGCAGGGGTGTAGGTCTCGTGCGACACGAAGACGGTCCGGGGAGCCATTTCGTGGCGGTCCAGCCCCCAGCGCTGCTCGGCCTGCGTCACGAGCTGCTCCATCTCGGCGCTGATGTGTTGCACGTCGAGACGTGTCCCATGAAAGGCGCTGTTGGCCGTCACGCCCGACAGCAACTCGGCGATGGGCACGATGCCCCGCTCTTCGGCGGCCTCCGCCTGCTCCACCACGACGGCCACAGCCCCCATCCCGATGATCATCCCGTGGCGCCGACGGTCGAACGGCGTGGCCGCCTCCTCCACCTCCGCGTCAGTCGCAGCTGCGCCCGAGGCAAGGAAACCGGCGCCGATCCAGCTGAGAAGGTTGTCCGATGTGGCGTTGTCGGCGGACACGACGATGACGCGACGGCAACGCCCCGACCGGATCCAATCCTCCGCCAGCGTGATCGCCTGCGTCGTGCTGGCACAGGCAGCGTTGAGCTGCGTATTGGGGCCGCGGGCGCCGATGAGTTCAGCGAACTGGGAGTGCCCCATGGACAAGACGCGGAACAGGAAGCGGCGATCGAACGCGTAGGGGTTGTCATGGATCTCGACACGCAGCCTCGCGATACGCCGGTCGAGCTCGGCATTGGCGGCGGCCGCGCCAGCTCCGTCCTCGCCCGCCGAAGTGGCCCGCACCGCCTCGAGGGCGGCGAGCTGATCTCGGCGTGCTTTGTCCGTGTAGTAGTCATGCGTGTAGCCGGCAAAGGCGTCGAGGCCCGGGAAGGCGGCGGCGAAGATCACGCCGGTCTCGTCGCGAAGCTCGTCGGGCAGGCCCCAGCGCTCGGGGAGCCGCGTACCGATGTGGGTGGTCTTGTAATGCTGGACGAGAGGGATGCCGGCGTCGCCCAGGGCGACCAAGCCGGCTGCCATGGCCATGCAGGTGCTGTTCTCCAATGCCAGCACGCGTTCGGGGTCGATACCGAACTCCGCCACCGGGTCGAAGGCGCCGGCGCGTCCCGCCAGCTTGATGACATCGGCGGCGTCGTCGATGGACTCGAAGCTGCCACCGCCGTCCGCCTGCTTGACGAGACGCGTGATGTGCTGGTCCAAGATGGCGTCTCGCATCTCGGGCGGGATGGGGTTGATGCACTGATCCCCGCGCAGCAGCCGGCCGAGGTTCCGTCTATCGAAAACCCGCTCCGTGCCAGGCAGACCCAGCGCGGCGCCGCTCACCACGACCGGCCGCCTCGGACCGAGCCCGTCAGCCTTGCCGACGACGCCGTCGAGGAATTCGGCCACCAACCTGCCCAGCTCGGCGTACTTTGAGGGAGGGATGCCTTCGGTCGCGGCGGCGGCCCCTCTCGCCTCGAGCGGGCCCACGCCGGCGGCGTACATACCGCAGAGCGCCTGGTTGAACGCCACGGCGTCGGCCCACTTGGGGTGATTCGTGAACAGGGCGAGCACCGAAGGATCGTCTCCGAACATCTCCTCGACGAAGCCGTGCAACGCCTTCTTCGGGCCTACCTCAACGAACACCCGCGCCCCGTGCTCATAGAGCGTCCGTAGGCCCTTCACGAACTGCACGGGCGACGCCACCTGCCGGCCCAGGATGTCGATCATCTCGGGCTCCACGCCGGGTCCCATCGGGTAGAAGTCCCCGCTCAGGTTGGCGACGACCGGGATCTGCGGCGGGCGGAGGCGAAGGCGGGACAGCGTCTTCTCCAGCGGCTTCGAGGCGGGGGCCACGATCGAGGTGTGGAAGGCGTGGCTCACCGGCAACTGGACCACCTGATGGCCACGGTCGCTGAGCGCCGCCATCGCCAGCTCCACCGGGATGCTGGCCCCGCCGATGACCACCTGTTTGCTGCTGTTGATGTTGGCGATGACGACGTTGCCCTCGATGTTGGCGACGGTCTCCTCCACCTCGGCGAGCGGCGCGAACACCGCCGCCATGAGGCCCCGGTCCTCCAACTCGAGGTTGGCCATCTCGCGACCGCGGGCGCTCACCGCTTCGAGCGCATCGGCGAACGGCAGGGCGTCGGCCGCCACGAGGGCCCCGTACTCGCCGAGGCTGTGACCCATGACGAAATCAGGACGGAACCCTCGCTCTTGCAGGAGCCGCGTGATGGCGTAGTCGACCGTGAGCACCGACGGCTGAGTGATCTCGGTGCGACGTAGGTCGTCGGCCGCCTGCGCCACCGCGGACGGGTCGTCGGGTTCGACAAAGAGGAAGTCCCGCAGGGACTTTCCCTCCAGCAGAGGTCTCATCGCCCGGTCGGCTTCGTCGAACACCTCGGCGACGACAGGATCCGTCTCGGCCAGGGTCCTCAGCATGTTGGGGTACTGCGAGCCCTGTCCCGTGTAGAGGAAGGCCACCTTCGGCCGGGGTCCGCCGCCCCGGAAGACACCCCGCGCCTGCAACAGCTTCCAGGCGGCGTCGCCACTGACGAGCGCTTGCTGTGCCCACTTGACCTTCTCCGCAAGCTCGTCGGCCGTGCCGTAGTCGATCGCGATCCGCTCGGGCGCGCGGAGCGTCTCCGGACCGGGCAGCTCGTCGGGAGGCACGCGGCCCTCGACAGCTGCGGTGCCCAGGCTCGCCAGTCGCGCGCCCAGCTGTGCTTCGGTCTCGGCGCCGATCACCGCGGCGCGACGGGGCGGGATCTGCACAGGGGCGACGGGGCGTGCCGTGCCCCTCACCTCGGGCGCGGTGAACTGGCGGACCGCATCCGCGCCCGGTTCGGGCACGTACTCCGCGAGCACGGCATGAAAATTCGTGCCTCCGAAGCCGAAGGCGCTCACTCCTGCTCGCCGCACACCGGACTCGGGCAGCTCCCAGTCGCGCAATTCGGTGTTGACGCTGAAGGGGCTGTGGGCGAAGTCAATGTCGGGATTCGGCCGGGAGAAGTTGAGGCTCGGCGGCAGCACCCTGTCGTGGATCGCCATGACCGCCTTGAAGATGCCCGCAGCCCCGGCACCGGCCTTGAGATGACCGATGTTCGATTTCACCGAGCCGAGGGCGATGGAGCCAACAGGAACGCCGCTCCCGCCGAAGACGGCCGCCATGCTCTCGTGCTCCACCACGTCGCCGACTCGCGTGGAGGTGCCGTGTCCCTCGACCAGCGATGCGGTCTGGGGCGCCACGCCCGCCTTGGCCCAGGCCCGCTCCACGCACAGCTTCTGGCCGATGGGGTTGGGGGCGGTGATGCCCTTACCCTTGCCGTCGCTCGATCCGGCCATCCCGAGCAGTACGCAGTAGATGCGATCACCGTCACGTACGGCATCGCCGAGCCGCTTGAGCAGGAAGGTGGCCGCCCCCTCGCCCATCACGAAGCCGTCGGCGCCGTCGGCGTAGGGCCGCGTCCCGGTGGCCGAGAGGGCGCCGATCTTGCAGAACTTCACGAAGGTGGGTGCTCCCATGTTGCGGTCGATGCCGCCGGTGACCACGGCGTCGTACTCGCCCTCGACCAGCCCGCTCACGGCCGAGTTCATGGCCGCCATCGCCGAGGCGCAGGCGGCGTCGACCACGTAGTTGGGCCCGCGGAAATTGAAGAGGTTGGCGACCCGTCCGGCGATGCAGTTGGAGAGCTCACCGGGCATGGTGTCCTCGGTGATCTCCGGGTAGGCCTTGCCGACGACGTCGCCGAACTCGGCGGCGATCGCCCGCTGGACGTCGACGGGGAGCGCCCAGAAGCTGGGTGCCTCTGCGAGCTCCTCAGCCAGCTCCGGGAAGCTGATCCGCATGGCCGTCTTGTAGTGCTGCTCGCCCGCCATGGCATTGCCGAACACGACCGCCACTCGTTCGTTGTCGAGCGGGCGCCCGGGGTAGCCGTAGTCGACGAGGGCCTGCTGGGTGCAGGCGACCGCCCACTTCTGGGTGTCATCCATCATGTCGGCCACTCGCGGCATGACGGCCAGGTTCCAGGCGCGTGGCTCCCAGGCCCATTCGCGGACCCAGCCACCGATCTTCGAGTAGGTCTTGTCCGGTGCGCTCGGGTTGGGGTCGTAGTACAGCTGCGGGTCCCAGCGCGAGGGGTCAACCTCGCTGATGCTGTATCGGCCCCGCTTGATGTTCTCCCAGAACGTCTTGGCATCGGGGGCGTCGGGCATGATGGCGCCCACCCCGACAATGGCAACTGCCCGTCTTAGCTGGTCGCCCATTTTCCTTCCCCTTCATCAGCTTCCCGATGGCTGGCGGCCATAGAGCGCATCAGCCACCCGATCCATGTCGGCCACGAGTCCGGCCTGCGCCGCGTGGATGGAACTCAGCCCGATTGACGACTCGGCCGCGGCCACGTCTCGACCCGAAGCGTCCGATCCGAGGGTCCAGCAGAGGCCCTCCTCGCCCACGGTCAGGGCCGCCCTGCGGGCCCAGATCCGGCTCACGGCGGACAACGCGGCAGCATCGAAGCGCCGGTCGGCCTTGACGTTGAGAGCCTCGTCCTCGGCTCGCGCCGCTCGTCGTGCCAGCGCCGCGGCCCCCTCCGCCTTGGCGATCAGCTCGCCAAGGCGGAGGAGCACGTGCTGATTGCGGGTCAACCGCTCGACTCGGGCCCACTCGAGCAGCTCCGCCAGGGCGTGCGCGGCCAGAGCCGCCGTCCCGGCACCGACGCCGGGGTGCTCCGCGTGCAGGGCCTCGAGCTCGCCGGCGTTTTCGTGGTAGCGCTGCCCGCGGGTCTTGAGATGGTCCTGCCAGCGGTCGCGGGCGATCGTCATCTCCATGATCTCGGACGTGCCCTCGTAGATCGTCGTGATACGGACGTCGCGCCGGATCTTCTCGACGAGGAACTCCTTCACATAGCCGTAACCACCGAGAGCCTGGATGGAGGCGTCGGCGGCGGCGTTGCCAGCTTCGGTGGCCAGGTACTTGGCGATGGCGCCCTCGGTGTTGAAATAGCCCTCCTCGGTATCGATGCGCTCGGCCGTCTCCTCGATGTAGGCCCGGGCGGCCTCGAGCGCGACGGCGTGAGGCACGATCAGCTTGTGCGTGTAACCCTGCTTCTCCGAGAGAGGGGTGCCCGCCTGAATGCGCTCGGTCGAGTACGGGATGGCGATGTCCAGCGCTGCCCAGCCGGCGCCGAGCCCGAAGGCGGCCACCATGAGGCGCGTGTAGCCGAAGACCTTCTGAGCCTGCAGCAAGCCCTGTCCCTCTTCCCCCCCGACCACGCGATCGGCGCCGACGCGCACCTCGTCGAGTATCAAGGCGGCCGTGTTGCTCGCCCGAATGCCGTGCTTGTCCTCCGCTTTGCCGTGCTCGAAGCCGGGCACGCCGGCCTCGACGACGAACCAGGTCGGCCCACCGGGCGCGTTGGCCAGGATGCTGTAGGCATCAGCCACGCCCCCGTTGCTGATCCATTGCTTCCTCCCGGTGATGAGGTACGCGACGTCTCCGTCCCGCTCGATTCTGCGAGCCGTCGTCTTCAGGGCGGCAAGGTCACTTCCCGCTTCCGGCTCTGTGGCGCCATAGGCGAACAGCAGTCCCTCGTTGGCGATGCGCGTCAACCACTGCTTCTTCTGCTCGGGCGTGCCGCCGACCACGATCGGGTCGCTGCCGAGGAAGGTCGCCAACACACCCGTGGCCACACCCAAGTCGATCCGGGCCATCGCCTCGCAGACTCGGTACACGTCGAAGGTGCCACCGCCCATCCCCTCGTACTCCGTCGGAATGAACAGCAGCTGAATGCCCAGCTTGTCGCTGCACATCGCCCGGACCACGTCGAGGGGGACGTGGTCATCCCTGTCGTACGCGAGTACCTTCTCGGGAGGCAGCTCCAGGTGGGCGAAGTCCCTGATCGACTCCAGGGCCATGTCAAGGACTTCAGGGTCGAGGCCCATCACGATCTCCTCCCCGTGCGACGCCCGGCGTTTTTGCAATCGTCCGCTCTCGGCCTCGCCCTGGCAAGGGCACAACGACCCTTCGCGGGGCCCTTCTCGACTCCATTTGATTCATGCCGCTTGATTCATGCCGCCAACTCGCAGCTCGGAGCGCCCTGTTGCCAGCTCAGCGAACGACGGAGACCGCCGGCGAGGGTGCCCCGGACCAGAGGTGTGCCGATGGCTCTCGGCGACCGTGGCCTACGACATCGTCATGACTTCGCCGTTGACGCGAATAGGGCGCAGGTGGAGACTTCCCCCGCCCGAGCTACTGCGTGAACAAGGGGGGAAGTCATGAAATACGTCGTGTCCTGGAATCTCCGATCCGGGGGATCGGCGAGCGACAACGAAGCATCGGTCGCTCGCGTCCTTGAGGTCTTTGCGAAGTGGAGCCCACCGGCCGACGAGACCTTCCATCAGTTCCTGACGCGGCTCGACGGCGAAGGAGGCTACGCCGTCGTCGAGACGGACAACCCGCTGAGCGTTCTCGAGGGGCCGGCGAAGTTCGGGCCGTACTTCGAGTTCAGTGTTGTGCCGGTCGTCGACGTCACCGAGGGCATCCCCGTGCAGAGCGAGGGCATCGAGTTCCGGTCCTCGATCGGCTAGCGGCCGGCGAGCCCGAGCGGCTGGGTCGGTCGCCCCGGAGGTAGCGAGGCCCATGCGCCACAGCGGCGACGCCGCCCAGGAGCTCGAGCAGCTCCTCGTCGTCCGGGCGACTGCCCATCGGCTGAATGCCGGGACCCCGATGGCCTCGGTGCTCGAGCTCGAGGAGTGGCTCGGGGGTCGAGGGATCGCTCTCGTCAGCGGCCGCAGCGCCCTACCCAACGCCACCGAGGCCACATTCCATTTGGGCCCGCTTGTTTATTGCAGGGCTGACCGGTCAGTTTCATACCACGGCGGAGCATGCGAGATCGGAGCGACCCCGTGAGTTGACACGTCCTCGACCAGGCAAACCCACCGGTCTGGCAGCTCAAAGGCTCCTTGGCCCCAGGTCGTGCGATCGGTCCAAGACGGCCGAGACGCAGACTGCCCGGCAGCGCACGGTGAGCCCGCCTACGTGGCGTCAGGCGCGTTGGCGGCCGATGCCGAGCAGACGTGAGCCACAGCCGAGAGACAACCGGCGTGGTTGTGCGAGCCGCCAGACGGCACGCTGGCGCTACCTCGACCTTCCAAGCGTTGGGTACCCTCCTCTTATGAAGATCCTCGGAGGGGATCACTACGCACCACGACTCGACGATCCGATGGAGTCGCCATCAACGAGGAAGAACGTGGTGGCGAGATGGTCCATGAGGGTGCTCTTTGTCCTCTTCCTGGCGGCGTTGGTGTTCGTCATCACCCACGTGGGGTACTGGAGCCAGCAGACAGTGCCTCCACCGCCTTCGGCCAACATCACGCACAACGTGGACGGCGTGTCCGTGCTCGCCGGTAACGAGGTCCGTATCCACTTCACCTGGACCAATACAGGCAAGGGGATCGGTTCCGCCTCATGTGTCATGAACACCAACGTGTACAACCAGTTCGGGGACCTCGTGAACACGGAGGTGACTTCGACCGGCACTCACGGGAACATTGAACCGGACGGATCGCAGTACCTCTACCAGGATCAAGAGGTGAACCCTGGAGATGCGCAGTATGTGACGCCCTCGGATGTGAGCCTCACGAACTGTTTCTCGACATAGAAACGGGATGTCAGCCGCCTCAGCGCCGTTTCACGGACCTCGCCCTCGTCGAGGGGAAGCGAACGCTCATCTCGCCCCCCCTCGCCCGCACGGCGGAGGCGCTGGCGGCAGACCCTGACCGTCGCCGGCGCGTCGTCGACGGCCTCAAGGAGCCCGCTCGTCGCCTGCTCGCCACCCTCGACGGCGGCCGCGAGGTGAGGAGCGACCACCCGGAATTCGTCGGCAAGGACCGGCGGGCGGCGCGCATCGCCCTCGAGCCGGGGATGCTCGCCCGGTCGATCTCCTTCCACACCGCCTCGGGACGTCACGAGTCCATCCTCGAGCCCTACGGAGGCGCCCCCGCCTCCCCCGGGTCGCACGCCTGCGCCGGGCTGGATGCGTTGACGGCCCTCCTGGGGGCCTGCCTGGCGTCGGCCGTGGTCGCGCCGCGAGACGAGGTGGAGAAGTGGTTGCGTTTCGTCGAGCCGGACCGCCGCGTGCGTGCGGGCGCCGCCGAGCGACTCCCCGCGCGGGCCATCGAGGTCGAAGGGCGGGCGTGGCTGACGCTGCGCTGACAGGCCTGGGCTGGCGCTGCCGCCTGGGCGGGCCTCCCTACCTCTTGCGCCCTCTGCGCACGAGGGCAACGGCGGCGGCCACCACGGCGATGATCACCGCGATCTCGACGACCTTGACGACGATGCTCACGACGACCCCGAACAGCATCCAGGCGACGACGGCAACGATGATGGCCGCTCCCACGACGACGACGCCGTGAGCCACCCGCATACCACCGGACTTCCTTCGGGGTTCGAGCATCTCGGTTCCTCCTCACCAGCACCGTAGCCGCCTGCCGTCGCCCGACAGCGCGCGGGTCGCCCGGGCGGGCCTCGTACGCTAGGTCGATGGAGGCCGCCGTGATGCCGCTGCGCCGGCTGAGAGATGGGCTCGCCTCCGCCGTGCTGGCCGGCGACCTCGCGCCGGCCGAGCTGCCGGCCGCCTACTCGGCCGCAGTGGACGAGTGGTTGACAGCGGTGTTCGAGGAGGTCGTGGGTGCACGCGACGAGGGTGTCGCCCTCGTCGCCGTCGGTGGCTACGGCCGCCGGGAGCTGTGCCCTGGCAGCGATCTCGACGTCACGTTGCTCCACCGACGGCGCCGCAACGTCAGTGAGGTCGCCGACCGCCTCTGGTACTCGGTGTGGGACAGCGGCATCCGGCTCGACCACAGCGTGCGCACCCCCCGCGAAGCCATCTCCGTGGCCCGCGAGGACCAGAGAGCGCTCCTCGGAATGCTCGCCGGCCGCCTCATCGTAGGAGACGGCGAGCTGGTCAGCGGGCTGCTGGCCGGCGTCGCCGACTACTGGACGACGCACGCTCGCGAGCTGCTGCCGGCGCTCGCCTCGGCCGCAAGGGAACGACACGCCCGCTTCGGGGAGGTCGCCTTCCTCCTCGAGCCTGACCTGAAGGAGTCGGCCGGGGGCCTGAGGGATCTCGAAGCCCTCGCGCTGGCCGCCCGCGCCGTCCCTGCCCTCGCGGGGGTCCTCTCGCCGCCCGCCCTCGGCGTCCACCATCGCCTCCTCTTGGGAGCTCGGGTGGGCTTGCACGCTCGCACGGGCGGTGCGGGCAACCGGCTCCTCCTGCAGGAACAGGACGAGCTGGCGCCCTTGCTCGGCTACGCCGACGCCGATGCCCTCATGGCCGCCATCTCCGCCGCTGGGCGAGAGGTGATGTGGACGGCGGCTGACGGCTGGCGCCGGACTGCGTCCTTCCTGGCCGGGCCGCTCGGTCGAGCGGGCGGTCGCGACCTCGCCGTCAGCGACGGTGTCGTCCTGCGAGACGGGGAGGTGGCGGTCACGGCCGGGGCGCCCGGTCTCGAGGATGGCTCCCTCCTTCTGCGAGTAGCCGTCGCCGCCGCCGAGTACAGCCTCCCCGTTACGACGTCCACCCTGGCCAAGCTGGCGGCATCTTCGCCTCGTCCGCCGGAGCCGTGGGGGCCGGAGCTGCGCCAGTCGTTCATCTCTCTCCTGGAGTACGGCGCCGCGGCGACGCCGGTGCTGGAGGTCCTCGACCAGCTCCACCTGCTGGAGCGCCTCCTGCCGGAGTGGCTCCAGGTCCGGCACCGACCGCAGCGCAACGCCTATCACCGCTACACCGTCGATCGGCACCTTCTCGAGACGAGCGCGCAAGCTGCCGAGCGGATCCGCTCGGTGGGGCGCCCGGATCTGCTGCTCGTCGCGGCGCTCCTCCACGACATCGGCAAGGGCCAGGGTGATGACCACAGCGCCGTGGGGCGGGACATCGCGCGTGGCGTCGCCCGCAGGATCGGGTTCGCGGACGAGGACGTCGAGGTAATCGGCCGTCTCGTCGAGCACCATCTCCTCCTCGCCGACACGGCCACGCGGCGCGACCTTGACGACCCGGCCACCGCCGCGACGCTGGCGGCCGCCGTGGGTGACCGCCAGAGCCTCGAGCTCCTCGCCGCCCTCACCGAAGCGGACTCCCTCGCCACCGGCCCGACCGCTTGGAGCCCGTGGAAGGCCGGGCTCGTCGCCAAGCTCGTGGCTCGAACTGAGGCGCTCCTCGCCGGCACGGCGGCGCCGGCCGAGCGGTCGGCGAGCGTGCCGTTGCGGCATCACCTCGAGCTCGCCGCCAAGGGGAGCCTCCAGCTCGAGAGCGACGGAGACACCCTCACCGTGGTCGCCGCCGACAGGCCAGGGCTCCTCTCCCTCGTCGCCGGCACGCTCGCTCTCCATCGCCTCGACGTTCGCAGCGCCGTCGCGACGGACGACGGTGGCGACATGGCGATCGAGATCTTCGAGATCGCCCCCCGCGCCGGAGGCGAGGGTCTGGACATCGCCCGGTTGCGGGGCGATCTCGTTCGCGCCCTCGACGGCGAGCTCCTCCTCTCGGCCCGTCTCGCCGACCTCGAGAAGGCATACGCCCGCGGGAGACGCCCGGCGGCGGCGCGCCCGCCTGAAGTCCGCGTGATCGTGGACGAGGCTGCGTCCGCCCACGCCAGCGTCATCGAGGTACGCGCACCCGACTCCCATTCTCTCTTGTACCGCCTGACCCGGGTGCTGGCGGAGTCCGGTCTGGACGTCGTCTCGGCACGCTTGTCCACGATCGGTCACGAGGTCGTGGACGCCTTCTACGTCCGCGAGTCTGCCGGCGCCGGGCGGCCGCAAGCTCTGTGCTTGCAAGAGGTCGTCGCCCGCCTCGCCGCCGAAGCGTCGCCCGCAGGGACGTGACGCAGCTGCTCCGGCTCCATTTCAGTGCGCCAGGCCCCAGATGTTGATCCACTAGGATTCGCCCGTCCGGCCCCCGCACCCGTGGTGGAGATCCCTTGTCGAGACCTGTTCAAGCACGCCGACACGTCCACCGAAGGTCTCCCATGGTCGGGCTCGTGATGACGGGACTCGCGGTCGCCCTCGTCGCCGGCGGTTGTTCGGTGCTGATGGGACACGGCGACGCCACCTCGACGTCAGCACCAAACGTCGGTGTCGTGGGCGAGCACACCGGCCCGGATCCGGTGCACCCCAACCGGCAGGCCACGCCGCTCGAGGTGGTGTCGATCTCGCCCGCTCCCGGGTCCCAGGACGTCACTTTCACGTCCGCCGTCACGGTGCACTTCTCGGAGCCGCTCGCTCCGAACACCGCCGTGCCGAGCCTCTACCCCTCCGTCCCTGGGCGTTGGACAGCCGATGGTCCCGAGGCGCTCGTGTTCGAACCAAGAGGGAACTACGTCCCCTTCACGACGGAGACCCTCACCCTGAGCAGTGGCGTCCACGGTCTGCTCGCAGACAACGGCGGGCTGCTCCGCAAGTCGGAGACGGCGAGGTTCACCGTCGCCGACGGCTCCGAGCTCCGCTTGCAGCAGCTCCTGGCTGAGCTCGGCTACCTCCCGGTCCGCTTCGTGCCGAGCGTACCAACCGAGGGCCCCGCCCAGCTCACGAGCGACCCGAGCTCCGCACCCGCCGGCTCGACGACGACCACGACCACGACGACCACGACCACGACGACCACCACGACGACGACGACCAC
>Ga0187781_10003101_pt1 | contig 12537 bp, 8 predicted proteins | sample 0715_SJ02_MP02_2_FD_132447 | JGI IMG/M metagenome (GOLD analysis project Ga0187781, IMG submission 132447) | Tropical peat soil microbial communities from peatlands in Department of Meta, Colombia - 0715_SJ02_MP02_20_MG | ecosystem: Environmental > Terrestrial > Soil > Wetlands > Peat | place...
GATTCGAAGTGTTCAATGCGAGAACGCGGGGGACAAAGAAATATCCGGCGCGATAGCGGAAAAACAGAAAAAGGTTACATGCGGGGGCGACTTCTAGCTGCTTTGTTATAATGCCGGGCATGAAAACACAACTTTTCCGCGCAATCGCTATGAGTTTGGCGGTGCTTTTGCTTCTGCCGCCGGCGCCGATCCGGGCGACGTGCGGCGGCGGAGGCGGGGGCGGAATGGGCGGGGCGGACGATCCCGCCTATCAGGTGCCCTGGAAGATACTGAAAACGAGCGATCCGCCGATCAAAGAGGGACTGATCCTCTACTGGATTCCCACCGGACAACAGGAGCTGGAAAAATCCAGCCTGCGCAACTCGCGCACGCTCACGCTCTACTCCGCGCAATGCGTGGCCATGGAGATCACGACGGCGACGAGTACGGTAGCGGAGAAACTGGCGCCGGAGTCGAAGCCGCCGGTGGCCGTGCTGGCGCAGCCCGATGATACGGTGATCGGGAAGGCGCAGGCCATCAACGGGTATCTGCGCGTGACGCAGGTGGAAGAGCTCGTGGAAAACGAAATGAGGAAGCGGGACGGCCTGATTAAGGAAAAACTGGAGGACGCGAAGAAAAAAGAAAAGGCGGGGGACACGCAGGGGGCTATCGCAGAATTCCGCGGCGTTGCGGTACAGAAGTGCATGTTCCCGAACCGAGCCAAAGACGCGGCGAAAGAATTGAAGAAGCTGGGCGCGAGTGACGTGGGGCAGATGTTCGACGCGCCCAATTTCGACCGCGCGGTGGGGGCGCGGATGGCCGAGAAGATGAAAGAAGGACTGGCGGCGGAAAACAGCGCGCGATATCGGGACGCAGAACGGCTTTACACAGAGGCACACCAGATGGATCCGGCGGACGCGACTCCGCTGCGCTTCCTGGGCGAGCTGTACCGGCACCATATTGGCGACTGGGAGAAGGCGCGGAGCGCATTTGAGCAAATCCTGGCCACGCCGGCCGATCCTTTGTCGCGCGCGGTGGCGCTGCACGGTCTGGGCAAGATGACCATCCATGACGGGGAATTCCAAAAGGGGCTGGGGCTGATGGAGCGCTCCGTGGAGACGTATCCGCTGGCGCTCGCGTATCGTAACCTGGCGGTGTACTGGAATTCGGAAGGAGACGCTGCGAAGACGGAATATTACGTGGAGCAAGCATTAGCCGTTGCCCCGAAGGATCCTTACAACCTGGTGTTTGCGGCGGCGTTCATGGCCTCGAAGGGACAGGGACCAACAGCGCTCAAGATCGCGAGGGAGAACGAGGGTTTGCTCCCTGCGTCGTACAACCTGGCGGCAATTTACGCGCAGACCGGACAGAAGGATAAGGCTCTGGAACTCTTGAAGCGGCACTTCTTCGAGTACGAACGATTCCAGTCCGTGCGCAGCAAGGAGATGATGGAGGCGCGGGCGGATGCGGTGTTTGCCTCATTAAAGAGCGACCCACAATTTGTGGCACTCACTGCGGGAGCGGATGGGAAGCTCGAAGCGGGAAAGACAATGAGCGAGCGCAGGTAGAGAGGGGAAAGGCGCCCAGACCCTGCCTTCCTCAGTGCGAAGACGAGCGGTTCAGAAAGCGGTTACAGCTCGGTTTTCTTGACGAAGCAGACGCCGTAGAGATTGAGCTGCCGCTCGGGGACAAGCTGGACACGCTGGACGCGGGCGAGCGCAAAGACGTTTTCCGCTCCCTTCATGTAAGGCGCGGCGATTTCCAAGAGCGCGCCGGGGCGGTAGGCGTTGTGACTGAGGAAGCTCAGCCCGCCGCGCGAGACGTTTTCCACCTGCACGAGGTCGTCGATTCCAAAGCCGGGCTCGCGCACGCACGCCGTCATTTTCATCTGGACACGGGGGTGCTTTCGCGAGGCGCGCGGCTTCGCAGACTCCGCGGGAGCGGGGGCGGCAGCTTTCGGAGGCGGCTCGCAAAGCTTGCGCTTGTCGCCGGAAGCCTCGTGGGGAGCGAGATTCCAAACAGTCGGCTCGCCGCACCACTTGCAGGCACGGGTGAGCTGGCGATTGGCGTGGAAGACGTCGCACTCAAGCGCGGAGAGCGAAGCCAGCTCGCGGCCGCGGCAGACGTTGCACTCCAGCCAGCGCTCGGAGCGCAGCCCGCCCTCGCCGGCGGACGGGAAGTTGATGTTCCAGAGCTTCAACTCAGGGTTGAGCAGGGCGATGCCGTAAACGCGGGAGTTGGGCCTGGCGCTCATCTCGCCGATGATGCGCGCATGGGCTTCCGCGCCGGTGGCGAGGTTGCGAACCGTGATCTGCTGCATGGGAGCCAGCCGGTGTGTAGAGATGATGGCGGCGCCGTCGCGGCACAGGACCTGCGTCTGAGTCATCTCCATGAAATCCTGGCCCGTAATTTCCGTGCCGAAGACCTGAATCGGCATGGCGATGGAGATGCGCTCGCCCTGCCGAGCTTGCTGTACCTTGGCTCGCTGCTCGTCTTTCGCTATCATAGCTGGCAAATAAACAAGGACGCTGACTAAGGCTGGGCAAACCGCATTGCCGCACCCAGCGTACCTAGAATGGCTGCCTAGAGAGCGCCCCCGTCGCGGGATGCACAAGCAGGCTGGGGCGCACAGCCTTCGCAGGAAAGGCTAATGGGCGGGCCGAGCGTCTGCAATGGAACGAAGGTACCCCTGACGCTGGAACCACTGGCGGCAGGCAAAAGCCGGGCAAGATAGGCTAACCAGGCAGAGGACACCGGCGATGCGGAAATGGAATCAGCGGCACTTGCCCCGAAACATTCCCTGGGAAACGGGGTTATAGTAGTGACCATGTGTGCTGCCGGGAGCGAAGCTCAGGCGCTTCCGGGAAGCCAGCAGAAGCAACGAGAACGAACTAGGAGCGTGGACACCATGCGTTATCTCAGACCGACACTTTCGATCGTTCTGGCTTTCTTAATCCTGGGAGTACCTGCCACGTCGCAAGCGCAGGTTGCCGTGGGGATTTCGGTGCGGATAGGGCCGCCAGTCTTGCCGGTGTATGTGCAGCCGCCGATTCCGGCGCCGGGCTACATTTGGACGCCGGGCTATTGGGCGTACGGACCGGATGGCTACTACTGGGTTCCTGGAACGTGGGTGGAGCCTCCGGTAGTGGGCCTGCTGTGGACCCCAGGCTACTGGGGCTGGGTCGGCGGAGTGTACGCATGGCACGGCGGATACTGGGGCCCGCATGTGGGGTTCTATGGCGGGATCAACTACGGATTCGGTTACGGGGGAGTAGGCTTCGTCGGCGGATATTGGCGCGGCGGAGCGTTCTACTACAACAGGGCGGTTGTGAATACGGGAACGACGGTGATCCACAACACGTACGTGAACAACACGGTGGTGAACAACACGTCGGTGAACCGGACAGCGTTCAACGGCGGCCCGGGCGGCCTGACCGCGAAACCAACGAGCGCGGAACTGGCGGCGGCGAACGAGACGCACGTGCAGCCGACGGCCCTCCAGACGCAGCATCAGCAAGCGGCAAGCACGAATCGCTCGATGCTGGCTTCGGTAAATCACGGCCAGCCGGCTGTGGCGGCAACGCCAAAGCCGGGAGTGTTCAAGGGGCCGGGAGTGGTCGCGGCGCGACCGGCGAGTGCGACCACCACCCGTACAGCGACCAACCGGAACGCAACGACAACGAACAATACGGCAAGCACACGCAACACGACGCAGTCGAACACGAAAACAACTCAGCCTGCATATGGCTCTCAGCAGTCGAGTGCGCCGCACACAACATCGCCGCAAGCTCAGCAACACCAGGCGCAGCCGCAGCAACATCAGGCACCACAGCAGCACCAGTCGCAGTCGCAGCCGCAACAGGGCAAGCCCCACAAACCCTTGCGGTAAATCTGCAGCGGATCAAAGGACGAGAGGCCGGGTGGTTGCGCCTGGCCTTTCTGTTTTCAGAGTCTTCAGGGCTCCGCCGAAACAGGCAGTTTGATGGGCGGGCAGAGGTTTATTCGGTCCAATGGAACGAGCGGGATACCGCCTTCTTCCATTCGCCATAGAGCCGCTGGCGCGTGCCGTGGTCCATGCGCGGCTTCCACACGTGGTCCAAGCCCCACTGAGCGCGCAATTCGCCCAGATTTTTATAAAAGCCGACGGCGAGCCCGGCAGCGTAGCTCGCGCCGAGGGCCGTCGTCTCCTGGATCCGCGGCCGGATGACCTCGCGATCGAGAATGTCCGCCTGGAACTGCATCAGGAGGTCGTTATGCACCATGCCGCCGTCGGTGCGGAGGGAGTGCAGCCGGACGCCGGAATCCAGTTCCATGGCCTCGAGAACTTCGCGGGTCTGAAATGCAGTGGCTTCGAGAGCGGCACGGGCGAGGTGTCCCTTGTTCGCATAGCGGGTGAGTCCCGCGATCACACCGCGAGCGCTGGTTTGCCAGTAAGGCGCGAATAATCCCGAGAAGGCGGGAACGAAGTAAACTCCGCCGTTGTCGTCCACAGTTCGCGCGAGGGTCTCGATGTCCGCGCTCTTATCGATCAGGCCCAGGTTGTCGCGAATCCACTGCACCAGGGCGCCGGAGATGGCCACACTTCCTTCGAGAGCATAGTGGGCCGGAGATTTGGCGAATTGGAAGGCGACTGTGGTGAGCAACCCATGCCGGGAAAGTACCGGCGCCGTTCCCGTGTTCATCAGCAGGAAGCAGCCCGTGCCGTACGTGTTTTTCGCCTGGCCGGGCTCGAAGCAGGCTTGGCCGACGAGCGCGGCCTGCTGGTCGCCCAGAATCCCAGCGACGGGGACATCCTTCACAGCGCCCTCGCACGCGAGTCCGTACACTTCGCTGCTGGACGCGATTCGCGGCAGGAGGGCTTCGGGAATTCCGAAGAACTGGAGCAGGGTTTTGTCCCAGCTCAGGGTGTGGAGATTCATGAGCTGAGTACGGCTGGCGTTGGTGACGTCGGTGACGTGAACGCCGCCGCTCGGGCCACCGGTCAGTCTCCAGACGAGATAGGTGTCCACGGTTCCAAACAGAAAATCTCCCGCCTCGGCGGCCTCCATCGCGCGGGGTACGTGGTGAAGAATCCAGCGAATCTTGAGGGAGCTGAAGTAGGTGGCCAAGGGAAGTCCAGTCTGTTTGCGGAATCGGTCCGGCCCACCATCGCGCGAAAATTCGGCGACGGCATCTTCGACTCGGGTGTCCTGCCACACGAGCGCGTTGTGGACCGCACGGCCAGTTTTGCGATTCCACAGGATTGTTGTCTCGCGCTGATTGGTGATACCGATGGCGGCGAGGTCGGCTGGACGCAGTCCTTCCTGTTGCATGGCTTCTGCAATTACTTCTAGAGTGCGCCGCCAGATTTCTTCAGGGTCGTGTTCCACCCAGCCCGCCCGGGGATAAATCTGCCCGTGCTCCTTCTGTGCGCGGGAGACGATGCGCCCCGTGGTGTCGAAGACGATGAATCGAGTGCTTGTGGTTCCCTGGTCGAGCGCGCCGATGTAGCTGGGCATGCTGTGCCTTTCCCGTGCCTGATTCCGCAGCGATTTCTTTTATCAGATTCTGCCGCGCGAGTCCGCATTAGACGCGGGCTAGTCCAACCAGGTATAGAATGACCCACTGCCTACGGCGAAGCCGTGCTCTGCCTGCCAAGCCAAAGAGAGAAGGAAAGGATACAAACCATGAGAAGGCTTCTCCTCCTGCTGCTTCTATCGGGCTGCCTCAGCGGGCAGTCATTCCTCGGGCAGACGGCACCGGAAGGAATCTGGCAGGGGTACGATGGAGAATGGCGTCACGTTTCGCAGCAACTGATTGCGCTGGCCGAAGCCACGCCGGAGGAGAAATTCGCCTGGCGGCCCGCGCCGGGAGTGCGGTCTACAAGCGAAGTCTATATGCACATCGCCATGTCGACTTTCTATCTTCTGAGCGTGACGGGGCCCAAGCTGCCGACCGAAATGAAAGGGGGGATGGAAAAAACGGTAACCTCGAAAGCGGAAGTCATCAGTTGGTTAAAGCGATCGCTGGAAGCTGTGAAGGAAGCGCATTTGGCAGAAACGACGAAAGACCTCCAGCGGAAAGTGCATATCGCCGATAGAGACGCAAGGGTGGATGGAATTTACCTGCGCATCCTCGTTCACGCCAATGAGCACATGGGGCAGCTCGTGGCCTACGCGCGCATGACTGGCGTCGTTCCTCCGTGGTCTGGCTGAAGCTGTTATTGGATTCTGCACGGAATCTGGCTCAGGACGCGACAAGAAAAGGACAATGTCGCCTTTGAGGAGTGGTGTCCGGGCTGGACCCTTGAAAGTATGGCGCGCCCGGAGGGATTCGAACCCCCGACCCTCTGCTTAGAAGGCAGACGCTCTATCCGCCTGAGCTACGGGCGCGCGCGGCTAACTCATTCGCATCACAAGAGTTCGGCCGTTTCTCACTTTCGCTTATTCTTCGCAAGAGCTTCTGCCCTTTAGGCAGACGCTCAGAATCGTCTTGCTAGGATTTGTCTCCTTCCCTTGCTGAATCCTAGTCACTTACAGAGAGCAGCGCAACTCATTTCTCGAACTCTCGCACACGGTAGTAAAAACGTTGTAGTCGGAACGTCGTTCCAAGGCGCCCATACGGAAGCGTCGGCCGATCGCGACCCCTGCAGAACCCGCTCACACATCGACAAAGATGGCAATCCTCAACGGCCCCCGATCATCGCGGCGGGTGATCCCTGTGGAAGAACAGCAGATTTAGTTTCGGGTCGTCGAGAACTGAACAACGATCGTCCACCCAGTTAAGCTCGGGTCGCTGTCATACCACTGTCCTGGCCGCCGAGCCTCTCTCGCCCTTCATCGCCGCTTGAAGCCAATTTGCCAGTCTCTCAAGCTGGCTTGCACGTCGGGCTAATGGACGGGCCAGCGGGTTGAAGCCCCATCGGGACACCTATGCAGTTTCCGCGTGACCTGTCGGGCGAAAACCGGATGCTCTGCTAGGCGAAGGTTGCCCTAGCCGCTTGTTTTAGGTCGAAGGAAGACAACAATGGATCGTGGGGCCACTTGATCTGTCGGCTTCTCTAGCGGCATACCGGGCTCCGAGAAATCGTTGGGACTCGGCAATGCCGTGTCGACAATTCTTAACCAATCCTGGGGTCTGCCTTCCTGGATTTGGAACTCCAGCTCTTGCCGGTAAGCGTTGATCATTACATAGATATCGTCCTCTGCCTGCTAGGCACCATGCAGACAGAAGGCGAGGCTTCGTGATTCTGGAGACAAATCGACCGTGGGCCCAGAGCCGTACCAGGAAACGTCCTCGCGCCAGAATCTGCTGCGACGCAGAGAAGGATGAGACTTCCTGAATGCAATCATGCCTTTAAAGAACCGGAAAACGTCCTGATTCGCCTGGAGCTGGCTCCAGTCCAGCCATCCGATTTCGTTGTCCTGGTTATAGGGATTGTTGTTTCCAAATTGCGTGTTCAAGAATTCGTCACCGGCGCGGAACATCGGGATGCCATTCCACAGCAAAAGCAGAGAGCGGAAGTTTTTAACCGTTTCCCGCCGCAGTGTCAGAACCGCCGCCGGCGTGTCTCCCTCTGATTCACGCTTGTCCCTCACAGGGTGCTAGCCGGCAACTGCGATTAGGACCACAACCGAGCGCGGCTCAGCTCGATAACTTTGGGTGGTTACTGTCGGTGCCACTCCCCACTCGACAATGTCGTTCGGTGTTTCGAGGGCAGTGTCGATCCATCGGAGCCAGCGGCTTCCGTAGACCGAATCCACAGGAGGGAGCTCGAACTCGAGCGGCTCCCAATACGCATTCAGGATCAGATGAACGAACAAATTATCCTGGTGAATCTCCGCCGTGAGTGCCAGAGTGTGAGAGCTGGGACTCCAGTCGGGCTGGAAAAGCTTCACACCGTGCCAGCTTTTGTTCGCGTCCCGGAGTAGTTCGCTCAGGCTTTTCCCCTCCCACTCGTCTCTCAATCGGCGGGGCGCAACGAGGAGTTTCACAAAACGATGCATCCCTGCGTGCCTATCCAAAAGTGTCCAGTCGAACCAACTAATTTTGTTGTCCTGGCAATAAGCATTGTTGTTGCCGCTCTGGGTTCGGCGCACTTCGTCACCCATCAGCAGCATCGGCATGCCTAGGGAAACCAGTATTACGGTGAGGAAATTCTTTATCTGTTGGTTTCGCAGGCTCTCAACGGCCGGGTCGTCCGTTGGTCCCTCTACGCCGCAATTCCAACTCCAGTTTTCCTTCGTGCCATCTTGATTGTCCTGGCCGTTGGCCTCGTTGTGCTTCTGGTTGTAGGAGACCAGGTCATTGAGCGTAAAGCCGTCGTGGCAGGTCACAAAGTTGATGCTCTGTTCTGCCTCCCGCTGCTTGTGACTGTATAGCTCCGGACTCCCCAACAGCCGGTCGGCAACGCGAGTCACCATACCCTCATCACCGCGGAAGAAGCTGCGCATGTCATCGCGAAAGCGCCCGTTCCACTCCCTCCAACTGTCGCCGGGAAAGCTGCCCACCTGGTAGAGACCGGCCGCATCCCAGGCCTCGGCGATGATCTTTTTTCCGGCCAGGGACGGGTCAGACTCGATGTCCCACAGGACCGGCGGGGTCTGCATCAATTGACCCGATGAATCGCGCTCGAGAATGGAGGCGAGATCGAACCGGAAACCGTCCACGTGCATCCCCTCCACCCAGTAGCGCAGGCTGTCCAGAATCATGCGCCGGACGACGGAATGATTCGCGTTCAGCGTGTTCCCCGTGCCGCTGTAGTTCGCGTAGCGGGAACGATCCTGTTCGAGGATGTAATATGTGCGATTGTCAATTCCGCGGAAGCTCAGCGAGGGCCCGCGGTGATCTCCTTCCGCCGTATGATTGAAAACGACGTCGAGGATCACCTCAATTCCGGCCCGGTGCATCGCTTTCACCATGTCGCGAAACTCATCGATCGGGCCGAGCGGGTCCTGGCGAGAACTGTACGCCTGGTGCGGCGCGAAGAAAGAGACCGGAGCGTAGCCCCAATAGTTGATCCGCCCAGTCGGGGCATCCAGGGCATCGAACTGGAACACGGGCATCAATTCGACCGCGGTAATGCCGAGTTGCTGCAGATAGGGAATCTTGTCGATTAGCCCGCGAAAGGTGCCGCGCTTCTCCTCACCGACGCCGGAACTCGGATGTTGCGTGAATCCTCGGACGTGCATCTCGTACACAATCGTTCGCGAGCAGGGCTGGCTCGGAGATGCGTCTCCTTCCCAATCGTAGCCACGGAGTTCCACGACCACGCTCTTCATCGCCGAAGCGGTATTGTCGCCTGGTGCGCAGGCCGCTTCGCGGCTGTAGCTCCGCGGAACCACGACCCGGCGCCCATACGGGTCGAGCAAAACCTTCGCGCTGTCAAACCTCATTCCCCTCGAAGGATCGGATGGCCCCCGAACCCGGTAGCCGTAAATCTGGCCTGCCCGCAGGCCGCGCACAAAAACATGCCAGTAGTGGTAGGAGCGGTTCGTGCGCGGGTCGATTGGAATCACTCGCGACGGCCGGGCGTCATCTTCCCGGTCAAACAACAGCAGCTCCACGCCCGAAGCATCGCGGGAATACAGGCTGAAATTTACACCTGCCGGTCTGACCGTGGCGCCCAAAGGCGAGCTTCGTCCGGCACCCCAATCCGCTTCGCTGCCGGTGAGGTCGCCTCTCTCTTCGACCGCTGGCGAAACAGCCCGTTTCTGGTTCATGGTTGGCGCATGAGCCCCTTCGTCAGCGCAACAAACTAGCGTGGCCGGCCTCAGCTCGGCAATGCGGCTTCAAACAGATTTCCCTCGCGCCGGCTTTCGCGTGTTGCCAGCCGGCCCGTGGCCTTTGTCAACTCACGCATCCAGTCGAGAGCAGAACACGAGAATGCGTTTTCCGGGCAGCGCCATCGCCAATTGCCATCGCCGCGGCCAGGAACATTCATCCGTGCTTCGCTTCTCAGGTTCAGCACATCCTGCATCGGGGCCATCGAAACAGCCGCCGGGGACGACCAGGCCAGCTCGATCAGCGCGTGGGCCGCTTCGCTGCTCGTGCCTGCCAGCCGATTTAGGAACTTCCAAACAAATCCCTGTTCCGCAGGCTTCAAGTCTTCAAACCAGCCGCGCGTCGTGTTGTTGTCATGCGTCCCCGTATACACGACCGAGTCGGCTGGATAGTTGGAGGGAAGATGCGGGTTGTCGGCGTGTCCGTCGAAGGCATACTGCAAAACCTTTGTGCCCGGCAATTGAAAGCGGTCGCGAAGGGCACAGACGCCGGGAGTGATCACGCCGAGATCCTCGGCGATGAAGGGAAGCGAGCCAAACTCTCTCTGAACGGCCAGCAAGAAGTCTGCGCCCGGGCCCGGGACCCATTTGCCGGACTGAGCCGTAGGCGCTCCGGCGGGAACATGCCAGGCAGCCTCGAAACCGCGGAAGTGGTCCAGGCGGATGACGTCCACGTGGGCGAGCAACGCGCGCGCGCGATCGATCCACCACCGGTAGCCGTCGAGACGTAAGGATGCCCAATCATAGACAGGATTTCCCCAGAGTTGGCCCTGCGCGCTGAAATAGTCGGGAGGCACGCCGGCAACGAAGCGCGGCCGGCCCGCCTCGTCCAGTAGAAACAGTTCCGGATTGGCCCAAACATCGCTGGAATCGGGTGAAACAAAGAAGGGCAGGTCGCCGATCAGACGCACACCCTTCACACGAGCATGGTCTCTGAGCCGGTCCGCCTGGCAGGCGAGAAGGAATTGAGCAAAGCACACTTGCTGCACGGATTCTTTGGCTTCTTTGCGCGCCTGCGCGAGCGCCACTGGCTGGCGCTGGACCAACTCGATAGGCCAGTCGAGATAGCAAGCACCCCGAAACTTGATTTTCAGAGCGCGAAAGAGCGCATAGTCTTCGAGCCAGTGCGCCTGGGCATTGCAAAATTGATCGAACGGGTCCCACAAGTCAGCGCGAGCTCCGCCGCGAAGGTTACTCCAGGCGTTTTCAATTAGCCGCCGTTTGAATGGGAGCACCGCTTCGTAGTCGATGGCGGGAGCAGGGAACGCACCGCCCTCGCAATCCCGCTTGCTCAACAACCCCTCCTCGACCAGAAAGTCCGGGCTGAGGAGCAGCTCGTTCCCCGCAAAAGACGACAGCGGCTGGTACGGCGAATTGCCGTATCCCGTAGGCCCGATCGGGAGCGCTTGCCACCACGCCTGGCCAACCTCGTGGAGACGGCCCACCCACGCGTGGGCCATTGGCCCCAAATCTCCGCATCCATAGGGACCGGGCAGTGAAAGCACGTGGAGCAGGATGCCGGAAGCGCGGTACTCCCGCGGGAAAGGAGGGATTGGACTGAGCGGATGCTCGCGATACTCCATTGTCATTTCCTGCTGCTATCGGAGGCCTGGCCAGTCAGTTGTAGCGCTCGATCCACAATCTTCTGGCCTTCGCTTACGAGCGCGCTTAGGTGCTTCGTTCCCTGGAAGCTTTCGGCATAGATTTTGTAGATGTTCTCTGTGCCGGAGGGCCTGGCCGCGAACCAGCCGCTTTTTGCCACCACTTTCAGGCCTCCGATGGGAGCGTTGTTGCCGGGCGCGCGCGTCAGTTTGGCGAGAATGGGCTCTCCTGCCAAGGTTGATTCCTGAACCGCATCCGCCGAAAGCGCCAGCAGCCCAGCCTTCTGCTCCGGGGTCGCCGGGGCATCAATTCGCGTATAGCAGGGTGACCCCAACTCCGCGCTCAAATCCTGATAGTGTTCCCCGGGATCTTTGCCGGTGCGCGCGGTGATTTCCGCAGCGAGCAGGTCCATGACTGGACCGTCCTTGTCGGTTGTCCAAACGGTGCCGTCCAGGCGCAGGAAGCTTGCGCCCGCGCTTTCTTCGCCGCCGAAACACACGGAACCGTCGAAGAGGCCGGGCACGAACCATTTGAAGCCCACGGGAACCTCGCACAGCCGGCGTTCGAGTTTGCTGACCACGCGGTCGATGATGCTGCTGCTCACAAGCGTTTTGCCCACAGCGGCGTGAGCGGGCCAGTGGGGCCGGTGGGTCAACAGGTAGCGGATAGCCACAGCAAGGAAGTGGTTCGGATTCAGCAGACCCACTCTGGGCGTGACAATTCCGTGGCGGTCTGAATCCGGATCATTCGCGAAAGCGAGCTGGTATTGGTCTTTCAAAGCCACGAGTCTGGCCATGGCGTAGGGACTGGAGCAGTCCATGCGGATCTTGCCGTCATGGTCCACGGTCATGAAGGAAAAGGTGGGGTCGAGTGTTGGGTTGACGACCGTAATATTCAGCCCGTAAATCGTATGGATCGGCTCCCAATACGGGCGAGCGGCCCCGCCCAGGGGATCCACGCCGAGCCGCAAATTCGCTCCGCGAATGGCCTCCATATCGACGACGTTTTTGAGATCACGCACATAGGGCAACATCAAATCCTCTGGGTGCGTGGTGGCGGCCGTCGCCGCTTTGGTGAAAGGTACTCGCTTCACCCCCGAATTGCCCGCTCGCAGCAATTCGTTCGCTCTGGCTTCCACCCAATGGGTCACATCGGTATCGGCAGGCCCTCCGTTCGGTGGGTTGTACTTGAAGCC
>Ga0187781_10003102_pt1 | contig 12537 bp, 11 predicted proteins | sample 0715_SJ02_MP02_2_FD_132447 | JGI IMG/M metagenome (GOLD analysis project Ga0187781, IMG submission 132447) | Tropical peat soil microbial communities from peatlands in Department of Meta, Colombia - 0715_SJ02_MP02_20_MG | ecosystem: Environmental > Terrestrial > Soil > Wetlands > Peat | place...
ACATTCTGCCCGAAGCGCTTGCCGAATCCGAAGCGCGTGGACTGCACGCCATCCATCACCCCGCCGGCGAAGGGCCGCGTCCTCCTGAGGGCCCGCGTCCGCCGCGAGAAGAGCACAAAACCTGGCTCTATATCACCGGCCGAGAGCACACCGAGAGCCTCGCCGCAGCCAGCGCTGGCAAAGGCTCACGCCAGGCCGGCCACGTCTACGGCAACGACGACACCACTCGCCAGAACGACAACAACGGCTCGGTGAAGTACGACGGAAAAACGGAGAAGATTTAGGGCCTTATGTCATTCTGCCCTTGAAGCGCCGGGACCTTAACTCGTCCCGTCATCGGGCCATCGAGTATCCGGGCGATTGCGTCTTCCGTCGTCGCTGTACTTGTCCTCGCGACAAGATTGGGGCTATCCACGCTCCCTGACTGGAGCCGGGTCCCAATAATACTTGGGTGTAAACGCCTTACTTGAACTCAAGTATGCCGCTCGTCGCGATACGGAAGAACTTCCGAGCTTACCCCGAACAACAGTGCGCACAGTGGGCAGTCTTAGTCGTCACAGACCCGCTCCTTATTTATTTGTAGAATCCATTTTGGCATTCCTTTTCTTTGGCCCAATTGCATTTTTGGGAGACAGTGAGATGAGACATTTATCGCTCGTGATACTGTGCGCAGGATTGGCGGTGTCGCTGTGTTTTTCGCAGACAGGAAAAGCGACCGAGAAGATCGTTTTTGTGCGTCCCGATACTTTAACGACGCTGACATCCGGGTTGACAGCGTCCCCCAACTACGTGGGCGGCGGGACGAATATCAAGGCCAACGTCGATTTCACGTCCCATGCTCATTCCAACGCCAAGGGCAACTCACTCGCGCTCATGAATCCGGACGGAAGCGGGATTAAAGAGTTAAACGTGTACGGTTATGATCCCTCGGTTTCGCCTGACGGCACGAAGATAGCTTACTGCTCGTTGCAACACGATCAGTATTCGCAAATCTATGTCGTGAACGTCGATGGCACCAACGCGAAGCGCATCACTAACATTACGACTGGGGACTCGTGCGGTCCTGTCTGGTCGCATGACGGAAAGAGGATCGCCTTCTACTCTTTCGCGCTGACACACCCAAGCCGCAACCCGGCCATCTGGGTAGCGGATTCTGACGGCGCAAACCTGACGCGGCTGGCCGAGCATGGGATGTCCCCCTCCTGGTCACCCAACGATAAGCAGATTGTTTTCGCCTCGAACCGAGATGCCAAATTTCAGATTTATAGCATGGCCTCCGATGGATCCAATCCCCGCCGCCTGACGAATGACAATGGAGAGGACTCGGCTCCCGCTTGGGCCCCAGACGGCGCGTCTATCGTATTTGTTTCCAACCGGGAAGGGGAACATCCCGCATTGTTCCTCATGGCGCCGGACGGCTCGGATCAGCACCGCTTGATTTTTTCCAAGCGCCAGGATTTTTGCTTCCCCGCTTGGTCGTTGGACGGAAGCACGATTGCCTTCACATCAATAAACCGGGTTGGCCCGCAATATGTCGCCGTCGGAGAGGAACTACCGAAGTGCGAGATGTGGGTTGGCGAATATCAGATGTTTACGGTTGACAGCGCCGGCAAGCTTCATCAACTCACCAACACCAAATACATGGCGATGAAACCGACATACGGCCGTTTGGGCCAATAAGCATGACCCTGCTCCATAGACAACCACGCTGACGTACCTTCAACCAATGCCAAAAGACCAATCAATGACCCAATGTCTCAATCGCCCGAAGGCTAGATGGCCGATCTCCCCATGACCCTCCCCGCCCCGATCTGCTATCTTCGTTCGGTTGTCTTTCTCCATAAATAAAAAATCGGCGATCTTCCTCGCTTTAGAAGCCCGCCGAGGAAGAGTGTCTGCATGGTTGACCCAGTACGCTCCGATTCATCAAACCTTTCGTCCGTTTCCGGACCCTCAGCTTCCGATTCCCTGGGATTCTTCCATCCGTCCCGACGTCCCTACCGCTTCACCATCCTGCTGTTCATCAGCCTGATCGTGATGGGAAGCTACTTCGCCTACGACAGCATCGGAGCCCTCGCGCCCACGCTCATTGCCGATCTGCATCTGGACCGCAGCGACATCGGCAATCTCTACACGGCCTACTCCATCGCCGCGGTCGCCATTGTTTTCTTCGGAGGCATGCTCTACGACAAGCTCGGCCCGCGCCATTCGAGTCTGCTGTTCTGCATGCTGGTCCTGGTGGGCGCCACCATTGTCGCCCTCGCCCAAGCGCGGTGGGAACTCTTTGCCGGGCGGTTGATCTTCGGCGCCGGATCGGAAGCGCTGGTCGTGGTGCAAAGCGCGATCATCAGCCGCTGGTTCAAGGGCCGTGAGATGGCGCTTGCCTTCGGCATCGCTCTCACCGTCAGCCGCGTTGGTACTCTGTTCAGCTTCAACACCGAAGAGCTCATCGCCCGCTATTTCGGAAGCTACCGCACCGCACTGTGGGCAGCGGCAGGCTTCTGCCTGTTCTCCGTGCTCTGCAACGTGGTCTACAACGTCATGGACGCTCATGGCGAGAAGGTGCTTTCTCTTCCGAAGCCGGAGGGCGGCGACAAAATCGTCTTCTCCGACATCCGCAAGTTCCACTCTTCCTATTGGTACGTTGTCCTGCTCTGCGTCACCTTTTATAGCGCCATTTTCCCCTTCACCGCCCTTGCCACCGACATGTTCCACGACAAATGGGGCATCCCGCTGGTTAGCGAGTCCTCGGGCGGCTTCCTGGCCCAGATATTTGACAACTTCCTGCACATGTTCTCGACCGCGCCAGGAGTTACCAGCATCGTCATCTTCGCGTCCATGATCTTCGCGCCCTTCGCCGGTAACCTGGTGGACCGCATCGGCAAACGCGCCACGTTGATGATTGTGGGTTCCCTCATGATGATTCCCGCCCACCTTGTGATGGGCATCACCCACTGGAACCCGATCCCCAGCATGATCGTGCTGGGTGCAGCCTTCGTCCTGGTTCCCGCAGCCATGTGGCCGTCGGTTCCGCTTGTGGTCGAGGAGACGCGTGTGGGCACGGCCTTCGGCCTGATGACGGCCATCCAGAACATGGGCCTCGGACTCTTCCCGCTCCTCAATGGCAAGCTTCGCGACGCGACCGGGACCTATACTGCAACGCAGATCATGTTCGCGGGCCTCGGCGTAGCCGGACTCATCTTCGCCTTCCTTCTGCTCGAGTCGGATCGGCGTCATGGCGGTAAGCTGGAGCAGGGAAAGAACAAACAGACAGCCTGAATAACCCGGGCGGCTATATGCTCGGAATGTGGATTTTCTCGATCCTTGGCTTCCCCGGGATGCTTTTCGCCTTTTCGCTCTACCAACGCGAAACCGGACCCCATGGCCACGGATTAGAGAGCATAGCGGCGGGCCGGGGCTAGACTTGCCCGGAGATGCGAGCGTCGGCCTTCCCCGCCACGCGATTCGGGGAGCGACGGTGCGATCGTGGGGGCGACGGCCCTCCCCGCCCCTCTGCGGTCACGAGTTGCGGTGCGACGGCCGCTCTTCCGTTTGCCGGAGAGATGGATAGCACAACTACGGAAAGCTGTAATCTCGCGCAGGGTTTCGGTTACTGAAGTCACGCCCGATTCCTCTGCCCCGGGCAGCTCCGGGCGCGTTTTCCGGTTTTTGGTATTCTGGAGCCGTTTGCTGCGCCCGAGGAACCCGCTCCTTTTGTGCAACGTAGTACAACGATTAGAGTACGATGCCGCATCTGAATCGAGTAGCGGCCGGAAAAGGCAACTTGACCGACCCAAATAAGAGCACCGCCGAAGCAGACGCGATTGAGCGGGCGAAGCAGGGCGATGAAGCGGCCTTCGAAGTCCTGTATCATCTGCACAAACGCCGAGTTTATTCCCTATGTTTGCGCATGGTTTCCAATCCCACGCAGGCCGAGGATCTGGCCCAGGAAGCCTTCCTTCAGCTTTTTCGCAAGATTGGCACTTTTCGCGGCGAATCTGCCTTTTCGACTTGGTTGCATCGCATGACCGTGAACGTCGTCCTCATGCAACTGCGCAAGAAGGGTCTGCCTGTGGTATCACTGGAGGAAACCCTGGAAACCGAGGACGAGGCTCCGCGCAAGGAATTCGGCGCCGACGACGCCAAGCTGAGCGGGTCGATCGATCGCATGCTGCTCAAGCGTGCCATCGACAAGCTTCCCCCCGGCTACAGAACGGTTTTTGTGCTCCACGATGTGGAGGGTTTCGAACACAACGAAATCGCCGAGATCGTGGGGTGTTCCATTGGCAATAGTAAGTCGCAGCTCCATAAAGCGCGTTTGAAGCTGCGGGATTATCTGAAGTCTATTAGAGCCGAAAAGGCCAAGACTGGATAACCGCAAGTTGAAGTTCTTGGGAGAGAGTCGTATGACGTGTTCTGATGTACGGCGAGTTTTGCCCGACATTGTCGATGGCGAAATCGATGCAGATTTTCAGGCCCACCTGCTGTCTTGTCCCGCCTGCTCCGAACTGGTTGATGATCTCAACCTGATCGTGAGCGAGGCCGGGACGTTGGCCGAGACCGACGAACCTCCGGCACGCGTTTGGGTCAACATCGCCAACCAGCTGCGCGCCGAAGGAATCATCCGCGATCCCGAAGGCAATCCGGCTCGACCGCTTCTGGTCCCGGCTCAGCCGCGCCGCTGGAGCCTCTGGTGGCTGGCCCCAGTCGCCGCCGCCGTTCTCGCCGCCGGTTCCTACCAGCTAACTCATTGGAACGCTCCCAGGTCGGCTCCGCAAGTCGCGCAGCAATCTCCCGCCCAGCCGCCAGCGGCAACACCGGCGGTTACCTCGCCGGCGAACCAGCCCGCCGTAGTCGCACAATCCTCCTCCACGACTTCTCACACCGTGAATCCACCGGCTCAGGCGGCGAAGCATCAACCTGTACCCGCACCTCTGCCAAAGGCCGAGACTGAGGTTGCTAGTAATCAGAATGCGTCCCGCGAAGTCTCTCCTCCCAATGAGGAAGATCAGCGCTTCTTGAGTGAAGTTTCCGAGCGGGCGCCCGGCATGCGCTCCACCTATGAGAACCAGTTGCGCGCGGTGAATGCGGAAATCCTTGAAACCCAGGCTTACATCAAGCGCAATCCCGAAGACCTGGACGCGCGCCAGCACCTTATGGAAGTCTATCAACAGAAAGCAATGTTGTACCAAATGGCACTAGATCGTATTCAATAGGAACTGGGTTTCCCGGCCATGGCTGGGTGCGAGGGGCGCTATGGAGAGCATTCCACGAAGCAGGGTGATAACGGCAGTCCTGACCGCTTGCCTGGTGTCAGCGGCTGTCGCGGAGACGAAAAAGGAATTTCGCTACGTTGTCGGCCCCAACACCGTCGTCTCCGTGGATACGCAATACGGAGGCATCTCCGTCAAGCCCGGCAACGACAACGAGGTTCTCGTCGTTGCTACACTGCAGTCCGACAAGGCCGAAGTCGACAGTCGCCAGATTGGCGACCGCATCGAAATCGTTTCTCATCTTTTTGAAGGCGCCGACCAGCAAAGCGGACGCATCGACTACGAAGTCCGCATCCCCTCGAACGCTACCCTGAGCCTTCGCTCCTCGCTCGGCCCGCTGGTGGTGGAGCGTCTGCACGGCGACCTGAGCGTCGAGGGTATGGATGCCACCGTCGACATCCACGATGTCGCCAACGGCCACGTGCACGTCAACACCATGCGCGGCCCGGTGACGCTCACCAACGTCAGCAACGGCCACGTCGAAGTCGGCACCATCACCGGCAGCATCACCATGAAATCGGTCAACGGCACTTTGGTGAGAGCCGTTTCCGGTGGCGGCAAGATTTCCTATGAGGGCGACTTCGGCGCCGGCGGCGACTACAAGTTCGCCACCCACTCCGGCGATATCGTCGCCACCGTTCCCGCCGGCACCTCCGCCGACTTCAGCGCCCACTCCATGCTGGGCAAGGTTCAGCACGACTTTCCGCTCGAACCCCGTCACTCCCACATGGCCAGCTACCAGCCTGGAAACGCCTTCGTCGGCACCGTTGGCAAGGCCGAATCCTCGGTTGTTCTGCGCTCCTTCAGCGGCAAAATCCGCCTCACCCAGCGCTGAACGGATAGTTCGTGGAAGAGCGGCCCTTCAGGGCCGCGTATGTCATCTCGAATCAATTGGGGCTTTAGCCCCAGCAGTCTTTTTTTGTTCCGCTAGCCGAGTTTTCAGAGGTCCCTCTAGCCGCTGAGGGAAACGCCGGGTGCCCCATCCTAAACGCGGCGCCGTTTGCCGCGTTTAGGGTGGGATTCCACCCTGTGGCTGGCATCGAAGTGGAGCGACGGGCATCCTCGCCCGTCGGGCCTGGATAAGCCCGATCCCATTTCTGCTAATAATCGTCCCGGTCAGGTCCTAGTTCTTCGCCGCCGTCTCTACGCTCGTTCTCTGCGTCATCGACACAACCGTGTAATCCCGGTCCTTGTCGTCCATGCCCTCGACCCGCAGCACCATCTTGTCTTTTTCCAGGCGGAACTGGACCTTCTGTCCTATCGGCAGCAAGGCTGGATGCTTCGCGTCCTTGGGGCGAATGTGATACACGAGCTGGTCGCTCTGCAGAACGTACTCCTGGCAGAGTAATTCCTGCGTCTTCTTATGCCCCGAGTCCGTTCCGATCAGTTCCCCTGTCAGGCTCTTCGCGCTGTTCTCATCAACCCCGCATTTTACCGACTCCATCTGCAATAGCGTTCCGCTCTGAAATTGTTTGGGCTGCTTCGCCTCCGCAATCGCAGACAGCAAACACAGCAGAATAATCGCAACTATCCCTCGGATTTTCATTTTTTCCATCCTCCCCATGTGAGGTTAGGGAATTATTGCGGTCCGCAGCCCGGTCGTGAAGTTATCGAACAGCCTTGCACCGAAGTAACTATATTGATCCTCGATTGGTCCCAGACGATCCGCACCGACGCGACCAGCAATGCTCTCTTTTCCGATAAAGCTGCCCCACGCCCGCTCGCGACAGTTCTATGATTTGGTTGAATCTAGGGAGAGGCACAAGAAGGTAAACATGCAGACCCGGGATTTATGCTCTTCTGAACAATTGACTGAGAACTGAGAACTGAAATGCCCCGCCGCGCCATCTTCCTCATCGGCTTCATGGGCTCCGGCAAAACCACCGTCGGCCAGGAGCTGGCGCGACGTCTCGGCTGGGAGTTCGTCGATCTGGATGCGCTCATCGAGCGCCGCGAGCACTCGACCATTCCGCAGATCTTTCGCGAGCGCGGCGAAGCCGCCTTCCGCCAGGCGGAAACCGCTGCCCTCTGCGACTTCGTCCGCGCTCCGCTCGCGCAGGATAGCGTGGTTGCGCTCGGCGGTGGCGCATTCGCGCAAAAAGAAAACCGCGAACTCCTGCATGCGTGGCCAACCGTTTTCCTTGAGGCCCCGCCCGAAGAGTTATGGCGCCGCTCCGCGGACGATTCCGTCGAACGCCCACTGCGCCAGGACCGCGCCCAGTTCGAATCTTTATACCGGCAGCGTCTTCCCTTCTACCATCAGGCATCCCTCACGGTGCATACTCAAGGGAAAGAACCGGCATCAATCTGCCTTGAGATAGAAACGGCATTGCAGCTGGCTGGCGCCTGAGGCCGGGACTCTTGTTGATGAATGCAGAATGCAGTGACAGTTCTCAACCCAAAGCGGCACGATTTTCTCTGCGTACTCTGCGGCTCTTCTCCGCGATCTCCGCGGTTCAGAGCTTTCGACCGTCGGAGGCACGCGAAAACTTTTGTTACTGACCATGCGATCATACTCCGCAAACGTCACTAGAATGAAAACAGGAGAATCACTGTGAAGCCGTCACAAGCGCTGGTTGCTTTCCTCATCTTGGCGTTGCTTGGCTCGGTTGCCGCCCCGGGCCAGAAAGACCAGAAAGAAAAGGAAGCCGCCGATCAAGTCGTCGACTCCGGTTCTTTCGGGATTTTCATGAGCGGCCACCGCGTTGGCACCGAGACTTTCTCCATTACCCAGGATCACAACGGCAGCTTGATCAAATCAGAGTTCAAGACCGAGAACGATCCCAAGGGTGTGGTCTCCGAGCTCTCCTCGGAATTGCACCTCTCGGCCGCCGGAGACGTTCGCCGCTATGACTGGAGGCAGGACAGTCCCGAGCGCGCCACTTCCGCCATTCTCCCCAACGACCAGCTCCTCATGCAGAAGTGGACCACGGCTACACAACCCAAGGAGCAGGAGCAGCCGTACCTCCTGCCTCTGTCCACCAACATCCTCGACGATTACTTCTTCGTTCATCGCGAGGTTCTGGTCTGGAAATTCCTCGCCGCCAGCTGCAAACAGGAAAAAGGCGTGGTTCAGTGCCCCGTCAAGCAACGCGCGCAGTTCGTCACCCTCGACCCCAGCCAGCATGCCTCGTCCCCCATCTTCGCCCAGTACCTGGGCCGGGAGAAGATCAGCTTCAAGGGATCCGAGCGCGAATTCAACAAGATCGAACTCAAGAGCGACTCCGAAACCTGGCTGCTGTGGCTCGACGACCAGTTCAAGCTGGTGCGCATTTGGATCGAAAGCGCTCAGACGGAAGTGCTGCGCGACTGACACCAGAACCTGTGTCGCAATGGGTTTTGCATAGGGCATGGCGTCAGCCATGCCACTTGCGGGCGCCAAGAATGCGGGCTTTGCAGTTTGCTGAAAAAAGTCCGAAACGTGGACGCAACCGGCCACGATTCACGCGAGCAGGTTTCACACCAGCAGGATTGCCCGAGTATTGTTCCGAAAGTTACCGCGCTTGGGGATGCGGCTGTGCGCGCATCCTGTCGTTACGGTAGAGTGAAGATTGGCAGGCGGCCAGTTGTACATGAATAGCACTGCAGAACTAAGAAGTGAGATTGCAGAAGTAAAGGCTCTCACCGCCGCTGCTAAGCCATTGGGGTTTACTTCTGCAATCTGACTTCTGCAATCGACGGCGCGCCTCGGGGAACCGGCCTTGACCATCGTTGACTCACGCACGTCGCGAGTCCTGTTCACGGCCTTGCTCTTCGCGCTAGGCCTGGGCTTTTTGTATGCCGCGCGCCGCACTCTGATTCTCTTCCTTTTCGCCATCCTCTTCGCTTACTTGATCGATCCAGCCGTCGTCCGCCTGCAGAAGCTGCTGCGCAGCCGTTCCCGGGCCATCGCCGCCATCTATCTCCTGCTCCTCCTCGCTCTCGGGCTCTTCGTTCTTTTTGCCGGCCCCAGAATCAGCCGCCAGAGCGCCCGCCTCGGTCAAAGTCTTCCCGGCCTCATGGAGAAAGCCAGCTCCGGCCAGGTTTCCGGTGAGATCGGCCAGCTCGTCGACCGCGTCAGCAAGCAGCATGGCTGGAGCGCCGCCACCGAGAACCGCATTCAGGAATTCCTCTCCTCCCATCGCGAGGATCTCTTCCAGTTCGCCCAGCGTGTCGGCATCCGCCTGGCCGAGGCCGCGCAAGGCCTTTGGGTGCTCGTCATCGTCCCCATCCTCGCCATCTTCTTTTTGCGGGACGGCGGCAACTTCCACGGGGTTCTGGTTTCCCTGGTGCAGTCGCGCTCGCAGCGTGAGTTCCTGCAGGATGTCTTGCACGATCTCAATCAGATGCTCGCCCAGTTCATCCGCGCCCAGCTCATCCTCGCCGCTTTGACTTTTGTCGCCTACTCCTCGGTGCTCGGCATCATGCGCTTCCCTTTTGCCCTCATGCTCGGCACCGTCGGCGGCGCCCTCGAGTTCGTTCCTGTTGCCGGCCCGCTGGTCGCCGGCGTGATCGTGATGGCCGTCGCCCTCCTCACCGGCTACCCCTATTGGCCCTGGCTCCTGCTCTTTCTCGTCGTTTGGCGCGTCGTGCAGGATTACGTCAATTCCCCGCGCATCATGGGAGCCAGCGTCGAGCTCCATCCCCTGGCCGCCTTGTTCGGTGTCCTCGCCGGCGCCGAAATCGCCGGTGTCTTGGGTGTCTATCTTTCCATCCCGGTGATGGCGAGTCTGCGCATCGTTTGGCGCCGCTGGCGCATTTACGCCGAAAAACGCAAGTTCGGTCCGCTCAGCGAAGCTTTCCCCCACGAGATCGGCAGCCCGCGAATGTGAGCTGCTGGAAATCCCTTCGCCGAAAAAACGCTTCTGTAGGGCACGGCTTTAGAGTTTGCTCAAGAACTCCGCCTTTGGGTGGCGCAGCGCTTTAGCGCTGCGATAAGCCGCCTGTTCCCAACGCCGGCTTTAGCCGCTGAGGGGCTGACGACCAGACCCGCACGCAAGCCGTTTTTCGAAACAAGCGGTATCCCTGTGGACCAGCCCCATCCCCGGCCTGCCACAAAATGCATTGTCAATGAAATGCGCTGTTATAAAATCGAGGTTTATTTATGCCTGATAAATTACCCGCGGGAATCCTCGGTGCTACCGGTGTTGTCGGCCAGCGCTTTATCCAGATGCTGGAGAATCACCCGTGGTTTGAAGTGGCCTGGCTCGCCGCCTCCGACCGCTCGGAAGGCAAGCCCTATGCCGAAGCCGCCCGCTGGAAGCTGAAGACCGCCATCCCCGACCGCGTCGCTCGCATGGTCGTCTCTCCGCCCAAGCCTGAGGGCGCGCCCAAAATCATCTTTGCCGCGCTCGATGCTGCCATCGCCCGCGAACTCGAGCCGCAGTTTGCCGCCGCCGGCTGCGCCGTCGTTTCCAACTCCAGCGCCTTGCGCATGCTGCCGGACGTGCCCCTCGTCATTCCCGAAGTCAACGGCGACCACATCGCGCTGATCGACTCCCAATCCTGGCGCCGCTCTGGCCGCGGATTCGCCGTCACCAATCCCAACTGCTCCGCCATTGGCCTGGTCATGGCGCTTGCGCCAATTCATCAAGCCTTCCAGCTCGAGGCCGTCATGGCCGTCACCATGCAGGCCGTCAGCGGCGCTGGCTATCCTGGTGTCGCCTCGCTCGACATCCTCGGCAACGTCATCCCCTTCATCAAGAATGAAGAAGAAAAAATGGAAGAGGAGACACAAAAGCTCCTCGGCACGCTCGACGGCGCCAAAGTCGTCCCCGCCCCGTTTGCCATGAGCGCGCAGTGTAACCGCGTCGCCGTCGAAGACGGCCACACCGAATCCGTTTCCGTTCGCCTCAAGAAAAAAGCCAAGGCCGAAGACCTCATCGCCGCCTGGAACAACTTCACCGCCGAGCCGCAGCGCCTCCGCCTGCCAAGCGCGCCTGAGCGCCCCGTCATCTACATGACCGCATCCGACCGTCCCCAGCCGCGCTTCGACTGCGATCTCGGCGACGGCATGACCACCGCCGTCGGCCGCCTGCGCCCCTGCAGCGTTCTCGAGTGGAAGTTCACCGTGCTCTCGCACAACACCATTCGCGGCGCTGCCGGCGCAGCTTTACTCAACGCCGAGTTACTCAAAGCCAAGGGCTACCTGGGATGACCAATTCCAACTGTCATCCTGAGCGTAGCGCAGTGAGCCGAGCGAGCAAGCGAAGTCGAAGGTCCCCTACTCTCTCAACTGCGCCGCAGGCTCAGCAAGGCGTTCTCTTCACGAACTCCTCCGTGCCTGAGCCTGCCCTGAGCGAAGCCGAAGGGTGTCTCCGTGGTGGATTTTCTGACCACTGGCCACTGGCCACTGACCACTGGGGTTCCCCATGATCGTCATGAAATTCGGCGGGACCTCCGTTCAGGACGCGAAAGCCATCGATCGCGTCGCCCAGATCGTGCAGGGCCGCCTCGCCGACCGTCCCGTCGTCGTCGTTAGCGCCATGGCCAAAGTCACCGATTCCCTGCTCGCCATGGGCAAAGCCGCCGGCGCCGGCGATCGCAAGACCGCGCTCAAGATGGCCCGCGCTCTCCGCGAACGCCACTACGAAACTGCCGGAGAGCTTCTCGGCACCGCCCTCTTCACCGAGTTCCACGGCAATCTCGGAACGGACTTCGAGGACCTCGACGAGCTCCTCCGCGGCATCGGCGCCGTCGGCGAAATCACGCCCCGCACCTACGACTACGTCGCCTCTTTCGGCGAAGTGCTTTCCAGCAAAATTGTCGCCGCCGCCTTCACCGCGCGCGGCCTCCGCGGTGCGCACGTCGACTCGCGCGATGTCCTTCTCACCGACAGCGCCTTCATGCGCGCCGTTCCGCAGTTCGAGGAGACCAACGAGCGTTTGCGCAAGAAAGTTGCGCCCCTCATCGCCGACGGCCAGGTGCCGGTGATGGGCGGCTTTATCGGCTCCAACCGCGACGGTATCACCACCACCATCGGCCGCGGCGGCTCCGATTTTTCTGCCGCCATTTTCGGTGCTGGCCTCAACGCGCAGCGCATCGAGATCTGGACCGACGTCGACGGCATGATGACCACCGACCCGCGCCTCTGCCCTGACGCCCGCCGCATCAAAGTCATCAGCTTCGACGAAGCCGCCGAACTGGCCTACTTCGGCGCCAAGGTCCTGCACCCGGCCACGGTCCTGCCCGCCGTGCAGCAAAACATCCCTGTCTTCGTTCTCAACTCCCACAACCCCACCTGCGAAGGCACCAAAATCATCGCCCGCGCCCCGCACTGCAACAA
>Ga0187781_10003103_pt1 | contig 12536 bp, 6 predicted proteins | sample 0715_SJ02_MP02_2_FD_132447 | JGI IMG/M metagenome (GOLD analysis project Ga0187781, IMG submission 132447) | Tropical peat soil microbial communities from peatlands in Department of Meta, Colombia - 0715_SJ02_MP02_20_MG | ecosystem: Environmental > Terrestrial > Soil > Wetlands > Peat | place...
AATGGACGGGACGGGATTGGGACTCGAATTCGAGTCCCACCGATCTCGATTCTCGCAAACCTTTTGTTGCGTTGATGTTGTGGCGAAGGACTGATGGACGGGACAAGTTCGCTGAATGGGACCAGCGGGTCGGGACACTTTCTTTAATAGGGACGACGACCCACAGAAAGCTGACCCATAGATCAAGCCCGGAGCATCACGCCTGCGGCGGCCCGCGAAGCGCAGGCCGCACCGGGGTCCAGGGGCGCGCCCCTGGCTTGGGCTTGAGGGGATTGGGGAATGTTGGGACACTACGTCCCCTTTTCCGCCCGCTGGGGCTGCGGCATCGCCGTTTGCCTTCGCAGGTTCGTCCGTCGTCCACTCCTTATGACCCTCAAGCACTTGCTGCCGTTGGTTTTGGTTGCATGCGCGCTCGCCGCGTCGTGCACCACCGTTCCGGTCGGAGCCCCATTGGCGAATGCTCCGCCCCAGACGCCCCCCTTGTTTGTTCCGGCGGCGACCGATCCCAACACGGAACTGGCAATCAATGAACGGGCGATGGATGTGCTGCATTACTACAACTTCGAGGTCGACACGACCAACCAGTTGGAAGGAACTCTCGCGACTTACTACAAGACCGGCTCTGGAATCCTCGAGCCCTGGCACCGCGAATCGGTCGGAGCGGCCAACCGTTGGGAAAGCACGGCCCAACCGATCCGTCGCAAGGTGCTGATCCACTTTGTGCGCGTCGAGGGAGGCTATCTGGTGAGCGTCGAGGCCTTCAAGGAAATCGAGGACCTGGCCAGCCCCAGTCCGAACTCTCCCGGCAATTCGACATTCCGAGACACTTATCCCCTGCAGCGCGATTTGAACCTCGTCGTCGGCCAGTCGACGCCGTCGGGCTGGATCCCGCGAGGACACGACGTGGCGCTGGAGCAGGATATGCGGGCGCGACTGCAGATGGCCTACGGCTGCCGCTGACACGGTCACTTGCGGATCGGCGTCCGGTTTCTCACGATTCACGCTATGGCGTTGACTCGAATTGTCGAAATCCTCAAGAGCGGACAACCGGGACAGTTGCTGGAAGTCGCCGGCTGGGTGCGCACGCGCCGCGACTCGAAGCAAGGCTTTTCGTTTATCGAGCTCAACGACGGCAGCTGCATGGCGAATCTGCAGATCGTCGTCGGCGTCGAAGTGCCCGGAGCGGCGGAAAACATCAAACACGTGACGACGGGCGCCAGCGTTCGCATTGCCGGGGAATTGAAAGAGAGTCCCGGCAAGGGGCAGCGGGTCGAGTTGGCGGCCCAGTCGCTAGCGATTGTGGGGACCGCCGACGCCGAGGCTTACCCGCTGCAGAAAAAACGCCATAGTTTTGAGTTCCTGCGCGAGATCGCGCACCTGCGGCCGCGGACCAACACGTTCGGAGCGATCGCCCGAGTCCGCAACGAGGTCTGTGCCTCGATCCATCGTTTCTTCCAGTCGCGCGGCTTCATCTACGTGCAGACGCCCATCATCACCACCAGCGACTGCGAGGGGGCCGGAGCGATGTTCCAGGTCACCACGCTCGACCTCGCCAAGCTGCCGACGCCGAGCGCAGCGGCACCGGGCGGCCCGCGCGAGATCGACTACGCGAACGATTTCTTCGGCAAGCGGGCCTCGCTCACAGTCAGCGGCCAGCTCGAGGCGGAGATCTTCGCGACGTCGCTTGGCTGCTGCTACACGTTCGGCCCGACGTTTCGAGCTGAGAACTCGAACACGACCCGGCACCTGGCCGAGTTCTGGATGATCGAGCCCGAGATGCCGTTCTACGAACTCGACGACAACATGCAGCTGGCGGAAGACTTCATCCGCACGCTGGTCCGCGACGTGCTCGAGCACTGCTCCGAAGACGTCGCCTTCTTCAACGAGCGGATCGAACCGACCGTTCTCTCAAACCTGCAAAACATCACGCAGAGCGAATTTGTTCGACTCCCGTACACCGAGGCGATCGACATCCTGACGAAGAGCGGGCAGACGTTCGAGTTTCCCGTCGCCTGGGGCCGCGACCTGCAGTCCGAGCACGAGCGCTACCTCACCGAGCAACACTTCAAGCGGCCGGTGATCCTGTTCGACTATCCGCGAACGATCAAACCCTTTTACATGCGTTGTAACGACGACGGAAAGACCGTGCGGGCCATGGACGTGCTCGTGCCCCGCGTCGGGGAGATCATCGGCGGCAGCCAACGCGAGGAGCGGCTGGACATGCTCGTCGAGCGGCTCAAGGAGTGCCACCTCGACCCCAAGGACTATTGGTGGTACCTGGACCTGCGCCGCTATGGCACGGTGCCGCATTCGGGCTTCGGCCTGGGGCTGGAACGGGTGATGCTCCTGATCACCGGCATGGCCAACATCCGCGACGTGATTCCCTTTCCGCGGACGCCAAAAAACGCGGAATTCTAAGGAGAGACTTCTCCCGATCATTCGCACCGATATAATGAAGGCACAAGACGCGGGGTGGAGCAGCCCGGTAGCTCGCGAGGCTCATAACCTCGAGGTCGCAGGTTCAAATCCTGTCCCCGCCACTTTAACCCCCGGTTGCGGAAAAACGCGACCGCGGGGTTATTTGTTGCGCTCACCGAGAGACAGGCGCGGGATGCACGCGGGATCGCGAGCGTCCGCAAAGGCTTGCGATGCGTGCCGCGCCCTCGGAAGCGACCTGCCCACGGAGAGACTGCTCGCCGCCTCTTTGACGCGCCGGGCAGAAAGCGACGAGTTCTGAAGGCTACGTGCCCGGAAAGGGCTTCCGTACCCAATCATGCATTGAGGATCTCCACCGCGGCGGTCAGGCCGGCCCATTGGATGGCTTCGTTATCGAGATCAGTTTCGAGGTTGTCGGCCGTCGGGCTTTGCAGCAGCGAGATCGAATTGGTCAAACCCGAGCCTTCGTTGACGATATCGGTGTCCCCCTGTCCGAAGACGATCAGCGGACCGCTCGTGCTAAAGGTCCCTTCCGATGCCCCGTTGACGGTGACTGCGATGTTCTTGCAGGAGAGGTTAAAGTCGATCGTCTCGTTGCCGCTGGGGACTCCGACGAACAGAGCCGTCTGGCTCGTATTGAAGGGATCCATCTCGAGGGCCGCCGTCGCCACCACGATCTTCTGAGTCGCGACGACGCTCGTGTAGCCGAATTCGTCCGTCGCCGTGACCTCAACCGCGAATGTACCGGTCTGGGCATAAACGTGGTTGACAACCAGTGGGCCGGTGCCGGTAAACGCCTTTGTGTCGCCGTCCCCGAACGAGATCGTGAATGTGAACGCCCCGGCTTGGGCGAGGGAGGAGACGTCGCTGACTTGGATTACGAGCGGCACCGGCTCGCCCGGAACCGACACTGTGACCGGAGTGCTGACCTTCACCGTCGGGGAATCGACATTGATGGTCACGCTTCCGCTACCGGTGTCCTTGAGATCGGAAACGATGACCTCGGACCGGCCGTAGGTCGAGTCGGGATTGACCAAGAGCCCGCCGGATCCCGCAATGTCGAGCGGCGCCTTGGGCGCATACAGAACTCCGTTTATCGTCAGGCCTCCGGAGCCGTCGATGGTGATCGGCGCAGCCGATGCCGGATTCTGCAGAATCGTGATGCCGTCGTCGGAGGCATAAATTCCCGTCAGGCTGCTGGAGGGAGACAGGGTCAGGCTGCCGGAGCCCGTCAAACTGATGGAGTCGGTCGACTTGCTGGGGGCGTTGATCAGCAGCACGCCGCTGCCGGTGATCGAGCCGGAGCCAACGACCGACAGACCTCCTCCTTCGAGGTAGTAAACCCCCGGCTCCAGCTTGATCGAGCCGGAGCCGCTCAACTTAATGCCCCCCACATAGGTTCCGGGCGAGAGGGTGAGAGTCCCTACTCCCGAATAATTGACGGCAGCGAAAGAGGTCGAGGGCGCCGGCGGCAGGGTCAGACCAAGTGGATCGGCAATCGGCGTTGGGTGCAGGATGGGACTCGAGAACCTTCCGCTGCCGATCGTCTCGGTGCCCCCGGTGACGTCGATCTGAGACGCCTCGACGCTGCCGCTTCCGCTGATGATGGCTGCGGTCGGACTGCTGGAATCGACGGCGATCGCGCCCCCTCCACTGACCGTGATTGTTCCGCTGCCTGCATCGTCCAGCGCCCCGCTGCCGGAGGGGTCGAGCAAGAGCAGCCCGAGGTTAACGTTGATTGTGAAGGTCAGCGGCGCACTCTGAGCGTTCGTGTAATTCGCGTTCGTGCTGGTAAAGTCGGCCACCACGGTGTATGTCCCGGGGTTGGCTGGAGCCGCAGAGGTCCCGCTTCCACTGGCAGTATTGCCGACGTAATAGGTGAAGGCGAAGCTGCCGCTCACCGACGCGCCGCCCACTCCGGTCGCGGCGGCGCTGGCCGGGAAGGGATTACCGTTGTATGTGCCACCCGCATCGGTCACTGTAACCGTCGGCACCGCCTGGCTGATGGTGAACGTTGCCGTGGCGCTTGCTGGCACGTAATCCGTGCTGCCGGCGAATGATGCCTCGACCGTGTAGCTTCCCGCGCTGCTCGGCGCGCCGGGCAGTTGCGTCCCGCCCGTGCCTGTGCCGACATAGTAGGTCAGCGTGAGGCCCACACCTTCCAGAGTGCCTGCCGGTGTGTTGTCCACACCCGGCACCACGCCGGCCACGGTTGCGGTTGCTGGGAACGAACTACCGTTGTAAGTGCCGCCGCCATCGCTCACAGTCACGGTGGGCATCGCCTGGCTGATCGTGAACATCGCGGTCGCGCTCGCTGGCACGTAATCCGTGCTGCCGGCGAACGATGCCTCGACCGTGTAGCTTCCCGCGCTGCTCGGCGCGCCGGGCAATTGCGTCCCGCCCGTGCCTGTGCCGACATAGTAGGTCAAGGTGAGGCCCACGCCCTCCAGACTACTGCCAGGCACGCCGTTCGTGCCGGCCACTGTCGCCGTGGCAGAGAACGGCTGTCCGTTGTAAGTGCCGCTCCCGTCGGTCACCGTCACCGTCGGCGTCAGCGTCTGGCCGGAGCTGTTGGGTGAAATCATGGTCAAGAAGGCGTTGTATGCGCCGTTGAGAGTGGTCTGAAATGCGTCCGGAGTCGTCGGGAAGTTGGGCGAGTCGGTGTATCCCGCAACGCAGACATTCCCCGCGCTATTCAGGCCGATGCCAAAAGCATCATCGTCGCCGCTGCCTCCCAAAAAACTGGAGAACACCGCGGCGGTCCCTGTGGGATTCAGCTCGGTGACAAAAGCGTCTTCGGGACCTCCGCCGTAGTTTGGCTGGAAGGCGTTCACGGTGGGGAAACTGGCCGACGAAGTGAGACCCGTCAAATAGGCGTCGCCGGAACTGTCGATCGCGATGGCGGTGTCGGCCGCGTTCGATTGGTTTTCGCCAAGGTAAGTCAAATAGTCGAGGGCCGACCCCGTGGAGTTGAGCTTTGCCACGAATCCGTCGTATCCACCGGGATTGTACGTGGCCTGGAATGCGCCGGCAGTCGTGGGCAGGTTCTGATCGTTCGTAAACCCGTCGATGTACGCGTTGCCGGACGCGTCGATTGCGACCCCCCAGGCCTGCGCATTGCCACCCCCAGTTCCGCCGAGGTACGTCGAGTAGACGAGCCCCGTGCCCGAGGGATTCAACTCAGTCACAACGACTTGTGTGCCACCCGGATCAGACGTTTGGAAGGCTCCCGGCGTGGTTGGGAAATTCGCCGCGTCGGCACTCCCCACGACGTAGGCGTCTCCGGAGCTGTCGACGGCAATGCCGTCGCCTTGAGCGTCGTTCTCGCGGCTGTTCGATGAACCGAGGAATGTGGAATAGACCAGGGCGGATCCTGTCGGATTCAATTTCAACACGTAGGTGTCTTCGACATTGGAGAACGTCGTCTGAAAGGCGCCTGGGGTGGTGGGAAAGTTGGACGACTGCGTGCAGCCGGTGAGGTAGACGTCTCCTTCGGCGTCGACCGCGATCGACTGGCCATTGCCGGTAAAATCGACGCCACTGCCGCCGATGAACGTGGAATAAAGGAGCGCCGAGCCGGTGGCGTTCAACTTCGCCACAAACAGGTTGGTCTGGCCGCCCGGGTAATTTGTCTGATAAGCACCGGGAGTCGTCGGAAAGTTGGACGAATTCGTCGTGCCTGTCACGTACACGTTGCCCGCACTGTCCACGGCAATTGCATGGGCGCCCTGATCCGACGTCCCTCCGAGGAAAGTGGCCCAGACAAGCGCCCCGCTCGCATTGAATTTCGCGATAAAGGGCTGGTCGCCCCCCGTGAACGTGGTGTCAAATGCCCCGGAGGTCACGGGGAAATCTGGCGACGTCGTCGTGCCCGCGACATACGTGTTCCCGAGTTTATCTACGGCAAGCGAGACACCCGCGGCCTCGGAGCCGCTTCCTCCGAGAAAGGTGGAATAGGTGATGGCGCTTAACAGCGTTCGGTCTTCGAGCTGTGCAGGGGCTGCGGCCATCCGGTCACGCGAGCGGGTTGCGCGTTTGCGCGGCTTACGGTTCGATCTCGGCCCAAAAGCGCGGTGCAAGAATCTCTGCGAGCTGCGGATCAACATGACAACCTCTCCCACGGACAGGGTTGGGCGCGGATACCGCCACGAAGACGAAACGCCGACCGTCGTGCCTCCGGCACGGCTTCGGCACTATCGTCTCCGGCTGAATGAACGAATCCGCATTTCACCGCGAGAGCGATTTTTCTGTGGCAACCGACTTTCGCTGTCGGTAGTGTGAACGGGTCGCGGGTTCAGCAGTCAACGGCTGTTGCCCCATCTTTCGCGCCGGCAGGAACTTGAGCGTGTCCGCTTCCGGGCCAGAACGGGACGCCATCCCCGAGTCGAATTCCACTGCGTCCGATCTGTTGAGTCGGGCCAGGCAGATGGAGGGTGAAGCATGGCGCCAAGTCGTCGACCGCTATTCCTGGCTGGTCTTTCAATGGTGCCGCAACGCGGGCCTCAAGTCGCAAGACGCTGGCGACGTCGTGCAAAGCGTCATGGCTCAGGTTGCGGTCTACTTGCCCACGTTCAAAAAAGACGGGGCCAAGGGTTCATTTCGCCGCTGGCTGCGGACCATTACGCGCACCAAAATCGTCGACTTTCATCGCGTCGAACGAAACCAACCGCACGGTGAAGGTGGCTCGGCAGCCCAGCGGCGGATGCTGGCCGTTCCCGACGACGCCCACTCGTCGCAGCCCGAAAGCACGGACGACGAAAAGCGGCGGAACCAGATGTGGCAATTCCTCGATCAGCTGGAAGATGAGTTCGAGGACTCAACCTGGCAGGCGTTCTGGTTGACCATGATCGAGAATCAGACGGCTGCCGAGGCCGCCACTGCCTTGGAGATGACTCCGAACGCCGTTCGCATCGCGAAATGGCGGGTGCTGACGCGAATGCGCGAGGCGGCCGATCACCATCTCACCGTTCCAGGAATCTCAGGCATGAAAGAATGACGTTCGCACGCGGAGGTTCGCCGTTTTCCGGCTGCGGCTCCATCGGCGAGGGAAGCCGCCACAGGGCACGAAATAGTCCCGCGTTCATTACCCATAGAGGATCTGCCGCACGCTCCGAATGTCGTAGCGAGTAGTCCTTCGGACCATTGCGAATCGCGGCATGTCTGATTGGCCCTGTCAGATTCAATCGCTGGTGCAAGAGCTGATCCACGGGCATCGCCTGCCGGACGGCACGCTCGAAGAGCATCTCAACAGCTGCTCGGAATGTCAGGCGGAGCTGGAAGCACTCGACAACGACGCGGACCCGTTCGTCTCGACGTTCCGCACGCTCCTCGATCCCACGCCGATTCAGTCGAATCGGGAGCTTCTGGCTGTGATCTCGAGGCTCAAGGGCGTGCCGGCCGATGACAGGCCCTCACTTCCTGATCGGCGCGATGATTCGTCGAACGTCCTCGCACCCCCGCTGGGTGACTTTCGGATCATTGGTGAGCTTGGTCGGGGCGGGATGGGAATCGTGTACGAAGCCGAGCAGCTCTCACTGGGCCGGCGCGTGGCCCTCAAGACCTTGCCGTCTGCAGCTTTGCTCGACCCGCGGCAGCTCCAGCGTTTTCAAAATGAAGCGCGTGCTGCGGCGACACTCGAACACCCGAACATCGTTTCGGTCTACGCCGTCGGAATCGAGCGGGGCGTGCACTACTACACGATGCGGTATATCGACGGCCGCAACCTGGCCCAGATTATTGGAGAGATACGGCAGCGCCACGCGTCCCACAACGGCCGGATCAAGCCCGTCCCTGCTGACTCCGCGCAGGCCAGCCAATCGAGCCTGGCCGAAATGCGCGCCACCCGGATGCCGAGCGATCCCAACTATCTGCGTGCTGTCGCGCGGATCGGCGTCCAGGCGGCCGAGGCGCTCGACTACGGCCACGAGCACGGCATCCTGCACCGCGACGTCAAGCCCTCCAACTTGATGATCGATCAGAGCGGCTGGTTGTGGGTAACGGATTTCGGTTTGGCGCGGATCGAAGCGGATCCCACGCTGTCCATGTCGGGCGGGATCCTGGGCACGCTCCGCTACATGAGTCCTGAGCAGGCGCTGGGCAAACGGGGAATCGTCGACCATCGCAGCGACGTGTATTCGCTGGGCGTCACGCTCTACGAGATGCTGACGTTGACGCCGATTTTTCCCGATGCGTCAAGTGGAACGCTGCTCGCGCGGATCGCGAGCGACGAACCGAAGCCGCCGCGGCACCTCAATCCCAAGATTCCTGTCGACCTGGAGACCGTTGTCCTCAAGGCGATGGCGAAGAAGGCGTCGGATCGGTACGAGACGGCGGGCGCACTCGCCGCGGACCTCAGGCGGTTTCTCGAGGCGAAGCCAATCCTCGCGCGGCCGGCCAGCCGCGTCAGCCGCGTTTTGAAGTGGGCCCGTCGCCGGCCTGCCGTCGCCGGTCTTGTCGTGGTCAGCGCGTTGGCGACCGTGGTTCTTCTCGCAGGCGGATGGTGGCACGCGGCCACCTTGCAAAGCGCGCTTTCGACAACTGAAAAAATGCGGAAGGAAGCCGAGGCACAGCGCCAGACGGCCCTGTCCCACCAGGCCATTGCCGAACAGCGTGAACGCCGCGTCCGCGAGTATCTGTATGCCGGCGACATGAAGCTCGCCTTCACGGCGTGGAAGAACAATCATCTCAAGGAAGCCGTCAATCTGCTCTCCAGACACGTCCCGCAGGGAGAAGAAGACGATCTACGGACTTTTGCCTGGGGCTATCTCTGGCGGCTGTGCAATACCGAATTGGCAACGCTCCCTGGCCATACCGGTCGGGTGTATGGCGTTGCCTATTCGCCGGACGGGAAACTCTTGGCGACGGCTAGTGCTGACGGCACCGCTCGACTTTGGGACGCGGCCACCGGTCGGGAGCTGGCGACATTGAAGGGCCACACGCATGGCGAAGTGAATGCCGTCGCCTTTTCGCCTGACGGCAGAACCCTCGCGACCGGCGGCGACGACCATACCGTCCGCATCTGGGACGTCGAAATGCGCCGCTTGCGCGCTACGTGCGCTAGCCACGCCCAGGACGTCTTGACCGTTGCCTTCTCGCCGTCTGGCAAGATGGTGGCCAGCGGCGGCGTGGACCGACAGATCAAGCTGTGGGATCTGGATTCACTCCGCGAGCGCATGACATTGAAGGGTCATGAGGGCTGGGTGCGCTCGCTCGCGTTCTCCCCCGATGGGAGCCGCCTGGCGTCCGCGGCCGGAGATGGGCAATGCCGCGTTTGGAGCCTCGAGTCGGGCGCGGTGCAGACGATTTTCAATGGCCATTTCCCGCCCCGCCCTGACAAGCCGGTTAGCCGTGACGTTTATTGTCTCGCGTTTTCCCACGATGGCCGCAGCGTGGCTTCCGGCGACGAGAGAAGGCTGCTCAAGGTTTGGAATCCCGTGACCGGCATCGAAATGGCGACCTTCACCGGCCATAGCGAGGTCATTCGCCGCGTGGAATTCTCACTCGACGATCGCACGCTGATTGCGGCCGCACGTGACGGCAGCATCTGGTTCTGGGACGTTAAGACGGGCAAGCTTAAAAATATGTTTCGCGGCCACACCGATAAGCTGTGGTTTGCCGCGTTGTCGCCCGACGGCACGCGGCTTGCCACCGCCAGTTCTGACCGGACGGTTAGAGTTTGGGACACCGAAACGCGGCAGGAGCGCAGGACGCTCGAGCTTCCCTCCCCAGTGTTACGATTGGCTTTTTCGGCGGACGGGAAACAGCTTGTCAGCGCCGGATGGAATGCAAAAGTGTTGACGCCAACGCCCCGGCGTGAAACCTTCAACTTCCGAGTGTGGGACCCGCGCACGGCGATGGAGGTCACAAAGTTTCGCCGGGACGGGAAAGGCATTTCGGCGATATTCGCCCCAAATGCTGGCGGCGTCGCGATTGCGAATACGACTCACACGAATCCCGCTTTCAACTTTGACTACGCCGTGGCCGATCAATGGCGATTTAAGCGTCTTGAATTGTCCGACGCCCCCTTTGCCCTTTCACCCGACGGCGCAACGATGGCGGGGATTGACCGGCAGGGCAATCTCAGCATCTGGGATCTGAGCAGCGGCCAGCGGCGCGTGCGGATGCCGTTCGCGCTGGCGCGGAGTGTGCAAGCCGCCAGGTTCAGTTCCGATGGCAGGCTTTTCGCCGCCGGCGATAACCTCGGCACCGTCGAGCTCTGGGACGTGAGCGCGCAGAAGGAGCTGGCTCGTATCGCGGCCCATAGCGGGATCATCAATGACATTTGTTTCGCACGGGACGGCGAAACGCTGGCGACCGCCGCCAGCGATCGCACGGTCAAACTCTGGAATCTCCCAGCAGCGGACGAGCGGACGACTTTGGTCGGCCACACGGATGCCGTCCGATGTGTCGCCTTCTCCCCCGATGGCCAGACCCTCGCCAGCGGAGGGGATGACGGGAAGGTGAACCTCTGGGATCTGCGCACGTTCCAGGAAATGATCTCGTTCGACGCTCAGCCACAGGGGGTGTCGATGGTGACCTTTTCACCCGACGGTAAGCTTCTTGCCAGCGGCGGCGCGACTGCTGACGCAAAGGGGGCGATTTTCCTCTGGTCCGCCGAACCACGCTGAATCCGTGCTTCGCAAATCGGCCGTAGCGCGGTGGGGATCAACGAATTCGAACTGAACACCGAATAAGGCGTTGTCGGTTTCCAAACCTCCCGCAAATTGCCTGTTGAAGGCCTGCCGAGCCGCTCTCCATAATGGCGTCAATTGAATCCCACCGAGCTTCAACCGGCGAGGTCGATCCATGCGAAGGATGAAACTGCTGCCGTTGGTCTTGGTCCTTTGCTCGTTGGTTGCGACTGCTCCCGCTCAACCAGGGAGCGACCAGGCCATCGCCGATTATACCAAGGCAATTCGGCTCAGTCCTGAAGACGCAACGGCCTGGTACAACCGTGGCGTCGCGTGGCTTGCCAAGAAGGAATTCGACAAAGCCATCCTCGACTTCAACAGGGCGATTCGGCTCGAGCCGAAATACGCTTTGGCCTACTACAAACGGGGCAACGCTTGGAGGGAAAAGAAGGAATTCGACAAAGCGATCGCCGACTATACCGAGGCGATTCGGCGCGATCCGAAGGATGCCGGTTCCCACAACAATCGAGGCATCGCATGGAGGGAAAAGAAGGATTTCGACAAGGCCATCGCCGATTACACCGAGGCGATTCGGATCGATCCCAAAATCGCAGCCGCCTACAACAATCGGGGCGAGTCGTGGTCGAATAAGAAAGAGTACGACAAAGCCATCTACGATTACAACGAGGCGATTCGGCTCGTCCCGAACTTCGGAATGGCACTCAGCAACCGGGGCGCGGCATGGTCGCACAAGAAGGAATACGGCAAGGCCATCTCCGACTACAGCGAAGCGAGCCGGATCGATCCCAAGGACGCAAATACCTGGAACGCCAGCGCATGGTTTGCTGCAACTTGTCCTGATGCCAGGTACCGGAACGGGAAAAACGCGGTTGAGCATGCTACGAGAGCGTGCGAATTGACCGCCTGGAAAGACGGTGCGATGCTCGACACCCTTGCCGCCGCCTACGCCGAAGCGGGGGACTTCCCGAACGCCGTGAAATGGGGGGAAAAGGCCGTTGAGCTTGCCTCTAAAGAGATGAAGGACGAACTACGATCGCACCTCGACCTCTTCAAAGCCCACAAGCCGTATCGACTGGACGTGAAGAAATAGATGCTGTGCGGGAGCCGGACGTGCCGTCCTGGCGGATGGATGAAGAAAGTCCCCTGGTCCTCCCTGGTCAACGCCTTTCCAGCCGAAGCGCTGGTCGAGCCAAGACCGGCATGACCTCCGGGCGATTTTTCTCGGCGTTTCAACTGGACAGGTCGTAGCGAGCCCGCAGCATTCAGCGTTTACGGGACACGCCAATCGTGAGCAAAAAAGACAAGAGGCAAGCGCACAAAGTAGCGGACGTTGCGGAACGATCAGGCCCACCAGAGAAACTGAAACGCAAGGAATACGAAGCCAAGCTCGAAGAACTGCAGATGGAACTGGTGAAGCTGCAGTACTGGATCAAGGCGACGGGCAAGAAG
>Ga0187781_10003104_pt1 | contig 12535 bp, 13 predicted proteins | sample 0715_SJ02_MP02_2_FD_132447 | JGI IMG/M metagenome (GOLD analysis project Ga0187781, IMG submission 132447) | Tropical peat soil microbial communities from peatlands in Department of Meta, Colombia - 0715_SJ02_MP02_20_MG | ecosystem: Environmental > Terrestrial > Soil > Wetlands > Peat | place...
CGGGACGTTCGGCTTCGGGTTCTTCTTCGGGGTCGACCCCGATCCAGGGGTGCATTTCCCGTACCGGAGGATACACGCGTACGACGTCTGGGACGACGACCCGGCCAGCCCGCTCTACAACGAATGGGTGGATGACCGGTACGCCGACCCTGGCGCCGACCCCGAGCCGATGGACGTCTCCGCCTACGACTATGGCGCCGTCATCGGGTACAACACGGCCCGCACGCCCGGGCTCGGCAGCGCGATCTTCCTGCACATCAACATCGGTATGCCGACGGCGGGCTGCGTGACGCTGCCGGCCGGCGAACTGCTGGAGATCCTCCGCTGGCTGAACCCGGCCGCATCGCCGCGGATCACGATGGGCGTCGGGACGGCCGGGACGGTCGGCGGCTAGCCTTCAGGCGCCCGGCCGACCCGCATGCGAGTTGTTCCCGGCCTTCGCGCAGCTGGCGTTCGACACTTGCAAAGAGCGGCACAGTCACACGGATCCGCTATGAGGAAGTCTCCGTGCTGCCGTACCGCTCGGGTCGCATCCGTGCGTGCTTACCTACCGTGGGCGGTGCTCGGTGCCGCGCCCGGGCGTGATGAATAGGGCTGAGCCGGGTTGGTGGACGTCCGCCGTATGCCAGACTCCGCGCGGGTTGATCACCGCCTGGCCCGCGCGCAGCTCGATCCGGTGCTGCTCGCCGTCAACCTCCTGGATGATGGTCTGGTAGCCGGAAAGCCCGACGACCACCTCATCGCCGGCCGGATGGCATTCCCAGCTTGTCCAGGTCGCCTGTTCGGGCCCGATCATCACCAAGCGCCCCTCGTCACCGTCAGTTTCATGGTCGGCCTGGTAGCGCCGCAGGTACTCCGGGCTCCAGGTGAAGTCGGGGAGTGTCTCGGCGCGGGCGCCGAGCCCGAGGTGGGTATACACCTGGGACAGGTCGAAGCTCGCGGCGGCTGGGGCGGGTGAGGGTCCAGGGTTCGGGGAAGGTGAGTGCACGCGCTCAGCTTGCCTCCAGGCGCGGGTGGCGGTCCTGGAGAAATGGGAACTCGCCCGTATCCACTTCGTGGGCGTGCAGCCGGCCAGGCGTTCCCGCTCGTTCCTGAAAACCCGCCCCGGTACCCGAAGGCACGGGTGCCCGGATCCCTGCACGGCGGTGCTGGCGTCCACCCCTGACGTCGCCCCGCTGACTGCCGCCAATGACCCATGCGGCCAGGGAATAGTTCACAGTTGCTTCGGTGGTCGCGGCCGGATCGGCCGACAGGACTGGCCCGGTCCGGATTCGGCGGCCAGCTGATTCCGGCTGGCCCCCGAGTTCCAGCGCGAGCGGCTCGAGCGGGCCGCCCGTGGCTGTCCCGGTCTGCCTGGCCGCTTCGGGTGACCCGGTGACGTTAAGGACCCGAAGGCTCCGCCAGCCGACGGGATAATCCATGGTCCGGACGCCCGGCCGGCGCTATCGTCTGGACGGTGGGACGGTGGATCAGGATCGCTGAGAAGGCGGGGGTCGGCCTGCCGGCCGGCGAGGGGCGCACCGCCAGGGATGCTATCGACGGACTGCTGGAGCTGTCCTGGAGCCGGGAGAGCCGGGCTCGCCAGCTCGCGTGCAGGAACCTGTGCACCTGCCACGTCCGGGCCGACGACGACCGTGTGTGGACGAGATTGCTCGAGCTGATCGGGGATCCCGATCCACGGGTCCGCGGCGATGTGATCCACGCCATCACCGATAGCACGCCCGCGCCGCGGGTCCCGGCTGTGATCCGGGCCCTCGAGTCCCGCCACAACGACCCCGACGTGGCGATTCGCCGACGGGTCCGCAAGACCCTCGCTCACTACCGCCGGACCGGCAAGGTAACCGACGCTGCTCACTAGCCGTGAGAACACGCGCATCCGAGCTCTCAACCAGCCCGCCCAGGCCATGATCGCGGCATTCGCCGCTGGGCGTCCCCACCCGTGAGACGGCCACCGGCCCGCCGACCCTCGTGAGGAGTGTTTTCATCGTGTCTGGGACGCGTCTTCCGTACCCGCGGAAGGTGGGCCGGGCGTGATGGATGACTGACCGGCCTGGGGTTCGGGGCCATAATGTTCGTGATCACCGGATCTCGTCGGTCTCGGCGAGTTGGCCGGCGGACGGACACCGTGAGGAGGCCGGGTGGCGTTCTGGCAGCTGTTCACGGGCGGGTGAGATGCGGGCCGTACGCTGGCACGCCCGGGGTGACGTGCGTGTGGAGGAGGTGCCGCCACCTGCGCCGCCGGGACCGGGCGAGGTGCAGCTTGAGATAAGATGGTGCGGCATCTGCGGTACCGATCTTGAGGAATGGCTGAGCGGGCCGGTGTTCGTTCCGGTTGGCGTGCCGCATCCGGTCACCGGGAGGCGGGCGCCGCTGGTCCTCGGGCATGAATTCGCCGGCGTGGTCGTCGCGGCCGGCGGTGGTGTTACCGGTTTGTTGCCAGGTCAGCGGGTTGCCGTTGACACGATCGTCTCCTGCGGCAGCTGCCGGTGGTGCTACAACGGCGAGGTGACCCGCTGCTCGGCGCTGGGGGCGCTTGGCTTGCATGGCGATGGCGGGCTCGCGGAGCTGTGTAACGCGCCAGCGCGGATGTGCCTCCCGGTGCCGGATGCTGTGGCTGATGATGAGGCGGCACTGGCCGAGCCGCTCGCGGTAGCGGTCCGGGCGTTGCGCCGGGGCGGGCTCCGGCCAGGTGAGCGTGTCGCGGTGGTGGGGGCCGGCGCAGTGGGGCTGATGGCGATGCAGGCGGCGGCCGCATTCAGTGCTGACAGCGTTACTGTGATCGAACCGCTGCCCGCGCGGCGGACCCTGGCGACGCGTCTGGGCGCCGACCGCGTCGTGCCGCCTGATTATGCCGTCACGGTGGAGGCCGATGTAGCCGTCGAATGTGCGGGCCGCCCGGGCGCGGTCCAGACCGCGTTGCAGGCGCTGCGCTCCGGTGGGCGGGCGGTGTTGCTCGGCATCGTGACGGACACGGCATCGATCACGCCGATGGATCTTGTCCGCGGCGAGAAGTCGCTGATCGGCTCGTTGTCGCATGTCTGGGACGAGGACTTCCGGGTAGCGCTGCGGCTGCTGGGCCGGGGTACGGTGCAGGCGGCCCCCCTGATCAGCGACCGTATTCCGGTTGGCGCGGCGGTCAGCGGTGGCCTGGCCCTGCTGCGGGACGAGCCGCACAAGCACCTGAAGATCCTGGTGAATCCGGGAGATGCCAGGTGAGCGGGGCCAGGGACGGCAACGTGCTGCCGGATCTGGTTGCGGGCCGGCTGTACGCGGCGGTCGTGTCGGACATCCTTGATGACCTGGGCCACCGCGAGCACGTGCTGGACCCTGCCATACGGTCTCTGGGGCGCGGCACAGTGATCGCCGGCTTTGCCAATCCGTTCCTCGTCGCTGAGGTCCAGCAGATCCCCGCCGAGCCCTACACCGGCGAGATCGGCGCGCTCGATGATGTCCGGCCGGGCGAGATTATCCTGGTGGCCGCGGGCGGCTCGGCCCGCGCTGCTTGCTGGGGTGAACTGTTCTCCGTGGCGGCACGCGTCCGCGGTGCCCGCGGCACGCTGATCGACGGGTACTGCCGTGACGCGAGCAGCATCGCAGCCCTTAGCTACCCCGTGTGGTGCCGCGGCACCTTGCCGCTGGACTGCAAGGGCCGGACGGCGGTGACCGCATGGCGGCAGGCCGCCGTCGTGGGCGGCCTGCCGATCCGCCCGGGGGACCTCGTGGTGGCCGACGCCGACGGCGCGGTCGTCGTTCCTGCCGAACTGGTCGACGAGACCGTCAGCCGGGCGATCGCCAAGGCGTCCCAGGAGCACCGCCTGCGGGATGCGCTGGAGCAAGGCAGCACGCTGCGGGCCGCCTATGACCGGCTCGGCGTGCTATAAGCCACCCGGCACTGAGAAGCGGAACCGTCGCGGCCAGGCCCCGCGTCGGCGATCCGGCACCCGCCGGCCAGGCTAGAGAGGCCGATGGCGGCGTTCGATTCGCCGTCGGCCTGTGGGCCCACAGCCCGTTCCATCGTGGCCGGGATGCCGTGGTTCAGGCGCCCGGAGCGGCACGCCTCGCACACACCGCACGCGTCCCCGTCGGCCAGCCGGGCCTGGTTACTCATTCCCGCACCCACCTGCCCGCCGTGAGCGTGCAGGGTCAGACGCTACCTCGCGGGCCTGACGCTGCCAGCAGCCGGTGCGGGGAACACGCGCGGACTTTCCGGCTGGGGCGAGCCAGGACCCTGTTCGGGGCGGCTGTGGTGCAGTTCGCCCAGAGAGGATGGCTATCGGCGTAGAAGATCACCACGATCCACCTCCAGCGCCATGCCGCCCTCCCGCAGTCACCGGTGCGGCGGCCGCGCGGGCGCGGAGTGCGGCGAGTAGCCGGTCGGCAGCTGGGTTGGGCTGGTGCCGTCTGGGCAGCCAGGCGCCGATGTAGCGGGTGGGCTGGGGGTAGATCGCCAGGTCGCGTACCTGGGGGCTGCCGGTCAGGGCGAGGCTGGGCACCAGTGCGACGCCGACACCTGCGCCGACCAGGGCGCTGATGAACCGGTAGTCGCTGGAGCGGCAGGCGACCTGGGGACGGAAGCCGCTGAGGGCGGCGAGCATGTCGACCACATCGCCGGTGTCGCCCCACCCCTGGATCCAGCGGTCACCGGCGGCCTCAGCCAGGCTGACGGCGGGCCGGCCGGCCAGCGGGTGCCCTGAGGGGACCAGCAGCCGCAGCGGATCGGCGAGCAGCGGGATGTAGGTGCCGGGGCCGGCGGCGGCCGGCCAGGCGCGTGGCGGCCGGGTGGTGTGGAAGTGGTAGACCAGCGCCAGATCGGCCCGGCCGTCCCGCACTGAAGCCAGCGCCTCATCGGGCTCGGCCTCGATCACGGTGATCTCGACAGGGTAGCTGGCCGCGGCAGTCAGGGCGGTCAGGGCGGGCGCGAGCAGCGGCTCCCCGGCGCTGGGGAAGGTGACCACGGTCAGGGCTTGCGGCCCGCTGGCGGCCAGGGCCCGCAGCCGCTGCGCAGCCAGCTGCAGCTCGGCGTGGATTGCGTCGGCCGTGGCGAGCAGGGCCCGGCCGGCGTCGGTGAGGGTGACGCCGCGGGTGCTGCGTTCGACGACTATGATGCCGACCCCTCGTTCGAGGGCGGCGATCTGCTGGGACACCGCCGACGGTGTGTGGTGCAGCGCCGCGGCCGCCCCGGCGAAGCTGCCCGCGCGCGCGACTTCCCGCAGCACGTGGAGGCGGTGGGCATCGATCAACAGTTTTCCTAATGTTCTCACGCTTAACTTACCAGTTCCGCTAATGCCCTCTTGGACCCAGCCTGATCACATGAGCGAAATGAGCAAGCAAGAGCGCACCGGCGCCGCCCTGGCCGCCGGGTCAGTACTCCTAGTCGGCGGGTCCGTGGCCGCCTCCCGCCTGCTGGCCGGCTACCCGGTCCTCGGCGGCCAGGCAGTCCGCTACCTGGCCGCCGGACTTGTGCTGGCGGCCTGGGCCCGGCTGACCCGCACGCCCCTGCCCCGCCCGGCAGGCCGGGAATGGGCCTGGCTGGCCGCCCTGGCCATCATCGGACTGGCCGGGTGCAGCGTGCTGATGATCCAGGCCACCCGGGCGGCCGACCCCGCCAGCGTCGGGGTCATCATCGGAGCGGCCCCCCTAGTCATCATCATCGCCGCCGCGATCACCGCGCGGCACCGCCCCACCCGCCGGGTCCTGCTGGCCGCAGCCGTCGTTACTGCCGGATCCGCAGCCGCCCAGCTCGGCGGCGGCACCGGACCGGCCTGGAGCACCACAGGGCTGTTGTGGTCAGCCGGGGCCCTCGGCGGCGTCGTGGGCACCTCCCTGCTCGCCGCCCCCATGCTGCCGCGGCTCGGCGCCCTCGCCGTCACCGTCTACGCCTGCGGCCTGGCCGGCCTGCTGCTGCTCGCCGCCGCCTGCGCCCAATCTGCCGGCGGCCCGCCGATCCTGCGCACCCCCACCCCGGCCCAGCTGGCCGCGCTGGCCTACCTCACCGTCGCAGTCACCGCCGTGGTCTTCATCGCCTGGTACGGGGCCCTCGAACGCCTGGGCGTGGACCGCACCGGACTGTTCAACGGGCTGATCCCCGTCACCTCACTGGCCGCCGTCGCCCTGACCGGCACCGGCACCATCACACCGCTCCGGCTCCTCGGCGCTCTCGCCGTCCTCGCCGGCGTCATACTCGGCCTGCGCCGCGCCCCGCAGGCTCCCGCAAACACCACCACCCTGGCCGACCGCAACGCCCGGTGACACTGCGGCACCGCTGCCGACGGTCGGAGGCGCGGATAAGCGCTGCGCCTTTCCGCGCGGGTGCCTCCGGCGAGGGCACGGGCTCGGCCGGCTGGCCGGATGCTGGCAAGCTTGCGATATGAGCAGGTGGCTTCCCTCATTCGTGTCGTTGCAGGCCGGCATGGTCCGGCCCGGGCTCGTCACCCGCGATCAGGTGTTGCTGGCGGCGAAGACGGCGATTGCGGCCGGCCTGGCCTGGGTGGCGGCCCTGGCGGCCGAACCGCACAGCCGCCCGTATTTCGCGCCGCTCGCGGTGCTCCTGGTGGTCCAGCCGACCGTGTACGACTCGCTCTCGCGGGCCGTCCAGCGCGTGGCGGGGGTGGTGGTAGGGGTGGCTGCCGCGCTGGCGGTGAGCCGGGTTCTGGCGCCGAGTGCCTGGAGCATCGGCATCATCATCTTCGCGGGCCTGCTGGTGGGCTGGACGGCTCGTCTGGGCCCGCAGGGCGTGGTGCAGGTACCCGTCAGCGCGCTGCTCGTATTCCTGGTCGGGCAGACTGCGCCCGGGTATGCGGGCGAGCGGATCGTCGATACCTTGATCGGCGCGGGAGTCGCCGTGGTCGCCGTTCTGCTGACCCCGTCCGCGCTGGCGCCATTGCGCCGCTGTACGGAGATCTTGCGTGCTATCAGCACGGGCATCGCGTCGACGTGGACCTTTGGCCAAGCGGAGTCATGGCGCCTGGACACGGCCGCGCTGATCGACTCGATCGCGGCGGCCCGCGGCCGCGCACGAGCGGTTCCGGCTGAGCACCCGGTGGAATGCGCGGGCGCGCGGGCATGGAGCGGTGCTCGGCCAGGCGGAGGAGGCGCTTGGCTCGGGCGAGCGGATCGCCGTCTGTACCCGGTCGATGGCCCGGGCCCTGGCGGACGGATCGCGCCATGCCCACCCGATGCCGACTCTCAGCGCGATGCTGGCGAGCACGGCGGCGGCCACCGAGGCCTACGCCGCGTGGCTGTCCTCCCCCGGCACGCCGACGGACCGCCGGCGTCTGGCCGGGACGGTTCACGCCGCGGACGACGCCCTCACCGCGGCGCTCGCCCGGGTCAAAGAGCGGTGGGGCAGCGACCCCGCTCAGTGGCTCACCTTCGGGATGACGCTGGCCATGAGCCAGCGGATCCTGGCCGAGGCTGGCCGCCCGATCGACCCAGCCGAGCGGGAGCCTGCCTGACCGCCGGTACGAGACCCAGCAGGCTGCGTCGCCCGTGCGAGAGCGCTGCCGGTGCGGGCCGCGTTAGCCGGCGGAGTCGCTAGTGCTGCGGGACAGCCAATCGGGCCCGGCGGATCGCGTCGAGGCTGGTGATTACATACCTGCTGTCTGTGCGGCCAGGCAGGTGACCCGGACGCAGTCCAAGGTCCTAGCGCCTTGCTGACTGGGCGGTAGGCTGTCTGCATTCTGTTAGGAGGCGCATGAGCGAGCGTCGCAGCGCGCGTGTGCCGCCATCTGAGGTGCACGAGCGGCTCGCGGAGTATCTGCTGGTCGACGGGTATCGGCTGGTTCTCGACGCGGAGCGTAGTCACGGCAGCTGGCTAGTTGATGCCCGTGATGGTCGGGAGTTCCTTGACCTTTACACCCACTTTGCCTCTGCGCCGCTCGGTGCCAACCCGCCGGGCATCGTTGATGATCTTGAGTTCATGGCACTGCTCGCCAGGGTGGCGGTCGGCAAGCCGGCCAACCCGGACATGTACACAACTCACCTCGCGGAGTTCGTCGAAACCTTCGCCCGGGTGCTCGGTGATCCGGCACTGCCGCACCTGTTCTTCGTTGAAGGGGGTGCCCTGGCGGTCGAGAACGCGCTCAAGACGGCATTTGACTGGAAGAGCCGCCGCAACGAGGAAGCGGGTCGTTCCCGAGATCTCGGCACCAAGGTGTTGCACCTGACGCGTGCGTTCCATGGTCGGTCCGGTTACACGATGTCGCTAACCAACACCGACCCGGCCAAGACCGACAGGTTCCCGGTCTTCGACTGGCCGCGCATCGATGTACCTGCCGTCACCTTCCCGCTCGAGACGCACCGTGCTGACGTCGAGGCGGCCGAGGCCCGTGCCTTGACCCAGGCCCTGGTGGCGTTCGACAAGAACCCGCACGACATCGCGTGCTTCATCGCCGAGCCGATCCAGGCCGAGGGCGGCGACAATCATCTGCGCCCCGAGTTCCTGCAGGCGATGCAGGCGCTATGCCGCGACTACGATGCGCTGTTCGTCCTCGACGAGGTGCAGACAGGTGTAGGCATCACCGGCACGGCATGGGCTTACCAGCAGCTTGGTCTCGAGCCCGACGTCGTGGCGTTCGGCAAGAAGGTGCAGCTTGGCGGCATCATGGCGGGCCGGCGCGTCGACGAGGTCGCCGATAACGTGTTCCAGGTATCCAGCCGGATCAACTCCACCTGGGGCGGTGGCCTGACCGACATGGTGCGCTCGCGCCGGATCTTGGAGATCATCGAGGCCGAGGGCCTGTTCGACCATGCCGCGAAGGCGGGCGGCTATCTCCTTGATGAGCTGCAGGGGCTCGGTGACCGGCACGCCGGACTCGTCAGCAACGTCCGGGGGCGTGGCCTGATGTGCGCGATCGATCTGCCAGATCCCACGCTGCGCGATCGCGTCATCGCCATGCTGCGCGAGACGCAGGTGCTGGTGCTGCCTTGCGGCGAGCGCGCCATCCGGTTCCGCCCCGCCCTGAACGTCACGACGGACGAACTGAAGGTTGGCGTGCGTGCCCTCGATGATGTGCTCGGCCGGCTGGCTGGCACTTCCCGCAACGGATGAAGTGGACGAGATGAGGTCGTGATGAGCCGCAACGTCGCCTCGATCATTGCCGGAACTCCGGTGGAGGGCGCGACCGGTATCCGGATTAAATCCACCAACCCAGCTCGCACGACTGAGATTGTCGCCGACGTCTCGCTCGGGGACGCAAGCACGTTCGTCGCCGCCACGCAGGCGGCCCGGCAGGCACAGCCGGCCTGGGCGGATGTGCCGGCGCCGGTTCGCGGCCGCGCGATCGCGCACATTGGCCGCCTGGTCGAGGCTAATTCCGTATCGCTCGCCAGGCTGGTAACCCGGGAGATCGGCAAACCGTACGCGGAGGCGCTCGGTGAGGTGCGCGAGATCGTCGACACCTGTGACTTCTTCCTGGGCGAAGGACGCAGGCTCTACGGCCAGACGGTGCCGAGCGAGATGCCGGACAAGCAGCTGTTCACGTTCCGTAACCCGGTCGGCGTGGTGAGCGTCATCACCGCCGGAAACTTCCCGGTCGCGGTGCCGTCGTGGTATCTCATCCCGGCCCTGCTGTGCGGCAACACTGTGGTGTGGAAGCCGGCCGACTACTCCCCGGCTTGCGGCGCAGCGCTGTTCGACCTGCTTGTGCGTGGCGGCGGGCTGCCTGACGGCGTCCTGAACCTCGTGCTCGCGGACGGCGAGGCGACCTTCGCCGGGCTGGAGCGGGCACTGGACGAGGGGCTGGTCGACAAAGTCGGCTTTACCGGGTCCAGCACGGTCGGATCCCGGATCGGCGAGCTCACCGGCCGGCATCTGCAGTCGGCCTGCCTGGAGCTCGGCGGCAAGAATCCGATGGTCGTGACACCCAGCGCAGAGCTCGACCTCGCGGTGGAGGCGGCGCTATTCTCCGGCTTCGGCACCGCGGGGCAGCGATGCACGTCCCTGGGAACCGTGATCGTGCACGAGAGCGTCCACGACGATTTCATCGCGCGATTCGACAAGGCAACCAGGCAGGCCACTATCGGGGACCCGTTCAGCGATGTCGTATTCGGCCCCATGCTGGATGAGAAGTTCGCTCACCGGTTCGAGGACTTCCTCGGGTGGATCCAGGCCCATCACAGCGTCCTGGGATCCACCACGACCGGCCGGATCACGGCCGCCAACCCGCGAGAGGGTTTCGTGGGCGATCCGGATGCCGGAATCTTCTACCACCCGGTGATCGTCGACGGTGTGCGCGAGGACGATGCGATCTTCCTCAACGAGACGTTCGGCCCGCTCGTCGGCGTCACGACCTACCGCGACCTGGGCGAGGCGATCCGGCTCGCCAACGTCGCTGGCTACGGATTGTCATCGTCGATCTACACGAGCGAGCCTGCCGAGGTCTTCGCGTTCCGCCGCGGCATCTCCGCCGGCATGGTCAGCGTCAACAACTCCACCTCTGGCGCGGAAGCGCACCTGCCGTTCGGGGGCAACGGCAAGTCCGGCAACGGCTCGCGCCAGTCGGGCATGTGGGTGCTCGATCAGTTCACCCGGTGGCAGTCGATGAACTGGGACTACTCCGGGCGGTTGCAGAAGGCGCAGATGGATGTCACTGAGCTGACCCCCGACGAGTCGTTCCGGCTCGCCGACTGACCAGCGTTGCGGGCGTAGCGCAGCCCGGCCGGCATTCAGGCCGTCGGCTTTGCTTTACATATCCGGTCGTTCTGGTGTCCAGGCATGGTCTGGTACGGCACCGAGGAGCTGACTCGCTGCTGATTTCGGGTTTAGGCTAGCGAATGTGCGCATGCTGTCACCGCGGCATGCAGTCCGGGTTCTGCTTGCCGTTACCATGGCCCTGCCGGTAGCGGGCGCCGTGCTGCTGGCCCACGCCCACGGCACGCATCCGCGCTTGGCTCTGCAGGCCCATTCGGCCGACCAGGCCGCCCCGGTGACGCGGACCGCTTCAGGGACGCGGGCCGCTGCTCGAACACGGGCCGTCTCGGTCACGCAGGCCGTCTCGGTCACGCAGGCCGTTGCGGCCGCGCGGGCCGCCGCGGCCAGGCAGGCCGCGCTCGCCGTCGCGGGTGGCCCGGCCGACATCCGGGTGACGGGCGCCGCTTTGGCCGACGCGAGCACCGGCCAGGTCCTGTGGAGCGTTGGCCTGAACACCGAGCGGCCTATCGGCAGCATCGTGAAGGTCATGACGGCCCTGGTGGTGATCCAGGCCGGCGACCTGGACCGGGAGATCACGGTGCCCGAGTCGGTCATCGCCTACCTGGACAGCCAGAACGGGCCCAGCACCGCGGGCCTGATCGTCGGTGACCGGCTGACCGCGCTGGAGCTGCTCGAGGCGCTGCTGCTGCCGTCCGGCTGCGACGCTGCCTATACCCTGGCGGAGGCCTACGGCCCCGGGATCGGCGCGTTCATCGCCAAGATGAACACCGAAGCCCGAAGGCTCGGCCTGACCGGCACGTACTTCTCGAACTTCGACGGCATGCCGTGGCCGGGCGAGTACTCCACCTGGTCGACCCCCGCGGACCTGATCACGCTGGGCCGGTACGCGATGAGCTACCCGGTGTTCGCGGCGATCGCCGGCCAGGTCAGCTACTCGCTGCCGGCCGGCGACGGCCACCACGGCTACCTCTGGCAGAACACCAACCCGCTGATCGGCGCCTACCCCGGCGCGGCCGGGATCAAGACCGGCGATACCCAGGCGGCCGGCAACTGCCTGCTCTTCGAGGCGACCCAGGACGGCCTGACCCTGATCGGGGTGACACTGGGCACCCCCGGCGACGACATCACCGTCACCGGCCCGGTCGCCACCCGCGTCCTGAACTGGGGCTTCAGATATTTCTGAGCAGCGACGGGCGCGACCTGCCGGGGAGGCTTCAAGCGCGAGTTCTCAGCCGTCCATAGATAGTCGTCAGGCGCGATCTCGCCAGCCCGCGACGCTGGTCCTGTTCCGGGGGATTCCGAGGTCAGCCGATCGTGATCAGGATGTGCGGACGGTCGGCCGGGTTCAGCCACCCGAGCACGGCATCCAGCTCAGCATCGGGCAGGGCCACGCAGCCTTCGGTGTACCCCTCTGGCATGTCGTCGTGGAGGAAGATGCCGGCTCCGTTGTCCGGAGGGTGGGGCATCTTGATGTCGATGAAGTGCTGGTAGGGCTGGATCTCGGTCCACAGGGCTTCAGAATCGTCGCCGTAGGGCGGGGTGGTCCCGCACGGCACATACTGGAAGGTGTCGTAGGTCAGGCTGCCGGGCTGCTCGTCCCACCAGTCACCGCACACCAGGTGATGGTAGGGGTAGCGGGTAGTGGGGCTCACGGCCGAGTTGCCATAGACGGTCGTGCCGAACGGGAACAGGCCCGTGGGGGTGGCCCAGTCGCCCGGCACCCGCCGTGCGATAGGAAGCAGGCCACCATAACCCGTCTGGGCCAGGAAGGGCTGCGCGGGCTGCCCCGCAAACGACACCGGGCTCCAGCAACCGCCGGCTCTCCTAGCCCAGGCCGTAAAGATCCCGGCCCTGCTCGCCGTTGAGGGGTCCACGACGGTGACC
>Ga0187781_10003105_pt1 | contig 12534 bp, 9 predicted proteins | sample 0715_SJ02_MP02_2_FD_132447 | JGI IMG/M metagenome (GOLD analysis project Ga0187781, IMG submission 132447) | Tropical peat soil microbial communities from peatlands in Department of Meta, Colombia - 0715_SJ02_MP02_20_MG | ecosystem: Environmental > Terrestrial > Soil > Wetlands > Peat | place...
AAGGTGGCGATCGTCGGGGTGTCGCCGGTGTCGTAGACCACCGCCTCCGGCAGCCCGTCGATGGGCCGCGCCTCCGGGCGGGCGGTGACGACCGCCTCGACGTTGGCCGCGTACCCGGACTCCAGGCAGCGCACGAAGGTGTCCTCCCCGACGGGGCTCTCCGCCAGGAACTCCTCGGAGGCCGAGCCGCCCATCGCGCCGGATACCGCGGACACGATGACGTAGCTCACCTGCAGCCGGTCGAGAATCCGTTGATACGCCTCGCGGTGTGCGTGGTAGGCGGCCTTGAGCCCGGCGTCGTCGACGTCGAAGGAGTAGGAATCCTTCATCACGAACTCGCGTACCCGCAGGATGCCGGCCCGGGGCCGCGCCTCGTCCCGATACTTGACCTGGATCTGGTAGAGCACCAGCGGAAAGTCCTTGTAGGAGCTGTACTCCCCCTTCACCGTCAGGGTGAAGACTTCTTCGTGGGTTGGGGCGAGCAGATAGTCGTTGCCGCGGCGGTCTTGTACCCGAAAAATACTGTCGCCGTACTCAGTCCACCGGTTTGTCGTCTCGTAGGGCGCCCGCGGCAGCAACGCCGGGAACAGGATCTCCTGCCCGCCGATGGCGTTCATCTCTTCGCGTACGACTCGTTCGATGTTGCGCAGCACCCGCAGGCCGAGCGGCAGCCAGCTGTACAGCCCGGGCGCGACCGGTCGGACGTAGCCGGCGCGGATCAACAGCTTGTGGCTGGGCACTTCGGCGTCGGCGGGGTCGTCGCGCAGCGTGCGGACGAACAGCTCGGACATCCGGGTGATCACAGCGCGCAAGCCTAACGGCAGGTCTTGTCTGTCCGCCAAACAGCAGCCACGGCTGCGATCAGCAGCGAATCTGGAGCTAAAGCTCCCCGGCGTCGATCGCGTCCTTGACTTCCTGCGCGTGAGCCACCTGCGCGGCGCTGTACCCGATGAGCAGCGATACGCCGCCGACAATGATGGCCAAGCCGGCCACCCACAGCAGGCCGTAGGTGTCGCCGTGGTCGAGCGCATGCAGCTGAGCGGCGTTCATGTTCTTCACCGGTCCGTTGGTGCCGCCCAGATAAAGCGTGCGCGAGGTGATGACGGCCTGGATCACAGCCAGCACTACCGGCCCGCCCAGGTTTTGCAGCATCAGCGAGATCGCCGATGTCGGCCCGATGCGATCGAAACCGACGCCGGCGATCGCCGACAGCGCCAGCGGAACAATGATCATGCCGATGCCGATGCCACCGACGACCAGGGGCATCACCAGGTTGGGGAAGTACGGTATGCCGGCGTTGATCGTTGAGCCGTAAAGCATCGCCCCGACCACCAGCGTGCCGCCGGCGATCACCACGACTCGCGGCGGGAACCACGACACCAGTTGCGAGGACGCGCCAAGGCCGATGCCCATCGCGATGGCGAACGGGATGAAGCAGACACCGGCGTGCAATGCGCTGTAGCCCATGATGTCCTGCACGTAGAGACCGATCAGCACGGTCAGGGTGAACATCACCCCACCGGCCATGAAGATCGCGGCAAAGGTGGCCAGCCGGTTGCGGTCGAAGAACAAGTCGAACGGCACGACGGGGTTCTCTGCGGTGCGCTCGACGATGGCGAACCCCACGAAAGCTACTAGCGCCACCACACCGGAGCCGATGGTGGTAACCGATATCCAGCCCTTCTCGGGCCCGATGGAGAAGGCGAACACCGCGGCCGTACACACCAAAGTTGCCAACACGGCTCCGGTCGCGTCCAGCTTCATCCGTTCCCGGTGGGTTTCCCGCAGCGTCGTGCGGGAGAGATAGATCATCAGCAGCCCGATCGGCACGTTGACCAAAAATGCCAACCGCCAGGACAGTTCGGTGAGTGCACCGCCGACCACCAAGCCCATCACCGAGCCGACGCCGGTCATCGCGCCGAACACCGCCATCGCCGCGTTGCGCGATGGCCCCTTCGGAAACGTGGTAGCCACCAGCGCCAAGCCGGTCGGTGAGGCGATCGCGGCCCCGATGCCCTGCAACAGCCGGGCGGTGACCAGGGTGAAGTCGTCCCATGCGATACCGCACAGGGCGGAGGCGATCGTGAACAGCGCGACGCCGACGATGAAGGTGCGCTTCCGGCCGATAGTGTCACCCAGCCGACCGCCGAGCAGCATCAGTCCGCCGAAGGTCAGCACGTAGGCGGTGATCACCCAGCTCCGGCCGGCGTCGGACAGACCGAGCTCGTTCTGGATCTTGGGAAGCGCAACGATCGCGATGGTGCCGTCCATCGTCGCCATCAACTGCATCCCGCCGATGGCGATGACGGCGGCGATGAAGCGCCGCGATAGCAGCCACGTCGGATAAGACCTGCTGGTGCGGCTCACGGCGGTCTTGGCTGAGTGCACTGGGGGCATATGAACTACTCGCTTCGAGGGTTCAGACGTCCATTCGTGGACAGCCCGCTCTGCGTCGTTGAGAGCCGTCATAAGAACTTACCCTACAGTAATCTTAGGAATCTTTTAAGCGCCGAATGCCGCTACCGTACCGATCACGATGATCGCGGGGGGCCGAATTCCCTCCGAACGGATCCTTTCCGGTACGTCCGCGAGGGTGGCCCGCAACGTGTGTTCGGCGACCGTCGTTCCGTGTTGGACCACTAGCACCGGCGTATCCGCAGGTCGGCCGCCTTTCAGCAGCGCTTCGGTGAAAAGCTCGATGCGCTCTACCGCCATCAGCAATACGATCGTGCCCGACAACGCCGCTAACGCGTCCCAATTCACTAACGATTCGGGGTGTCCCGGCGGAAGGTGGCCGCTGACCACCACAAACTCGTGATTCAGGCCGCGGTGAGTGACCGGGACACCCGCCGACGCGGGTACCGCTATGGCACTCGTCACACCCGGCACCACCGTCACCGGAATGCCGGCCTCGACGCACGCCAGAAGTTCCTCGTATCCGCGGGCGAACACGAAAGGGTCGCCCCCCTTGAGTCGCACCACAAACCGTCCGGCGCGGGCCCGCTCGATCATCACCGCGTTGATGGCGTCCTGAGCCATCGCGCGCCCGTAGGGAATCTTGGCGGCATCGATCACCTCGACGTGCGGGGGCAACTCGGCGAGGAGCTCCGGCGGCGCCAGCCGGTCGGCGACGACGACGTCAGCCTGGGCAAGCAGCCGGCGGCCGCGGACGGTGATCAGTTCCGGATCTCCGGGTCCGCCGCCGACCAGCGCCACCCCGCCGCGCACGACGTCGGCGCTCGCGAAGTTTTCCAGGGTGAGGACCCCCTGCTGCAGTGCCTCGCGGATCGCCGAGCGGATCGCCGCGGAGCGACGGTGCTCGCCGCCGGCCAGGACTCCTACCGACAGCCCCGCGTAGTCGAACGACGCCGGGGTCACTGCGCTGCCCTCGACCGCGATATCTGCGCGGACGCAAAAGATTCGGCGCCGGTCGGCCTCGGCAACCACCGCCGAGTTCACTTGCGCGTCATCGGTGGCCGCGATCGCATACCAAGCACCCGCCAGGTCGCCGTCGCGATACTCGCGCAGCGACAAGGTAATTCGGCTCGCCATTGCTGTGGCCTCGACCGCGGGAGTGGCCGTTCGGGTGATGACGTGCACGTCCGCGCCGCTGGCGATGAGTAACGGAAGCCGGCGCTGCGCAACGTTCCCGCCACCGACCACGACAACCTTCTTGCCGGTCAGCCGCAAGCCGACCAGGTAAGGGTTCTCCGGCGTCGTCACCCGGCGAGTCTAGACTTCCTTGCGGCGTGAGCCACGAAGCGTGCCACCGCCTCGGAGGTCGCCGCCGGATGAGTGTGTAGATACGACGCATTCACTCCGCCGTGCACCGCGCCGTCGCGCACCGCATCGGTGTGTTGGCCCTGATACATCCACGCCGGCTGGTAGGTGTCGGTGAATGTGACTGCGGTACAGTGGAATTCGTGTCCAATAACCCGCTGGCCCGCGCGGTACAGCGACGAATCGGCGACCGCGACGGCGTCGCGATAGCCCACGGTGAGGCGCTCGGTGAAGCGTGCCGATCCGGCCAGCACACCGCACATCGGATGCCCGTCGAGCTCGGAAACCAAGTACAGCAGCCCGGCGCACTCGGCGTGAATCGGCGCACCGTCGGCCGCCAGCGTGTTGAGCTGGCGGCGGGCGATGTCGTTGCCGGACAGTTCGGCGGCGAACTGCTCGGGGAATCCGCCGGGCAGCAACACCGCGTCGGCGCCGTCGGGTAGCGGGTCGACGAGCGGGTCGAACTCCTTCACGTCGGCGCCGCACGTCCGCACCAGCTCGGCATGTTCGGGATAGCCGAAACTGAACGCCTTTCCGCCGGCCAACGCCACGGTGACGTGCTCGGTGACGGGTTCGGCCACCATCGCCAACGGGTCCCATGCCGGATCGGTCACCCGGCTTTCGGCCAGCCTGACCACCGCGCCGAGATCGACGTGCCGGGCGATCAGCGTCGTCATCGCTTCGACCGCATCGCGGGCCCGCCGGTTGTATTCAACGGCGGTGACCAGACCCAGATACCTTGACGGCACTTCTATTTCGTCGCGGCGCGGAATCGCGCCCAGCACTGGGACACCGGCCAGTTCGCATGCCTGCCGCAACACCTGCTCGTGTCGCGGCGACCCAACCCGGTTGAGCACGACGCCGGCAACGCGGGTCGCGGTGTCGAATGTCGAAAACCCCTGCAGCAGTGCGGCGATGCTATGGCTTTGGCCGCGAGCATCGACCACCAGGATGACCGGAACGCCGAGCAGCGAGGCGACGTGCGCGGAGGACCCGGACGCCGGTATCCGCGCGCCGGAGTCGATGCGGCCGTCGAAAAGACCCATCACCCCTTCGATCACGGCGACATCGGCGCCGGCGACGCCGTGCGCGTACAGCGGCCCGATCAGCTGCTCCCCCACCAGAACCGGATCCAGGTTGCGGCCGACGCGCCCGGCCGCCAGCGTGTGATACCCCGGGTCGATGAAGTCTGGGCCGACCTTGAAAGGAGCCACCGCATGGCCCGCCTGCCGCAGCGCGCCGATCAAACCCGTTGCCAACGTGGTCTTTCCACTGCCCGACGCGGGCGCGGCAACCATGACAGCGGGAACCGTCACCACTCGATGCCCTTCTGGCCTTTGCGGCCGGCATCCATCGGGTGCTTGACTTTCGTCATCTCGGTCACCAGATCGGCGACTTCGACCAAACGCGGCGGGGCGTCGCGACCGGTGATCACCACATGTTGGCTGCCCGGGCGGGCGAGCAGCGTGTCCACCACCTCGTCGACGTCGATCCAGCCCCACTTCAGCGGATAGGTGAACTCGTCGAGCAGGTAGAAGTCGTGCTGCCCCGCAGCCAGCCGGCGGGCGATCTCGGCCCAGCCGTCCGCGGCTGCGGCGGCGTGGTCGTCGTCGCTGCCGGTCTTACGCGACGTAGGTATCCAAGACCAGCCGGCGCCCATCTTGTGCCATTCCACCGGCCCGCCCAGCCCGTGCTCGTCGTGCAGCCGTCCGAGCTGGTGAAAAACCGCCTCCTCGCCAACTTTCCACTTGGCACTCTTGACGAATTGGAAGACCGCGACGTTCAAACCGGCGTTCCATGCTCGCAGCGCCATTCCGAACGCGGCCGTCGATTTTCCTTTGCCCGCGCCGGTGTGCACTGCCAGCACCGGCAGGTTGCGTCTGGCTCGGGTGGTCAGCCCGTCCTCGGGAACAGAAAGCGGACGACCTTGTGGCATAAGCGCTCACCCCTCGGCGGTTCAAGCCGCGCTGCGCACGGCCCGGGTCAGATAGTCGGCGCGCAGCTGCTCCAGCCGCACCGACGGCGCGCCCAGTTGCGCCGCCAGCTGCTGCGCCAAGCCAAGTCGCACATAAGACGTTTCACAGTCGACGACCACCGCGGCCGCGCCTTCGGCGACCAGTAACGCCGCCGCTGATCGGCTGCGGCCCAACGGGTCTCGCCCCACATTGGCCCGGCCGTCGGTGAGCACCACCACCAGCGGGCGGCGTGCCCGATCGCGGACCTTTTCCCGGACCACCAGTTCGCGTGCGGCGAGCAGACCTTCCGCCAGCGGAGTTTGGCCCCCAGTATCGAAGCGCGACAATCGTCGCCCGGCGATGTGCGCCGACGTCGTCGGCGGCAGCAGCAGCCGCGCTTCCTGCGCACGGAAGGTGATCACCGCGACCTTGTCGCGCCGCTGATAGGCGTCACGCAACAACGACAACGTAGCGCCGCTGACCGCGGCCATCCGGTCTCGGGCCGCCATCGATCCGGAGGCGTCGACGACGAAGATGACCAGGTTGCCTTCCCGGCCCTCGCGTACGGCACGGCGGACGTCGCTGGGCTGCAGCCGCAGTCGACCGGCTTCCGCGGCATGCTCGGCGGCGGCCAACACGGTGCCGAACAAGTGCAGGCCATGCCCGTTCATGTCAGAGTCAGTGGCGGCCACCGCACTGCCGGACGCATTGCGGGCCCGCGAGCGACGGCCGGGCGCACCGGCTCCCACGCCGGGCACTGTCAGCGCGCGGGTACGAAAAGTCGCGGATGGCGCCGCGCTGAGCTTGGACGTTTGTGGACGCGACGAATGCATCTGTGGCTCAGCGTCGTTCATGCTTTGGCCGCCACCGGGCGGCTCGGGATCAGGCTCGGGATCGTCGGGTGAGCCGCTCGCGTCCGCGTCCGCTAGTGCCGCGTCGAGTTGGTCTGGGTCGATTCCGGGATCGTCGAACGGGTCACGACGGCGCCGGTGCGGCAGCGCCAACTCGGCGGCCACCCGGATATCCTGCTCGCTCACCGTGTCACAGCCACGCCACGCGGCATGGGCGACCGCCGTCCGGGCGACTACCAGATCAGCGCGCATCCCATCGACGTCGAACGCGGCGCACAGCGCTGCGATACGCCGTAACTCATCGTCCGGCAACACCACTTGGTCGACAAGCTGGCGTGCGGAGGCGATCCGGCGGGCCAGCTCCGCGTCGTCGGCGGCGTAGCGCTGCGCGAAAGCATCCGGGTCGGCCTCGTAGTCCATCCGCTGCCGAATGACCTGTGCCCGAACGTCGATGTCCCGCGACGCGTGCACGTCGACGGTGAGCCCGAACCGGTCCAGCAGCTGCGGGCGCAACTCGCCTTCTTCCGGATTCATCGTGCCGATTAGCACAAACCGAGCCTCGTGCGAATGCGAAATGCCATCGCGCTCAACATGCACCCGCCCCATTGCGGCCGCATCCAGCAGCAGGTCGACCAGGTGGTCGTGCAGCAGATTCACCTCGTCGACGTAGAGCACACCGCCGTGGGCACGGGCCAGCAACCCTGGTGAGAACGCGTGCTCGCCGTCGCGCAGCACCCGCTGCAGATCCAGTGAGCCGACCACCCGGTCCTCGGTGGCACCGATCGGCAGCTCGACCAGACGAGCATCGGCGCCGGACGGATCGCTTGTTGCCGAGAGCAGCGCGGCCAGGGCACGCACAGCCGTCGACTTGGCGGTGCCCTTCTCGCCGCGGATGAGCACCCCGCCGATCTCCGGGCGCACCGCACACAGAATCAGCGCCAGCCGCAGCAGGTCGTGGCCGACGATCGCGCTGAACGGATAGGTTTTCACGGCTGCCCCACCGGACCTGCGCCGTGCCCGCCCGGCCCGTTCGCCGACGATGCAGGCCGTGGAACGGCCTGAGGTGGGGGCACCTCCCGCTCGCGGGGGCGAGGCGGGCTACCGGGCTTGAGCATCGGCACGTGCGGAACGCCGTCGTCGACGAAATCGTCGCCGTCACGAACGAATCCGTGTTGGGCGTACATGTCCGTCAGATAGATCTGCGCGTCGATCCGGCAAGGATAGTCGCCCACCTCGGCCAGCGCGGCGCGCAACAGCCGGGTGGTATGACCCTGGCCGCGCGCGCTGCGTTCGGTGCACAGCCGCCCGAGCCGAAATGCCTTCTGCCCACCGGCGTGCTCCTCCATCAGTCGCAGCGTGCAGATCACCTCGCCGTCGGAAGCCTCCAGCCAGAAATGCCGGGTTTCGGCGAGCAGGTCGCGTCCGTCCAACTCGGGATACGGGCGGGCCTGTTCCACCACGAAGACCTCCACCCGCAGCTTGAGCAGCGCGTAAAGCGTTGGCACGTCGAGGTCTTTCGCCCATGCCCGGCGTAACGCCGCGGTCATGACTCGCCCGCCGAGTGCAGCCCCAGCACTTTGGTGCCCCATGACCACACCTCCTCGAACAGCGCCGGCTCATCGGAGAGGGTGGCTCCCAACGACGGCACCATGTCTTTCAGGGTAGGCAGCCACGCCTGATATCGGTCGGGAAAGCAGCGCTGCAGCACGTCGAGCATCGCCGACACCGCGGTCGAGGCCCCCGGCGACGCTCCGAGCAGTCCGGCGATGCTGCCGTCGGCGGCGCCGAGCACCGTCGTGTCGAATTCCAGCACCCCGCCCTTGCGCTTGGTCGGCCGGATCACCTGTACCCGCTGACCGGCCGTCGTCAGCTCCCAGTCGGAACCCACAGCGGTGGGCACGAATTCGCGCAGCGCGCCGACGCGGGCGGGCTGCGACAGCCGTACCTGGCCGATCAGGTAGTTGACCAGTTTCAGCTGAGTGACGCCGACGCCGATCATGGTCGCCACGTTGCCCGGCCTGACGGACCGCGGCAGATCGGTGATATGGCCGTGCTTCAGGAATTTCGGCGACCACCCGGCGAACGGCCCGAACAGCAGCCATGGCTTGCCGTTGACGATCCGCGCGTCCAGATGTGCCGCCGTCATCGCCGGTGCGCCGACCGCGGGCAAGCCATAGACCTTGGCGCGGTGCGCAGCGGTGATCGCGGGATTGCCACTGCGCAGGAACTTTCCGGTGATCGGAAAGCCGCCAAACCCCTTGGCTTCCTCGATGCCGGACTTCTGCAACAGCCGCAGCGCCTGTCCGCCGGCACCGACGAAGACGAATTTGGCGCTCAGCTTTCGGTTTTCACCGGTGCGGCGGTTGTGCACTGTCAATCTCCAGCTGCCATCGCGCTGGCGGGACACATTGCGGACCTCGTGACCGAACAACGCGGTTGTGCCGTTGCGCACGGCGTAGCCGATGAGCTGTCGACTCAGAGCGCCGAAGTCGACGTCGGTGCCATCGGCAGCCCAATCGAGCGCAATGGGTTTGGTGGGGTCGGAAAAGTCGCGCTTGGCGGCCATCAACGGCAGCCGGCGGGCGAATTCGTCGGAGTTGTCGATCCATTCGGTGCGGGCGAACAGCGGATTCCCGGCCAGCGCCTGCCGGCGGCGGCGTAGATAGTCGACGCGATCTGCGCCCTGCACAAAGCTGACATGCGGAACCAGGTTGAGGAAGCCGCGCACGTCGGCCAGCATGCCGTTGCATGCCGCGTACGCCCAGAACTGGCGGGTGACCTGAAATTGCTCGTTGACCCGCACCGCTTTGCTGACATCGATCGAGCCGTCCGGCTGCTGTGGTGTGTAAAACAGCTCGCACAGCCCGGAATGCCCGGTGCCCGCGTTATTCCAGGCATCGCTGCTCTCGGCGCCGGCGGCGTCGAGCCGCTCGACCAGGGTGATCGACCAGTCGGGTTCCAGCCGTCGCAACAGCGCACCCAGGGTGGCGCTCATGATCCCGGCCCCGACCAGCACGACGTCGGCTTTCCCTGCGACCTGCGGGTCTGACACCGGGCTATTCGTCCTTTGCAATCGAGCGGCTGTGCCGGTGCCCAGGCTATCGCTGACCAGCGCGCTAGACCCGGCGGGACCTCGCACGCTTTAAGCTGACTTGCGTGACTGGCTGGCAGCCCGACGTCCTTCCCGGCTACTGGCAGCTCACCATCCCGCTGGGTGACGATCCCGACGGCGAGGGTGATGTCGTCGCGACGCTGCTGCGTCGTGGCGACGCAGCGACGGCCACCGATGCCGTCCTGGCCGTGCACGGATACACCGACTACTTCTTCCACGCCCCGCTGGGCGATCATTTCGCCGGTCGCGGCTTCGCCTTCTATGCACTCGACCTGCACAAATGCGGGCGATCGTGGCGGACCGGCCAAACCCCGCACTTCACCACTGACCTGGCCCGCTACGACGCCGAGCTGGACCGGGCGCTCGCGGTCATCGGCGAGCAGACCGGTTCGGCGCGCGTGCTGGTGTACGGCCACTCCGCCGGCGGGTTGATCGTGTCGCTGTGGCTGGACCGGTTGCGACAACGTGGCGTGACGGCGCGCGCCGGCGTCGCGGGGCTGGTGCTCAACAGCCCATTTCTGGATGTGCCCGGTCCGGGCGTGCTGCGCTGGCCGCCGACGTCGGGGCTGATCGCCGCGATCGCGCGAGCCGGCGATAAACGAGTCGCCCGCCCGTCGAACGACGGTGTCGATGGTTACGGCGCCAGCCTGCACCGGGACTACCACGGCGAGTTCGACTACAACCTGCAGTGGAAACCGCTGGCCGGCTTCCCCATCACCTTCGGCTGGCTACGCGCCGTCCGACGCGGCCAGGCGCGGCTGCATCGCGGGCTCGACGTCGGCGTGCGCAACCTGATCCTGCGCTCAGATCACAGCGTGTCGGAGACCAAAGGGACCACAGACCCCGTCGCCCTGCACTGCGGCGACGCGGTTCTCGACGTGGCACATATCGCCCGGTGGGCCGGCTGCATCGGCAACCGCAGCACCATCGTTCCGGTGGTCGACGCCAAGCACGACGTGTTCCTGTCGATGCCGCAGCCGCGGCAGGTGGCCTACCAACAATTGGACACCTGGCTGGATGACTACCTCGGTGCGGCCTCTAACGTCACACCCCGGAACAGTTGAGGGGTCGCCGGATGGAAGCTTACGACCTCGCGATCATCGGAACCGGTTCGGGCAATAGCATTCTCGACGAGCGTTACGCGCGCAAACGCGTGGCGATCTGCGAACAGGGAACATTCGGCGGAACCTGCCTCAACGTTGGGTGCATCCCCACCAAGATGTTCGTATACGCCGCCGAGGTCGCCGAAACGGTCCGCACCGCCGCCCGCTACGGCGTCGACGCGCACATCGACCGGGTGCGTTGGGACGACATCGTCTCGCGCGTCTTCGGGCGCATCGACCCGATCGCGATCAGCGGCGAAGACTACCGACGGGCCTCCCCCAACGTCGACGTCTACGGCCAGCACACCCGGTTTGGGCCTGTCCAGTCCGACGGCCGCTACCTGCTGCGCACCGACGGCGGCGACGAGTTCACCGCCGAGCAGGTGGTCATCGCCGCGGGAGCGCGACCGGTGATCCCATCGGCCATCCTCGAGTGCGGGGTCCACTACTACACCAGCGACACCATCATGCGGATACCAGAGTTGCCTCGGCACCTGGTCATCGTTGGGGGCGGTTTCGTGGCAGCCGAATTCGCGCACATCTTCTCCGCGCTGGGTGTCCGAATCACCTTGGTGATCCGCGGCGGCGCACTGCTGCGGCACCTCGACGACACGCTGTGCGAACGGTTCACCCACATCGCGTCGACCAAATGGGAACTGCGCACCCGCCGCAATGTCGTCGGCTCGCATCAGGACGGCTCCACCATCGTGCTGGAACTCGACGACGGTTCGACGCTGAGCACGGACGCCGTGCTGGTGGCCACCGGCCGGGTGCCGAACGGCGATCTGCTGGACGCCGAGCAGGCCGGCATCGAAGTCGACGATAGCCGGATCGTCGTCGACGAATACCAAAGAACTTCGGCGCGTGGCGTTTTCGCGCTCGGCGATGTGTCGTCGCCGTATGAGCTCAAGCACGTGGCCAACCACGAGGCGCGCGTCGTGCAACAGAATCTGCTGTGCGACTGGGACGACACCGACGCGATGATCGTCACCGACCACCGCTTCGTTCCCGCCGCGGTGTTCACCGATCCGCAGATCGCCGCCGTCGGGTTGACCGAGAATGAAGCTTTCGCGAAGGGTTTCGACGTGTCATGCACGGTCAAGGACTACGGGGGCGTCGCTTATGGCTGGGCGATGGAGGACACCACCGGCATCGTCAAGCTCGTCGGCGACCGCGGGACAGGGCGACTGCTCGGCGCACACATCATGGGACACCAGGCCTCGTCGATCATCCAGCCACTGATCCAGGCAATGAGCTTCGGGCTCCCTACCCGGCAGATGGCTCGCGGTCAGTACTGGATTCACCCGGCGCTGCCGGAGGTCGTCGAGAACGCGCTACTTGACCTGTCCTGACGAGCCGTCCTGCTGGCATTGCGGGCACAGCCCGTGCAAGGTGAGGCCGGCGCGTTCGGAGAGTGTGAACGAACTGCCCGTCATCGCATGTTCGAGTGCGGACGCCAGTTGGCCGGCCGGTACTTCGATGATCGAACCGCATCGTGTGCACACCGCGTGATGGTGCGGGTCGGCGGCCAAGCCATACGTGGTGACCCCGCCCTCGAGGGTCAGCGCGTGCAGTACACCCTGGTCGACCAGCGTGGTCACCGTGCGGTAGATCGTCGCCAAGTCCGGTGGCTGGTCTTCGGCGGGTAGGCACTCGCGTAGCCGCTGATCGATTTCGGCGACCGACAGATGACCGTGGATCGGCTCGAGCACCGCCAGGACCGCGATCCGCGA
>Ga0187781_10003106_pt1 | contig 12531 bp, 9 predicted proteins | sample 0715_SJ02_MP02_2_FD_132447 | JGI IMG/M metagenome (GOLD analysis project Ga0187781, IMG submission 132447) | Tropical peat soil microbial communities from peatlands in Department of Meta, Colombia - 0715_SJ02_MP02_20_MG | ecosystem: Environmental > Terrestrial > Soil > Wetlands > Peat | place...
AAGTAGCCGGCGGCGCTATAAGTCTCGACGCGCGGATCTGCTTCTTCGAGAGCGCGCCGCGCAGACTCCTCACGCTCGTCAATGCAGAAGAACACTTGCGCAGGAGGTCTTCCCTGTTGCTCGAATAGGCCCCGGTATTTCCTGTGACTCGCGAGGCCGCGGAGAATCTCTCGTTCGTGCCATCGCTCATAGGCAAGGTGGAGGATTCGGCGGCGTTCCAACCCATTGAACGCTTTGACTTCGCCGACAAATGCTGCCCACTCGGATTCGGAGAGGCCGTTCACTTCTCGGGCGGAAAGTCTCAGCACGCGGGCCGCGTCGTAGATGCGCGCGGTCCGGCTCAGACGCCGCTTTTCCTGCGTCTTGAGAGGGCTCTCCTGCGGGATTGTCTCCGCCGCGCCCCTGCGCGATGCTACCCGTGACATCGTCAGCCGCACGGCCAGAAAATCCATCAGCGAACACGGGAGGATTTTGTGTGGTGCTAGGGCAGGGTCTTCCTCAAGCCTTCGCATCAAGCCTGCCCAGCCAGGTAGTGCCAGAAGTTCGGCTTGAACAACTTCTGGCCATTCGCGTTCTCGGAAACACTGGCTGTCCAGATAGTCGAGGACGGCGTCTGCCGCCGAAAAGGAAAGACACTCCTGCCTTCCAAACTCTTCGTCCAGCCCAACCAGATACTTGGGGAAGATTCCGCCGTGCCGGGAAAACAGCATCCGGACGCCCTCATAGAATCCTTTCTCGCGGTTCGGCATGGACCAAAAGGCCGTCCCTTGATCCAAGAACACAGAGCAAAGTCGGATCAACCATGGGTGGATCACATCGTCGGCAGGCCGTGGCGGAGCCGGTTCTTCTTCATGAGCCACGGTGCGAGCAAAGCAGGCCTCGAACAGTGTGCGTAGCGCCGCACGCCGAAAATCCTTGGCCAGATCGCCCTGTTCAGTGCGCCAGACGACGGTTGCAGCATCGAACTCCCGCACGCCGGGTGTAATCATTGCTCTGCGCAGCGAACCCCGGCTTAGGCGCGCAAAGATGAGGGAATCGGGTTCGCGATCGAGGACAGCGTCGATGTCCACAAGCTGAATTCTTCCCCGGGCTAATTCGGTCCGATAGGCCGCTTCGCTCATATACGGTTCGGCGCCATAGAGCTGCTCCGCCTGTATTACCGCTTCCTCGAATGACAGGTGTTCAAAGGCATGCAGAGTGTTGTGGTGGACGAAAACGCCAATTGGGCCCTGCCTCGGAAGGAGGTGCGCAGCGTGTTCGACTGCGAAACGCAGTCGGTCCAGACGGATCTGTTTAGAGTGGCTGGGGTCGCTCATCGACGTGCGCCGGGACGAGACTTCGGCTCCTCCCTAGCCGCTTCCTTCAGCATGGTTACGGCACTGCTGAGTTGAGCGTAAAAATAGCGGCGCAGGATATCGAGGACCTCGATCAGCGCCCGATCGCGGATCGAATAGTAGACTTGGTTGCCCACCTTCCGGCCGACGACGATCCGTTTGGCCCGAAGAACGGCCAAATGCTGCGAGGCGTTCGCCTGTTCGATGCCGAGCTTTCTAATGAGTTTTCCAGCCGATACCTCACCGTCCCGTAAGAACTCGACAATCGCAATCCGAGTAGGGTTTGCGAGCCCCTGAAAGATCTCACTTTTGAACTGCCGCAACGCGTCGCTCATATAGCTCAAGTATATTCGAAACTACGCATATACGCTAAGCCGCCATCGTCGTCAGCCTCATGGCAACGACAGGTATCTTGATGGCCGTCATTCCCTGGCATCTCGTTGCCGCCCTGTTCGTCATTGTCGCGTGTTTCCTTGCCGCGATTGATAGCCTGAAGGTTCGAGCTTTTCGCTATTTTGGCGTTCGTTGAGAAGCATTGGCGGAAAGCGCCGGAACTCACTCCTGAAAGCGCGTGCTCTCCAAAATCTGCCAAATTGTCCCGCCAAATCTACTTGCGAACGATCGAGACCTCATACCGAAAGAGTGGATGCTCATTCGCCCACACGCGCCGCGGGAATGAACCAGTTGCCGATGGGGATACTCAACAAATCATTTGTTTCGAAACTTCGTACAGCGAAGCCGCCGAGATGCACCGAAAAGCCGATTCGAGGAGGATAAGGATCGTCCCATGAAAGGCTGTGAAGTGACAAGCACACTGGCGATGTGGGGAACGGTCACCGCATAAAGCGTCTGCTTGCCTGGCAGAGGGTTAATCGCTGCCAAATTATGTCGTAAATGGTTTAGAATCAGAGAGCATCGCGCGCCCGTAGCTCAGTTGGATAGAGCATCTGCCTTCTAAGCAGAGGGTCGGGAGTTCGAGTCTCCCCGGGCGCGCCACTTATCTCTCTTGAATCAAGCACATGCAACCATTTCTGCAACCGGCGCAGTTTCGAGTTTCAGCCCATTCGGTCCAATTACGGTCTCTTTGGACGGAAGCTCGAAACCAAGGCCCACTCGTCCCGCCACTTCTTTGCGGAACGCAAGGTCCAACTTCAATTTGTTGTAAGCGTCGGTCACGCTTTTCCCTGCATGGCCAACCCAATAATTGATGAGGTCTTCGGGAACGCCATTCTTCCGCAAGTGTGTAATGCGGAAACGGCGAAAGGCGTGACAGCCGCACTTCGGCTCGTTGAGGTTTTGAAGGATCGGGTGCAGCGCACGCCGTAGGACATTGGACTGGTGGAGAGGCTTGCCCGATTTCGACTGGAACAAAAGGTCGGACCCGAGCGCTTCCTTGCGTTTATCCAGATATTCCTTCAGCATCGCCGCAAGCGCAGGGCACAGATCAATCTCTCGATAGCCACTGTCGGTCTTAAGAAAATCGTGAATCTCTGACCGCCACGCCTTTTGCACGCCGTGGGGACCGATCTTGAGGTAGTTGAGTTTGTCGAGGGGAGGCACACATCCACCCTCTTGTTGATTCGGCGCGCGCCAAGGAACCGCTAGGAAGGTGCCGCGGACGGCCGCCTTGGAGCAGGCACTATATAACAATATTTTCTAAATCCGCAAGTAGCTCTGTTGAGAGGGGGCCTATAGATTCGAAGGCAGAACGCGTGAATTTCCTGACGCCATTCTCACTCATCGAACAGCACACAGAGGCTTGAGGGAAACGGCCCCCTGTATTCCAGTTGACCTGCGGCTCCCTCCGCACGCCGCAGGCCTCGCCGCTTCAGCAGCGGCTTCAAGATGCCGGGTATCTGAACTCGATTGATGTACTCACCAAAGCATTTGTGTAACCCATAGCCGAAGTGCATGTAGACGTAGGCCGGACGGCCGGTGCGGAACTCATTGGCGCTCTCGACGAACCTCTCGTCAAACATGGCGGATTGGGTGGCCGCGATTACCGAGGTGCCCCGCGGTATCTTCGTAGCGTGCATCGTACTCTTGGCGACGACATAGTCTTCAGCAGTGGTGCGGAACACACCAGGGTTGTTCGGATTAAATCGCAGGGCCTCGAAGACGTACTGCGCCAGCAACGTGTCGTTATCCGCCCTCGCTGCCTCCCGTGCCTCCTCGAGCTTGTCAGGCCGCTTGAGAAGTTCATCGAGCGCTTGCGCACAACACTTGGAAGTCGTCGGAATCGCTCCGATGAGCAGGCCGAGCAGATTGTTGCGTATGTCTGTGTCGTCCATTCCCGGCACGCCGGCTTTCTGAAGCGCGAGGCATCGTCCGATCACGTCGTCCGGCTGGGAAGCCAGGGCCTTTCGCTGAGCGACGCTCCGATCCAGCCAGTCCCGCGTGCGCGCCGCGGCATCGCGTGCGGCGTTACCCACCGCGGGATCGTTGGTCAGGTCCGTAAAAAGATACTGGAACATCACAGTGGCAGCATCGGCGAGGTCTTTCTCTTCGGTCCTGAGGCATCCGAAATAGGCCACGACCCATCGCGTCGGGACGACGCGGCCCAACCGCTGAACGACGTCCAATCGGCCGCCAGACGCTGCGACCTGGCTTTCGGCGGCCTGACTGACAAACGGCAACACGTGGCCGGGCAGGTCCTCCCGCCGAACGACGGTACGCATATGCGACACGTCGCGCTCGTACTCGGGTGAGTTCTGCATGCCCAGAAAGAAGTTGCCGCCTCCTCCGATTACTTCCATCTTTTCGCGGTACGTTACCTGGAACACGTCGTCGCGCGACAACACTTCCTGGACGTCCTCGAACAGTGTCACGAGTGCTGTATTCTTGACGATCAGGATGGGCTTCACGCGGCGCAGGATGGCGAAGATCGGCTCCGGATTCTGGATGATGTGCTGCTTGAGCCTGTCGAGAAAATCCCTCACTTCCGTCTGTACCGCGTCAATTGCAGCCATGCCAGCCGATTCGACACGCTCGAATGAGCTCTTCAATTTGTCGCTGATTTCCACGTGGACTTTCCTTAGCGGGGATCTACCGCGCCCACCCCGATCATCTTGAGTGCAGTAATGCTGGGGATAAAGAAGTAATCGCCGCCGCGCAGTTCCACAAAACTCGGAAGCCCGCCGCAGATAAACGGCGGATTCGCCGCATCGTCCGTACCCGGAACGACGAACTTTCCCTTGCCCTCGTGATTGCCCAGCAGAGCGTCCCGGTCGTTTCCTTGGCGCGCATCGTTCCCATACTCGATCCATTGCTGCTGCACGAACTCGAACTGGCGGAAGATGCTCGCATTCAGCGCCATGAAGATGACGCCGTGCTCTGCCTTGTCGTCACCCGGCTCGCCATCAGGCGTATACGGACCGTACGTCAATCCCCGGCGGGTAATGCGCCGGCGATTGGTCAAGCCTCCGTGGAACCCGAAAGCATCCCGTGGGTTCGCGCGCCGAATGTGCGCGCTCAAGGGGCAGCGCGCGCCGTCCGCGTCGCCGCCGTAGGTGAAATTCACATTTCTGTTGTTGTCCGCCACGATCGCCGCGTCCCCATGATCGGGCGACAACTCCAGCGGCGTGCCATCCCGCCAACGGCCCACGAATTTCGCTTTCAACTTTTCCTCGCCGCCGGGATACAGTTTGCCCTTTTCTTTCATGTAGGCACGGAACGTCGCGACATTCTGGTGCAGTTTGCGATACACCATGAAGGTGCCGTTGTTCGCGAGCAAATGCGGCACCGGCGCCACCGGAAGCTCGCCCGCCTCGTCCGCGTATCCCAGCAGCAGTTCACCAGTAGCGAGCGGAAGCCACGATTTGCCGTCGGGTGCCAGCTTGCCTTGGCCCGGTTGCGTGTCCCGGTCCACGCCGAGATAGTCCGGATTGCCGAAGCCGTCTGTATATCCGAAATGCTCTTTCCGGCTAGGCTTCCCGTCGATCACTAGTGCCGCGGCGTCCTGCTTTCCGACGATCGCCGCCCCTCCCGTTCGCTCTGCGAGTGCCGTGAGTTCGGCGCACTTCTGCTCGAGTTCCTCGGACGACTCCGCATAGATGCCGAGCCACACGTGCACGGGTCCCTCTTGCCAGACGCCGTCCCAGTGCTGCGGCGCGTTCTTCCCGACATCGCACAAAATTCCGCCGCGCGCTTTCATTCCTTGGACGAATTCCACCGGGAAGCCTTGAAGGGAAGCCTGAGGCAGGCCGAGCGCCACAAGTCCGGGATAGGTCAAGGCGACGTTTACCGTCGTGCGTGGCTTGTGTTTCTCGTCCCATTTCTCGCCGGTCGTCAGTCGGCTCACGAGCTCCGCGACAAATGCCTGACCTTTCTTTGTATCCGAAATCCTCACAAAGAGAAAACGGGCCAGGGGAAACGTGTAGCCGCGCAACGCAAAGCCCTGAATATCGGTTGCGTCCAGTTTGCTCATGTCACTCGTCCGCCAGTTCCCTTCCCTGGACGATTCCCGGAACAGGGGGCGGAGCACTCTGGAGTGAGTCGATGAACTTCACGAATGCTCTTTGCAACTCCTCCGCCGGTTTGCCCTGATTCTTCTCGATAAATGCTGTCACGGCACTCTGCGTCTGGAGCGCCTGCAACGTCTGCTGCACTGTTTTGTCATTCACGTCCGCAAAGAAGAACGTCGTCTCGACCTGGCATCTCTTCATATACCGAATAAACGCATCCACGTTCTCTACGCCGGGATAGCCCTCGCAATGCCGCCATACTGCGTGCACCTCCTGAGGAACCTCCACAGCCAGCCGTCGGAGGTAGGGATCGAGGTCTCCGTCGAAATTCGATTCGAAGATCAAATACTTCGACCGCAGATGTTCCTCTCTGGATGGTCTTCCGAAATAAACCACATCGTCCATCACCACGAGCCTCGCCATGTGCGTGCTGGATACTTTCGCGAAGGGGCTGTCTGCGCCACGGGGCAGTTTCTCCAGACACTGCCGGATGGCAAGGCTGTGAGACTCGCTGCCGTGCGCACTCCGCGCGATGGGAGAAAGGATTGTCAAGCCGTAGACGCTTCCGCTCTGGTTGGCCATCTGGTGCCTACGTTCCGACGGGCGCTTCGCCCGTTGCCCCAAGGTCGCCCTGTACGCTCACGAGAAATTGCCGGTAGGCCTTTTCGAATTCCGCTGCGGTCTTCCCTCGCTGTTGCGCCAGCGCCTCGAGGGCCGCCGTCACGCGGTGCGCCGCCTTCACGTCGTTCGTCGTCGCGTGGGGGTACGCCGTATAGTAGTAGTCCGTTTCGAACTGGCCCTGCGCGATGTATTCCTTGAAAGGGGTCACCGGCGCCGCACCAGGAAATTTTTCGCTCCAGCACCAAATGGCGTCGAGGCCACGGCTCAGTACGGCAGAGAATGCATCGATATACTGGTTCCACGTACCGTTGAAATTGCTGAAGAAGAGCAGGTAGTCGTATCGGAGATTGTCAGGCGGCTGATGCTCGCTCAACCGAGGAAACTGATTTCGCCGCACAATCACCCAACGCGCAAAATGGATGAAGGACAAATTTACCAAGTCCCGTCCCGCAGAAGGGAAGTGTCCCAGAAAGAAGAAGAAGGCCCGTAGGATCCATGTCTTCCAAGGTTTCATCGGCGAAATGGCGTTCATCGCGTACTGTTTGCCGTTGATGTTCGACATGACGCCCTGCTTCTCGGCCATCTTTACCCTGCTCGAACCCAAAGACGCAACCGAGTTGAGAGAGGGTATATATCACACTACGTCCTGCTGATGCTATTACTATGGAGACAATAGAGCGCAAGGACGGCGGCGTTCGGACGACCCTTGAATCCTCGGAGTATGCCGAGCAGTGCACGGGCATCTCGATGCAGATCCGCCGAGTGGGCGGTCAAAGGCCGTAGAGGGTTAAGGGGACTCCTATTTACTTTGAGGAATCCATCATGGCGCCGCACTATGGCGCCGCCGTTGGCTTCGACGCAAGACTCAATCTTTATGCCGGACCTCTATTTCCTTGAACCGGAAAACCACAGCCACTCCACCCTCCGGGCCGTGTTGTCATGGGAGGAGTGCGATCGCTTAGTTGACCGGACGTCGGCGGTCCGCCTCGGCGCCGAGTTTCCTGCAGGATCGATCAATGAGAGTAATCAGAGCACGATCGCCATCCTGTACGTTCCTCCCGAGGAAGCCAACGAGGAATGGTTAACAGGTGTCTACCGCATAGAGGCAGATGTGACGGATCTTAACCAAACCCTCGGAACCTTGAAGAGGATTCCCGCCATCGTCAGTTCCTAGACAACCGCACTGACCGCGTCCCGAGTACGCCCGCAAATCGACAAGTGTGCGTCACCAGGCGATGAGCCAGGGTTACATGCCGCCGGTGGCCTTGACGGTGAGTTTCTTGCTCGCGATGACCTGACCGTTCTGTCGCTCCGTGACGGTGACCTGCCACAGGCCGCCCGAGCTCAAGTCGTCTTTGCCTTCGTAGATGCCGCCGCCCTTGTCGGCGCCCTTGATGACTGTCTTAATCGCGGCCATGCCCATTTCCGGCATCGCGGGCATGAAGAACGTAACTGTGACCTCCGCTCCGGAGATCGGTTGCCCGGCCTCATCAGTCAACTTCACACGTACCGTGTTGGGTCCCTTGTGAGCGGGCGAGGGATCCGTCGTCAACTCGATGCTCACCTTCTTCTGGGTCGAGGCCGAATCCGCCTGCGCGACCGCCGGACGGGGCAAAGCGACCGCTCCTGACGCAAACAACAGAAGCAGGGCCGCTGTTATTGAAAGTGCCGAAGACCTCGCTGCTCCAAAAGGCAACCTCATCGTGTTTTCTCCTTTGCTCTTTGTGATTTGTCTGCTGTGTTCCAAACGACTTTCTACAATTTCGTTACGGCGGCACCTTTCACTCGCTTGCGGCTCATTCCATCGCGCGCAACGTTCCGCGGCGCAGCGCCCGTTCTTTCATCAGAGCGAAGAACACCGGTACGAGAATCAGGACGTGAATCGTCGAGGTGATCATCCCGCCCACGAGTGGTGCGGCAATTGGCTTCATCACGTCCGAGCCCACGCCGGTCTCCCACAGAATGGGGACCAGACTGGCGAGAACGACGCAGACGGTCATCAGCTTCGGCCTAAGGCGCTGGACCGCCCCCTCGATGGTCGCCGCCTCGACATCTTCTTTGCGCAGCGGGACGCCTGACTTGAGCCGGCGGTCCAGAGCCTCGTGCAGGTACACGACCATGACCACGCCCGTTTCGACGGCGATGCCGAACAGTGCGATGTAACCGACCCACACGGCCACGCTGAAGTTGTAGCCGAGCAGGCGCTGGAGGATCAGGCCGCCAGTGAGCGCGTAGATCGTGGGGAAAATGAGGACCGCGGCTTCAGCTACCGAATGAAAGACCATGTAAAGAAGCAAGAAAATGACGAAGAACACGATCGGCAGAATCAGTTCTAGGCGCCGTCTGGCGCGCACCTCAAATTCGTACTCGCCGGACCACTTGTAGTTGAAGCCCGGCGGCAGCGCGAGCTTTTGCTGGAGCAGATTGTTCGCCTTCGTTACAAAGCCGCCGTAATCGTTCGTGTTCAAGTCGATGTAGACGTATCCGGTCAGCGCGCCATCTTCGTCCCGCAGCATGGCGGGACCGCGCGAGAATGACAGCTTGGCCACCTCCGAGATGGGAATCTGCGCTCCGGACGGCGTGCCGATCAGGACGCGCTGCAAATCTTCCACGTTGTCGCGGAAGTCGCGGTTATAGCGGACGTTCACGGGATACCGTTCGCGGCCTTCGACGTTCTCCGCCACCATCTCGCCGCCGATTCCCGAACTGACCGATTGCTGAACATCGGCAATCGTCAAGCCGTAGCGGGCCGCTTCAGCGCGGTTGACTTCGACGTTCAGGTAGAAACCCTGCGAGACGCGCTCAGCGAAGATGGAGCGCATTTCGGGAATTGCGGAAAGGATCTGCTGAATCCGCGCGCCAAGCTGCTGGATGCCCTCGAGGTTCGGCCCCTGAATCTTCAATCCCAAAGGCGTCTTGATTCCGGTCAATTCCATGTCCAGCCGATTTTCGACCGGCATGGTCCAGGTATTGGAGAGGCCCGGAAACTGCAGCTTCGCGTCCATCTCCTGGATCAACTTTTCGTACGTGATGCCCGGCCTCCACGCGCTACGAGGCTTGAGCATGATGGTGGTGTCGTACATATCGAGCGGGGCGTTGTCGGTCGCGCTGTCGGATCGGCCGACCGTGCCGAAAACGGTTTCCACCTCCGGAAAGGTACGAATGATCCGGTCTTGTTCCTGAAGCAGTTGCGAGGCTTGCGTAATGGAAATTCCGGGGAGCGCCGTGGGCATGTAAAGCGAGGATCCTTCAAACAGGGGCGGCATGAACTGGCTGCCGATGCGGAATGCAATGGGCAGCGTGACAACCAAGAACAGGAGGTTGAGCAATAGCGTGGTCTTGCGGAAGCGAAGGCACAGCCGCAGGACCGGCAAGTAAATCGCCTGAGTAAATTGGGAAATCGGGTTTCGCGATTCCGGTATCAGGCGTCCGCGGATGAACAGAACCATGAGCACCGGCACGAGCGTAATCGCCAACACGGAAGAAAAGCCGGCGGCCAGCGTCTTCGTCCAGGCGAGCGGGCGAAACATTCTCCCTTCCTGAGCTTCGAGGAGGAAAACAGGCAAGAAGGAAACCACGATGATCACGAGGGAAAAGAAAATCGCCGGGCCGACTTGATTGGCCGCGTCGAGCAGTATCCGCCGTCTTTCTTTTTCAGGGATTTGCGACACCACCTTTGCAGACGGACTGGCTACGTCGGGCGCAGACAATTCGCTCACGACGGGACCATTCGAGGCGTCTTCGCGAGCCGACTGGCGCTCGGAAAGGTGGCGGTAGCCGTTTTCGACCATTACGATTGCAGCATCCACGAGCACGCCAATCGCAAGCGCCAGACCGCCGAGCGACATGATGTTGGAGCTGACGTGGAGGTAGTACATCGGAACAAACGAAGCGATGACGGCGATAGGCAGGGTCAAAATCGGAATCAGCGCCGAGCGGAAGTGAAAGAGAAAAATGATGATCACTAGGCTCACGATGATGGCTTCTTCGAGTAGGTCTCTCTGCAATGTTGCGATCGACGCGTGAATCAATCCCGCACGGTCGTACCCAGCGACGACTTCCACGCCGGCGGGGAACGAGGCTTTGATTTCCGCCAGCTTTTTTTTGACGCCGTTGATGACATTGAGCGCGTTCATGCCGTCGCGCATGACGACAATTCCGCCAACCGTCTCTCCTGTGCCTTGCCACTCGGCGACTCCTTCGCGGATGTCCGGGCCAAAAGTGACCGTGCCGAGGTCGCGCACGAGGACGGGTGTGCCGTTCTTGGTCGCGACCGGCACCGTTTCCAGATCGGTCACAGAGCGCAAATACCCGAGACCGCGAATCATGTATTCGGCCCCGCCCATTTCGAGCAGTCGTCCGCCGACTTCATTGGTGCTGCTTCTCACCTTGTCAATGACCGCCGAGAGCGGAATTCCGTACGCGCGGAGTTTGTCGGGATCGAGATTGACCTGATACTGGCGAACGAACCCGCCGATCGTCGCCACTTCCGCGACGCCCGCAACGGTTTCGAGCTGGTAGCGCAGATACCAGTCCTGAAGGCTGCGCAAATCAGCCAAGCTGTGCTGGCCGCTGTGATCGACAAAAACGTATTCGTAGACCCAGCCGGCACCGGTCGCGTCCGGCCCGATCACCGGGTTGACGTTTGCCGGGAGGCGGCCGCCGATCTGTTGCATGTACTCCAAAACGCGCGAGCGCGCCCAGTAGAGATCGGTCCCGTCCTCGAAGACCACGTAGACATAGGAGTCGCCAAACATCGTCTGCGCGCGCACGGCCTTGACGTGTGGCGCGGCGAGCAGCGTGGTCACGATGGGATAGGTGACCTGATCCTCGATGATGCTGGGAGGTTCGCCTGGCCAGGACGTACGGACGATCACCTGCACATCGGAAATATCGGGCAGCGCGTCGAGCGGGATTTGGCGCATCGCCCAGATCCCCGCCAATACGGGCAGGAGCGTACCCGCAAAAACCAGAAAGCGATTTCGAGCACACCAGTCAATCCATCTGGCGATCACGCTACATCCCTCCCGTGGCGTTGACACTCAGTTGTTTGCTGGCGATCGTTTTCCCATTCTTCTTCGCGACGACCGTGACTTGCCAGGTTCCGCCGCTTCCCAGCTCTCCCGCGCCCTCGTAGAGACCATTGCCCTTGTCGTTGAGATCGACCGAGGTCCGCATCGCCGCCATACCCATGGCCGGCATAGCAGGCATAAAAAACGTGACATTGACGCTTGCCCCAGGAATCGGGGAGCCGTGGTCATCAGTGACCTTCACCTTGAATACGTTCTTGCCGCTGTGCGGCGGAGTGGGGTCCGAACTGAGTTCGACGTTCGCCTGCGGGGGATTCATCGCCGCCGCCGCACCTGCACCGGGCGGAGGTGGAGCGAATGAACCCAGCGCCGCTTGGAGCTCGCTTTCCGAGTCGATCAGGAAGTTTGCGGACGTGACGACTTTTTCGCCTGGTTCCAGTCCCTTGAGCACCACAAAATCTTCGCCTGCCCGCGCGCCTAACTGCACGTCGCGCGGCTCGATGTAGCCGTCGCCGCGATCCACAAAGGCAATCGCACGCGTTCCTGATTGGAGAATGCCGGTGGCTGGAATCACCAACTGCCGCCCCATCGGCACTTTCAGGATCACGTTCACGAACATGCCGGGTTTGAGCTGAAAGCCGGGGTTGGGAAACACGAGCCGGACTTTGGCCGTCCGCGTGTCCATGTCCACTTGCGGATAGATGAAGTCCACCCGACCGCCGAACGTGCGACCGGGAAAAGTGTCCATCGTAAGCGTCGCGGGACCGCCGACCTTGATTCGCGCGAGGTCGCTCTGAAAGGCTTGCGCCTGCACCCAAACCGTCGAGAGATCAGCGACGGTGTAAAGGCGCATTTCGGGTTGCACCGCAACGCTGGGGAAAGCGTTGCGCTCGGTGATGTATCCGGAGACCGGAGAATCCACCTCCATTTCCTGCCGCACTTGGCCGGTTGATTCCAGTCTCGCGATTTCCTGTTGCGGGACACCCCATTGTTCGAGGCGCTCCGCGGCCGCGTCGAGCAAGGACGCCGCGCCGGCCGTAACGCCCGGCACCGTGCTCTGCGCCACCTGCTGCTGATTTTGCT
>Ga0187781_10003110_pt1 | contig 12525 bp, 10 predicted proteins | sample 0715_SJ02_MP02_2_FD_132447 | JGI IMG/M metagenome (GOLD analysis project Ga0187781, IMG submission 132447) | Tropical peat soil microbial communities from peatlands in Department of Meta, Colombia - 0715_SJ02_MP02_20_MG | ecosystem: Environmental > Terrestrial > Soil > Wetlands > Peat | place...
GAGACCGCTCATCACCACCGAGACGCCGGCATTCTCCTCGCCGACGCGGTTCTCGGCCCGCACCCGGCAATCGTTGAAAACGAGTTCCGCCGTGGTGCTGCCGCGGAAGCCCATCTTGTCGAGCTTCTGCGCCACCGCGAAACCGGGCATGCCGCGTTCCACCACGAAGGCGGATATTCCCTTGGCGCCTTGGGATTTGTCGGTCTTGGCATAGACCAGAAGAATGTCGGCGACCGGGCCGTTGGTAATAAAGAGCTTGCTGCCGTTGAGCACATAATCGTCGCCGTCACGGCGGGCGGTCGTCGCCATCGAGCCGAGCGCATCCGAGCCGGCGCCGGGCTCGGTCAGCCCGAGCGCGCCGATGGCGCTGCCGTCGCATAGCCGCGGCAGGAAGCGCGTGCGGATTTCGTCGGAGCCGTTGCGGGCGATATTGTTAAGGCAAAGGTTTTCGTGGGCGACATAGCTGAGCGCGATCGACGGATTCCAGCGCGCCAGCCCCTGCGTGATCAGCCCAGAGGTGAAGAAGTCGCCGCCGGCGCCGCCGAGCTGGGTAGGGGCGGTGACGCCGAGAAAGCCCATGCGGGCCAGCGCCGGCATCGCCTGCGGCGGCCACCATTCCTCGTCGTCCATGCGCTGCTGGAGCGGCCAGAATTCGGCTTGCGCGAAGCGATCGCTGGTGGCGAGGATTTCCTCCTGCTCCTCGCTCAGGCGAAAGCCGTTGGTCGCCAATGACTGAGCGCGCGTGTCCGCTGCTGCAGCCGTCATGTGGAATTCCTCCGTCGTCTCTTCCCGCGGCGACCTAAACAGGGTCGCGTTGACATGTCAAAGTGAAGCGTATTCAATATGGGTAATCAAGAGCCGGGCGGCGGCGAATATCGGCGCCCTGCGGGCAACGGGGGAGGACGGCAAGGGCATGCGCCGGTTCGGCCAATCATTATCCTGCGTGCGGGGTCCGCGTTTGCCCGGTTCCGTTCCTGCTGTCCTGGGCGTCTGATGCCGGCCATCAGTCCCGAGCGGATGCGCGATCGCTACGAGACGATCCTGGCAGCCGCTTCGCGCGCCTTTGCGGAAAAGGGTTACGAAACCACCTCGATCACCGAGATCGCGCGCGCCGCTGACGTCTCGGACGGCCTGATCTACAAGTATTTCTCCAACAAGCGCGATTTGCTCGAGCACGTGCTGCGGAAATTTTATGAGCGTCTGATCGAGGATCTGGGCGTCAAGGTTGCCCGTGGAAAAGGCTTTCGCGAGCAGCTCTACATTCTCATCAGCGAGCATCTCTCGACATTCGTCGCGCAGCGCGATCTCTGCCGGCTGTTCATATCGGAGGTGCGGATTGCGGGCGACTATCGCGGCTCCGCCATCCAGCAGCTCAACCGCCGCTATACGTCGATCCTCATCAAGATGGTCGATGATGCGGTGGCGAGCGGCGAAATTCCGCAAGCCGTCGATCCGCGCGTGGTGCGCGACATGCTGTTCGGCGCCATCGAGCATTCCGCCTGGCGCCATACTATCGGCAAGCGTCCGCTCGACGTGCAGCGCATGGCGCGCACCATCACCGAGATTTTCTTGAACGGACTTTGTCCGAATTCGGCAAAGGCGAAGTCATAATGTCAAAAGGTAATTCCGGTCTCAGCGGCGGCTGGCCGTTCAAGCGCGTTCTGATCGCTAATCGCGGCGAGATCGCGCTGCGTATTCTGCGTACCGTGAAGGCGCTTGGTCTCGAAGCGGTCGTGGTGCATCACGCCGCCGATGCGGCGGCACCGGCTGTCGCCGCCGCCGATCAGGCGATCGAAATCACTGGCGCGACGCCGATCGCCGCCTATCTCGACGGCGCGCAGATCATCGCCGCCGCAAGCAAAAGCGGCGCCGGCGCGATCCATCCCGGCTATGGGTTCCTGTCCGAGAACGCGCATTTCGCCCGCCAGGTCGCCGATGCGGCGCTGATCTTTGTCGGCCCCACCGCTGATGCGATCGAACTCATGGGCGACAAGGTGCGCGCCCGCGCCTTCGTCGCGGCGCGCGGTTTTCCGGTCGCGCCGTCGGCCATCGAGGAGGATGATCCCAAGACCTTTTCAGAGCGCGCGCGGGCCGTCGGCTTTCCGCTCTTGATCAAGCCGGCCGCCGGCGGCGGCGGCAAGGGCATGCGCATCGTGCGCGAAGCAGCAGTGCTCGACGACGAGATCGTGCGCGCGCGCAGCGAAGGCACGCGTTATTTCGGCGACGGCCGCCTCTATGTCGAACGCTATGTCGAGCGCCCGCGCCACATCGAGGTGCAGGTGTTGGGCGATGCGCACGGCAATGTCGTGCATTTGTTCGATCGCGAATGCTCGATCCAGCGCCGGTTCCAGAAGATAGTCGAGGAGGCGCCGTCGCCGGCGTTGGACGAAGCCGAACGCCGGCGCATCTACGATGTTGCCGTCGGCATCGCCCGCGCCGCCGGCTACCGCAATGCCGGCACCATCGAATTCATCTACGGCCGCGGCGAATTTTATTTCCTGGAAATGAATACGCGCCTGCAGGTCGAGCATCCGGTGACGGAAATGATCACCGGCATCGATCTCGTGGCCGAGCAGTTGCATGTTGCCGCCGGCGAGCCGCTTCGCTTTGCGCAATCGGCGCTGCGGATCGACGGCCACGCCATCGAGTATCGCATTTACGCCGAAAGCCCGGCGCGCGCCTTTGTGCCTACGACCGGACGGATCGTCGAGATGGCGCTCCCGGACACGGGGCCGGGCGTGCGCGTCGACAGCGGCATCAGCAAAGGGCAGGTGGTCACGGCCGCCTTCGATCCGATGCTGGCGAAACTCGTCGTGCATGGCCGCGACCGCGAAGCGGCGCGCGCGCGTGGCTATGACGCCTTGGGCAGCTTGGCCGTGCTCGGCTGCGAGACCAATACGGCCTTCCTGCGCCGTCTCACCGCCGATGCCGATTTCGCCGCGGGCGCCCTGCATACCGGCTTTTTGGACGAGCATCCGGCGCTGGCGGTCGACCCGCCAATCAACGCCGACTTGGCCGCCAAGCTGATCGCGGCGGCTTCCCTCTCGCTGCGGCCGGTCCGCGACTCCGCCGATGCTGTGCCGGAATTGTTCAGCGCCATGGGCGCCTGGAGGAATTGATGCGATGCGCCGCTAAATATGCGCGAGGCCGGCAATGACTTTGCCGAACGCGCTCAAACACGCGCTGTCCGTGCCTGCCATCGGCGCGCCGATGTTTCTTGTCTCCTTTCCGCCGTTGGTCACGGCATTATGCCGAGCCGGCGTCATCGGCGCCTTTCCGCATGTCAACGCGCGGCCGTCGGAGCAGCTCGACCGCTGGCTCAGCGAGATCGAAACCGATCTGCGCGCTTACAAAGAAGCGCGTCCCGCCGCCAAAGTGGCGCCGCATGCGGTCAATCTCATCGTCCATCGCACCAATGCGCGCTATGAGCCCGATCTGGAGATCGTGGTCGCGCACAAGGTGCCGCTGGTCATTACCTGTCTGGGCGATCCGCGCCGCACCATCGAGGCTGTTCACGGCTATGGCGGCCTTGTTTTTTGCGACGTGGTCAATGCTCTGCACGCCCGCAAGGCGATCGAAGGCGCCGCTGATGGCTTGATCTGTGTCGGCGGCGGCGCCGGCGGCCATGCCTCCAACCAAAGCGCATTTTCGCTGGTGCGCGAAGTGCGCGAATTTTGGGACGGCTGCCTGGTGCTGGGCGGCAGCATCAGCGACGGTTATCAGGTCCGCGCCGCCGAGGTGCTCGGCGCCGATCTCGCTTATATGGGCACCCGCTTTCTGGCCACACGCGAGTCCAATGCACAGGATGCCTACAAGCAGATGATCGTCGACAGCGGCGTCAAGGACATCATTTATTCCGACCGCTTCTCCGGCGTGTTCGCAAATTTCCTGCTGCCGTCGATCACGCGCTACGGCATCGATCCGGAAACGCTGCCGAAGAAATCCCCCGATATGAGCGGGCTTGCGGATTCCGAAGCGCGCACCTGGCGGGATATTTGGAGTGCAGGTCACGGCATCGCCACCATCCACGACGTCCCAAGCGTCGCCGAACTTGTTGAACGGCTGGTTGCCGAGTATCGCGCCGCATGCGCGGTGCCGGCCTCTCCGGCATTGGCGGTCTCCTGATGCAACACACATTCGTTGTTGCTGACACTGAGCATGAAGCCTGGCTGTCGCGGCGCGACGGCGGTTATGTGCTGCATGTCGGGAAAAAGGCGGTTCCGATTGCGCTCACCGAGGCCGAGGGCGGCGGCCAACTCCTCAGCCTGGGCGACGAAATCTCGCGGGTGCTGATCGCGGTGGACGGCGATCAGGTTCATATGCATCTCGACGGCGCGATTTTCACCGTTCGCTACGTCGATCCGGTGCTGCGCTATGGCAGTCATGCGGGCGGCAGCGCCGACGATATCGCCGAGGCGCCGATGCCCGGCGTGGTGATCGCGGTGCATGTGAAAGAGGGACAGCCCGTATCAGCCGGCGACACGCTGATGGTAATCGAGAGCATGAAGCTCGAGACGGCGATCAAGGCGTGGCGCAACGGTGCCGTGGCGGCGGTGCATGTCGGCGTGGGACAGACCTTTCAGCGCGGCGCGCCGCTTCTGGCGCTGGCCCCCGAGTAAGAGACCCTAGCAATGCGGCGGATCGAAAGCAGGATCGACACTTCTTCCGGCGAGTTTCGGCTCAATTGGAAGCACAATCGCGGCCTAGCCGATACGCTCAAGGACCGCCATCGCGCCGTCCGTCGTGAGCGCCCGGCGCGCGATCTCGAGCGCCTGTCGCGGCAGAACAAGTTGTTCGTGCGCGACCGGATCGAATTGTTGCTCGATCCGGGCACGCCGTTTCTGGAGCTGTCGACGCTTGCCGCCAATACGGAATATGCCGGCGAAGTGCCCGGCGCAGGGATCGTGAGCGGCATCGGCATCGTCAACGGTCGTGAAGTCATCATTCATGCCGACGATGCCAGCGTAAAGGGCGGAGCGTGGTATCCGCTCTCCGTCAAAAAGATTGTGCGCACGCTCGATATCGCCATCGAGAACCGGCTTCCCGTCGTGCATCTGTGCGACAGCGCCGGCGGCTTTTTGCCGCTGCAGGCCGACCTCTTTGCTGACCGCTACTTGGCCGGCCGCATTTTCCGCAATCAATCGATCTTGTCCAAACTGGGCGTTCCGCAGATTGCCCTTGTGCTCGGCCATTGCACCGCGGGCGGCGCCTACGTGCCGGCGCTGAGCGAATACAATGTCATCGTTCGCGGCACCGGCGCGATCTTTTTGGGTGGACCGCCGCTGGTGAAAGCGGCTACCGGGGAGGACGTTACCGTCGACGAATTGGGCGGTGCCGATGTGCACACCCGCATCTCCGGCACCGCCGATTATCCCGCAACGACCGAGGAGCAGGCGATCGCGATCGCGCGCGAATTGGTCGCGCAGACGCAGCGGCCGACCAAGCTCGATGTCGAGCGGATCGCGCCCGAGGCGCCGTACTACGATCCGGACGAACTTTACGGCGTCATTCCGCGCGACATCAAGGTCCAGTTCGATGTGCGCGAGCTGATCGCCCGGCTGGTCGACGGCAGCCGCTTCCATGAATATCAGCCCGCCTACGGCAGTACGCTGATATGCGGGTTCGCCCATATCTGGGGCCTCAAGGTCGGCATTCTCGGCAACAACGGCGTCCTGTTCAACGATTCCTCGCTGAAAGGCGCCCACTTCATGCAGTTGTGCAACCAAAGTCGGGTGCCGATGATCTTCCTGCAAAACATCACCGGCTATATGGTAGGCCGCGACTATGAGCACCGCGGCATCACCAAGGACGGGGCCAAGATGATCATGGCGGTCTCGGGCTCCGAGGTGCCCAAGATCACGGTGATTTGCCATGGCTCCTTCGGGGCCGGCAATTACGGCATGGCGGGGAGGGCGTTCGATCCGCGCTTTTTGTTCATGTGGCCACAGAGCCAGATTTCCGTCATGGGAGCGGAGCAGGCTGCCAACGTGCTCGCCGACATCAAGATCCGCCAACTCTCGCGCGAGGGGAGAAGCTTGAGCCCGGCCGAAATCGCCGCCATCCGCGAGCCGATCCTGGAAGAATACCGCCTCCAGTCCAGCGCCTATTATTCCACCTCGCATTTGTGGGATGATGGCATCCTGGACCCGACCGATACCCGCAATGCGCTGGCGATGACGATCAGCGTGGCGCTGAATACGCCGATCGATCGGCCGCACTATGGCGTGTTCCGGATGTGAGAGATCAAGCGGCTAGACGATGAGGGCACCGGGCGAGCGAGATCAAGGCGACAGCGTGTTGCGCTGCCGGGATATCGAGCTTGCCTTCGGCGGCTTGCGCGCGCTCAAGGGCGTTTCGCTGGAGATTCCCAAAGGTGAGATCTTTGGACTGGTCGGCCCGAACGGCAGCGGCAAGACCAGCATGGTCAACGTGATCACCGGCTTTTATCGTCCACAGTCCGGCAGCGTGAATTTGTTCGAGCAGGAAGTGGTTGGTCTCAAGCCGCACCGGATCGCCGCGCGCGGCGTGGCGCGCACCTTTCAGAACCTCGCCTTGTTTCGCGGCATGACGGTGCTAGAGAACATTCTGCTCGGCCGCCATGTGTTCATGGGCGCAAGCGCGCTCGCGAGCCTGTTCTATTGGGTCTGGGCGCTGCGCAATGAAGTCGAGCATCGCCGCGTGGTGGAAGAGCTGATCGACTTCATGCAGATCCAGGACATCCGCGACGAGCCGGTCGAGGTCATTCCGCTCGGCATGCAAAAGCGCGTCGAGCTTGCGCGCGCGCTCGCGGCCGAGCCGGAGCTTCTGATCCTCGACGAGCCGATGGCCGGCATGAATCAGGAGGAAAAAGAATACATCGCGCGCTTCATTCTCGACGCGCGCGAGGAACGCGGCGCGACGATTTTGTTGATCGAGCATCACATGGACGTGGTGACCGCGCTGTGCGACCACGTCGTGGTGCTGAGCTACGGCGAAAAGATCGCCGAAGGCGAGCCGGAACAGACCATCTCCGATCCGAAGGTCGTTTCAGCGTATCTCGGTCAGCGCGCGGCCGCGCGTCGCGCGGAGGCGGTGTCATGAATATGCCGCTGCGCCCAGCACAGGTGACGTCTTGGCCGGTGACCGAGCAGGGCCATCCCGCGACCCTGATTGCCGCGCTTGCGCGTAATGCAGTGGAAACGGGCAGCCGCGCCGCGTTTCGCGAGCGCGACCGCGGCGTGTGGCAAGAGCGAAGCTGGGCCGACACGTTTACCGAAGTGATGGCCTTGGCGGCGGCGCTGGAGGCGCTCGGCCTCGGCCCCGGCGAGGCGCTGACGGTGATTGGCGACAACCGCACGCGCCTATATGGTGCGTCGCTTGCGGCAATGGCGTTGCGCGCCTTTCCCTCGCCGGTCTTTCCAGATGTTCCGCCGGATGAGCTGACAGCCTACACGCGTCACGGCGCGCCGCGCATCGCGGTCGCCGAAGATCAGGAGCAGGTCGACAAGCTGCTCGAGCTACGCGAGCGCACCGGCCGGCCGGCGACCATTCTCTATGACGATCCGCGCGGGCTTTTGGCCTACAAGTCCGAAGGGCTTTTGTCGCTCGACGCGGTCATCGCCCGCGGTCGCGCTCTCATCGACGCCGATCCTGCGCTGGTTGCCGATCTGGTCGGCCGTGCGCGCGCCGACGACATCGCCGTGCTGCTGCATTCGTCCGGGACGACCGGCACGCCCAAGGGCGTGCCGCTGCGCCATCGCAATATCACCGCGGGCGTCAACAACGCGGTGGCCGGCGGCTACTTCCAGGAATACGAAGATCACTACGCCTATTTGCCGATGGCCTGGGTCGGCGATCTTGTCTTCACGGTCGGCGCCGGAACGCTGCTGCGATTCACCACGCACATTCCCGAGCGCCAGGAAACCGTGCTGCGCGACATTCGCGAGGTGGCGCCGACCATCTATCTGGCCGCGCCGCGCGCCTGGGACAATATGCTCACCCGCATTCAGATCGGCATGGCCGATTCCACAGCTTTCAAGCGCAAGCTCTATGATTATTTCATGCCGCGCGCGATCGAGCGCGAGCGCAAAAGGCTTGCGGGCAAATCGCCCGGCGCGGCCGAGCGGCTCTCCGGCTATCTTGGCGAACTCCTGGTCTTCGGCCCGATCAAGGATTTTCTCGGCATGACGCGCATGCATCGCGCCTATACCGGCGGCGAGGCGATGGGCGAAGATACGTTCCTGTTCTTCCGCGCGCTCGGCATCGATCTGCGCCAATTCTACGGTCAAACCGAAACGGCGGCACTCACCGCCGCGCAGCCGGAAGGGCAGGTCACGCTCCATGGCGTCGGCAAGCCGATGCCGAATGTGGACGTGCGCATCGACGACAACGGCGAAATTCAGGTTCGCTCCGGCTCGGTCATCGATAGCTATTTCGACGATCCGGAGGCGAGCCGCAAGGCGCTGATCGACGGTTGGCTGCATACCGGTGACGCCGGCTATCTGGAGCCGAGCGGCCAATTGGTGGTGCTCGGGCGTGTCAGCGAAGTGGTGCGCACGCGCGCCGGCGAGCGCTTCATTCCCAACTACATCGAGAACCGGATCAAGTTCAGCCCCTATGTCCGTAATGTCGCCGTGCTCGGCGCCGAACGCGACGAGCTCACGGCCATTGTGTGCATTGACCTCGAAGCCGCCGGCCACTGGGCGGAGGAGCGCGGCGTCTCGTTCACGTCCTACGCCGATCTTTCGCAAAAGCCGGAAATCGCCAAGCTCGTCGCTTCGATCCTCGCCCACGTCAACGAAAGCTTGCCGGCGCCGCTTCGCCTTCGCCGCTTCGTCAACCTGCACAAAGATTTCGATCCGGACGACGGCGAGATCACCCGCACGCGCAAGCTTCGGCGCAACGTGATCGAAGAGCGCTACCGGGCGCTGATCGGCGCGCTCTATTCCGGCGCCACCTCCGTGGTCGAGAGCACGCGCATCACCTACGAGAGCGGCCAGACGGGAACGATCAGCCGTACGCTTTCGATTTGCGAGGTACCCTAGCCGTGGATTTCGAACTGCTCGGGGAGCTCGCACTGACCGGAGCGCTTGTCGGCGGCATGTACGGGCTTGTCGCGCTCGGCATCGTGCTGATCTACAAGACCTCGGGCACCGCCAATTTCGCGCAAGGCGCCATCGCCATGATGGGCGCCTACGTGACCTGGGTGTTCGCCGCCGGGGTGGGCCTGCCGATGTGGGTTGCGATCGCGGCGGCTATGATCGTCATGTTCGGCTTCGGCATGCTGATTGAGCGCACGGCACTGCGGCGCATGATCGGTCAACCGGTCATCATGGTGGTGATGCTGACGTTCGGTATTGAGTTACTGCTGCGCGGCGCTGTGCCGGGCCTGTTCGGCTCGGCCGTCAAAAGGCTCAGCCTCGGGATACCGCAGGCTCCGGTTTTCCTCGGCGACATGTTGATCAACCGCGCCTATTTAATCGGCGGCGGCGTTTCCGCGGCGCTGATCATCGCGGCAATCGTGCTGTTCAACTCGCGCGCCGGCATCATCATGCGCGCCGTCTCGGACGATCAGGGCGCGTCCTGGTCGGTCGGCATCCGCGTTGAGCGCGCGATTGCGGTCGCCTGGGGGCTCGCGGCCATTGCAGCGACTGCCGCCGGCATTCTCTGGGGCAGCATGCAGGGTGTGGATTGGAGCCTCTCGCTGTTGCTGATGAAGGCGCTCGCCATCGCCATCCTCGGCGGCCTCGACAGCATTCCGGGCGTGCTGATCGCCGCCGTCATCGTCGGGGTCTGCGAGAGCCTAGCGACCGGCATCATCGACCCGCTGATCGGCGGCGGCACGCGCGACATCGTCGCGTCGGTGATCATCGTGATCACGCTGATGATCCGTCCCTACGGCCTGTTCGGCCACGAACAGATCGAGAGGGTGTGATGTTTTACCGCCGCGCCGGCATTCGCCACCTCGATTACCGTCACGAACGCCAGTTGTGGCCGTTGCCGTTCGACCGTCTGCTGGTCGGCATTGTGGTCGCGCTGGCGCTGGCGGCGCCGTTCATCATGGACCGGCTCTATCTCGTCGCCTACCTGCTGCCGTGGCTGATCTGGTCGTCGGCGGCACTCGGCCTCAATCTCTTGATGGGCGGCGCCGGTCAGATCCATCTCGGCTATGGCGCGGTGATGGCGATCGGTGCCTATACCGGCGTGCATCTGGTGCGCTTCGGCGCTCCTTTGGAAGTTGCAATGCTGGCAGGAGGGATCGCAAGTGCGGTGATCGGCGTGATCTTTGGTTTCGCCGCGCTGCGCGTCAAAAGCCTTTATCTCGCAATGGCGACCATCGCGATGCAATACATCGTCGATTTCGCCATCACCCATATCCCGGGCATCAGCGGCGGCGGGATGGCTTCGATTGTCGTGCCGCCGGTCCGCTTCCTCGGCGTGCGGATCGAAGGCGAATTGCCGACTTACTACATGGCATTGCTCGTGTGCGCCGTCATCGCATTGTTCTTGCTCAATGTGAATCGCACCGCTCTCGGACGCGCGCTCGCCGCCATCCGTGAGAAGGACTATGCGGCCGAGATCATCGGCATCGACACCTTTAAGTTCAAGCTGCTCGCCTTCTGGACCAGTTCGTTTATCGGCGGCGTCGTTGGTTCGGTGCTCGTGGTTTGCTACCTGCGCAACGTATCGCCGGAGCAATTCGACCTCGACCATTCGGTCCAGGTTCTCGCCATGGTAATCGTCGGCGGGCTTGGCAGCGTGCTCGGAAGCTTTTTCGGCGCGGGCCTGGTGCTGTTTGCGCCGATCGTGTTCAACAATCTGATCGGTTCCGGCACGCGCCTGCTCGGCATCGAGCTGAGCACCGATCTGCGCGCGCATTTACCATTAATGTTGTACGGCGCGCTGATCATCCTGTTTCTGCTGGTCGAGCCGCTTGGGCTTGCCAAAATCTATGACAATGTCCGCAATTACTTTCTGGTCTGGCCGTTCCGCACGGCTAGGAGATGACAAAGCGAGCGTAACCCATCGGCTGCGGATCGTTTAAGCCGACTGTGAAAGGGAGGAAGACATGAAACTGACACGGCGTAGCTTCGTCGCCAGCACGGCGGCCACGGCCCTGATCGGGCTGCGGCCCGCGCTTGCCGCGGGCGAAAAGGTCGTTCGTTTTGGCATGCCGCAGGATTTCACCAAGATCTATACCTTCGTGACAGCGGAATATAGCCAAGGCCAGCGCGATTACTTCTCCTTGATCAACGGCCGCGGCGGCGTCGGCGGTTACAAGATCGTCGCCGACGTCAGCGATCACGCCAACGATCTGCCGCGCGCGATCGAGGCTTACGAGCGGCTCAAGCGCGAAGGCATGGTGCTGTGCGATCCGTTGTCGACGCCGGTCGCCCGCGCGCTCGTCACCCGCGCGCTCGAGGACAAGGTCAATCTCGTCACCGCCTTCTCCGGCCGAAGCGATGCCGCCGACGGCACGGTCTTTCCTTATGTGATGCCGCTGTCGCCGAATTATTGGACGCAAGCCGGCATTATCGTCGACTTCTTCCGCCAGCAGGACAAGGACCTGAAAGGCAAGAAGATCGTGCTGGTGCACATCGACACGCCATTCGGCAAGGAGCCGATTCCGATCTTTCAGGCGCTGAGCCAGAAGCTCGGATACACTTTCGAGACGTTCCCCTATACGCCGCCCGGCAACGATCAGGCCGCGATCTGGCCGCAGGTGCGGCGCGCCAAGCCGGATTGGGTCGTGTTCTGGGGCGCGGGCGTCGGCCAGACCACCGCGCTGAGCGAAGCGATCCGCAACGGCATTCCCATGGACCGCATGTCGTCGAGCGTGTGGATTTCGGAATCGGACATGGAGGTGGTCGGCAAAGACGCCACCAAGGGCGTGCTCAAGTTCGAGCCGTGCGCCAGCGGCCGCAGCCCGAAGATCATCGCCGACATCCTTAAAGACGTCGCCGGCAAAGGGCAGGGCGCCGGCCCCGAGGCCAAGATCGGCACCGCCTATTACAATTACGGTGTGATGATGGCCGCTATCATGGCGGAAGGCGTGCGGGTCGCCGCGTCGAAAGCGCCGGATGGTCCGGTCACCGGGCCTTGGCTGAACGAAGGTCTCACCTCGATCACCGACTTCACCGCCGAAGGCCTGCTTCCGCCGATGACCGTGACCAAAGAAGATCACCAGGGTGGCGGCAAAGGCCGTATCTCGCGCTGGGATGGAACGAAATTCGTTCCGCAGACCGATTGGTTCTCGGCGAACCAGGACGTGGTCTGGGCGGAGATCAAGAAATCCGCCGAAACCTTCAAGACGAGCGGCAAGTAAGCCGGCTGCGGCGGAATGCTCAGCCTCAACAATATCGAAGTGGCTTATGACCGCGTGTTCCTCGCGGTCAAAAGCATTTCGATCGATGTGTCCGAGGGAGGGCTGGTTGCCCTCCTCGGCGCCAACGGTGCGGGCAAGAGCACGACGCTGAAAGCGATCAGCGGGCTGCTTCGGCCGGAGCGCGGCGAAGTGACCAAGGGCGAGATCACCTTTGCCGGCAA
>Ga0187781_10003111_pt1 | contig 12522 bp, 6 predicted proteins | sample 0715_SJ02_MP02_2_FD_132447 | JGI IMG/M metagenome (GOLD analysis project Ga0187781, IMG submission 132447) | Tropical peat soil microbial communities from peatlands in Department of Meta, Colombia - 0715_SJ02_MP02_20_MG | ecosystem: Environmental > Terrestrial > Soil > Wetlands > Peat | place...
ATCTGGCTGAGAACCCTGGTGCGCTCGTCGCGAAACAGCGATTTCAGGGAATAGGTTGATCCCGGAAAGTAGCGGTCAATCAGGCGCAGGCAATCCGGCAGATCCGCGCCGGAAAAGGCTTTTGAGGCTTGCTCCAGGAAGCGGTCAAACCACGGCTCGTCGCCCCTTCGCGCGTCGCTCCTTGGTTCGTCGCCCAGTGGACGCACGCCGGCGCTCAGATTGTGATCGCCGAAATGGAGCACTGCAAAACCCACGGTCAAAGAAGTGCCCGTAATTTCAGAGCTGAGGCGGGCGACCCCGGCGGCGAACTTCGTTTTCCCCGACTCGAGGATTTGCGACCTTTCCAGCGCCACCCGATAGCACATGACGCGATCGTGGTCGCGGAATCCGTCGAACATGGAGCGAATTACGTAATGCGCAGCCACTCCTACCAGGTCGAGCATGGTGGGCTTGATGAAGCGCTCGTAGACGTGACGGCCGTTGCCCAGGCCGGGGACGTTGCTCCACGCCTGCTGCAACCGCTCGAGGAAGGCTGCCTCCCGATCTTCGCCTGAAACTTGCTGGCTCAACTGCAAGGCGCGCCCCGCATATTGCAGGATCTGCAACGTTGCCGGGCCGGTCAGCTCGTCGAAAAACCACCCGCAGCTGGTGTACATGAGCATCAAATGACGCTGCATTTCGAGCAGGCGGAGAGCCTGGACACGGTCGGCTGGAGACAGCGGTTCTCTTGCATGCTTGGCTAAGAAGGCATCTTTGTTGCGGGGGGAGCGATCAAGAACCACGTTGATGTAGTCGTCGCGGGCGGCCCAGGGGTCAACAAATATTCCGGCGCTCTTGGTTTGGTAAACGGCGCTGAGATCATCGCGCAGCCAGTCGAGGGCGGAGCGCAAAGGACGACGCCACTGCTGGTTCCATGCCGCGCCGCCGGAGCGGCAGCCGCAATCGCTGGTCCAGCGCGCGATGCCGTGGCAACAGCTCCACGAAGTGTTCTCGATGATCTCCACTTCCTGCGACGGCGGATTTTCCGCCAGATACTCGCCATAGTTCGTGATGCGGGCGAGCTGGTTCCGTTCCAGGTAGTCGAGCGCGTAGGCCAGGGCCATATCGCCGTGTTGAGAATGGTGGCCGTAGGTTTCGCCGTCGGTGGCGATGTGCACGATCTGCGGCCACTGGCGCGTGTCATTGAAGCCGCTCAACAGGCGGTTGGCGAAGCGAACGCCATCGGCCAGCAACTTCTCAAACGCGACCGCATGGGAAATCGGGCCGTCGTAAAAAAACAAACTGATCATGCGGCCGGAAGGCAGGTAGCACTGATAGGCGCGCGTGGGGTCGATCGTGCCGCCTTCCACGCTATGCCATTCTTCCCAGAGGCGGTTGCGGGTCCGGCGAGCCTGATGGGGAGCGAGCACCGTGAACTTGATTCCGGCCGAACTCAGAAGATCGAGGGTTTCCACGTCGGCGGCAGTCTCCGGCAGCCACATGCCCTCGGGATCGCGGCCAAAGTGATGCTGAAAGTCGCGAATTCCCCAAATGATCTGCGTACGCTTGTCGCGAGGGTTTGCGAGCGGGGAGATCATGTGGTTGTAAGCCTGCGCCAAAGCTGATCCGTGGCCGGAGAAAAGCTGCTGGCTCAGGCGATCCGCGGCAAGAACCTGCTCGTAGGCGTGAGGCGCGTTCTGCTCCATCCAGGAGAGCAGAGTCGGACCGAAATTGAAGCTGATGCGCGAGTAATTGTTGACGATCTTGGCGATTCTCGACTGCGCGTCGAGAATGCGCGCCGCTCCATTCGGCAGGTAGCATTCCGCGGTGACCCGCTCGTTCCAATCGTGGTAGGGAGAAGCCGAGTCTTGTATTTCGACGGCTTCGAGCCAGGGATTCTCCCGTGGCGGCTGATAGAAATGGCAATGGATACAAATGTAGCGTTCCATCGCGTCGAGGCTCCCGGAACGGCTCACGCAGAATCGGGACTCAGGTTCTTGCGTGCGAGGCCGCTCCTCGCGCAAGAAAGCGGGGAACCGGTGCGCCCGCACGCCACCAGTTCCCCACAGGGCAACAGTACCGCCGCGCGGTGCAGGGAGGGTATAGACATCTGTGGTACCCCTGGGGTCCCCTGATTGGGACGCAGTGCGCGCACACCACCCTCTGTGTGACTGACCTCACAGACGGTGCTGGAGTATCCTCCTACCATTAACCGGTTTGCATGGCGGAGACTGCCCGCGGAGTTGACGACCACCTTTAGGGAGATCCTCGATGCCCGAACTCGAAACCAAGTTCCTTCCCGAGAATGCCTACCGGCCGCTGGAGGCCAAAGAACTTTACCTGCCGATCGTGCCTGCGGAAGCAAATCTGCCGGAAATCACCCTGCGATCCGTTTTGTGGGGCACGGCATTTTGCGTGATCTTCTCGGTCGCGTCGGCCTATTCCGCCCTCAAGGTCGGCCAGGGAATGGAGGCGGCAATTCCCATCTCCATCCTTGCCATTGGCCTGGCACGTATGTACCGGCGGCGCTCGACGGTGCTGGAGAACATGATCATCACTGGGATGGGCGGCGCATCCGCCGCCGTGGTCTCCGGTGCTGTGTTCACCGTGCCCGCGCTTTATGCTCTCCACCTCGACCCGCACCCGGTGCAGACCATCTTCATCTGTCTGGCCGGCGGCTGCCTGGGCATCCTGTTCCTCATTCCCCTGCGGCGCTACTTTGTGCGCGAAATGCACGGCAAGCTGCCCTTCCCGGAAGCGACGGCGATCACCGAAGTGCTGGTCACCGGCGAAAAAGGGGGCTCGCAGGCCAGGCTGTTACTTCAGGCCACCGTCATCGCAGCGATTTACGACTTCTTTGTCACCACCTTCCACGTATGGAAGGAGTATCTGAACTTTCAGTTCGTGCCGGCGGTGAAGTCGCTGGCCGAGCGAGGCCGCATGGTCTTCAACTTCGACGCGGTCAGCTTCATCCTCGGCCTGGGCTACGTGATGGGCCTGCGCGTTGCGTTGATCTTCTGTGCCGGCGGCGTTCTGGTGAACTTTGTGCTCGTCCCGTTGATCTGGTTCATCGGCAGCCACATGGGTGATGTCACGGTGTATCCGGCGACCATTCCCATTTCGCACATGGGGGCCTCGGACATCTACCGCAACTATGTGCGCTTCATCGGCGTGGGCGCGATTGCGAGCGCCGGCCTGGTCGGGATCATCAAGTCGCTGCGCGTGGTTGCGGGCTCATTCGGGATCGCGCTGCACGCTTTCCGTCACGGCGAAGCCGCGCAGACGGAGCGGACCGACCGGGATATTCCCATCGTCACCATCCTTCTCGGCGTGGTGCTGGGGGCCATTGCAGTGGCCATCTTCTTCGGGCAACTTCATGTTTCGTGGACCGTGGTCTCCGTGGGTCTGTTGCTGACGCTCGTGTTCTCGTTCTTCTTCACCACGGTGGCGGCCAACGCCATTGCCACCACGGCCAACAACCCGGCCAGCGGCATGACGCTATTAACCGTCATCGTGTCGGCGGTGGTGTTGCTGAAGTTCGGACTCTCCGGCACCGCCGGCATATTCTTCGTCATGGCCGTGGCCGGCATGGTCTGTGTGGCCTTGTGCTCCTCGGGACAGTTCATTACGGATCTGAAAGCCGGCTATTGGATCGGCTCCACGCCTGGGGCACAGGAGAAGGTGAAGTTCATTGGGGTGGTAGCGTCGGCTATCACGGCAGGGTTAACCATCATCCTGCTGGCCAAAGCCTTCCAGTTCGGAGAGGCCATGCCCGGCGATCCGCGGCAGGTGCTGGTGGCGCCGCAAGCCTCCGCGCTGAAAGCAGTGGTGTCGGGGTTCATGAGCGGCCAGCCGGCTCCCTACATCTTGTTCGGCATCGGCGCCATGGTCACGGTAGTGCTGGAGATGCTCGGCCTTTCTTCCATGGTTTTCGCCCTGGGAATCTATCTGCCGCTGCAGTTGACCACGCCGATCCTGGCTGGGGGATTCCTCTCGCACCTTGTCAACAAGCGGGGCGGGAAGATCGGCGGCGAGCACGGCAAGACCGTACGTGAACGCGGCATCATTATCGCTGGCGGCTTGATGGCGGGCGGCGCGCTTGGCGGCGTGATTGGCGCGGCACTGCGCGTACTGCCCAACTTCAAGGAAGAGTGGGTTCAGACGCCGTTCTTCGAAAACATGCCGGTCTCGCAAACGGTTTCGGCGCTCGCTTTTGTGGGCCTATGCCTGTATGTGTGGTTCAGTTCGCCAAAGAGCGAGAAGCGGAATGTATGAACTCCTTGAGATCTTCTCCGGCGGCGTCATCCCGAAGGCCCGCGCTTTTACCAGCGGGCCGAGGGATCTGGCGCGGGCCATGGACGGTCCGCGCGGGATCCCTCGCTCCGCCTGAAAAACGGCTTCGCTCGGGATGACGCCCATGGAGAGAATCGTAACGATCGAACGGAGTAAGACGGTAAGTAAAGGAGGCGTAATGGATCAAGCAGGAAAATATATCGCGGACGCTGTGCTCGGCATTGACACGCTGTGGGGCGGCGACGTCATGTGTCCTTCGGGTACAGGGCGTTTCATCGCCGATTGCTGGTTCTCCGATGAGCCGCTGCCCGCCGCCTACACACATCCCGCGGCGGCGAAGTTACGCCAATCCGGAGGCGTTGCCGGCAAGACCATTGACCGCGAAGCAGTCGACGAGTATCTGGGCGCAGTCAACCTGCCGGAGGCGATTGCAGGAATCAGAAAGGAAGCCGGCAAACTAGAAAAGGGAAAGCGGTTGCGCAAGCCATTCCTGATCGGAATGGCGGATTCTTTCAGCGTGATGTGGGACCTCGCCATGGAAGTGCTGGGCAAAGGCGAAAAAGTGCCCTATGCCCGCTGCGTCGAGGCCTCGACCGGGAAGCCGCCGGAACCATCCCAGCCTCAAGCTAAGCGCGAGCGGGTGGCGGAATTGCTGGGCCGCGCCGGCTATCGATCCTCAGGCGCAGGCGGACTCTTGTCGGCAGTGGACGGCTGGCGGCACGCTCGCATCAGCCCCATGGCCTCAGTGCGCGCGTTAAGCGCAGCGGTCATCGCAAATTTCGACAACCTCAGCGCCAGGAATCTGCTGCCGCATCTTCCCCGAACGCTGGCTGGGGTTCCGCGAGCCAACATTGACTTCCTGCCCATCAAGGACGCCTGGTTTTCCGGTTCGATGAACTACATCGGGCGGGCGCGCAACCCGGACGGCAGCCCGAAATATGAAGCGACCTACGAGATCAACGCCTCGTTGCAGATGTCCTTCCCCGAGTTTGAACAACTGGTGAGCCACGAGGTCGTGCCCGGGCATGTTACGACCTTTGCTTTCCTGCAGGATTTGTACGTCCGCGGAAAAATGGATTTCGAAGCTACGGTTCTCACTATGAATACGCGGGCTGCGACCCTGTTTGAAGGAATTGCCAACAACGCGATTCTGATCGCGCATGGGGTAACGGAGGTTGACCAGTTGCCCGACGAAGACTTGCAGATCGGCGTGCTGCTGGCGCTGCTGCAGGACGACGCCAAGAATCAGTCGTCGTATCTGACCTGGGGTGAAGGAAAACCGCAGGCAGAAGTTGCGGCGACTCTGCGCCGCGATTTTCTGGTCACCGAAGAACGCGCCGATAAATTGTCGGGAGCCTGGGGACGGCATCCTTTGCTGGGACGGATGTACCTGCCCGCGTACCGCTCCGGCACCGAAAAAGTTGCCCAGTTGCGGCGGAAGCATCCGGCGAAGAAAGTGCTTCCCGTTCTTTACGGATGTTATGGATTGGTGGATATATACACGATCGACAGGGTTTTGAAGAGCTAGAACCGGGTAAGGAATTGGCGTCTTGGCATGCTCCGACGCGGATCGGACGACCGTGGAAGAGCGGCGCTTTAGCGCCGCGTTCGAAGGCCTCAAAGATTCCGGCTTTATCCCCGGTGGGTTCTAAGCCGGGCACGTAGGAGAATCTCCATGGAGCCGTTTCGTCATCACATATTCGTCTGCACCCAGGAAAAACCGGAAGGCGTTACCTCGTGCCCCTGCAATGGATCATGGCGAGTCTTGCAGGCACTAGAGCGCGAACTGGTAACGCAAGGATTGGACAGCGACGTTCAAGTGACCACTTGCGGCTGCCTCGGCTTGTGCGATGAAGGTCCGATCATCATCGCTTACCCTGAGGGCGTCTGGTACCAGAAGGTGAAGGAGGAAGATGTTGCCGAGATCGTGAGTTCCCACCTACGTTCCGGCGAAGTGGTGGCGCGCCTCGCCTGGACGGATGCGCCGGCGATGAAAAAAGAATCGACCGAGCATCGCGACCGCTATCGCACCATGGTCAAGGCCAAAGATGACGCCGGTATTCTTCCCGACGATCTTTATGAAACCACGCGGGCGTTCATGCCCAGCCGGGCGCTGCTCACCGCGCTGGAGTTGGATATTTTTACCGCAGTTGGCAACGGTGCGTCCGCCGAAAACGTGGCGCAGAAGATTCATGCCGATTCCCGTGCCACCGGGATGCTGCTGAACGCCTTGGCGAGCCTGAACCTGCTGGAAAAAAGAGACTGGACTTTCTTCAATTCTCCGAGGAGCGCGCGGTTCTTCTCCGCGGGTTCGCGCGATAATGCCCGCGACGGCCTGCTGCATATCGCCAACATCTGGCACGGCTGGTCCACGCTGACCCAGTGTGTGCGCGCCGGGACCTCGGTCGCGACCCGCGAACGTGATGCGGCCGGCGTGAAAGCCTTCATCGATGCGATGGACCGCAACGCACGCGAGCGCTCGGGCGCGCTGGTGAAGGCGGTCGGAGCGAGCGGCATCAGACGGATGCTCGACCTGGGCGGCGGATCCGGAGCGTATTCGATTGCCTTTGCACGGGCCATCCCGGAAATGAAGTCGGAAATTCTGGACCTGGGCGAGGTCGTTCCTCTGACCCAGCAACACATCCGCCAAGCCGGCCTTGCCGACCGAATCAGCACGCGCGTGGGCAATATGCTGAGCGATCCGCTGGGAACCGATTACGACTTGATTCTGGTCTCCCAGATCTGCCACATGTTCTCCGAGGAGGAAAACCGCGGACTGTTCCGACGGGCCCGTACTGCATTGGCGCCGGGCGGACGCCTGGTGGTGCAGGATTTCATTCTCGAACCAAGCAAGACAGCTCCCCGCGTTGCCGCTCTTTTCGCGCTGAATATGCTGGTGGGAACGCGAGCCGGCAGCACGTATAGCGAACCGGAATATGCGGACTGGCTGCGAGACGCGGGTTTTGCCGACGTCCGGCGCGTGCGCCTGCCGGGACCAGCCGGGCTGATGATTGGAGTACGGAACTAAGAAAACTTCGGTGCCCCAAGCATCGCGTCCCTTTGCGCACTTGGCGCAACCTTTGTGACCTTCGGGGTAGAAATCGTTACAAACAGAAGCACAGACACCACAAAGCACGCGAAGTGCTCGCGAAGGACGCAAAGAAAACTCGTTAACGCGTGGCCATGGCGCCGACCATGGACTGAAACACTTTCAGTCCGTCGGTGCAGCCCAGCTCCGGCTCGGCGGAGCGCTCGGGGTGAGGCATCATGCCGACCACATTTCCATCCCGACTGCAGATTCCCGCAATGTTGTCGAGCGAGCCGTTGGGGTTAGCGTCGGCGGTGATTTCCCCCGTGGGCGAGCAATAGCGAAAAACGATCCGCTTGTCGCGGCGCAACTCCTCGAGCGTTTCGGGATCGCAGAAGTAGTTGCCTTCCATGTGGCCAATGGGGATGGTCAGCACTTCTCCCTGCCGGCAAGCGTTGGTGAAGGGAGTGTCTGCGTTTTCGATCCGCACCTGCACCGGCTTGCAAACATATTTAAGACCGACGTTGCGCATCAAGGCGCCGGGCAGCAGGCCCGATTCGCAAAGTATCTGAAAACCATTGCAGATGCCGAGCACCAGCCCGCCGCTATCGGCGAACTTGCCCACGGATTCCATGACCGGCGAAAACTTGGCAATCGCTCCGGTGCGCAGGTAATCCCCGTAGGCGAAGCCGCCGGGAACAATTACGGCATCACAGTTTTCCAGGTCGTGCGATTCATGCCACAGGAATGTGACCGGTTGTTTCGCGACCTGCTGGATCGTCCAGTAGGCATCGTGATCGCAATTGGAACCGGGAAAAATGATGACGCCAAATTTCATCGCTGGCCTCGGTTGCGGGGATTTGAGGTTAGTGTAGCACGCTGAGCGGAACCGCTTTCACCACAGAGACACAGAGGCACAGAGAAAGGCACCGGATTCTCGATTTCAGATTCTTGATTTCAGATTGCAAGTTTTCTCGGTTTTCTCTGTGACTCTGCGCCTCTGTGGTAGAAAAACAGGTTGGAACAACCAAGGAAGATGTGGGCGCGCGTTGACGAAATGGAGGCGCAACGGGGCGCGCGCCCAAGCCTGGAAAAAGCAGCTCTACAAGAGCCCTTGCGACCGAAAGCGCTTAACTGGGTCCACCACTACCGGAACTTGCTGCCGCCGAAAAATCCAGCGGGCCACCGCGAAGCCAAGCGCCGCATAGCACAGATGCACGAATCGCATATCCACCCTCCCACGACTCGACCTATCCACAGGGGAGGAACCAACATCAGACTCTATCGGCACAATAGCGCTGCGCTATCGGGCAGACAAGGCACGGGAGTGCCATCTTCGTGGCACGGAAGTAATAGGAGTAATGCGAAAAGTTAACAAGCTAAGGGAATTCGGCGCGATTTCCACCCGGCGTCATCCCTCGCCCCGCGGCTGCGCCGCCCCCAGCTGAAGCTGGGGGTCGACCCGAAAACGCGGGGCCTCGGGATGACGCACGGAACAAGGCTCTATGTCGATGTCAGTGCGCCGGAACGTCTCGCTCGGCCGCCCGGTCTGCCGGCGGGACCACCACCGTCGAGAGGCTGCCCTCAGCCGTGAGTTTCTGGAAGGCCGCCAGATCGCGGCGTTGCACATCTTCCCACCGTGCCAGCAGTTCGCCGCTCTGCCGCTTCAGCTTCTCGAACTGGCGCTGCTCGGCTTCGGTGGGGGCGGAATCGGCGCTGCCCGCGTGCATGGCGAGGACGGCCAGCTTCGCATCCAGTTGTGGGGGATAGGCGAGCGAGTCTTCGTTGGAGCTGATGGTAAGGTTGACGATTTCGTCGCGGATCGCGACCAGCTTTTTTTCCAGATCGTCGGCTGCTGTGCTGATCGTCTTGGCGCTGACATTTTGCGGCAAACGCCGCTTCAACCCGGCCAGCTGCGAACGCACGTCCTGAATCTGATTGACGGCGTCGTAGACGCGGTTCAATTCGTCACGGGTTCCCAGCAGCAGGTTGAACTGCTGCTCCAGGTCGGCCTGGCTGACGTTTACACGCGGATCGAGCTTCACATCGAACCCAGCAGTCTGGCTTGGCCCGCCGCCCACGGTCAGTCGCACCTGGTAATGGCCGGGAACGGCCACGGGCCCGTGCCCACCGCTGGTGTACTCCCAGAGGTAATAGCCGGGAACATGGTGCGCCTCTTCGTAGCGCAGATCCCAGACGAAGCGGTTCAAGCCCGCTTCCGGTTTGATCTGCTTTTCGGGCTTCTTGTCATCCGGATCGAGCGGTTCCTCCAACGGCTCCAATTCCGCGCTGGAGTATCCGCGAATGACTTTGCCGGAAGCATCGAGGATTTCAATCTTGACCTCCGTATCTGCCTTCGGCGCGTCCTTGAGGAAGTAATCAATCACCGCTCCTGCGGGAGGATTCTGGCCGACTCGCTTGGAAGGATGCCGTTCGCCGCTGGCTCCGGCCTGAATGCGATATGCCGTCGCGGGCGTGTACAGGAAAACATCTTTCTGCGTGATTTCGTCGCGGAATTCGCGCAACGGACTCACGTCGTCGAGAATCCAGAAGGAGCGGCCGTGGGTGGCGACAACCAGGTCGTTATCTTTGATCACCAGGTCGTGAACCGGCGTGGTCGGCAGATTCAATTTCAGGGGACGCCAGTTTGCCCCGTCATTGAACGAGACGAAAACGCCTTGCTCGGTACCGGCATAAAGCAGGCCGCGCTTCTTGGGGTCTTCGCGCACCACGCGCACGAATGTGGTGTCGGGAAGCCCCGTGGTCAGTCTGGTCCAGGTCTTCCCGTAGTCGCTGGTTTTGTAGATATAGGGGCGCAGGTCGTCGAACTGATGGCGATCCACGGCCACGTAAGCGGTTCCCGCATCGTGCGGCGAGGCATCAATCTGGCTGATGCGGCTCCACTCCGGTAAGTCTTTGGGAGTGATGTTGGTCCAGGTCTTGCCTTCATCCTGCGTTAGCTGAATCAGGCCATCGTCGGTGCCGATCCAGAGCAAGCCTTTGGTGATCGGCGATTCCGCCAAAGCAAAGATCGTGTCGTAATACTCGGTGCCCGAGTCGTCGAGCGTGATGTCGCCGCCCGAAACTTTCTGCTTGCTCTTGTCGTTGCGGGTAAGGTCCGGGCTGATGGCCTGCCAGTGCACGCCGCCGTCGGTCGTCTTAAACAAGCGCTCGCCGCCGTGGTAGAGCGTGTTCGGATCATGCGGAGAAATCATAACCGGAGCAGTCCACTGGAAGCGATGCTCAAGATTAGCGGCGCCGTGAGCATCGGAGGGCTCCGGTTGCTCGGTGACTGACTTCACCTGTCCAATATGGCGATCGTAGCGGGTGAGGGTCGCCTGATAGTCCGCGGCATAAACAATGTTGGGATCCGGCGGATAGGGAGCGATGTAGCCTGCTTCGCCGCCGCCGACATCGTACCAGTCGCTGCGGTCGATCGAACCTTCGTCGCTGCGGCTGGCAATGGCCACCGAGCCCGCGTCCTGCTGCGAACCATAGACGCGGTAAGGTGTCGCCGAATCGGTAATGACGTGGTAGAACTGCGCGGTCGGCTGGTTGTCTTCGGCGGTCCAGTTCTGACCGCCGTCAATCGTGACGGTGACTCCGCCGTCGTTAGAGGCGATCATGCGACGCGTGTCCAGTGGATCGATCCAGAGTCCATGATTATCGCCGTGTGGGACTTTGACCTTGTTGAACAGGTGTCCGCCATCCGTGGACTTGTAGGTCTCCACATCCATGATGTAGACGACGTTCTCGTCGCGCGGGTCGGCAATGATGTGCATGTAGTACCAGGGTCGCTGCCACAAGCTATGGCTGGGGTTCACCAGTTGCCAGGATTCGCCGCCGTCGTCGGAACGATAGAGGCCGCCGTCGGGATTGTGGGCCTCGATCAGGGCGTAAACGCGCTCTGAGTTCGCGGCTACGTCCACGCCGATCTTTCCGTAAGGCCCTTTCGGCAGGCCATGCTCCTCGATGCGCTTCCAGGTTGTGCCGCCGTCCGCGGAGCGGTAAAGACCGCTGCCTGGGCCGCCGCTCGACATGCTCCACGAAGTGCGGCGAGCCTGCCAGAGCGCGGCAAAAAGGATGTTGGGATTGTGCGGGTCGAAGGCCACATCAATGCCGCCCGTGTTCTCATCTTTGTAGAGAACTTTCTCCCAGGTCTTGCCGCCGTCGGTAGTGCGGAAGATGCCGCGTTCGGTGTTAGGACCGTAAGGATGGCCCAGCGCCGCGACGAAAACGATGTCGGGATTGGTGGGATGAATAATGACTTTGCCGATCGCCCGCGAGTCGCGCAGGCCAACGTTTTTCCACGTCTTGCCCGCGTCGAGCGATTTATAGACGCCATCGCCATGCGAGATGTTGCCACGAATGCACGCCTCACCGGTTCCAACGTAGACGACGTTGGCATTGGAATTGGCCACGGCAATGCTGCCGATGGCCGATGTGCCTTCTTTGTCAAACACCGGCGACCAGGTTAGCGCGCCGTCTGTGGATTTCCAGACCCCGCCACCGGTGGCGCCAAAATAATACGTGGTCGGGTCGCCGGGAATGCCCGCCGCGGTCAGCGACCGTCCGCCCCGGAAAGGACCGATCAGGCGGTACTTCATTCCGTTGAACAGTTTGTCTTCCGGCTTGGCGGATTCAGAAGCATCGCTGCTCTGGGCCGATGCCGGTTGGGCAGGTTCAGCGCTTTTCGCCGGCTTCTCCGATTTCGATGGGTGTTCCGGCTTGGCCTGAGAAAATGCGGCGCTGGCGAACAAGGTGGAAAACGCGACTATCAGGAACAAACGTGCGAAGAACGAAGCATTCCTGCAAGAGTTGTCTGGGCCCATGTGAAGGTTATCTCCGAGAAGAAATGGACAATGCGCTTTATGGTAATCTCCCCGGAGGCTGGCTGCAAACGCGCCAGATCTCTCGGCGCCCTATTCCTTCTCCTTGGGCGCAAGGGAGAACACATAGCCCAGCAGTGCAGCACCCACCAGCAATGGAAAGAGTCCAGCTAGAAAGTCGCTACTGCCACGATTATCGGCGAAGAGGAAGACCATGAGGCCGATCCCCACCGCCATCGTGATCAGCCCACCTAGCTTGATTCCCTCGCGACGGCGGCGCGCAGCGGTCCTCTCCTCCTCGCGCAGGAAATCGAGTGCTGCGGCGGCCCCGCTCCCCTGGGTCTCGGCGATCTTCTTCAAGGTTTCGTTCTTGTAGTAGGCTTCTCTTTCCCG
>Ga0187781_10003113_pt1 | contig 12519 bp, 11 predicted proteins | sample 0715_SJ02_MP02_2_FD_132447 | JGI IMG/M metagenome (GOLD analysis project Ga0187781, IMG submission 132447) | Tropical peat soil microbial communities from peatlands in Department of Meta, Colombia - 0715_SJ02_MP02_20_MG | ecosystem: Environmental > Terrestrial > Soil > Wetlands > Peat | place...
AGCCGGGCAACAATTGCCGTTCCGCTAATTTTGACCGCCAGCACCAGCACGATTCCAGATAGCGCATGCCCCCGTGTAATCAGCAAGACCGCCAGCAGCTTGACCGGCAGAAGACCCAGCAGCGGCAGCAGGAACAAGGCCAGTGCAGCATGCGGCGAACGGCGGACTACCCAACCCTCGATCTGGCGAAACAACGGCAACTGCCCCAAGCGCGCCAAGGCCGCAGCCAGTTCATCCCAGGCAAACTCCTCAAACGCAATTACCAGGGCCGCCAGCAATACCAGCGGCCCGGTCAGAATGTGCCGGACACGTTGGCGCAAGAATCTGAATGAAGTTTTCCGGCACGGAGACATGAAATGGTTCTGAAAAAAGACAATGACTGCCAGATGGGGTCAGGTATGGGCAAGGTCAAGCCATTTGGCTGTCTGTTGTGGCCGATAGTGGCGCATGGCCTGCAACAAGGCGTCGACATCCGCGCCTGAGGTGAACAAGTCAAGATTGGCTTGCGACACAAAGCCTTCCTTGACTGCATGCCTGGCCAAAGCCAGCAGCGGCTGGTAAAAACCCGCTACGTCCAGCAGGCCTACCGGCTTCTGATGAACCGACAGCTGTGCCCAGGTGAGGATTTCAAACAGCTCATCAAAGGTGCCAAACCCGCCGGGCAATGCCACAAAGCCATCGGACAATTCGGCCATCATGGCCTTGCGCTGATGCATGGTTTCCGTGACATGCAGCTCGGTCAAGCCCAGATGAGCCACTTCCTTGGCCTTGAGAAATTCCGGAATCACCCCAATGACCTTGCCGCCGGCAGCCAGGGCAGCATCGGCAGCCACTCCCATCAAGCCCACCTTGCCCGCACCATACACCAGCGTGATGCCCTGCTGGGCAAGCGTACGGCCAAAAGCGCTGGCCGCTGCAGTATATTCGGGACGATTACCCTTGTTTGATCCGCAAAAAAGACAAACTGCCTTCATGACAATGCTCTCCGGAAAAACAGCAGCCGGGCGGAATGCTCCGGCCCGGCTGCATATTGTATGGCGGTAAGGTTACAGGACTGCTTGCGGGTAGGAACCCAGCACTTTGACAAAGGAAGTTCGCTCCGACAAACCTGCCAGCGCCGCAGCAACATGGGCATCACGATGATGGCCTTCCATGTCGATGAAGAATACATAGTCCCACAAACCTGCGCGAGAAGGACGCGACTCGAACTTGGTCATCGACACGCCATTATCCGCCACCGGTGCCAGCAGCTTGTGTACTGCGCCAGGCTTGTTGGGTGCAGCCACCACAATGGATGTCTTGTCCTGACCGGTCATCCCGACTTCCTGATGCCCAAGAACCAGGAAGCGGGTGGTATTGTTCGGTTCGTCTTCGATATTCTCTGCCAGCTTGACCAGACCATAACGCTCAGCTGCAGCCTGACCGGCAATCGCTGCGGCCTGACCATCCTCGGCAGCCAGCCTGGCGGCCTCGGCATTACTGGCCACCGATACCCGTTCCACATCGGCCGGCAGATTTTTATTCAGCCATTCGTGACATTGCGCCAATGCCTGTGCATGGGCGTAGACGCGGCTAATACCTGCCACCCCCTCCTGCTTGCGCAGCAAGTGGTGATGAATGCGCAGCACCACTTCGCCGCAGATGCGCAAGGGACTGCTGACCATCAAATCCAGAGTACGGCCTACCGCACCCTCGGTGCTGTTTTCCACCGGGGCAACCACATAGTCCAGCGCACGCGATTCCACCAGCCGGAAGGCTTCGTCAACCGAGGAACAGGCCACGGTATGCGCCGCATGACCAAAATGCTTAGTGGCTGCCAGTTGGGTAAACGTGCCCTCCGGCCCCAGATAGGCAATGGACAGCGGCTTTTCCAGCGCCAGACATTCCGACATGACTTCGCGGAACAATCTGGCCACGCTTTCATTTGGCAGTGGGCCGGGATTCAGCTGCTGGATGCGCCGCAACACCTGCGCCTCGCGCTCCGGACGGTAGATAATGCCACCGCCCTTGATCTCGCCGATTTCACGGGCATGATTGGCACGACTATTCAGCAGATTGAGAATTTCAACGTCGATGGCATCGATGGCATCGCGGTGTTGCTTGAGCAGTTGTTCTGACACGTATTCAATCTTTCACTATGACAAACTGGCCTTTTCCAATCTGGTAAGTTTCCGCGAGATAGCCTTCTGTCGCAAGCACCAGTCGTATGAATTCAACACATTCCGTCGGGTGCGACAGGACATTGTCGACCACGATCAACCCGCCAGGACGCAAAACACGACACAAAGCAGGCCAGTATCCCGCGTAGCGGCTGCGATCCGCATCAAGAAACACCAAATCAATGCCAGAGTCTGCCTCTGCCAGCAAATAGTCGCCAGCATCTTCACAACGCAGCTGCACTTTGTGGTCCAGGGCAAATTCCTGCAGATGTGCGGCGGCCTGCTGCTGCTTGGCCGGCAGGATGTCCAGGCTGGTGATCATGCCCGCGCGGTCCCGCAATGCCAGCGCCAACCACAAGGTGGAATAGCCATTGGAGGTGCCGATCTCCAGCACCCGCCGTGGATTGGCATGGCGTAGCAACTGGTAAAGAAAGCGCCCGGTATCCGGCGTGATGAACAGGTTTTTCTGTGCGCGCTCGGTGATCACGGCGTCGTGGTGCTCACCTTGCTCCCAGATGGATTGCAGCTTATTGAATACTTCAGTAGTCAACATCCCTCACTCCTCGCTAACCAGGGAGACCCTGTCGGCACAAAAAAGCCCGTATCAAGCACGGGCTATGCGTTTGCAATCCGGCACGCGCCCATCAACCATTCTGGCGGGCAAAATCCTGCATGAAATTGGCCAGCGCCTTCACGCCTTCAATTGGCATGGCGTTGTAGATGGAGGCACGCATGCCGCCCACTACACGATGACCCTTAAGCTGGATCAGGCCGTTCTTGCGTGCTTCCATCAGGAAGTTTTCTTCCAGCGACTCATCCTTCAGACGGAACACCACATTCATGCGCGAGCGGAAAGGCTCGTCGATATGGGAGGTATAGAAGCCTTCGCTGGATTGGATGGCGTGATACAGCAGGCCGGCTTTTTCCGCATTGCGGCTTTCCATCCCCTTGACCCCACCCAACTGCTTCAGCCACTTGAAGACCAGGCCGGCAATATAAATCGGATAAGTCGCTGGGGTGTTGTACATGGAATCGGCATCGGCATGCGTTTGATAATTCAGCATGGTGGGCAGATCGGCACGGGCGCGGCCCAGCAGGTCTTCACGCACCAGCAACACCACCAGACCGGACGGGCCGATGTTTTTCTGCGCACCCGCGTAGATCAGGCCGAACTTGCTGACATCCACCTCGCGCGACAGGAAGTCGGACGACATGTCACATACCAGCGGTACGCCATGATCTGACGGCACAAAGGGGAACTGCAGCCCGCCGATGGTTTCGTTGGAAGTGTAGTGCAGATAGGCGGCATTGGGGTCGCGCTGCCAGATTTCTTCGGTCGGGACATAGGCAAAGTTGCGGTCTTCGCTGCTGGCGACCACATTGACATTGCAATAACGGCGCGCTTCCTTGATCGCCAGCTTGGACCAGTGACCGGTATTGACGATGTCGACCGACGACTTGCCTCCCAGCAGGTTCAACGGCACCATGGAAAACTGCAAAGAGGCACCGCCCTGCAGAAACAGCACTTTGTAGCCAGCCGGGATATGCATCAGCTCTCGCAGGTCTTGCTCGGCATCATGGATGATTTCCATGAACTCCTTGCCGCGATGGCTCATTTCCATCACGCTCATGCCGGAGCCGTGCCAGTCCAGCATCTCGCTTTGTGCTTCTGCCAATACCTGATGGGGCAACACTGCCGGTCCGGCAGAAAAATTGTATACCTTGGCCATGTCCGTCCTCAGTCTTTGCTTCAATCTTGCGGCACGACCGGGTCAGGCCATGCCTGTGTGTGTCACTGCGTCAGCAGAAAATGGGCCCGTGCTACGGCCACCGGCTTGCGGCGGTCCTCCTGCCAGGCCTCTATCAATACATGCGCCACGCGCTTGCCCTGTTTGGTAATCTCACAGCGGGCAAACAGGGTCTGCGGCCGGCCGGAGCGCAGATAGTCCAGCGAAAAATCAACAATTTTCGGTGACTCCAGCGATTCACGATGCCAGATCAAGTGCAGCAAGGCGGCATTTTCCAGAAAGCCGCCAATCAAGCCACCATGCAACGCCGGCAAGGCGGTATTGCCAACATTGCGCTCGGCAAATGGCAGCTGGAATAGCAGTTCGCCTGATTCATCCTCCAGCATCTCCACCCCCATCAGGCGGGCATAGGGGATACTGTCGATCAGCGCGGTGAAGTCTTTGGCATCGCGCAACTGCGCCAGTTTTCCCATGAAATCGCTCATGGCTTGGCCTCCTGCAGCATGGAGGCACGACTGGATTCACGCATGAAGGTAGCCACCCCATGGGCAATGGGGTCGGCCGGATCATCGTGATAGCACACCGCGCGAGTGAAGGCGATCTGGCTGGCCAGGCGATAGCACTCAGCCCGACAGTAGATGGCCTTCCCCGGTGTGGCCGCCTTGAGGTAATCAATGCGCAGATCCAGCGTGGCGATGGTTTCGAAATCCGGCAGGCAGGCGGTGACCGAGACGGCACTGGTGGTATCCACCAGCGAGGTGATCACCCCGCCATGGATGGTACCGCTGGCCGGATTACCCACCAGATCCTCACGCCACTCCACCTTGAGCACCGGACGGCGCCCCTCAGTGCCAAGATATTGAAAACCGAGGGTGGCGCAGTGCGGCAGGGAGACGAAGAGTGCGCTCATCGTCTCCAGCACCTGCGGATTGGCAGGGCTTGGCGTCATGCCTCGGCATCCCCTGCACTGGCCGCATCGGCATCAGCTGCCGACACGTCAGCGGCATCGCCCTCTTCCACGGCTTCTTCGTCGGATTCGCCTTCAGCCACCTTTTCCAGACCGATCAGCTTCTCGCCTTCGTCCAGATTGATCAGGCGCACACCCTGTGCCGAACGGCCGGTTTCGCGCACTTCCGACACCTTGGTACGAATCAGCACGCCGCCGGTAGTGATCAGCATCACGTCATCGCTGTCTTCCACCAGACTGGCCGCCACCAGCGCCAGGCCGGTCTTGTCGGTCAGGTCCATGGCAATCACGCCCTGGGTACCACGGCTGGTATGCCGGAACTCACCGGTACGGGTACGCTTGCCATAGCCGCCATCGCTGGCGGTCAGTACTTGCTGGTCTTCGGAATTGGTCACCAGCAGCGAAATCACCTGCTGGCCTTCGCCCAACATCATGCCGCGCACGCCACCGGCGGTACGGCCCATGGCGCGCACGTCGGTTTCGCTGAAGCGCACGGCCTTGCCGGCGTCGGAGAACAGCATGATCTGGTCGTTGCCGGAAGTCAGCGCCACGCCGATCAGGTTGTCACCCTCGTCCAGACGCACGGCGATGATGCCGGCGGTACGCGGACGGGAGAAGGCTTCCAGCGGGGTCTTCTTCACCGTACCGTTGGCGGTACACATGAAGATGAAGGGGCCCTTGGCCTTGAGTGCGGCTTCGTCGTCTTCGGTCTCGTCGCACACATCAGCACCGGTAAAGGCCTTGATCGGCAACAGCGCGTTGATCTTCTCGCCATCGGCCAGCGGCAGTACGTTCACCATCGGCTTGCCGCGACTGTTGCGGCCACCTTGCGGCAGGTCGTAAACCTTGATCCAGTAGCAACGGCCCTTGCTGGAGAAGCACAACACGTAGTCGTGGGTATTGGCCACAAACAGCGTATCGATGAAATCGTCGTCCTTGGTGGCGGCGGCCTGCTTGCCACGGCCGCCACGGCGCTGCGAGCGGTAGTCGTCGATAGGCTGGGTCTTGATGTAGCCGGTATGGGAGATGGTCACCACCATGTCTTGCGGGGTGATCAGGTCCTCGATATTGATGTCGCCGCCAAACGGCTCGATCTCGGAACGACGGCCATCACCGAACTGGGTCTTGATGGCCAGCAGTTCGTCGCCGATGATCTGATTGATACGTTCCGGACGTTCCAGGATGTCGATCAGGTCCAGGATGATGGCCATGATGTCGCGGTATTCGCCGACAATCTTGTCCTGCTCCAAGCCGGTCAGGCGCTGCAGACGCATTTCCAGGATGGCCTGGGCTTGCGCGTCGGACAGGCGGTAGCCATCCGGATGCAGACCGAACTCAGCGTCCAGCCCATCCGGGCGGGCCTTGGTCTGATCCACGCGCGACAACATTTCTTCCACCAGACCGGAACGCCAGGCCCGCGCCATCAGCGCCACCTTGGCAGCCGGCGGGGTTTCCGAGGCTTTGATCAGCGCAATGATGTCGTCAACATTCGACAGCGCAACCGCCAGACCTTCCAGGATATGGCCACGCTCACGCGCCTTGCGCAGTTCGTAGATGGTGCGACGGGTAACGACTTCGCGGCGGTGACGCAGGAATTCGTCGATGATCTGCTTCAGGTTCAGCAGGCGCGGCTGACCGTCGACCAGCGCCACCATATTGATGCCGAAGCTGTCTTGCAGCTGGGTCAGTTTGAACAGGTGATTGAGCACCACTTCCGGCATTTCGCCGCGCTTGAGCTCGATCACCACGCGCATGCCGGACTTGTCCGACTCATCTCGCAGGTCGGAAATGCCTTCGATCTGTTTGTCGCGTACCAGCTCGGCAATACGCTCCAGCAGGCGCGATTTGTTTACCTGATACGGGATTTCGTCGACGATGATGGCCTGACGATCACCCTTGCCGATGTCTTCAAAATGGGTGCGGGCGCGCATGATGACGCGGCCGCGACCAGTGCGGTAGCCTTCTTTCACCCCGGCAGTGCCGTAGATGATGCCTGCCGTCGGGAAGTCCGGAGCCGGAATGATGTCGATCAGTTCATCGATAGTCATTTCCGGGTTGGCCAGCAGTGCCAGGCAGCCGTCCACCACCTCGGTGAGATTGTGCGGCGGGATATTGGTGGCCATACCCACGGCGATGCCGGAGGAGCCATTGATCAGCAGGTTGGGAATCTTGGCCGGCAGGATCAGCGGTTCGTGTTCGGAGCCATCGTAGTTGGGCCCGAAGTCGACGGTTTCCTTGTCGATATCGGCCAGCAGCTCATGCGCGATGCGCGCCATGCGGATTTCGGTATAACGCATGGCAGCCGCGCTATCGCCATCCACCGAGCCGAAGTTACCCTGACCATCCACCAGCGGGTAGCGCAGGCTGAAGTCCTGCGCCATGCGCACGATGGTGTCGTACACCGCCGAGTCACCGTGCGGGTGGTATTTACCGATGACATCGCCCACGATACGTGCGGATTTCTTGTAAGCGCGGTTCCAGTCGTTGGACAGCTCGTGCATGGCAAACAGCACGCGACGATGTACCGGTTTGAGGCCATCACGCACATCGGGAAGCGCACGACCCACGATCACGCTCATGGCGTAATCAAGGTAGGAACGGCGCATTTCCTCTTCGAGGCTGATTGGGATCGTTTCCTTGGCGAAAAGCTGATCTGTCATGGGTAAATGGCTATCTTTTCGGAAATCAAAATTGACGCCAATTCTACCACGTTGCCCCCTGCTCCGCATGCCTTCTCGCCAGCAATCGCGCCGCATGCCAAACGATTAACAAAGGTCTCATTGCATAAACACCCCCGACACCGCCCGACCACCTGCACAGTGCCTGACACTTCAAGCACTTAGCCGGCATCAGACCGGGCATCTGGCCTGCACCAGCTCGCCATCCTCTGGCAGGGTACTGAATTCCACCCGGTTTCGCCCACGATGCTTGGCCACATACAGGGCATGGTCGGCGCGTTCATATAGGCGTTCGAAACTTTCTCCGACCCGCCAGCCTGCCACCCCGATACTGATGCTGTAAACACATTCCTGCGCCCCAAACTTGACCCGCTGCTGCTCCACTTGTGCACGCAAGCGCTCAGCCACACCCAGCGCCGACGGGATATCGGCATTGGGCAGCAAAATGGCAAACTCCTCCCCACCCAGCCTGCCCAGCCCATCCCGGTTACGCAGCACGTCCTGCACCAGTTCGACAAAGGCACGCAGGACCTCGTCACCCATGCTGTGCCCATGGGTATCGTTGATTCGTTTGAAGTGATCCAGATCGATCAGCAATAGGGATAGCGGGGATCGACTACGGGCCGCCTGCACAATTTGCTGATGCGCAAGCGTAACCAGGTATTTGCGCGACATGGCACCCGTCATGAAATCCCGATTGGCAACCTCTTCCGCCTCGCTTTGCAAAGCATCATGCACCATCAGGATGGATGCCATGGCCAGGCACGGCATGATTGCCGCATTGACGGAGAGCAACAGCACATTCCAACCGGAAAGGAACATGATGCTGACAGGTGCCGGATGCAATGACACAAAGTAAATGCCACGCACCAGATCTGCCAGCGCAGACAGCAAGGACAAAAACATCACAAGATAATAATGATTGGGTCGCCGCCCCGGAGGCCGATGCCGCCACATCAGACAGGCCACGGCCAGACAGACCACTCCGCCGAACAGTGCCGTAGCAAACACCCGCCAAGCCAGGCTATCCACCCCATAGCGCCACCAGGCGACAGCCAGCACTTGCAATACCACACCACAGGACAGCAGGAAACCATGGGCAGGACGCCCCAGGAAGCGGGCACAGCCGCTGTAAAATAGCGCAATCGACCCTGCCAGCAGCGCATTGGCCAATACAATGGAAATGACATCCGGAATCACACCACGCAAACCAAGCAGCGGCAAACCGCACACAATGGCAAGGTTGGCCAGCAGCCATTCGCGCACGCCCGGCAGGCCGCTTCGTTGCAAAGACAGCAACAGCAGCATCAACACCAGGCTGAGCAATTCACTGGAAAGGAAAACAGGCGCAAGCGCCGGTAACGGGGTGGCATCCATCTGATATAGCCGTCTTGTACCGTATCAGGCCAACGGCAAAAAATGTTCCGCCGCAGGAAGTCTCTTCACGCGAAGTGTATACATGACTTCAGCATCAAAAACAACCATTCCCCCATGACAGGCTTACGGGCACAATAGAGGATTGTTCGTCGTTCCTTTGCAGCCATGTCCACCTCCCCACCTCTTGACCGCAATAACAGACCCAGCTGCCTGCGCTGCCGGCACTACCATATCAGCCACGACCCCCGCTTCCCCTATGCCTGCCGCATACTGAAGATCAAGAGCAAACGCCAACCCTGCCAGGATGTGCTGGAAGCCTCCGGTTGCCACTGCCTGTATTGGGAAGCCAAAGCACCGTCTCACTCTTGAAACCGGCACAGCAGACACCATGTTACCCGGCACAAGACCGCATAACATGCTATCGCACAGACAGCAGCGATCATCCGGCATACACTAAACACAAACACCGACAGAACACACATCCCCGCATGAATCACACTCGCCAGCAGAGCTGGAACGCATCCTTTGCCATCCAGACCACCACTGCGCCGAGACCAGAATAACGCCGCCACAACGAGAGGGGCCGCCCCACCATGAGTAAGACCGACACCACGACCACCACTCAGGAAACCGTATCCGCACGCATCCGCTACCGCTTGCAAAGTGCCGGCGCGCGCTTCCATGCCAATGACAATATTGCAGACTTCATCGCCGATAATGAACTGGACCTGCTGCAGCAGGAGGTGGCCGAAAAAATGCAGGGCGTACTGGAGAGCCTGGTCATTGATACGGTCAATGACCACAACACTCAGGACACTGCACGCCGGGTTGCCAAGATGTTTGTGCGGGAGGTATTCCGTGGCCGCTATGTGCAAAGTCCGCCCAATACCGAATTTCCCAATATCGAGCAATTGAATGAATTGATGATTGTAGGGCCGATTACCGTACGCAGCGCCTGCTCACACCATCTGTGCCCCATCATGGGCCGGGTCTGGGTTGGCGTGATGCCCAATGAACACTCCAACCTGATCGGTCTTTCCAAATACGCAAGACTGATTGACTGGGTCATGACCCGACCACAAATCCAGGAAGAGGCCGTCATGCAGATCGCCGACCTGCTGATGGACAAGCTGCAGCCGGATGGACTGGCCATCGTGATGGAGGCCGATCACTTCTGCATGCATTGGCGCGGGGTGAAGGACAATCAATCCAAGATGACCAATAGCGTGATGCGCGGCTCCTTCCTGCGCGACGCCAACCTGCGTCGGGAATTCCTGTCGCTGATGCACAGAGGAAACTGATCATGCTCGTCCGCCTGATTTATGCCAGCCGCAGCAGCAGCCCCATTACCAGCGATCTGGTCCGGCAAATACTGGATGCTGCCCATCAGCACAACCCAGAACGTGGCATTACCGGGGTACTTTGCTACGGGGATGATGTTTTTGTACAGGCACTGGAAGGGGGCCGTGCCGAGGTGAACGCCCTCTATCAGAACATTTGCCGCGACAACCGCCACCGCAATGTCACCCTGCTGGATTACAAGGAAGTGGACCAGCGTCAATATGCCAGCTGGTCGATGGCACAAGCGCCACTGGACAAGAAAAATGCGGCATTGCTGTTGCGCCACTCATCCAGTCCGATACTCGACCCCTTCCGCCTGAGCGGCAGTACCACGGCCCGCTTGCTGGAGGAGCTGGGCAATTCGGGTGGATTACGCACCCGCAACTGAGCACCGCCACACCAGACCTGCTCTCAGGCCAGCGGCAGGCTGATACTGACCAACAGTCCTCCTTCCGGGCGATTTTCCGCCCGTAGCTGGCCATGATGCGCTTCGACAATACGATGCGCCATGGCCAGACCCAGGCCATAGCCCGGCGTGACGCCCGTATGTTCGCTGCGGAAAAATGGCTCGAATATCGCTCGCAGCTCTTCCTCAGGCACCCCCGGCCCATCATCACGGATGGTAATGAGCGCGCGATCCTCCTTGCATGACAAGCCAACACAAACCGTACTGCCGCTGGCAGTATGGTGAATCGCATTGCGCACCACATTTTCCACGGCACGCGCCAGCAATTCCGGCTGCGCCATGACCTCTGCTTCTTCGCTTGCGCTTAACTGCACGCTGCAACCATAGCTGCCGGCCTCGAATTCGGCATCGTCAACCAGTTCTTCCAGCATCCAGCGCAAGGGCATGCGCTCCACCTCGGCCTGCCCGGTCTCGGCATCCAGTCGGGCCAGCGCCAGGATCTGCCCTACCAGGGCATCCATGCGTCCTGCCTCACGCTCTATGCGCTCCAGCCACTCATCCAGCCGTTCCGGCTGCTGCCGGGCCAGATCCACCGCAGCACTCAGCCGCGCCAGCGGCGAGCGCAACTCATGGGAAACGTCATGGAAAAGTCGGCGCTGCCCACCGATCAAGTGCTTGAGGCGCTGGGCCAGCGAGTCAAAATCTCGCCCCAGATCAGCCAGTTCATCGCTACGCTGCCCCAAGCGTGCCGACAGATGCACCTCCATCTGGCCTTGCGCCACCGACTGGAAAGCCTCACTCATCAGGCGAATCGGCTTGGACAGATAGCGTGCCAGCAAGGCACCAAACAGCAAGCTGGCCAACAAAGCGGCAAGCACCGGAACCATGGGAAAAGGATCTGGCCCACCGGGAGGATGATCATCACCCGACGGGCCATCAGGCCCACCGTGCTCTGCCGGACCTGGCATCATGCCGACAGGCGGACTATTGGCCGCCATCGACACAGGCGGGGGCATATCTGACGGGGCATGCATACCATCCGGACCGCCACCTGGCCCTCCAAAGGGAGAAAAATCCAGCAACAAGCGATAGTGACTACCATCCGGCAGACTCACCACCCGCTCGGCTGCCGGCGGCTGCCCGCCATCGCGCGCGGGCAAGCGACGTCCCAGCAGCTCCTGCCCGTGTTCGTCCTGCACAAACAGCAGCGCCTGTGAACTGGCCGGCCAGCCCTGCAACTGTACTTTCAGCCCTGCCGCGCCGTCATGCTGCAAAATGCCGGCGGCCACATCCAGCAAAAGCTGGTCCTTTGGATGATGCCATTGTGCCGCGCGGTTATCCGACTGCTCCAGATGATGTCTGAACCAGAAAAAGGCCCCCACCCCCAGCACAGTTGAAATCTGCGCCAGCCAGAGGATGAGAAACAGCTTCCAGAACAGACGACCCATACTCAAGCCTTGATGAACTGATAGCCGCGACGTACCACGGTCTGGATGCAGATACGCCCCGGAGCCACGCGTGCCAGTTTTTGCCGGATGCTGCTCATATGCACATCGACACTACGATCAAAACGCGCCAGCGGTCGACCCAGCGCCTGGCGCGACAGAACATCCTTGGCAACGGGCTGCCCGGCATGGCGCACCAGCAGTTCGAGCAGGCTGTATTCGGTGCTGGTCAGTTCCAGCAACTGCTCGCCCCATTGCGCCCGGCGCTCACCAGGCCACATGGCCAGCGAGCCTTCTCGCAACACGTCCGTCTCATGCGCCGGGGCTGGCATGGCGCCGACCCGGCGCAAAATGGCACGGATACGGGCCAGCAACTCTCTTGGCGTGCATGGTTTGGG
>Ga0187781_10003116_pt1 | contig 12514 bp, 14 predicted proteins | sample 0715_SJ02_MP02_2_FD_132447 | JGI IMG/M metagenome (GOLD analysis project Ga0187781, IMG submission 132447) | Tropical peat soil microbial communities from peatlands in Department of Meta, Colombia - 0715_SJ02_MP02_20_MG | ecosystem: Environmental > Terrestrial > Soil > Wetlands > Peat | place...
CTCGCTTCAACCACGAGGGCGCGAGGAGCAATCAGGCCCGCGAGCTCTGCATCACCGAACTCGCGTTCGAGGCCCCACACATCGCGGTAAATCGGCTCCTTCCATAACTCCTCACGAGGCTGGAAGTAGCCGCTCACCACCGTCACTTCAATTCTGGGATCGAGGGCTCCCGAATAGAGCGCCAGCAGTCCACCCTCGCCATAGCCCATCACAGCGATTGGCGTTCTCCGGCTGCGGTTCTCGCCCTCAAGCCAATCGACCGCCGCCAGCACCTTCTGCACCTCGAACCCGATGATGTGCCGGCCAACCTCGTACGCCATCCGGTAAATCCATTCCCGGTGGGTCTCGTTGGTGAAAGAGATTCCCGGAATGCCGGAGTACGTATCGCTGCGATTCATGAGGACGGGAATCACTACCTGGCAGCCGTTCTCCGCCAGCCGCCGTGCAAACTGAGCCTCCGGTGGAACGCCTGGCGCCAGCCCTGCCAGCATCTCGGGCGACCAGTCAGCGTCGGGAATCGCCACCACCCGCGCCACTACCTTTTCTTCCGGCTGCAGCAGCAGTCCCTCGGCAGCCAGCCCGTCAAAGTCAGCAACCACACGATCGAAAACCGGCCAACTGACGGCATACACCTTGTAACCCGAGCCCTGGGAGATCTGAGCTGAGGTCGACGGCCTTGCTACGAGGCCGGAGCCGCGGCTTGCAATCCGTGGGTCCACTGCGCCAATAATCTGCCGTAACCGTTCGCGGTTGGGCGAGACAGAGCGGTTATATGCTTTCTGTGACTGATAATCCCGCTGCCACAGGCGACCTCGTTCTTGGGCAGCGTCTTGGGTCCGGCGCAGCAGAAACTGGTGAATTCCATCCACCATCTGTGCTGCCAAATCGCCTTGCAGGGTCAGGGGATTGGTGCCCGAAAGAACGGGTTCCGACACCGAATGTGAAATAGACCCTGGACCCGTTTGTTGGTCCGACTGGGACAATTGCAAGCGCGATGAAATACCCAATGACAGCGCAGCCCTGCTCGAGTTGCCTAGAAAAGTTCGCCGGTTCAATCGATGGTCCTCCTCAGTGAAGAACGGAGAGGCGGCACGCCCCCATGTGTATCCAGCATCTTATCACGCGGCGTGACATCACCGAGGAGCTCTGGCGACGTGTTCCCCTGTTTCATGGCGGCCACTTCGACGCTCGGTATTCATTGTGGCAAACAGGTACCATCAATCGCACGCTGGAGGATGCCAGGAGCCAAAAGAATGAGGGCAACCATCCGCCCATTCCGGTGCTGCTCGGATTCGCCGCTGTGAGATTAGAAGCAGAAGTCGAGGCGGGAGTCTCCAACCCGTGGGTGACCATAGCAGGTGTGGATGAACGCTGGCGGGCTTGGCTGATGACGATTCCAGGTGCGTCAACACAATCAGATGGGTGCGCATAGTGCCCCGCAATACTGGTCAAAAAACTCGTGGCGGCTTCCTGACCAGCCCACGCTAGCGGAACCATTGCACTGCGGCCGCGAGCAGCTGCAATTGCCTCCTGGCGCAAAATCGGGTAACCGAGCTGCGCAACCGATTTATGGGTTTGGCTGCGGCATCCTCCGCTCATCTCGCCTGGCCGTGAATCCATCGCCCTCCGGCAGGTCGAGGCTGCTCAGGTCAGGATCGACCTTATTCATCTCCGGGTCGTCCAGGGGATTGGGGCGGCCCTCGATCGCCTCAAGGGCCAGCGCCACGTCGGAATCGATCCGCTCCTTAGGGCGGAGTCTTCTGGCCGTCATTTCTTCGTTCCTCCCGCTCGAAGGCTACGCCACAATGAGGCTCGCCGCATCGGCAACGGCCGCGCCCGCCTCGCACGAGGCCGGAGTGGCGTCGCTGCCTGGCACGCCAATGGGAGCCTCCGACGCCTGCCCGGCCCCGGCGGTTGCTGCGGCGGCCTCCACTACGGGCTCCGCAATTGCGTCAGCGGCTTCTCCGGAGGGCTGCGGAGCCGTGCCGATCTCGGAGGCGCAGGCAGGCGGCTCGTCGATTGCCTCCGGGCCCGGCTCGATGATGGCACCGGCCATGCCGCTCGAGGGGGCGATAACGACCTCCGCCTCCGCCGCAGTACTGCAGGCCGCCAGCGGCTTCACGATCCTCCGGTAGCGGCGGACAAGCCCGTCGGCCTCCGCCCGCGTGAGACCCGCCGACCGCGCGAACGACGACCAGCCGCCGTTCCGCCCTGGGCGTGCCAGGCGCTCCTTGGCCTCGGACAGCCGCTTCCCGATTTCGAGCAGGAAGCCATGTGCCTCATTCTTGCTCCGCTCGGCGGCGTCCAGCGCCTCCCGGTAGGCGTCCCAGAGCTGCTCAATCTCCTGGGTAAGTGCCTGCCAGGCCTCCAATGGAACGCTTACGCCTGTGACTGTTGCCGGGGCCGGAACGGCCTCGCTGATTGATTGGCCTACGATTATGTTTTCCACGGAATTGCCTCCTTAGATTCAAGGTTCGGAAGCGGGAATTGCGCGAACAAATTTCCCCCCTTAATAAGGAGGCGGAAAGTCAAAACGTTTTTTCGCTGGCCAACGCAGGTCCGAGGTTAGCCAATCGCTGCGAATCCCCGAACGTTTATATACAAGGAACCGATTGGGAAGACGGGTGGGCCGATATCAGGGGGCGGCCTTCTTGGCAAATCCGACCATCCGGGATATCCGAGAATCTGTCTTCGAGGCAGGCGGAACAGAATACCCTGTCAAAGCCGCAGGGAAATCGCACATGCGCCGACGTCCGTTCACACGGAACCCTTCGGGCCACAGTCGGCAAGCTCGACGACTTCCCTCTGGCCCAGCTCCTGGGGAAAGAAAACTGCCAAACCTGCTTTGCCCCGGTCGCACACCTTTGCCGCAAGGAAGGCCGCGTGCGCATAGCCGCAGACCAGCAGCACACGGCCCGCGCTTGGATGGCCCTCCGCCTTGTCGAGCCAGTAGCGCTCCCGTATGTCGTCGGCGTGGGGGCAGCGGTAATCCGCGTTCATCTTGGAATTCGCGGCGGCAAGCATGTCCATCTCCTGGCGGATGCCGTAACGCCCGTACTCTGACGGAAGCATCTCTACTTGCAGGTACTGTAGCCCCATGTCGGCAGAGGCTTGGCGGGCCACGGCGGGGACGTCATGCGGGGCCTCCTCCGCAATCAGGGTGATGCCGTGCCTCACCGCCAATTCGCGGACAATGGCATCCAGGCCTTCAATCAGCTTAGCCTCGCTCTCGCTTGCGCCCTTCCACCTGCATTGAATGCTGTGGCTGGTCCCGAGGATGACATAAACTAGCACGGGCGTGGGCTCCCGGCTACCGTGGCTGGCTGGGTCGGACACGTGCCTCCTTCGCCGCCGCTTTGGGCGGCGTCCCCACAGCACCCCCCGGCAAAGCGAAGCCAGACACTCTATCTGGGCCAAACCCGAACCGCCACCCTTCGATGCCGTACGAATCGGGCACGCTTTGCTTCATGCCTGTGGTGCCATTGGACGCGGCTGGACCCGAACGTCCGCCCCGCGTCTCCGCCGTAGCCGGGCACGAGCCTGTCCCCGTCCAAGATGCAGGGACCGGGGACCTCGCGGACATCGGCCACGGTAATGGGTCCGACCTTCAGGGCGTCCTTGCAGTGGCCCCATCCTACGTTGAATGGCCTGGACATTTCGATACGCGCTGCGTCCCTGGCCGGTCGGCGCATCCCATGCGGGGCGAACGGCAGAAGAACGGGGCGGCGTTGTTGTACGCCTACAGAATCTCATCGACGAGGTCGCCCTCCGGCCCGAACCCCATCTCGCAGTCCCAGTGCGTGCGGTTCGCGAACCGGGTGCAGGGGCGCGGGTTGGACAGCGACCGCACCCTCTCGTGGATGCTCGCATCGCGGGTGACCGAGCACTCGTCCTCGTCGATTTTCTTTCGGAGCTGGGCCTCGTCCAGCGACGACAGGGCACACACTACCTGGTCGGTCCGGCTCGATCCGAACGCATACGGGCCCGAGTCCGCCGCCATCGCCTCGTCGTGCGCCCTCCGAATCATCGCGTGCATCTGTTCCAGCTTTGCCATTGGTCCCCCCTTGCGGGGCATCATACCAGAAGAACCTGCCCGCCCCAAGCCCGCTGGACGCCCTGGACATCCTTGGCTCCCCGGGCCTCCTGAGCGTGCTGGGCACTCCACCTAAATACATATTATATAGGTCACCCCCTCCGGCATTGGCTTGATGTCCGGCGGCCCCAGCACCTCCAGGGCGTCCAGCACCCCCAGCGAATCCAGCATGTCAAGCACGCGCAGCACGTCCAGCGCCCGCTAAGGCCAGCCCGCCGTTGGCCGAGCCTGGCGGGAATGCCCGCAGAAAAGACTTTTCCGAGTTTTTCGACTTCCGGGTCCATGGGTGAGGCGTCCGGTGGCAGCCAACTGTTCCGGCCGGGCGCGGGACATCGGGACCCGCGCCCCCTCGCGCTACCGCGCAGGGCTTCAGCCGACGCGAGGAAAGGCTGGAACCGGACACGTCCATTTCACCCGCCCGCGAAATCTCCAAAGGGAAAAAGCAGTATGAGTACCGCACTTTGTTCACTGCCGCCCGACGCAAATTGGGCTGCGAATTCTACGCCTGACCCCTCCATCGAGGCTGGCATTAACCGTAACCTCGTAACTGGGCCTGATTCATCAGCGCCCTCTCCTTTAATCAAATCCGTCCCGCAGACTGATGAGTCTACCGGCTCGGGCCTAATAAAGACCCTTTCGCCAGCCTTGTTGAAAGCCAAGGTCGCAAAGAAGGGTTTTTCTGCCCCCGTTGGCAAGCGGGTGCAGGCGACGTACCCACTCGAGAAGCCGCCTAAGAGCAAGTTCGTGCGCGTGCACCCTTCTCCCGCATACCGCATCGCCGGGGTCCTCACGCTTGAGGACAAGGACACAAATGAAATCTACTACGTCGCCCCCGACCTCGAACTCCCGGAGTTCATCGAGAGCCAGACCCGCGTAACGGAACTGTATGCCGCCCAGATGCACGACGGAAGTTTCTTCATCTGGCCTGTCAACCGTTCTGACACGAGCTGGTACAGGGCAGCCAAGCAGGCGGTCGCCATCGCCGCCCGGAAATGGATTGCCGTCATTGCTCGCCGGGCGGCAAACACGTATGACCTCGTGGAGCCGGAGGATGCGATTCCCGAGCCGGCCTGGTCAGCCCTGCCGCCGTTCAGCGAGATGCTGGAGTCCGCTTTCGACGGCCACATGATTACGCACCTCGACCATCCGTTCCTCCGCAAGCTGCGCGGCTACAGGGGCGACGATGACGCCGAATGACCTGAAGGGATACCCCTCGGTGTGGGTCATCGACACCGAGTTCCAGCAGCCGGACGGCGACCCGAATACCCCCGTGTGCCTTTGCGCCGAGGACCTTCACTCGTACCGCCGTCTGGAGGTCTTTTTCGACCAACCCCACAGCAGCCCCTTCGACCTCGAAGGGGCGCTGTTCGTCTCCTACAACGCGCCGGCGGAGTGGAAGACCTTCATCGCGCTTGGCTGGGAGCTGCCGGGCAACGTGCTCGACCTATATTTCGAGTACCTCAACCGCATCAACGGGGCATGGCGCGGCAACCAGTCCTTGCGGAAGGTCGGGACTGGGCTGGTGGACGCCCTGGCCGAGTTCGGCGAGGACTCGCTTTCGCACGAGGAGAAGTCGGAGGAGCGGGACTACATCATCCAGTGGGGCAGCACTCCGCCGCCGGATGTCACCGCCGAGTCGCACCAGCGGCGCATCCTCGACTACTGCTGGACGGACGTCGAGGGCACCAAGAAGCTCCTGGCCAAGATGCTTCCCGGCATCGACCGCGAGCAGGCGCTTCTGCGGGGCGACTACAGCAAGGCCGTGGCGTGGATGGAGCACAACGGACTGCCTATCGACCCGCTCTACCACGAAATCCAGCGGCACCGGTGCGAATTGCAGGTGCACATCGCCCGCGAGGTCGAGGCCAGATATGGTTATGGGGTCTTCTCGATTGAAGGCAAAAAGAGCCCCAAGGCCGTCTTCAAGCAGAGGGGCTTTGACCGGATGGTCGAGCGCCTGGGGTACGGGGATGTCTGGCCCACCACCCCGAGCGGGCTTCACTACAGCACCGACGATGACGAGGCATTAGGGCCGATGTGCACGCTGCACCCGGAGGTTGAGCCGCTGCGCCAGGCGCGGAAGTCGGTCAAGGTTCTAGGCCTTGCGGGGACGGTGCTCGGGAAGGACAACCGCAACAGGGCCACCCTCTGGCCTTTCGGCACCGTTTCCGGGCGCAACAACCCGAAGGCAAGGCAGTTCATCCTCAGCCGCCCCCACTGGGTCAGGAACCTAATCGCCCCCGCCGAGGGGCGGGCAATCGTCCACGCGGACATCATCGCCGCCGAGGCCGCGATTGCGGCCGACCTCAGCGGCGACCCCGAGCTGATTCGCATATACCAGTCAGGCGCAGACCAATATCTTGAATTCGCAAAGTCAGCCGGTGCCGTCCCCCGCGACGCCATCCGCGACAAGAAGAATCCCGAGCTAGAGTCCGCCCGCGACCTTTACAAGGTGGCGTTGCTCGGCATCCAGTACGGCATCGGGGGGCGGAGGCTCGCGCTGAACCTGGGCGTGCCGCTGTGGAAGGCGGAGCGCGTCATCGCGACCCACAGGCGCACATATGCTACCTACTGGGCATGGGCCGAGTCGCAGATATAGCGGGCATACCGGGAGGGGCGCATTTCCACCGACTTTGGCTGGACAATGGCGGTCACCCCGGACACGCCGCGCAACACCCTGCTGAACTTCCCGCAGCAGGCGGGATGCGCCGAAATCCTGCGGCTGGCATGCGTGCTTGCCGTCGAGCGCGGACTGGGCCCTATGCTTTGCGCCCCGCACCATGACGCGCTATACCTCGAATGCGCTGAGGACGAGGCACGCGTGGTTGCCGCCGCGCTGGAAGGCTGTTTCCGGGACGCTAGTGGGGCGGTGCTCACCGGGCGCGTGCAGTTGCGCCTGGAGACGGGCATCGTCCGCTATCCAGACCATTATCAGGATGATGATGGTGAAGAAATCTGGAGAATGGTCGTCGGCTTCACTGACCAAGGACAGGCAAAGGCAAAGGGTGACCGGCCTGTATCGTGAGGCCGAAGAGGTCCGACTTTCCCCCGGTCTGGCCTTTGAGTCCTGCACTTTGTTCGAGTCGCTGAGGCAGAGGCTCATACTCCCATCTGCCCTGAGCATTGCGGGTGAAATCTCCTTGCCTGCTTCCGGGGCTGATGATGACGTCAGAGACATCGCCGCCTTTCTCCTCGGGTGCGAGGGCAGGTGAAACCGTAGTTGGCCTTGCTGACAACTCCTCGGACGGGACGGCCTGACCATCCGCCTTTTGCTCGTGCGATTTGCTCCGTTTTAAGGCGGTGTTAGGTCTTCCGGCTATGAAGCGCAGTTCACGAATCGGGACCGGATCGCCGGCGACGGCCGTCCCGTCGGAGGCCCGCAACAAAAGTGCAGTCCCGTCGCTGAAGACCTCAGTTATTTCGCAATCAGCGCCGTCGTATTTGCAGGTACACCCTTTCTCGACCGTCCGTTCGTCGTCACTCCCTTCATTGACAGTCATCGACTTTACGCTGCGTCGTTTCGTTGGGGCGGATGGTGCCTGATGTTCCGCCTGGCCGTCCGCCGAGCCTGCGGCGGTTTTCTCCACTTGCTGGTCAAGGCGCTCCGCTGCAGCCTTACTCTGCTTTCCGGCGCCCGATTGCCCCGTTTGGGATTTTCCCCCGAGCAGCCGCATGGCGGCTTGCAGGGCGGATTTTGCCGAAGTCGGCAACTCATCGCTGCACTGCTCCAATGCCCTCACCAGTTGGGCGAAGGCATTTTTCCAATCCGGCTCCGCACTGAATGCCTCCATGTAGCCGTCTAGCTTCGCCGGGCTGACTGCAACATTCTTATATGCGGCAAGGGGCGTTTGCCAATCTCCGCCTTTTTCCAAGGCTGCCACAAGGTCGGACGTGGCGAGCTGCGCCTTCACAAGCGCTGCTTGCTGACGTGCATCCAGTTTGGCCTTATCCCGGTCGCCCGGGCGCTTGCGAGCCTTAGCACGTGTCCCCCTTCCCTGGGCAGAGTTGAACTGCCCCACCAGCTCTTGCACCGTCCGGAACGAACGGTCAAACTTCGCAGCATAAGCCTTCGCCCATTCCGTCCAAGCGGGCAGGCCAGCCTTCTTTAGCACTTTCTTCCGTTCCGATCCCCGCTGACTCAACAGAGATTGCATTTTCGCCAAGTAGGTGACCATCTGGTCCAGCGTCCGGACGGCGGTGGCGGCTAGCTTGTCCAGGGCGTCGTTCAGTTTTTCATAAGCCTTCTTAGTGCCATCGGCATCAAGCGACCCGTACCCGTCCGAAACTGGCGCAGAATCTGCACGAGTTCCCGTGCTACCGTCCCCAACGCCATCCCCGCCCATGACGGCGATGCCGACTCCAGCTTCCTGTTCACTTTGCACTGCGGTTCCCATGTCTTCGTACCTCCCGTTTTGATCACGAAGCGTTCCCGCCGCCCCGTGGATATCAACCATCAATCACGCCAACCCCGGACCGGCACGAACAGGAGCAAGCAGCGTGATCATGACCCAATTGTGAGGGTGCGCAACCTTGTCAGACAACGCATCGAAACGCATGTTTTGCGGGTGAGTTGATCGGAGGGACTCGGGGACGAACTACTGGTGTGCTGCGTGGAACTCATGCAGCTCGTCGAGCTTGTCGTGCAGCAAGAAGTAGAGGTCGGGATGGTCCGCCACGAATTTTCGGAGCTTGTCCTTCAGGTAGGAAGGAGGCCACTGTTTCCCGCCCACGAGGTTTGCGAGAACTGAGAGGGGATCGTCTTTGCCGCCATGGGCATCGTATTGGGAGCCGCCCAGGTCCGCATGCCTGCTGACGTAATCCGTCAGGAAAATGAACCCCTTCGATTGCAGCACCCGTTCCTCGAACGGGGCAGTGTAAGCCTTGGCCAGCCTCGCAACCCAAGGCAGCAGGCCATCAAGGAGCGAGAGCGCCTCCTCCGGAGTATCGATGTTCGTCAGCGTTCCCTGGGGCAAATCGATGTTCATTCCGCCGTCAGGCTCAGCCGCTGGCGGATTCTGGCCATCTCTGGTGGCCCGGGCCAAGCGGAGTTGCCGCCTGACGCTCCTTAACCTCTCGGCCGCATGGGCAACGTGCCAAAGCTCATTTCTGAACGTGCGTAGCAGCCTCCTTGTTCTCCTGGCCGCAACCGGCAGTTCCTTGAAACTTGCTCGTTGCGCAAGCTTTCGTGGAGGCATCGGCATGGCCGGAGTAGGCAGATCGGCATCCTTAGGTGAAAGGCTGACTGCCTCTGGGCTCTCCGATCCTTCGTCGGGCTTGCCTTGGAACCGCCTCATTTCCGCTCTCGGGCTGAGTTCCTCCAGGCAGAAATAGATGACCTGCTTGCGGCACCCCGCCGCAACAAGGCGCTTGATGGCGTCGTTCACAGCGTTCATTCTTTCGGCAACGTTTCTTTCGACCTCTTCCCTTTCGTACTTGCTGGTCACCTTCTGACCGCCCGTCTCCCAATATTCGAATGTGGCCCGGATGAACGGTGGGAGTTCAAAGGGGGCAAGGGATTCCTCTTTCACTTGGCCGTTCTCTTCCCATCGATCAATCCAGTCGTCGTTAAGCCCCAGGCGTTCTGCGAGCACCGCTTCCTCAACCCACCTGCGGGCTAGCCTCTCCTCGCCCTCGTCTCTTCGCTTGGTAGATTTTCTTACGGGAGCACGCACGGCCACCGTGCGCTCTTCGCCTCCGCTTTTGCGCTTGGCCGATTTGGTGGCGAGGGAAACCGCCGGCTGTCGGCGAGTTCCCTTTGGCTTGCTTTGCTTCTTTCGCTTGGGCCGTCTGTTGCCGTGAGATCGCATCGTTCGCTCATTTTACCGTCTTTTTTCGCATGGGCAAGCTCCGATCAACTCGCCCCCACAATGCATGTTTTGATGGGTAGGTCACTGCCGTTCCAGCCGGTATTGTGGACGTGTACGAAGCGAGAACTGCGAGAGTCCGGCGGGAACTTCAAGGATTTTTCAGTATTCCGCATCAGGCGGCCAGCGGATGCTGGCCAGTCTTGAAATCATGGAGGGGAGCACGGCATGACGAAGAAGGAATGTCTCGTAGCGTGGTATATGACCCGACAGGGCCTCACTGAGGCCGAGGCAGAGGCGGCAGCGCAGAAACGCTGGGACGAATATTACGGGCCCCGCCTCGCCGAGCAGCTTGAGGAGCGCCGGCGGCGGCGTGAGGAACGGCGGCGGCTCTGCAACGCCGAGACGGAGGAGCTGGCGGAAAAGGGCGACCTTGTCGATGCCACGCAGGCCGAGACCATGGCAAGGTTCCTGAGCCGTCGCTTCGGCGTCAAGATGCCCCGGCTGAGCTTCACGGGGAGGAGTCCCCACCGTGGCTTCTACACGTCTTGGGAGCAGAGCATCACCCTTGCTCCGCTCACGAGGCCACGGTGCGTTGCACACGAGTTCGCCCACCACCTTGACACGTGCATCAACGGCTGGAACAAGGAGCACAGCGAGAGCTTCTACTTCAACCTCAAGAGGGTGGTCGAGGCCCTCGGGATGGATTACCCGTGGCAGCACGACTATAACCAGGTCGCACGTTGGGCTAGAAAGGATGGTTTGCTGTGACGGAAAACATCGGCATTTTCCAAGCGGATTGCCGAGACTGGCTCCGGGAAGTCCCGCCGGGGTCCGTCCACGGCGTCATCACCGACCCGCCGTATTTTCTGGACAGCATGGGCAACGAGTGGTCGGACGAGAAGCTGGCGGAAAAGACCGAGAAGGCCAGGGTGGTGGGTGGCCTGGCGGTTGGGATGAAGTTCGACCCGGCGCAAGGTCCGAGGCTACAGGCGTTCCTCGCCCCCGTCTTCGCTTTGCTTTTCACTGTCCTCGCCCCCGGCGGCTTTCTCCTGACCTTCTCGCAGCCCCGCCTCTCCGCTTGGATGGGCGTGGCTGCGGCAGGCGCAGGGTTCGAGGTCAGGGACACCGTGATTTGGGAGCACGGCGGCGGGCAGGGGAAGGCGTTCGCCCTGAACCATTTCGTGATGAAACTTCCCATCCCGCAGGAAGAGAAGGACGCCCTGATCGCCTCGATGGACGGGCTCAAGACGCCGCAGCTCCGGCCCGAGTTCGAGGTCATTCTCGTAGCGCAGAAGCCGAGGGACGGAACTTTCGTGCACAACTGGCAAAAATACGGCACGGGTCTCATACGCACCGATTTCGGGGAGCGCACCCAGCAGGGCAGCATTTTCCGTTTCCGCAAAGAAAGGGATGGCGTCCCGCACCCGTCACCCAAGCCCGTGGCCCTGATGGAACGGCTGATCGAGGTCTTCACGCTGCCCGGCCAGATTGTCCTGGACCCGTTCGTCGGGAGCGGCAGCACGGCAGTGGCGGCGGTGCGGACGGGACGAAAGTTCATCGGATGCGACATCGACGAAGGGTATGTGCGCCTCGCAAGGGAGCGGGTGGCGGGGGCTCTCCTGGAGGCCGAGAACGGAAGTCGAGAGGATGGCCGAAATGGAAGCGATCCGAAAGGAACTGCTGAAGACGGCGGCAGCCGCACGATACCTGGAATGCTCCGCATGGGAGATGAGGCGGCTGGCGAAATCCCGGGAGATATCCTTCATTCGCACCGGGAGCAGCACCCCGCCATTGCGGTTTCAGAAAGCTGATCTGGACAGCCACATCGCTGGGCACAGTGTCCCGGTGAGGAGGAGTGGCGATTCACATATTACAACTGGAAGCTGAAAGCCGCCTGACGAGCTGGTGCAATTCCAGCGAAACATCCCCACACGGGATGTAGCGGCAATGACCGCACAAGGAGAAAACGATGCTAGGAGAAACCGGAAACGACTTGCGAGGAGACAGCCTGGAGCACCCGGACGAGAACGGCTTCGGCCGTGAGGGGACGGAGAGCCTCGAAGTCAGGATGGAGAAGCTGGCGCAGGAGTTTGACTATGATTACGAGTACACGCTTTGCCAGAAGTACGCCGACGCCCTCAAGGAGCTTGTAGAGGAGCACGGGGCGGAGGCCGTCAGGAAGGAGGCCATTGAGGCGGCGGAAGGCGAGAACTTCTCCCTGACAATGGAGCAAATCTGGGAATACTGCATGGAGGGAGCGGACATTGGGGAAGGCGACTGGCCGAAGCCCTGACTTCGCATTCCCGGTCCATCAGTATTGGCCGACGGTGGGCGAGCACGGCTGGGGCCGGAATCCGAGAGTCGGGGCAGCAACGGGTGCGTGGCGCTGGGAACTAGGAGCGCCACCGCACGGTTTTCCCGGAGAGCCGACGTCCATGAATGTATTCTGCTGATGTCGGAGAGTCGGCGAACTTGAGTATTAAAGAGGCACAAGGAAGACGCCAGGTCAATGCATCTGGCGACTGGGAGCCGCCCGATGACCCGGCGGAATTCCGGCGAAACGTCCAGAAGAGCGTAGCGGCAAAGCAAGAAGGAAGGAGAGCGCAACTTGGAA
>Ga0187781_10003120_pt1 | contig 12509 bp, 6 predicted proteins | sample 0715_SJ02_MP02_2_FD_132447 | JGI IMG/M metagenome (GOLD analysis project Ga0187781, IMG submission 132447) | Tropical peat soil microbial communities from peatlands in Department of Meta, Colombia - 0715_SJ02_MP02_20_MG | ecosystem: Environmental > Terrestrial > Soil > Wetlands > Peat | place...
ATAACTTGGGAGCGTACACCGCATCCCGTCCGGAGACCGGCCTTCTCATCCCATCTGATAGCGTCAGTTGAGGCACAATAGCTTCGGCCGACAATCTGATTCGCGGAGGTGAAACAATCGCACGATCAGCGTGCGAGTGGGGTTGGGCCAAGGGGAGGAATCGGGGCCCGTCGAAACAGTTGTCTGGAGGTACATTTTGCCTGCGGTCGTGCATAAAGACGTGTCATCTCACTCAGAATGGAAACGGGATCCTCAGAAAGCCATGCTCCAAGAAACTTGTATCGATGTAGTAACCCGCTATCACTCCGAAGGGATTGATGCCTGAGACGAAAGTGAGGGCCGCATCCGGCGGAGCAAAGGTTGCTGATGCTCCGTTGCTGGCTTCGACGAAGCCGGCCCCATCTTCATCTCCGGTGATCGCTCCCTCGGGGTTGATGGCTGCAATCGCTGTCCCTTTCGCGCCTGGAAAATCGAACGTAGTGATTGTGCCGTCTCGGGACCGCAGAAAGCCGTGCTGTGCAAAGTTCGCGTCATAGTAGAATCCGACGATCGCGATTCGCTTTGCGAACTAACTTTCTGCCTGCCAACATGCGGACAATCAGGCGACAAGAAAGGGAGTTCCCGCTCACGGCGGCAGTGACGTAGGTTGTGCCTGCCGCCACCCCCGTGGCTACCCCCGACGATTTGATCGTCGGCACCGATGTGTCGGAAAGATACTAACAACCATCTGCATTTGCTGACGCCACCCCAGCCTCCATCAGGAAACTGGGGTAGCCCCTTGTGCTATTTAGTCACATCTATTTCGACATTCGTAAGCCCTGAGTTAGCAGTGTTGCCCTTAGAATCGGTTGCCACTGCCGTGAGGTCGTACCACGCCGGGATCCCGTCTATGGGGTTTAGCACTGTGTCGAGGTTGCAGGAGACTGTATAGGGAGATGTTGTCACCGAACAGCCGGTGTTGTAGTTGCCGGGACTCTGTGTGTAATCTAGCCACAATGTCACAGTGTACGGTGGAGTGCCCCCTGAAACAGTGGCCGTCATCGTAACGGGCTCTGCCGTAACCTTGAAATTATTCGCCGGAGCCGTAAGGGTCACGGTCAGCGGGCTACTCGCGGCGGTTACGGTGACGGTCGCAGAAGCTGACTGGGCCGTATTCGCTTGCGAGACCGCGGTGACGGTCACCGTAGCTGGGCTCGGCACTGCTGTCGGTGCGGTGTACAGTCCCGAGGTCGAAATCGTTCCCACCGTCGAGTTGCCACCGGTCACTGCGTTGACCTCCCAGGTCACCGCCGTGTTGCTGGTTCCTGTAACCGTAGCCGTGAATTGCTGTGTTTTGGTGGTCTGTACCGACGCCGTCGTCGGCGAAATCGAAACTGCAACAACCGTGACCGTCAGGGTTACATTGGTTGTTTGGATCAAGCTCCCGCTCGTACCCGTGATCGTCAGTGTGTAGCTTCCTGCCGCAGTCGATGTTGTAGTAGAGATGGTCAGCGTCGAACTGCCCGAACCGCCGCTGATCGAGGTGGGGCTGAAGGTGCCGGTTGCTCCCGAGGGCAAGCCGCTCACGGTTAGCGCTACCGCTCCGGTGAAACCATTCACGGGAGAAACAGTGACGGTGGAGGTGGTGTTGCTCCCGGCGGTTACCGACGCCGGGGTCGTCGCAGTGAGCGAGAAGTTCGGCGCCGCCACTCCCGTCCCGCTCAGGCTCGCCGTCTGCGGACTGTTCGAGGCGTTGTCCGTTACGTTCAGCGTGGCAGTCCGCGCGCCTGCCGCTGCTGGTGTAAAGGTCACGCTGATGGTGCAGTTGGTGTTCGCTGCTAGCGTTGACCCGCAGGTGTCAGTTTGCGCAAAATCGCTTGCGTCCGCCCCTGTGAACGTGATGCTGCTGATTGTCAGCGTGCTCGAGCCGGTGTTGCTAAGGGTCACCGATTGCGCTGCGCTCTGCGTGCCCACGGTCTGATTGCCGAATGCCAGACTCGTGGGACTCACCGATGCGGTTGTGGACGTACCTCCACTACAACTGTTGATCTGCTCGCCCAAGGTCAAACGTGCCGATTCTAGATTTTCGTAATTCATCGTCCAGTCATGCCAATTCGGACTCTCTGTTCCGGATAGGGACAGGGTGTTGAGGACACTCTGGGACAGTGTCTCTCCGCAAGCCTTAAGCAACTGAAAATATTCGTAGTCCTGCACCCCATCGCGCAGATACTTGAGCCGCATCGATGGAGCTACACCAGCGTAGGTCGAATTACTTTGCAGACCCGCCGGTTCGCCAGGGTAGACCAATATTCCCTCTCCGGGGAAATCAGGGTTCTCGCAGCCCTGGGGATTCGTCCAGTCTTTGCCGCCGCTGGATGAGGTGGGAGTGGGGGAGGAGGATGGATTGGGGCAGCCCTTACTGCTCGTCCAATCGGCGACCGCCCAGTAGAGCAGCCCTGTTACTCCAAGGCTCTGGTTGATAAAGCCTGGCTGAATGCGATAGTTGATCGGCGGGAAATCCAGTTCCCACTTGGGAGAATAGGCCTCTTGCACTCCGGTGTTGTAAGACCAAAGCTGGTCGCCGTGCTTCAGGACCGACGCGATCGCGTTAGCGCCTCCGTCCTCTACGTCAGTTGTGTCAAGCTCGGCGATGTCATAATTCAGCGGCAGCATCGTCCAATCATCCACGGCCGAACGGCCGGTGCCTAGGCCATCGCTGAATAATGCAGAAACCGGCTGCTGTGAGACTGCGTTGTTGACACCATTTGGATAATTAGTGGTCGTCGCCTGATGGAGGGCCTGAGCATAAGCAATCACAGAATTGTAGTATGCGCTCGACGAGCAACTGGACTCGGGGTCAGAGCTGTAATCGGCCAAGTAAAGGCCTGCTGGCAGCCCACTTATAGCACTCTGCACGGTTGATACCGAGGGAGCACTTGTGGTGGGAGAGCAGGAGCCATAGTAAACGCCGTTATAGTAGCCCGGGTCGTAGGTGTTGAACCCATACTGCGTAATGTCACTACTCACGTTACTCGTAAATGAAGTTGATGGGTCAGGCATGAGCCTATTCCTCATAAGTTCAGCCTGGACTCCGGCTACAACCGCCGTTGACTGGTTGTCGTCTCCATCGAAAAGAGATTTGAGCGAGGGTTGAAGCGGCAGCGTAAAATTCCAGACAGTTAGATCAATCGTGCCCGTTACATTTCCCTCATTTGTGGTCGCTGTGTAAGTGCCTGTATATGAGCCGGTGGTGCTGCCGCGAGGTACAGCGACATCGATCCAGAAGACAGCATTGTCAGCGGCGCTCACGGTGACGGGCAGGGGGACATAAGTGCTTGTGCCATTAACCAAGGAATCGCCAGTGGACGGATCGATAAATGGAATAAGCGGGTCGGCGAAAGTTGTGTAGTTTGCAATAGGTGTATTCGGCGTCCCGATGTTAGTCGTGCTCGCCAAAACGCCGTTGTCGCCGCAGTACGGGACATTGGCGTCGGAGTATGGGCCCGGACCGCAAGAGTCCTCGTCGTCGGTGGGACTATGTTGTTTGATCGTGATATACGATTCCCGGTAGAGGATCAGATCTGAGCTCGGGATCGTGGCACCTCCAGGGCCCGTCAGGCTTGTAACCGTAAAGTTGCTGATGGTAAGTCCGCTGCCACCTGAGGGCGCCTGGACTGCTACCTGAAAAGCGGCGTATTCGCCGCCGCCGCCGTAGATCGTGGCTGTAGTACTGCTGCCTGTAGGTTCGGCGTCGGTCTGCCCCACGCGCACGAGCGTGGTGGCGTTCCCCGCCGCGCCTCCTGCTTGCGTCTGGGCCACCCAAACGATGGGTGCTTGAGCAACCGCAACAATACTACCGATCAGAATCATGCCGACAAGCGCGCCAATTGTCTTTGTCATGTTTTTCTCCCATCGCGATTAATTCGTGATGTCTGAGTGGAGCACGGATTTAATGTGCGTCACGCTAGCTCTCGTGAGGATGGGTGTCAACAAGTTTCAGATCGACATCGTTGTTTTTGTCCAACGCAGTGGACGCAACTCGGAGGTCGTAGCGTGGGAGAGACAAGAAAATCCAAAACTGAAGCCGTTGAAAGTTCGACGACACGAGGTCGACCGAGGACCAATGTGCGGACCGGCTGAAACCGGGGATTTGTGACGTTAGAGAGCTTGGCGCTTCCCGTGCCGGCCTCACGCCTTTATCATTTTTCCCAGGATGAACGCGGGTTTTCGATCACTTCGTTCAGCGGCGGCAGAGAATCTCCGGTTTTCGTACTATCATTGAAGTGTCGCAGTTTTTCATGCACTCCTCGCCAGTATTGGTATTCTGCCTCCCATCGTCCCAGCGCCGCACCTAACCGGTAAGGCGTGTATTCTTCGAGCCACTCCGATCGATAGGCTGGCTTCAGGCCGCTAATCCGGTCCATCAAATCCGTGAGGTACGAGTGGTCATAATGCGTCACCTGGGACTCCCATTCGTTCCACCACCGCTCTTCATCGGGCCGCTTGCTTCCGATTCTCTGCCAGATCGCTGTCAGGTCCAACGGAGTTTGGAATTTCTCCCCCGCGTAGTCGAGCAGCTCGCTGCCGATAATCAGGCTGTTTATCGTGGATGGGTCCGCCCCGGAATCCCTGGCGTGCAACAAAGCGATTAGTGCTCGTTCCGCATGCATTCGGGTTTCGTGCAAGTCTTCTCGGTGCGCCGCTAATTGGTTGTAATAACCGGGAAAGAACGGATCCTCCCACAGACCAAACATCGACTGATCACCGAGCAGCTTCTTCACATCCGTCTCGGCGATGCTCAGGTCCGTCAACGCAGAGGCAACATCAGCAGCAATACTCGCTGGATACATCAGTCGCGCATATTCGGAGAAGAAATCAGTTCGATTCATTGCTATGGATTGCCACGGAGCGACTGCTCCATAAGCAATGGCTGGCATGGACATGCGCATGAGCAGCTGCGCATCGTCAGCCCATACAGAATTGATGAGACCCAGGGCTCCGGAGCGTCTTCCCGCAGCCAGGAAGGTATCAATGTTTTCAAAGGTCGTGTCGAAGTCGGGAACAATATCGTCATAGCTGGTGACGCCTGGCTGCACGAAGTGAGGAATGTTGTGAGCAATTAGCGGAGCGAGCCAGCGCTGGTATGTCGGATCTTCGGACGTGTAATACCATGCCACTGCAATCAGGCCTGGCGGAAGTTCGGGGATGACCTGCGGGTATTTCACGACAATGTCGTCATAAGCCATTACATGCTTTCCATGCTTCTGAAATTGGCCCGCGACATACCCCAGCTGCTTTACAAACAATTCTGCAGGCTGCGCTGCCGTTCCTTTTGCCCGCGTAGCGGCTTCAATCTGAAAGGTCTCATCGAAGCCGATGCTGACGAACGGGCTGGGGAACAGGTCCGCAAACTGGTTCACCCAATCGGTCAGGAGCGGCATTACCTTCGGATTTCGAGGATCGAACTCCGTGCCGTGCGGCTCATCCGACAACTCCGAATACTCTTCGATTCGAAATAAATCATGCTGGTGGCCGTACAGATCAAAGTTGGGAATCACGTCGATGTGCCGCTCACGCCCGTAGGCCACAATCCGTCGCACTTCATCCTCGGAAAGGCGCCCCTCGGCATTAAGCAGTGGATATCCCACCAGCTCGATACTATCTTCGCTGTAGAGGTAGTATTGGTTCGCTTTCCACCGCGCCAGAAAATCAAGCTGCCGCTCAATTTCCTTCTCCGTGGGCAGTGGACCGTGGCTTATGTCTACCATGGTTCCGCGGTATGCCATGGACGGCCAGTCTTGAATCTCCACCTCCGGAAGCACCGCCTCGGCTGCGCTTCCTTCGATCAGCTGGCACACCGTCTGCACACCGTAGAACAAGCCAGCGGACGAAGGCGCGTGGACTTCCCCTTTATCAGGCGTCAACTTCACGGTGTAGGCCTCACGGGATGTCGGTCCCGCATGTTCGCCGGGAACCGGCAACGCACCCTGCTCTCCAGTCCGCTGAAGCACAATCAAGGTTCCAGCGGCCTCGCCTTGCGAGACCCGGACCGGTTCCTGAGCCGCGTCGGAAAGGCAATTCGATAGCTGTTCGGCGGCGAAACGATCTTCGACGCTGGGATCCCCCACCAGCCGGATACTCAGGCCTCTTGCCCGAAGCCGGCCGGGCCCATACCGAATCTGCTGCGGTCGCGGGAGAAGTGGACTGTGCTCGGCAAATGCGCACAGGCAACATGCCAGGACCGCCAGAAAAGTTACAAATCTCTTCCCGATCATAACCGCCCTCATAGGAGTGATCCGCGCTGAGAGAATCTTTGGCGTCTTCATTTGCTTAGTTCGCTGCTACCCCATGGTTCACCACAGTTCTTCCGCTTCTCCATACCGACTTGATCCCGGAGGGTGCAACATCAGGGTTTTCATAACTCGCATCGCTGTGGATGGTTTTCGGATCAAACACCGTGATATCAGCAACGTAACCCTCGGCGATCCGGCCTCGTCCTTTCATGTGGAATGCCTCTGCAGGCTTTGCTGTTACCTTGTGAATCGCTGCTTCAAGACTCAACCATTTGCGCCTGCGAACGATGTCTCCCAACAACACAGGGAATGTTGCATAGAGTCGTGGATGAGAGCGTCCCTTGGTGTAAACTCCGTCGGTTATGACCATAGCCAGAGGGTGGGTGAGCAGCGCATGAAGATTTTCGAGCGACTGGCAGTGCTCGACGATGTTCACGTCGCCCTGTTGTTCCAGCAAAATGTCCAGCACCGCTGTCTCGGGTGGGACTCCTCTTTCGTCAGCGATCTCCTGAACTGACCTTCCCACCAGCGAGGACGAATTGGTGGCAACCGACGTGATCACAACCCCCGTCCATCGGGCTTCAGGCTTGACTGCACGCCGGATGCTTTCCCGCTGCGCCGGGTCGCTTAACCGCAGCAGGAGGCGCTCCATTCCTCCGTCCAGAGCGGATTGCGGGAGCACCTGAGTCAGCACCGTTGAGCCGGCCAGCCAGGGATACGCGTCAAACGCCAGATCGACACCCCGCGCGGAAGCCTTCTCGATCATCTCGATGGCGCGTGGTTGCAAGGGCCAGTGATCTTCCCCGGCCGCCTGCAAATGAGAGATTTGCAAGCGGCATCCTGAGGTCTCCGCAATGCGGATTTGCTCTGTCACGGCTTCCAGCAGACCGGCGGAGTAGTTCCGCATATGGGTCGCGTATATGCGGTCTCTCCGAGCGACGACGCGGCACAGAGTGGTTAGTTCCTCGGGCGATGCTCCCGAGCCCGGTGCGTACATCAACCCCGAAGAAAATCCTGAGGCTCCTTCCTGCAATGCCTCGTCCAAGAGGCCTGACATTCGGTCAAGTTCCCGGATCGTAAGTTCTCTGCTGGTATTGCCGGCAACCTTAATTCTGAGCGACCCATGCCCCACCAGCGATATCACGGCTGCAACTCTGGACTGGCTCGCGCTGTCAAGGTAATCCGAGGCGGAACTCCATCCCCAACTGTCGTTTCCGCATAAGATGCCGTTGGCAAAATCGCGCAATATTTGGGGATCCTCTGGCATTGGATAAGCTGAGAAACCACAGTTGCCTACGACTTCGGTGGTTACGCCTTGCAAGACCTTTTCGGTGCGATTTTCCAACGCCTGCAAATCGGAGTGACTGTGAACATCGATAAATCCCGGCGCAATTACAAATCCTTTGCAATCGATGACGTGAGATTCCGGATTTGCCTCGGTTGTCGGTCTTCCGTTCTCGCTCGCAACAACGGAGACAATCTGATCACCGGCGATGACAACATCGCCCGAAAAGGGAGCGGCGCCCGTGCCATCGATGATCGTGCCCCCTTTTAGAAATGTGTAAGCAGGCAGTTTCACGCCGGCACTCTCGGCAACAGATTCGCCATTTGTCGATTCTGCATGTTGCTCACTTCGCTCTCGGCATTCAAGATTCTTAGCACCCGATGGGCTAGCGGCTTAACAACTCGCCGTGTAACCCCGTCTGCAATCTAACTGTGAAATTACAGATGCTTGGCGCACCCCTGTCAATGTGCAACCACTTGAATTTGGTCGTATTTGGTTCAACAGGTTGAACGACTCCAGCAAACACCCAGGGCGCCCGACAACACTGGGCAGATCTGCCCTCAGGCTGTGGCACCCTCGCTGCGTCGCACGCGCAAACGAACATGCTTCCACTTCTCAAGGTTAGCCAGAATAAGCCACAATTCGCTGCCGCGCCTGACTGAGTCCTTCGATTCCAGATTCCACGATGTCGCCCGGTTTCAGGTATTTCGGAGGTTTGAACCCGAGTCCAACTCCAGATGGCGTTCCTGTGGAAACCACATCTCCGGGCAAAAGGGTCATAAACTGGCTAATGTAGCTGATCAGGAACGGCACGTCGAAAATGAGGTCAGAAGTGTTCGAATCCTGCATCGTTCTGCCGTTCACCTTGAGCCACAAACGAAGGTTGTGAGGCTCCAGTTCGTCCGCAGGAGCCAATGCCGGTCCCAGCGGAGCGAAGGTGTCGCAACTTTTTCCTTTTACCCACTGTCCGGCCCGCTCCAGTTGATAGGCCCGTTCACTGTAATCATTGTGAAGGCAATATCCCGCGACGTGTTCTAAGGCCTTTTGGGCCGGCACGTGCGAGGCTCGGCTTCCGATCACGACCGCCAACTCCACTTCCCAGTCCACCTTCTCCGAGCCGGGCGGTATGACAACGTCATCGTTCGCTCCCGCCAACGCTGAGGTAGCCTTGAGGAAGAGAACGGGCTCCTTGGGAATCTCCATTCCGCTTTCGAGAGCGTGCTGACGATAGTTCAGCCCTACGCAGACGATCTTGGATGGTCTCTGGACAGAGGGGGCAATCCGCTCGTTCTCACCTATGACTGGACAGGCACCGCCATGTTTGGGTAGCCATTTCCTCAGGCGCGCGATGCCGTCCGACGCAAAGAAGTCCTCGTTGTAATCCTCGCCAAACTCGGAGACATCCAGCCTTTTGCCATCGACCAAAACTGCGGGTTTTTCATGGTTTGGCTGACCAAAACGAAATAGCCTCATGCGATTGATCTCCACTGAATCGTTCCGAAAGCAGGATGCTGGCGAGCCTTCAGGCGACTTTCCTCGCGCGGCCGCTTTCCACTGATCGATTACGAGCTCTCCATCCCATGAGGATTTTGACACTCCAATGGAATTCACAGAATTCGCTGCTGTATCCATTTGTCGCACCCATATTGTTGACTCAGGGAGCAGATTGCTCTACTCGTATTTCTTGGTATTTCCTTTTGCCGAAACGGCCTCAGCGCTGACGCGCTTTACCTCGGCAGGAACAGCCAGCAATGACAAGCTATCCAAGTCGAAGTATCGGTAAAGATCCAGGCAGAAAAGCTCCGGCGCGGAGCGGAACGGTATCGAGTTCTGGAGCAGGTAATCCAAGGTCCCCATCGAACGATGGCTTTCAACCCGTTTAAACGCGGTAGGTTCTAGCGCAGCCGACGTCACCGCAATCACCTGGTTACGAATACCATCGGTTACAACACGAATACTTTTCTGACCGCTATTGCGAAGCCATGCGGCAATCGCCACCAACTGCGCCGCTTCCATGCCAAGCGGACGGTCCCCGGTCGTAGCCACCAGCATCTCCCAATCTGCGGGATTGTCCGGCGCCGTGGCCCCGTTGAAAAGTAAATCGAGGGCGAGCACCTGCTCCCCACGATTGACGTGTTCGGAAACCGTTTCCCCTGCGGCTTTGTAGCCTTCATCCGCCAACACGATGGTAACGGGGCTGTTCGATGGAGCCGAAATGGCCTTCATCCATATTCCAGTAGCGCTGAGTCCGTTCGAAAAATCAAAGCGGTAGGACAGGGTTTCCAATCCTAGATGTTTAGAGTTGTCGGTTCTCCAGGCAGTCTCAACCGACACCGGAGAATAGCGGACGACGGACTTCAGACGTTCCCGCTGCGCTGGTATCCAAGAGGCGCGCTCGCTGCCTTCTGGAATTGGCGGGCGCGCGATTTGACTACCCAGCTTTCTGGCTAGTCCAGCTATCGTTAAGTTCTGCTGCGGCAAACCTACAGCGAGTTGCTCTGTCGATCTGATCTCATCATCGCTGAGGATCTCACTTGCCGTGACGGGCAAGCCGAAGTGCCGAGTGAAGAAACCATATGCTTGTTCGCGGTTGTCAAGCTGGTAGTTATGGGTACCAGGATCGAAGTTCTCGTGCCAGGCGAGATTGTCTTCATTGCCGAATAAACGAAAGAAAGGGCGGATCTGATCATAGATGTAGGGCTTCACCAGGTCAGCGCGAAAACAGCAGTCATCTTCCGCATTGTGAATGAGCAAGGTCGGGCGGGGTGCGCGGATGGCCACGAAGAAGGGGTAATCCTCACCTTGGGTAAGGTCGGTTGCGGTTTCCTCAATTTCGTCCAGGTCGAGGGGGCGGATGAGGTTAGACTCGAGCGCCCCGATGCCGGCTACCTCCACAGACACGGCCACGCGCTCGTCGAGAGCCCCGAGTATCGTGGTCTGCCATCCTCCACCGGACAGGCCAGTAACTCCCAGCCTCTTGGTATCGACCTGCGGCAGGCTCGCTAAATAGTCGAGCCCTCGTCGCATGGAAAGATAAAAGAACCCCAGCGCGTTGAGGCCCACCAGATCGAGATCCGCCGCATAATCGTGCCCATTTTCCGGTTGCGCTAGTTCGCCAAACCCGGCCCAGGAAAGGCTCAGCGCGAGAATCCCGCGCTTGGCAAAATTGATACAACGCTTTTGTTCGTATTCCGCAGCATTGCCCGCGACTTCATGGCCGATGACGTTGAGAATGGCTGGCACCTTCCCGGTGACTTTTTGCGGTTCGTAGAGGATGGCCGCAGACTCAAAACCCGGAACGATCTCGTAGCGAAATTTGCGCAGCCGGTATCCCTTGTCCGTTTCAATAACCTCGGTTTCCTGAAAGTGAGGGTCAGCCTCGATCCATTCCCGTGGCCAACCATGAAACGCTATGTCCTTAAGGACATGGTGACGAATCCTTGCCTCTTGGGAGGACCAGTCCTCCGAACGGCCGGGAGGGAGCAGCTTGGGAATACGTTTTGTCAAGTAGGTTTGCAACTGGAAGGCGGTTACAGCACCGGGCTGGATCCGCTCTTGGAGCACACTCTGCACAGAAGATGCTGTGGTTTGCGCGGCGGCGCCAACGAACATTGCAAAAGGCACGGTGCAGCTCATCATGAATGACATCCGTCGTAGTAATCTCACGCAATCTCCTGTTCTGGACTGCTGCGGCTTCCGGCGGGACTCGCGGGCCCACGTGCACGGACGGCCAAGCTTACATGTGTACTCTACCTTCTAGTGCAAGGCCGATTTTCCGGTCAAGCGAGATTCCCTTCACAGGCAACAAATATTGACCAACTAACTGGACGAAGCCCGAGGGCAGCACAATCTCAGATTTACGAGCTTTGAAGAAGCTGATATGTTCTACGAGCGACGCAGGCCACGGTGTTTATCCGGGCCTGGGCATTTGATCATACGCGTTACGGATCGAATTCACCGGAGGTTCCTGCCCCTGCCCCGAAGCTCACGTTCCTCGCACGTCCAGCCGACTGTACGAAAAAAGTCCTTGGGTTGCAAAATCGCTTGACAGTTCGGTTTGTGGGGAGCTAGTTCATTGAGCGTCAAACGCCCCCGGTGTGTCCGGAGGTCCTTCGCCATGAAAAGGCTACATATGAACAGACTCGCTCAATGCGTCGCGCGGTTCTCAGTCGAAATGCTTCTGGTGAGTTGGCTGACTGTGCCCCTGCTGGCACAGTTTACAACTGCACGGCTGGGTGGGACGGTCCTGGATCCCTCCGGGCTGGGTTTGGCGGGCGCCAAAGTGACGGTAAAGGACGCGCTGACCTCGTACACGAAAGACACAACAACCAACAGTTCAGGAGAATATGTTTTTCCCAGCCTGCCGATCGGCACTTATGACGTTACCGTCACTGCGCCGGGGTTCACTTCCTATGTGCAGTCCGGAATTGTGTTGCAGGTTGACCAGTCTGTGAACCTGCCGGTTCACATGAAGGTGGGCTCGGTACACGAATACATGACGGTCAGTGCCGATGCTTCCATGGTAACGACCGATTCTCCGACTCTCGATCAAGTCATCACGCAGAAAGAAATTGTTGAGCTACCTCTTGACGGCCGCTACGCGCAGGCGTTGGTATTTCTTGTCCCCGGAGCCGATAACGTCACCGCCAACTACTGTGCCGCGAACTGCGAGGGTGGTGTCTTCCCCAGCGAGCAATATGCCAAGGTCAATGGTGCCGGCGCCAATGGCGTAAGCTATCAACTGGACGGGGCCGATTTTAACGATACCTACATCAACACCAATCTGCCTTTTCCAAACCCCGATGCCATCCAGGACTTCAATCTGGTGACCAACAACATGAGTGCTCTCTATGGGGATGCGCTCGGCGGAGTGGTGAACGTAACCTTGAAGTCGGGGACCAATTCCGTTCACGGAGATGCTTTTGAATTCCTCCGAAACAGTGCATTGGATG
>Ga0187781_10003124_pt1 | contig 12500 bp, 10 predicted proteins | sample 0715_SJ02_MP02_2_FD_132447 | JGI IMG/M metagenome (GOLD analysis project Ga0187781, IMG submission 132447) | Tropical peat soil microbial communities from peatlands in Department of Meta, Colombia - 0715_SJ02_MP02_20_MG | ecosystem: Environmental > Terrestrial > Soil > Wetlands > Peat | place...
CCTGCAGCTCTCGGCACTGCGCTAAAGTGAGATAACCTTCTGTGCCCAGGAGGGCCGTGCTTACAAAAAACACACCGCGCACCCCGTTGCGCTCCAGCAACGGAGCGGCGGTGAAATAATGATCCGCTGTCCCGTCGTCAAACGTAGCCAGGAACCCTGTGCGCGCGCGGCTGTACCCGCGCTGTTCTTTTTGAACTTCGGCAGGGGAAACCGCGCCACCCCAGATCTGCTTTGCGGCCCCCAAATGCTCATCGAGTTCGCCCCTAGACACGTCGAAAAAGTCCCTAATGGCGCCCGAATTTTCCACGATGCGATGGTAGGTCAGGACAAGCAGCATAGTCGCATTCTTACACCCTGGAGGGCGCTCTGGATCGCACCGCTCAAGAAGGCACAGTGACCGCCAGGGGTTCATGAGCCAAATCGCTTTTGATTCGCACGTGTTGGACCACCGTTCGAGGCGTCGGCGCTCCAATCGTGAGCGTCCCTTCCGCACCGGCTCCAGTGACGAATCCCAACCGCGCCAGCATCTTTCCGGCGGGCGCGTTGCGCTTGGTGGGAATGAACCGCGCTCGCACCGCTGCGGCGCCGCACGACAGATAGTGGTTAATGAGATGGGCCAGCACGGCCTCATCAATCCGCTTGCCCTGGATGCGGCAGGAAAACATGCAGTCCCGGATCAGCACACCCTGATCCTGCCGGGCGACACAGATGAATCCCACGTGGCCGTAGTCGCCGTAGTTATCAGAACAGAAAACGATGTAACAATCGCACTCCGCGGAATGAATCAGGGCGCGCATTTCCTCGAGATCATAGCGTTGGCTGGCGATGTTGAGCTGGTTGGTTCGCTGAACGATGTCCTGAATCCGCAGCAGCAAAGCGTCACCCGCACGTTCGATGCGCACGCGGATGCCGCAAGTGGCCAGGAAGGCATCGTAGCTGAGCGAAGAGGAGGCCATCGCCTGTTCGCGTTTCATCTCGATTTGGTACATCAGGCGGCGAGAGGCGCCTTCGCCGCTGGCGTCGCCGCCGAACTCTGAACGCTCCAGCAGGGAGAAACACTCCTCGGCGGGGATGATGAGGACCATCGGCAGCCCGGCGGCCACCTCATCACGCTCAAACGGCATGTCATCGATGAAGGCAATAGCATCCAAGCCCAGATTGAGCTTTTGGGCAATTTGCTGGAGCGAGGCGCTTTTGGGCTGCCAATTGATCTGCGGGGCGAGGAAAAGGTGCCAGATGCCGAACTGCTCCAACACTTTCCGAGCGTCTTCTTCCGAATTCTTGCTGGCGATGCCTAGTAGTATCCCGCGGCGATCCAGTTCTTCCAAAAGATACCGCAGGCCCTCCTTGAGCTTCAGGTCGGCGGGACCCGTCTCGAGCAGGACGCCGTCCCACAGCGTGTGATCCAGGTCCCAAACCACACATTTAATTTTCCGCCGCACAGCCCCTTTGGCCGCTGCGAGGGCCGGCGCCGGACGCTTTGCCAGCCGGACGAAGCTCGCCGAGCAAAAGTACAGTTTCTTCTGGTCCTCGTCGGCGACCGATAGCGACATTTCGAAAGTGCGGCCAAGGTCAAGGCAAGGTTCCAGCTCGGAAACCGGGATGGCGAACGATGAAAAGCCGGGGGCCGCCTTGCCCGTCCACTCAAACCTGCCCAGTTCGTCGCCTCTCGCGCCCATGACACCCAAGTGCATCTGGGCATCCACAGCCATCGGATTGAAAACTTCAATGAGGAGACAATCGGGTCTGGGGAAACGGGAGTATAGCTTGCCAATTCGGTGGATGGTTCTGCGCCGCAAGGATTGTATCACCAGGCTCAGCCGTTTGCGGCCCGTGACTTTTTGGAGCAACCGGTCCAACGGAGTGCTAAGGCCCCACGCCAGCGCCCCTGTGAAACGCAGCAAAGCGCTCAAGCCGTCCGGCAATTGCGTCGCGTTCCCTTGCGTCCACAGTCTGCTCCAGTTCTTGAATTCCACATACGCCGAATACCCCATCCAGGTCCTCGGCGACGCCGCGCGGTAGATCCCGAAGTTGAAGCGGCGGCAGCGTCCGTCCGGACGCGCCTTGTAAAACGAACAGGTCTGATAGCACGAGGGGAAAACGCACTCAGAGCAGTGCTCACCCCAGTTCATCACGCTATGGGAGCGGATGCGATCGGGACCGAACTCCTCCTGTATTTTGGGATCCAGCGCCAGAGGCCTCTGTCCCGACGGAATCGTGCGATCGCATTGTTCGAACTCAAACATTTCGGTTATGACGGGGCGATCAGACAAGGGCCTGCTTCCGCGCCCGCGAGCGAGGCAACAAATTCCCGAACTTCCTGGTGTTGCTAATAACGATCGAGATGGCCGTGCTTTCACTCGCTCGTAGAAATTTTTCAAGTAGGGGCTGTAGTTGGCGGCGATCAGCGCCGATTGCATCAGGGCAGTGCGCCCCAGCTAGCCCTGTTTGTGAATCCGTTCGCTGTGCTCTCCCTAACGGGGTCGCATTCGCCCCAACTCTGTTTCCAGCCTGTGGCCTGTCTACTCCGGAGGTTTCCTCCCGGAGCCTAACCGCACGCCCAGAGGTTTAGACATTCATCTCACATCTCCCTAGCTAGAGGGATCGCCACATTCATGCATCATTTCCATTCTCGAGACCGGCCAGGGTGACTCAGGCCCCGGTCCCCGCCACCACAACTGAGAGCGTTCGCAGAAGGATCTTCAGGTCGGTCCAGATGCTCCATTCTTCGATGTATTCCACGTCGAGCGCCACGTTCCTATCGAAGGACGGATCCCGACGTGCGGCCACCTGCCACAGGCCCGTGATGCCGGGGGTGACATCCAGCCGGCGGAGGTGCTCCAAGTCATATCGCTGGAAGTCCTCCACGGGGTGAGGCCTCGGACCGACCAGACTCATCTCCCCCTTCAGCACGTTCCATAACTGCGGCAGCTCATCCAGGCTGGATTTCCTCAGAAGCCTGCCCACGCGCGTAATTCTGGGATCGCCGGCAATTTTGAAGGTGGCGCCCTGGCGCTCGTTCCGGCTGAGCAATGAATCCTTCAGCGCGTCGGCGTTCTCGACCATCGTCCGGAACTTATAGCAGACAAACTGCCGTCCCTTTCTCCCTGCCCGGCGGCCCCGGTAGAACACGGGTCCAGGAGTATCGAGCCAAATTGCGACGGCAATCGCCGCCATGAACGGCGAGGAGAGCGCCAGGCCGATCACCGAGCCGATGATATCCATGGCGCGTTTGAGGACCAGACTGAAGACGGGGATCGGCCGCTTACGAAGACTCATGACGGGTACGCGGCCAAGGTGTTCCAGCGTTGCTCCGCGAGCGAACGAGCCGTACATGTCAGGGACAATCTTGACATCGAGATTGTTCAGTCGCGCCTGAATGAGGACTCGCCGTACCCGCGAGCGCACGGATGGGATGGTGATGATAACTTCGTCCACAAAGTGCGTGCGGCAGATTTCTACGAGATTTTCGATCCTCCCCAGGACTCGGGGATTTCCAACGTGGTTATCGTCAAGGAATCCCTTGACGACGACGCCCAGGTGCCGTTTGGTGCCGAAGTGTTCGGCGATTTCTCTGCCGATCTTTCCCGCTCCCACGACCACGATGTTGCGAACGCCAATCCCCGCCGCAACACGCCTCTCAATGATATCCCGCTTCCACATCCTCCAGGAGGCGAGAACCACGACGTTCGTAGCCGCGCTTGCAAGGATTACGAGCCGGGAAATCGGTCTCGCGCCGGACAGATAGATGGTTGCCATGAGCATGGCTGTGGACCACGACAGCGCTTTCGCCACCAATGCGATTTCCTGCACCTTCGAGCGGTCGCGTGGCGTGTAATAAAGACCATACATTCGCAAGAAGAGAACGATGAGTATGCTATACAGCACCAGGACGCCAACATAGTCCCTCGGAATGATCGCGCGGAGAACGGTTGCCGAACCCAAAGTGGAGTAGCCGTGCGAAGCCGGAAGGTAACGGGCTATCAGCACTGCAGCGAATGCGACGGTGACACAGAAAAGATCGGCAATCACGTAGGTCGCTTGTATCCACCGGCCGCTGGAGAATGTAGCGCTTGCCAATGGTCCCGCGGATCGCGCCAAAGGATTGCGGGCCCGGAAGTCGGTCCACGCTTGCTGATTCCCGTTTCCCGGTGAGAGAGAAGCACCAGTGCCTCGTGGTTTCTTCTTCGAGTACGGGGGGAGCGTCTCGGGATACGCTCGAAGACTAGGTTTGGATACCATGACCAGATCGGTGGATGGGGGATAAGAAGCTTTAGACGGAACGGGCTTGACAAAAGATCAAGACCTAAATCGCCTCCACGTCATAGCCCTCAATGCGGATGACTAGGGAACGCTGGATGGACCCGATGGAAATCACCAGGCTGTAATCCTTGTTCTCGGAAATCAGGATTCCTTCGAGGCCGTCAAGGCAGCCACCGCGGATGCGGACTCGCTGTCCGGCTTTGAGAAACGGGTAGGCCCGGCAGGCAATCTCGTTGGCAAGCAGGCGCTGTACGTCCTCGAGCTGCTGCTCGGGAACGGGAACAGGGAAGCCGTTCATCATCACGAATCCGTTTACCCCGGCGGTCTGGAGGACTCTCAGCCGACAAGCTGGGGAATCTGAGAGGCGGACAAAACCGTAGCCGGGAAACAGCGGTTCCTCGACGACGTGACGCCGATCGCTCCAGCGGTGGACCTGCTTGACCAGTGGCAGGAAGGTCTCGATCCCTTTATTCTGTAGCTGGGTGGCAACCTTCTTTTCGAAGCGCCAACGTGTCTGGATTGCGTACCAGTAGGCTTCCTCTCCCGTGCTTTCGGTGGGAGGTATGCTCGGTTCAGCCGTCCACTCTACTCGTGCTGTCGACATAGCTCCGCCCATTGAGTCCCATTCCGACTCCCGACTTTCTGTTCCCTATCACTCACGCCGACCACGATCGGCTCTTGCCCACGTCTAACTACAGGTTCCGGTATAGCTTGTCCGGAATCGGAAAGGTGCGGTTGTTCAGTACCGTTCCCAGCAGCCGCACCCCGGCTGCTTCCAGGGATTCTTTGGCACTGAGTGCGGCAACACGGCGAGTCACATTGGCTTCCAGCACCAAAACCACCCCGTCCGTCCCCTGGCCCAGCACTGCTGGATCGGCTTGCTGGCCCACCGGCCCGGCATCGATCAGGACGTAGGCAAATTCCTTGCGGACCTCCCGCAGGCTTGTCCGCAATTGTTCGGCGCCAAAGGTCGAATTGCCGTTCGAAAGTAGATCTTCGGGCGCGAGGAACCACAGGTTGTTGCCCATCTGCCGGGCGTGACGGCGCCCCGATCCGTTGCCGCGGAATGCGGAATCTCCATCCGCCTGGAAGAAGCGATGGAGCGAAGGGGCGCGCACCTTTGCGTCCACGACGCACACGGGCAGCGCCAGTTCACGCGCCAGTAGCTCACCTGCTTGGACACAAAGCCGGCCGCTGGCCTCCCCCTGGTCGACTCCGCAGAAGAGTATCTGATGTGGAGCGCTCGTGCCCCCGGCGAAAAAGAGGGCGTGCACCAGTCTGACGATTTCCGGGCGGGCGTGGCCGTTGGCATTGGGGCTCACCTCCTGCTTGCGCTTCATGTCATCGGCAGCGGGCACATACGGGTCGGGCAACACTTCTTCCTGTCGGTTCACCTGGTGCAGCTCTTCGAAGTTCCTGCTCATCGCGGGTTCCTCGGTGTTTCCTGCTGCTGTTCCCTCTCTCGGCGCCCACCGCTTTCGCCTCCCGCAGCGATAGGAAGACGAATCTGTTGGCCGACTTCCAGGTGGTTGGGATCGCCTAAGCCAGGATTCAGCGCACGAAGCTTGCTAAGGACTGCGGCGTTGTACTCCCCCAGGTAAAGTCTGCTGATTTGGGTCAGTGTCTGGTGTGGCCCGACGACCACCAGCTCTTGCTCTGGCGCAGCCAGCCTAGGAGTGTCGGTGGCGTGTGCTGCGTCCACAGGCGGTTTAGGAACGTCGCTGGTGGGTGTTGGATCCGCAGCCGGCTTAGGAACGTCGCTGGCGAGTGCTGGGTCCGCGGCTGGCTCAAGAGCGTCGCTAGCGAATGCCGGGTCCGCGGCTGGCGTAGGAACGTCGCTAGCGGGTGTTGGGTCCGCAGCTGGCACAGGTACAGAAGGAACCGGCGAAGCAGAGGTGTGTGAAAGTACTGTGGCCCATTTGGGACTGAGCCGTAGCTGCATCAGCGCCAAGTGGGCGCGACCGGCATACAATCCCGCCAACGCACCAAGGACTCCGGCGCTGAGCACGGCGGCAACTACCAGACCAGCATTTCGCAGTGGAGCCCGCGACGGCTTCGGGAGGGCGGCCCTCGGGATCGCGATCAGCACGGGCGCTCCGAGATACGCAGTGACCTCAGCCGGGGTGCGGAACGAAGGATCCAGAAAGTCCGCGGTGAAGGCCATCCCGAGGCTGACAACTCCAGCCAGCAACACGCTCAGCAGCGCGTACCGTAGTGAGGAGCGAATCGGAAGCGCCGGGACCGTTGGCTGCTCGGCGATGGCGACGTTGAGAATACCACGCTGGTCAAGCGCGTCGTTAATACGCGCCTCCTCCTCCTTGCGCTGATAGAGGAGATAGTTCTCTTCCGCGGTTCTCGCGGCGCGCAACAGGTCCTGCTGGACCAAGGCTGATTCCTGCAATTCACGCGCGGACTGTTGATAGGAGCTGAGGATACCGTTGGTGGCGGAAGCCTTGGCCTTGAGGGCGCTCAGGTCAGTCCGCGCCTTGGCCAACTCCGAGTTGACCCACAGGGAAGTCGGGTTTTGGTCGGTAGTCTGCTCGTGAAGAGGCGCCTTCTCCTCGGCCGTAATCGCCGCCCGCGTATCCGCAATCTCCTTGTCCAGTTCTTGCACCAGCCGGTAGCCGGGATCGTACTTGGTCAACAGTTCCGTGCGCTTTAGCTCCAGGGTCAGCAGAGTAGATTTCATCTGCTGCAGCAACTGGGGGTTGTCGGACGTGCGGACTTGGGTGGTCACCCGGCCCGGCAGAGACATTTGTTGTTGCTCGAGGGCGTGGATCCGCTGGTCGGCCTCAGCAATGGCGGCCTGGGTTTGCCTGTAAACCGCCTCGAATTCGCTCAGTTTCTGCAGCGTGATGTCGCGCTCCATTTGCGCCGACACCGTCCCATGCTGGCGTGTAAAGTCCGTCAGCTGCTGTTCCGCCAGCTGCAATCCCTTCCTATACTGCTCGGTCTGCTGATCAAAAAACTTGAACTCTCCTGACGGCCGGTGAACCTCCAGGTGCTTCTCCACATACAGATCTGCGAGCGTGCTTAGAATCTTCGAGGCCAGAGAGGGATCGGAAGACTCGTAGGTAACCGCAATCACATTAGTCTTGCGCAGCGGGTCGATCTTAAGCTTATTGGCAAGCCGACGAATGGCCTTGGCGGCCTTGATCTCCTCACTACCACTCTCGTGATCCTGGAGTCCGGTGGCCAGCACCACCTTTCTGAGGAGATCGCGGCTATTGAGCAGCTCCACTTCCGAGTTGAGCTCCGCCTCGGTGACTTCCTCCCGGCCGAATTGCAGCGGCGCATTGGACTGTGAAGTCACCACCGGGTCGACGCGCTCCCTGCGCACCAGGATTTTCATTTGTGCCTGGTACCTGGGCATCAGCACTCCCGAGAGCACGATCCCGAGCAGGATGGCCACGAACGACACGATCAGGATCTTCTTCTGTCGAAAGATGATGGCCACAACGTCGCGCGCGGTTGGCGCGCTCGGCTGCCTGTCATTACGCGTATCTACGAATTCCGGCTGCATCTCTCGATTCCTCAGAAGCTAATCGGGTTGAAATACACCCCCGTGCTCGGCATCGGTAGGTACTGTCGGATCTTGGAAATCGCGTTCTGTGGCACGTAAATCATGTCGCCGGGCCGCAGATGCGCGTCCTCGCTCAAGTCATGCGACTGCAACATCTGTTTGACATTGAACAGCCGCGCCTCCACCAGCTGGTCGGACACACGCCGGAATAGCACTACCTGGGAATGTTTGGAGTTTCCCGTGAAACCGCCCGCAACTGCCACCGCCTCGACCAGGGTGAGATCACTGCGCAAGTCGTATTTACCCGGCTTGGCCACCTGACCTGCGGCCAGAAAATAGGGCTTCTCGAAATCCTTCAACGCTACGGTAACGACTGGGTCGTGCAAGATCTTGGCGTAGGCCTTCTTGATGGTTTCTGTTAGCTCGGGGATCGTCTGACCCTCCACACGCATGCTGCCGGCGCCGCGCAGCGTGATGAAACCATCGGGTTGTACCACCACGGTCTGGTTGAACTCCGGCGAAAACGCAAAGTCTACGTCGAAGCTATCGCCCTTTCGCAGGCCGTAGCGTGGGTTTCTTTCTTTGAAACCAGTTGCGCCCGCAGGCGACTGTTGCGCCTTCTCGTTCGCGACGTCAGTCGCGGTCACGTTGGTCAAAGCAGCAGCAGGATCGTTTTGGCCAGAGCAGAAGCTGCCCATTGCTAGCGCGAGAGGCAACAGCAGCGGCAATCTCCGAAAGCATGTTGTGCCCATTACTGCACCTTCCTTGAACCGAGAACGGTAGCGGCATCGGAACTTCCGGTTTGGAACACCACTGTCGCGGCGAAGCCTGACCCCACGGTCCCGTGTCCGCTGGTCCGAAGCACGGTACCTTCCCCGCGCAATTGCACCGACCGAGACGTCTCGCTCACTGCAGGCAGATGCACGTCCAACTCCACGTGCACACCCCGTGGCGGCAACCGCTTTGCCAGGACGAATACACCTCTGTCGCAGATGTCGAGTGTGGTCCCCTGTGCTTCCTCCAAGGTCCCATCAGCGCGCTCCCACCAATAAAAAGCGGGTGCGCTGACAGCGTAGCGTGTGGCTTTTCGACGCTCCATTGGTACACCCATCCGCTGCTTAGTAGTTGTGATTGGGCTCGACAAGGGACCCGCCTGTAACGGCTGGAAACCTACGCACTTGAAACCATTTACACAATGGACACGACGGCTCTCAACCTCTCATCTCAGTGGCATGAGTGCGCAGTCCCCCGAGAATGCTTTCTCAGTGAATGAGACGAACTTCTCATCTGAGCATTTTCGAAAGAAGAGAGCCCAAGGGGCTTCTTGGAGTGGACGCAAGGAAGGATTCGGCGCGGACGGCTCTTGTGCCCAATGGTCAGCTGGGATGCCTGGGGCAGGTCGAGGAACAATGTGTGTTGCTGTCGCGTTAAATGTTCTTCCGATCCAGCATGTAGAGCTCCCGGAATTCCTGTTGTACGGCGAGAATGGTGCTATCGTCATGAATCCTTGTGATCTTTATCAGAGATTTTTTTCAGGGCAGAAGGTAGGGTCCTCCGTTATAATTACGCGGCTTGTGCACCTCCCCCTATGCACCTTTCCGAATCTGTAGCCGGGTAGTTGGTTGCTCAATCGTCCGATCGGCTCCTTAATAGGCCCAAACAACTCTGGAGGCCAAGCGTGCGACTCTCCCCCCAGCCAGGGAAAAAGCCGATACCTATAATCGTAGCCGACGCTAACGTGATGGCCTCCCGTTTCGTTTGCGCAGAACTCAAGAGGCACTCCGAATTCGACCTGATCGGCTGCGCTGCTACTGTCAGCCAACTGCTTGAGTTGTGCGAACCCCGCAAAGCGCACGTAGCTTTGATCAGCGCAACCCTACAGGATGGTTTGTTGAGCGGCCTGGCCATCTTCCGGCAGCTCCGAGAGCAATACCCGGAGGTTCGTCTGATCCTGATGGTCGACCACCCGGAGCAGGATTTGGTAGTGGAGGCATTCCAGGCCGGCGCTCGCGGCATTTTCACCTGCTACGAGTCGCAGTTCGATGCCCTTTGCAAGTGCATCTCCTGTGTGCACAGCGGCCAGGTTTGGGCCAACGCGCAGCAACTGAATTGTCTTATCGATGCCATGGCTCAAACGCTTCCCCTCCGGCTCGTCAATGCCAAAGGCTTTAACCTCTTGAGCAAACGAGAGGAGCAGGTGGCGCGGCAGGCCGCCGAAGGCTTGAGTAACCACGAAATCGCACAGCAGCTGAATTTGAGCGACCACACGGTGAAGAACCACCTCTTTCACATCTTCGACAAACTGGGTATCTCCAGCCGTGTGGAACTGGTGCTGTATGCTGTAAGCAACTCCAAGCGGCCCCTGCGGTCGATTTCTAGTGACGATTCTCGCGCTGTGATGCCCGGCAACCAGACATAGTGATGATGGCCCTGTTGCAGGGCGGTGCCCTCCTTGCCTGTCTTTATTGCCGAGTGGAGCCGCCTGCGGGGAGAGGGTCAGCGGCCACTCATTGGACGCGGTTTGCTGCCGCTATTTTGGCTCAATGTCGGTGGCCGCGGCGACCGGCTTGGACTGCATCCTAGAAATAGGTCAGCAGTGTCTGGCGATTTTACGTCGCTAACGGTGAGCAGCCGCATCAGGCGTGAAAGGCTCGGTGGCAGTCGGAACAAAGCGTGAGGAGATTGCCTTCCGAATCCTCGCCGGACCGGCTCCTCTGCTGGATGTGGTGCACCTCGAGCCCGCGCGCGGAGCCGCAAACCTGGCAGCGCCAGCCGTCTCTTTCAAGGATTTCCTGACGTAGCCTGCGGTAGGCATCGGCATCCAGCCGAATCCGGCGGCGTTTCCCTGAGGACGCTCTCAGGCGGTCTCCGTTACCTGCCGCAGGAATTCCTGCCTCAGGGTTGCGGGCAGCAAGCTGAAGAGTCGCACCATGGACAGCAGCAGAATCATGGGGTTCCCGCCCTCCAAATGCGCCCCGCCAGGAAATCCGCTTCTGTACATACCGCCAAGCGATGGGCGGAGGCGGCGGCCAATAAGAAGATGGTAGAAGGTAGACGCCGAATTACGGAAGGAGATGGTCTTCAGTTGCGGGACGATCCGGTGCTTATCCCGCTGCCCGTGGAGGAGAGTTGATGCAGGTCACCACGAGTCACTGCGCCCCGGTGTGGATTGCATTTCACCCTCCCCGGAACCTCCCCAAAACGTCCCCGTCCGTCCGGCCGGCCTGACGGGTTGGCCAACAAGCGCAGATTGGGAGAGGGGATGCCACATTTGCACAGGTTATAGGGCATGTCAAGCGTGAAGACGAAAAAGAATCGCGACCCGCCGCAGGATCCCGAGATGCACCAGACGGGGGTGATCCAGTTTTTAGCGCTAGGTCACGTCCTGTTCTGGAGCCTTTGGTTAGACACCGCAAGGTTTGCTCGGAACGTCGCGAGGCCGACGTTTCGACATCAATTATCGAACAGTCACAGACAACGGTGAGCAGAATCACTGAAGATCTCAAGCGTCATATGGCCAAATTCGACAAGATTCGCCTTGCTCTCTCCAGCTTCTAGCATCAGCGACTGTTGATATTCGTGGGGCGAGTCTCCGAATTCATACCAGCCGCTCATAGAGCAGCTTCCGAGTCAATCATTTACTAAACCCACCTTGCACTAAAGCGCAGTTCCAGACAGGAAGGCACACACGGCGAAGCCGGGCTGTGGCTCAACCTGGGATCGATCTTTATGAATTGAGTGTTATGCACATGCACAGCAGGCTGCGAAATGTGGTGGCGGGCATCATGGTCACCGTTCCGGCGGGCACCGCCCTACTGCTGGCAATTTTTCCCGGCGAGGTCGGCCGTGTCCCGGCTGCGCTTTGGATCTTTTGGTGTTTTTGCTCACTGGTGGTGAGTCTTGAGGCACCAAGACTGGCCGATTGGCTGAATGGCGGGGTTTATAGTGCGCTCCGCACCACACGCTGGCTCCTGGTGCTGGGGTGGATCAACTTGGTCTTAAGTGCCGCGATGCTCATCGATCTTTTTTTCTTTAGAAGCTGACGCCACCTGATTGTCATCGTGAATGTTTGTTGCGGGCGCAAAGCTGAACGTGCTCACCGATCGCGGCACCGAGTTCTGCGGCCAGCGCGAGCACCATGAGTACGCACTCTACCGGACTCGGCCAACTACCGCTACGGCAAAACCCCGATGCAGATCTTCTCGGATTCGCTTCCCCTGGCGCGGGAGAAAATGCTGGATTGCGCCTCCAGCGCCGGAGCAGGAGCAGCGCCCTGCGCAGCGGAGCGCAGGCGACGGTGCGGTCGTGGGTGCGGTCACTTGATCAAACCAGAGTGTCTGATCGAGTGTGAGCTATTACCCAGGAGCTCCGCTCCGCGCCACAGTTAGAAACAGATCGGTCACACTCGTGAGGTACTCCGCCGCCCAGAGTTTGTCTTTGTACTCGTCCAGTACGCGACGTCGAATGCGGAGTGTGTTGCCTCGTGTCTCGGTACCGATGAACCCAACAGGTTGGCCACCCTCTCCTAGCAAATATGCCAGCCTCTCCACCTTCCGCTGATCGCTGTCAAAAACGAATTCCGACACTTCCTCAAGCACCACAGCAAGAGCAACGAGGTCGAAATTTCTCGCCTCTTGCTCCAACTCTCCAATGAGGTCCAGAGTAGTTCTCATACTGCAACCACCCTGCGGGAGCTGATTCTCGAAGTTCTCGC
>Ga0187781_10003125_pt1 | contig 12496 bp, 9 predicted proteins | sample 0715_SJ02_MP02_2_FD_132447 | JGI IMG/M metagenome (GOLD analysis project Ga0187781, IMG submission 132447) | Tropical peat soil microbial communities from peatlands in Department of Meta, Colombia - 0715_SJ02_MP02_20_MG | ecosystem: Environmental > Terrestrial > Soil > Wetlands > Peat | place...
CCGCCGCCAGCGGACCGACCAGGGCGGCGAGTGCGAGAACGCCCGCCAGCGTGCGCCATCCGCCGCCGGACCGCTGCGACCCTCGTACTCGCGCCGTCATGAGACTGATGTGCGTCCCCCGTCCCGCCGGCCTTGCCCATGCGCTTTTCGCGCGCGCAACCGCCGTCCGCAAGCTAGGTCGACAATCGGCCTGGATTAAGGCGAAAAAGTCAAGAGAATCAAGAGACGTCCGGGCCATAGGCCGGCGCGGCAAAGCCGGCGGCGAGATCCGCATGGCCGCGCACGCGGCGGGCGGTCTCCGGCGTCTCGACATAGGCGAAGGCGCTCGGGTCGGCCATCAGGGCGGTGACCACGGCGTGGTTGAGCTTGTGGCCGCCGCGCACCGAACGATAGGCGCCGATGAGCGGCGCGCCGGCGAGCGCCAGATCGCCGATGGCGTCGACCGCCTTGTGGCGGACGAACTCGTCGGCATAGCGCAGGCCCTCGGCATTGAGGACGCGACTGTCCGCGACCACGACGGTGTTCTCCAGCGAAGCGCCGAGCGCATAGCCGGCGCTCCACAGCTTCGCCACGTCGCTCATGAAACCGAAGGTGCGGGCCCGCGCCAGCTCGCGGCGGAACACCTCCGGCTCGACCTCGATCGCCAGCGACTGGCGTCCGATCAGCGGATGGTCGAATTCGATTTCGGTCTCGACGCGCAGACCGCGCAGATGCGGCCGCAACTCGCCATAGCAATCATCGCGGCTGACCCGCACCGGCTTGAGCACCTGGATATAGCGCCGCGGCGCCATGACCGTCGCGATGCCGGCCTGGTCGATCGCGGCGACGAACGGCGCCGAGCTGCCGTCCATGATCGGCACCTCGGGACCGTCGACCTCGACCACCGCGTTGTCGATGCCGAGGCCGAAGAAAGCCGCGAGGATGTGTTCGGTCGTGGAAACGGCGGGGCCGCATTCGTCGCCGAGAACGGTGGCGAATTCGGTCGCCGTCACGGCGCGGAAATTGGCGGTAAGCTCGCGATCGGCGCCGCCGTCGGTTCCGCAGCGCACAAAGGCGACGCCGGTATCAGCCTCGGCGGGAAGAAGCGTCAAGGTGACGGGCGAACCGGAATGAACACCGATGCCGGTAACCACGACTGGCCGGCGCAGAGTCGTCTGCCTGCCAGGCTGCATGCCCCTCGTCATGCCCTCGTCCTACACCTTCTGCCAAGCCCGCGCGCAACCGAGGCGAGCGGACGAGCCGAACGAACCCCACTGAGGGAAGCGAAGCGTATTCAAGGGCGTGCCAGCAAGCCGCCGTACCCGACCCCGATACTGTCCCCGATCGAACTCCCCTCTGACACGGTAAACATACCCGACGGCGAGGTTTCGGGCCAATTCACGCTTTCTTACCGAATGTTACCTTGTTCCGGCCGCACTCTTGTCGGCAGCGCGCCGCAAAGCTCGTCGGCGCCTTCGGCGCGGCGTCTGGCACGGTGGACGCGAGCCGCAATCGCGTCCGGACTACGATCCGGACGGTCGGCAGATAACCGTGAGATATCAGTGGCTTAGGTTATCCGACTAGCCGCGGCGAGAGCGCCGCGGCGCATTCGCAGCGGCGCCCGCTCCGGCTTATTCTCGGCTCAGTTCGCCTGCCGCCGCAGGAACGCCGGAATGTCCAATTGGTCCTCGCCGTGGCTGTGGACAGCTGCCTGTCGGCCGTGCTGGTCGAGCCGCGGCGCCGGCGCACGCTTGGCGTATTCCGATACCGGCTCCTGACGCGATTCGCCTCGCGGCGGCAACGGGCGACCGGCCGGCCGCTCGGCCGACGGCGCCAGCGGTCCCGGCATCGGTGCACCGCGCGGAGCGGCCGGCGCTTGCGCTTCCTCCTCCTCGGCGTCCGCCTCGCGGCGGCCAAGGCCGACGGAGGCGAGCCGCTGCAACAGCGACATCCGCCGCTTCTCCGGATGCTCCTCCTGGGGCAGCTCGCCGCGCCGGGCGCGAATCTCGTTCTGCGCCGGCACCGGCAATTCGTCGATTCGCGGCATCCGCGGGGCACGCGGCAGCCGCTCGGCCTGCGGCGGAATGAAGGTCATCGGCTCGTGCGGCTGCGGACCGCTCGCCGGCGGATCGATGAACAGCGAGGGCTTGGGCGCGAGCGGACGAATCTTGACCTCTTCGCCCTGCGGCAGGATCGCCGCGGCGACTGCGGCCTTGGCCGATTCGATCGAGTCATTGACCGAAGCCGGCGCCGCGGCCGGAGCCGCTGCGGACGGCCGCAGCGGTTCGGCGTGCTCGGCGCGCTCGACGATGCGCCGATTATCGGCACGCAGCCGCTGCGCCACTTCGGCGATGCGCGACTCGGCGATCGACACCGCCGGCTGGCGCTGCGACAGCGCCTGATCGATGCCGGTCGCGACCACCGACACGCGGATGATGCCGTCGAGGCCCTCGTCGAAGGTGGCGCCGACGATGATGTTGGCGTCCTGGTCGACTTCCTCGCGGATGCGGGTTGCCGCCTCGTCGACCTCGTAGAGGGTCAGATCGCGGCCGCCGGTGATCGAGATCAGAAGCCCGCGCGCGCCCTTCATCGAGGCGTCGTCGATCAGCGGATTGGAGATCGCGGCTTCGGCCGCGGTCAGCGCCCGCTTGTCGCCCTCGGCCTCGCCGGTCCCCATCATCGCCTTGCCCATCTCCCGCATCACCGCGCGCACGTCGGCGAAGTCGAGATTGATCAAGCCCTCCTTGACCATCAGGTCGGTGATGCAGGCGACGCCGGAATAGAGAACCTGGTCGGCCATGGCGAAGGCGTCGGCGAAGGTGGTCTTCTCGTTCGCCACGCGGAACAGATTCTGGTTGGGAATGATCAGGAGCGTATCGACGCATTTCTGCAGTTCGACGATGCCGCCCTCGGCGGTGCGCATGCGGCGCTGGCCTTCGAAATGGAACGGCTTGGTGACGACGCCGACGGTGAGGATGCCGGCCTCGCGCGCCGCTTTGGCGATGATCGGCGCGGCGCCGGTGCCGGTGCCGCCGCCCATGCCGGCGGTGACGAACACCATGTGGGCGCCGGAGAGATGGTCGCGGATCTCGTCGAACACCTCCTCGGCGGCGGCACGGCCGATCTCAGGCTGCGAGCCGGCGCCGAGCCCCTCGGTCACCTGCGCGCCCATCTGAATGATGCGCTCGGACTTCGACATGGTGAGCGCCTGCGCGTCAGTGTTGGCGACCACGAAGTCGACGCCCTGCAAGCCGGCAGTGATCATGTTGTTGACGGCATTGCCGCCGGCCCCGCCGACTCCGAACACGGTGATGCGCGGCTTGAGCTCACGGATGTCGGGGATTTTCAGATTGATGGTCATGATTGCCTCTTCTCTCAAACGCGGGCGTCGTCGACGCCCGGCCTCGGCCGGTCCGCCACCGGCCGCTGCAATGATCCGGCTTCGCGCTCGAGCGTCATGAGAAGCTCTCGCGAAGCCATTGTCCGACCCGGGCGAGATAGCCGCCCGCGCCGTTCATCAGGTAGCCCTGCCCGCGCGCCTCGAAATGCTCGAGATGCGCCGCCTGCGGATAAACCAGAAGACCCGCGGCCGCGGCGAAGGCCGAGCCCTTGGCCGCCTCCGGCAGTCCGGCAATGCCGAGCGGCCGGCCGATGCGCACCTGCCGGCCGAGAATACGGGAGGCGAGCTCGGGCAGGCCGGTGAGCTGGCTGGCGCCGCCGGTCAGGATCACCCGGCCGCGCGGCTCGCCGGCGAACACCGATGCCGTGAGCCGGTCGCGCACCATCTCCAGGATCTCCTCGACCCGCGGCTTGATGATGTGAACGAGCGCCTCGCGCGGTACGAACTGCGTCTGGTCGCGCTCATCGGCGTTGATCGGCGGCACCGTGATCATGTCGGCTTCGTCCGATCCGCCGAGCAGCACGCTGCCATGAAGCGTCTTGATTCGCTCGGCGTCGGCGATGCCGGTATTGAGCCCGCGGGCGAGATCCATGGTGACGTTGAAGCCGCCGAGCGCGAAACCTTCGCAATGGACAAAGCGGCCGCCGAGGAACACACCGATGGTGGTGGTCCCGGCGCCCATGTCGATCACCGCAGCGCCGAGATCGGCCTCATCGTCGGCGAGCACGGCGAGGCCGGCGACATACGGGGTCGCGACCATGGCCTCGATCGAGAGATGACAGCGCTCGACCGCCAGCATCAGATTGCGCGCGGCGGCGACGTCGGCGGTGGCGACATGCATGTCGACGCCGAAACGCGCGCCGAGCATGCCGCGCGGATCGCGCACGCCATTGGCGCCGTCGATCGCGTAGCTCACCGGCAGCGAATGCAGCACCGCGCGGCCGTCGCGCAGCGACTGCCGGCGGCCGGCGGCGAGGACCCGCGCGATATCGCCCGCCGAAACCGTGCCGGCGATGTCGATCTCGGCGGCGAACAGCGCGCTGGCAAGGCGCCCGGCCGAAATCGACAGCACCACCGACTCGATCTCGAGGCCGGCCATGCGCTCGGCGGCATCGACCGCGTGGCGGATCGACTCCTCGGCCTCCGCCAGATTGACGACGCCGCCGGCCTTGGTGCCGCGCGCCCGGGTGTGGCCGAAGCCGATGACCTCAACGGCGTGGCTCCTTCGCGGCAGCATCTGCTGCGGCGGATGCGGCCGCAGCCGGGCGATGATGCAGGCGATCTTGCTGGTGCCAATATCGAGCGCGGCGACGACCGCGCTCTTGCGCGGCGCGATCGGCCGCATCTTCGGGGTCAGGCCGTAATTGAGGGCGCTCATGCGTCGCCGCCCTTCTTTTTCTTAGTCTCCTTGAGCGCGTCCTCGCGCGCTTCCGCGGCCGCCTCAGAGAGCCGCACGCCGACGCGGTCGGGCAAGCGCAGGTCGACGGCGAGAATGTCGCGGGACAGGAGCTTCTTGTCGCGGTCGAGCGCGATCAGCCGGTCGAGCGCCGGCGACAGATTCGTTTCCGGCAGCTCGACGTCGATGCCGTTCTTGAGCCGCAGATTCCAGCGCCGCTGCGCGACCAGGATCGAGGCGCGCAGCACCGCGCGGATCTCGGGATAGCGGTTGATGACGGCGAGGAAATCGCTCGCCTGCTGCTGCGCGCCGCGGCCGACCACCAGCGGCAGGCCGAGATAGCGGTCCTCGACGAACGGCTCGAGCACGGTGCCGTCGGCGGCGATGACGCTGACGCGGCCGTCCTTCTGCCACAGCGCGAAGGCCTGCCGCTCGGTGATCGTGATCTGCAGCCGGTCGGGATAAAGCTTGAGCACGGCGGCATCGCCGATCCACGGATTGGCCAGGAGCCGCGCGCGCGCGGCGTCGGCGTCAAGAAGGAGGAGCGAGGCGCGCCCGGTCACGCCGGCGATGGTCAGGACCTCCTCGCGGCTGACTTCCTTCTCGCCGGTGAGCGAGATCGCGGCGATGCGAAAGCCGATCGCGTTCGCGGCGCCGTCGCCGGCATCCTTGAACCAGGTGACGATCGCGCCGACATGGCCGCCGGCGACGGCGCCATAAGCGATGGTGGCGGCGAGAAGGAGCGCCGAGCCGGCAAGGCCGAGCCCGGGCGGCGGCAGCCGCGCGAATCGTTCCGCCCAGCGCCCGAGCGCCGGGGGAAAGCCCGCCAGCGCGGCGAAGCGATGTCGGCGCCGGCGCGAAGGACCGACGGCGGCGCGCGGGAGCGACGGCGCGTCACAGGGCGCGCCGGTTGCCTCCGTCATTGCTGGCCCCGATCCCATCAGCGATTGGTCGAGGCGTCCTCCACCATCCATCGCACCAGCTCATCGAAGGGGATGCCCGCATACGCCGCCAGCTCGGGCACGAGCGAGGTCTCGGTCATGCCCGGCTGCGTATTGATCTCAAGACAGACCAGCTTTCCCGTCCCCCGATCGTCGTAGCGGAAGTCTGCGCGGCTCACGCCGCGGCAGCCAAGCGCGCTATGGGCAGCCAGGCTCAATCTGCGGACCTCCTGGTAAACGTTTGGTAAAATTTTAGCCGGCAGCAGGTGCTCGGACCCGCCGGCGGCATATTTGGCCTCGTAGTCGTAGAACCGGGTCGCCGGCACGATCTCGATCACGTCGAGGGCGCGGTCGCCAAGGACGGCGCACGTGAGTTCCTTGCCCGGGATATAGCGCTCGACCATCACCGCGTCGCCGAATGGCCAGTCGTCGCGGAACAGCTCCTGCGGCGGCCGCGAATGCTCCTCGGTGACGATGAAGACGCCGACGCTCGATCCCTCGGCGATCGGCTTGACCACATAAGGCGGCGGCATCAGGTGCTGCTTGGCGGCTTCGAATCGCGACGCCACCTGGTGCTCGGCGACCGGCACGCCGGCGGCGCGGAAGATCTCCTTGGCGTAGACCTTGTGCATGGCGAGCGCCGAGGCGAGCACGCCGGAATGGCTATAGGGGATGCCGAGGACCTCGAGGACGCCTTGGAGCGTGCCATCCTCGCCGGGCCGGCCATGGAGCACGTTGAGCGCCGCGTCAGGTTTGAGCGCGCCGAGCACGGTCGCGACGTCGCGCCCGGCGTCGATCGGCGTGACCCGGTAGTCGAGGCGCTCCAGCGCTTCAGCGCAGGCCTTGCCCGAGCGCAGCGAGATCTCGCGCTCGGCCGACCAGCCTCCCATCAGAACGGCGACGTGCTTGGCCATGATTCGGCAGGCTCGCTGAGCCGGTTCCGCTGATTCGCTGGACCAGCAATAGAATCGACAATTGTGAAAAGGTCGAGGACTTCAGCGCCGAGCCGGGCGCCGCCTTCGCCGTTTCGGGCCAGCAAGCGTTACTTGACATCACCCAGTCCAGCTGGCTCAGCGATAGGCCAGAAGACCGACGGGCGCCGTGGCAGCGATGAGCAGCGGTGAGCCCCTGGGGCGACGAAGGACAACGCTACCGCCGCCTACAGGATCATAGTCACCAGCTAAGACGGGGCGGCGGCACCTACGAAGGTTGCGCGTTATATTGTCATGGCTATAACGAGCAACACACGTAGTTTGATGGGGCGCAGATGCCGCCCCCGATCATATTTTCCCCCGCCGTTTTGCAGAGTCTGCGGTGACTGCGTCGAACGGCAAATGACAACCGGATGTGGACGAAGATGAAATACACCCTCCTCGGCCGGAGCGGCCTTTTAGTCTCCGAAATCTGCCTTGGCACGATGACATTCGGGGGGCGCGGTGAGATTTGGCAGAAGATCGGCCAGCTCGATCAGGCTGCGGCGACGGAGCTGGTACGCACGTCGATCGACGCCGGCGTCAACTTTTTCGATACAGCTGACGTGTACTCCGAGGGCGAGTCGGAACGGATGCTCGGTCAGGCTTTTAAGGATCTGGGCATCGCGCGTCGGGACGTCGTCGTCGCCACCAAGGTCAGAGCGCGAATGGGTCCCGGACCGAACGCCGTCGGCCTTAGCCGCGGGCATATTCTGGATGCAGTCAAAGACAGTCTTGATCGACTCGGCACCGATCACATCGATCTCTATCAGATTCACGGTATCGATCCGGTCACGCCGATCGATGAGACGCTGCGCGCGCTGGACGATCTGGTCCGCTCCGGCGTCGTGCGGTACATCGGCTGCTCGAATCTCATGGCCTGGCAGATCATGAAGGCGCTCGGCATTTCGGCGCGCGAAGGGCTGGCGCGTTTCGAGACAGTCCAGGCCTACATTCTCTCGCCAGTCGTGAGCTCGAGCGCGAAACCATCCCGATGATGGCGGAGGAGCGCCTCGGGCTGATGGTCTGGAGCCCGCTCGCCGGCGGCTTGCTGAGCGGCAAATTCCGCCGCGATGGGGCGGGACCCAATGACGCACGGCGCAACAGCTTCGATTTTCCGCCGGTCGATCGCGAACATGCCCTTGACGTCGTGGACGCCATCCGTCCAATCGCCGAACGTAACAACGTCTCGGTTGCGCGCGTTGCACTTGCGTGGCTGCTCCATCCGAACTGCGTCATGAGCGTCATTGTCGGCGCCAAAACCGCCGAGCAGCTCAATGACAATATCGCCGCCGCGCGGCTGACCCTAAGTCCGGACGACCTCGCCGCGCTGAATGCCGCCAGTGCCCTGGCGCCAGAATATCCGCGCTGGATGCTTGAGCGTCAAAGCGCCGGTCGCATTCCGCCACCCCGTTAGAGTGCGAGGTCCCGACCATCATCGAGTCTTGAGTTCCGCCGCCTCTCTCGAAACCGCGGGTCCACCGCAACAACGGCCGATGCGCGGGCCGGCCGCCGCAATTCAGTCTTGGCCGCGTGCGTTATATATGCTTGTATATAATGCATAGCGGCGTGGCTTCGAACGCCCGGATGCGAGCTGCGTCAAGCTCGCCGCGTCCTAAGTGCTCACGCGCCCGCATGGGGCCGGGGCAACGCTTCGCGATCCGCATCTGCCGGATCACTCGCAACAACGCAGTCAAAACAGCCTCAAGGAGGAGACGCCATGAATATAGCCGCGCGAATTTCAATCGACCCGGCGGCGCAGAGTTATGTATCGAAGCCGCGTCAGCTTTTGATCGACGGCAAATGGGTCAATGCGGCCTCGGGAAGGACATTCCCGGTCTACGACCCGTCAACCGGAGAGGTGTTGGCGCAGGTCGCCGAAGCCGCCGCTGCCGACGTCGACAAGGCGGTGCGGGCTGCGCGCAAGGCCTTCGACCAAGGCCCATGGCCGCGCATGTCGCCGAGCGAGCGAGGACGCCTGCTTTGGAAGCTGGCCGATCTGATCGAGAAGCATGCCGAGGAGTTTGCCACTCTCGAATCGCTCGACAACGGCAAGCCGTTGACCGTCGCGCGCGTCGCCGACGTGCCGCTGACAATCGACATGTTCCGCTACATGGCGGGTTGGGCGACGAAGATCACGGGAACCACCATTCCGATCTCGTTCCCCGGCGAATTCTTGTCCTTCACGCTGCGCGAGCCGGTCGGCGTCGTCGGCCAGATCATTCCGTGGAACTTCCCGCTGCTCATGGCGGCGTGGAAGCTCGCGCCAGCGCTGGCGACGGGGTGCACCGTGGTGCTCAAAGTCGCCGAACAGACGCCGCTCTCCGGATTGCGTCTTGGCGAACTCGTCGCCGAGGCCGGCATACCCAACGGCGTCGTCAACGTGCTCGCCGGTTACGGCGAAACGGCGGGCGCGGCGCTCGCGGCGCATGAGCAGGTCGACAAGGTCGCGTTCACCGGTTCGACCGAGGTCGGCAAGCTCATTGTCAAGGCGGCCGCCGGCAACCTGAAGAAGGTCACGCTGGAACTCGGCGGCAAATCTCCGGTGGTCGTGCTCGACGACGCCGACGTCGAGGCGGTCATTCCCGGCGCCGCCGGCGCCATCTTCTTCAATCACGGCCAATGCTGCTGCGCCGGTTCCCGGCTGATGATCCACCAGAAGATTTTCGACAAAGTCGTCGCCGGCGTTGCCGACGAAGCCAAGAAGATCAAACTCGGCCCGGGCCTTGACCCCAATACGCAGATGGGACCGCTCGTTTCCGACGAGCAGTTCAAGCGCGTTACCGGCTACATACGCTCTGGCATCGAAGAAGGTGCTGAGATCGTCACCGGCGGAAAGAAGGGCTCGGACAATGGCGGCTATTTCGTCGAGCCGACCCTGATCACCAAGACCAAGCCCGACATGAAAGTGGTGCGGGAGGAGATATTCGGCCCGGTGGTATGCGCGGCGCCGATCACCGACGCGGACCTCGAAGCCATCGCTCAGCAAGCCAACAACACGACCTATGGGCTCGCTGCCAGCGTGTGGACCCGCGACATCTCCAAGGCCAATAAGCTTGCCAAGCGCATCCGCGCCGGCACGGTCTGGATCAACTGCCACAACGTGTTCGACGCCTCGCTCCCATTTGGCGGTTATAAAGAATCGGGTTGGGGACGCGAGATGGGTGAATTCGTGCTCAACAACTACACCGAAGTGAAGGCCGTCACGACGGCGCTCTAATCAAACGATCACCGAGCGGACCCCGGGCCGGAAAATCTCACCCGGGGTCCGACGCCTTTGGCACGTGATTTAACGCCCTAGATATGTGTGTGAGTCGTTCCTCGATCAGGGATCGGACGGAAATGCCGGAAACCTCACTCGACGTGTTCGAGGGATTCTGTGATGACCTGCCCGAAACGGTGCGTAGCGACCTGCTTTTTATGATGGTGATGCTTTCGGACGAGGATCTTATTGTCGAAGAATTGGATGACATTGACGAGCGAGCGCGCGCACTGTTTGCGGCGCGAACTTTCATTGGCCGTATAGGCAATCTAATAAGCGCTGTATCCATTTTTGACATCTATTTCGCATTGGACCCCGGCGAACGTTTTGCTTTGGGTACGTCACAGCACAAACGTGGTGGGCCGGAACGCAAAGTAACCCAATCCCGCATTCCTGATAGTTATGCCGATCGCAGGCGGGCCATACTGGCGGCGAAGGAAACGTGGAAAGAGCTGCGGCGTACGACCTTATCTTCTGAAGCGATTGCTACCGCCCTGGTGCCGTGAGCGCTCGCGCCGGCGTCCGCGATCGTCTCAGCGTCGCGTCGGGGTCCCGAACGGAAAGCCGTCATAGAGCCAGGCGAGGCAGCGGTGCATGTGCGCCTCGTCCCAATCGGCCGCGGTGCGGTTGCGTACCTCGCGGGCGATGCCCTCGACATGGAAGAATTCCCAGATCGCGCGCGATTCGAGCGTCACCCGCGCGGTGCGGAGGAGCCGCGCCGCCTGGTACTGGCGGAAGGCCGCGGCGAAATCGCCCTCGGCGAGCGCGATCTCTTCGGCGAGGCACAATCCGTCTTCGATCGCCATGCACGCGCCTTGCGCCAGCGACTGCAATGTCGGATGCGCGGCGTCGCCGAGGAGCACGACGCGACCGCGGCTCCAATGACGGATCGGATCGCGGTCGGCGATCGCCCAACGGCGCTCGACGTCCATCAGTGCAAGGAGCGCCTGCATCGTCGGGTGCGCGGTGCGGTAAGTCTTTTCGAGCTCGGCGCGATAGGCGGCGGCGTCGAGCTTGTCGGCGAAGGTCGCGGTGCGAAAGACCGCGACGATGTTGAACACCGCGCCGTGACGCAGCGGATAATGCACGACGTGATAACCGGGCCCGCCCCAGAGCACGACGACATCGCGCCGCACGCCGTCGGGGATTTTGGCCATCGGCACGATGGTGCGATGCGCGACATAGCCGGCGAGCCGCGGCGCCCCCTCATTGACGAGCTGGGCGCGAATCCGCGAGCCCAGCCCGTCGGCGCCGATCAGCGCCGCGCCGGCGAAGCTCTGGCCGTCCGCCGTGTTCGCCACGATGCGATCACCGTCGTCGGCAAAGCCGGCGACCATGGCGTCGGTCACGAGCTCGATCGCCTCGCTGCGCCGCGCCGCCTCGAGGAGAATGTTATGCAGGTCGATGCGGTGAATGATGATGTAGGGATGGGTGAAGCGGGCGCGGAATGACGGCCCGGTCGGGATCCGCGTCACCTCGTCGCCGCTGAGCGCGTCGAGCATGAGCAGCGCCGGCGGCGAATCCGAGGCCGCCCGCACCGCGTCGCCGACGCCGAGACGGTCGAAGACATGAAACACGTTGGGGCCGAACTGGATGCCGTAGCCGATGGCGCCGAACTCCGGCGCGCCTTCGAGCACGCGCGTGCGCCACCCGCGCTGCGCCAACGCCAGCGCCGCAGTCAGGCCGCCGAGCCCGCCGCCGACGATGAGGATCGGGTCGTCGCCCGCCATGGCGCGAGCCTAGAGCGCAATCGCTTCTGATTGAAGCGATTGTCGCTCTAACTCCTTAGTGGAGCATGATCTTCTCGGAAAACCGGTTTCCACTTTTCCGGATCATGCTCTGGCATGGCCGCCCCGGCGAGCTATGCAGCGACGCCGATGCGCTTGATTTCCCATTCGAGCGCGACACCGGAATGCTCCTCGACCCGCCGGCGCACGGTCTCGCCCAGGGTCTCGATGTCGGCGGCGGTGGCATTGCCGAGATTGATCAGAAAATTGCAGTGCATCTGCGAAACCTGGGCGTCGCCGATGCGCAGGCCGCGGCAGCCCGCGGCGTCGATCAGCTGCCAGGCCCTGCCGCCGGGCGGATTTTTGAAGGTCGAGCCGCCGGTGCGGCTTTTGATCGGCTGCGTCGCCTCGCGCGATTCGGTGATCTTGTCCATCTCGGCGGCGATGGCCGCCGGATCGCCACGCCGGCCTTGGAACAGAGCCTGCGTGAAAATGAAATCCTCGGGCGCGCCGCAATGCCGATAACCGTAATGCATGTCGGCATTGCGCAACACGTGGACGCCGCCGCGGCGATCGACGGCGCGCGTTTCGACGAGCGCGTCCTTGATTTCGCGGCCGTAAGCGCCGCCATTCATGCGCAGCGCGCCGCCGACCGCACCGGGAATGCCGCGCAGGAACGCCAAGCCGGCAATGCCGGCCTCCTGCGCCGCGCGGGCGACCTTGACGTCGGGCACCGCGGCGCCGGCGCGGACATCCACGCCCTCGATCGCGATTTCGGCAAAGCCGCGGCCGAGCCGCACCACGACGCCCGGCACGCCGC
>Ga0187781_10003126_pt1 | contig 12494 bp, 11 predicted proteins | sample 0715_SJ02_MP02_2_FD_132447 | JGI IMG/M metagenome (GOLD analysis project Ga0187781, IMG submission 132447) | Tropical peat soil microbial communities from peatlands in Department of Meta, Colombia - 0715_SJ02_MP02_20_MG | ecosystem: Environmental > Terrestrial > Soil > Wetlands > Peat | place...
CTGCACGACGACGTGCTGGCCCACCTGAATAACGCCGGAGCGTTATTCAGGCACCGGCCGCGGTGCCGCGAGCACCGGCACGAGGAGTGCTGGCCCAGCCGGGTGCGAGGTCTTGCCCTCCGGCGTGATTTCACCGATGCTTGATGGCGTCACAATTTCACAAGCGCCGGAACCAGGGGGTGTGATCCTCGTGAAGGTACGAGACGGCATGTCCTACCTTGTCCTCACCATCGGCCCTGCGCACACGCTGCGGCAGGCGGCGCGCATGATGTCCGCGCGCCGGATCGGGGCCGCCGTGGTGATCGACCCGGAGCAGGCGGGCATCGGCATTCTCACCGAACGGGACCTCCTCGACTCGATCGCCAAGGGTGAAGACCCCGACGCCGAGCTGGTGGCACAGCACCGCACGGAGCACCTGGTGTACGCCTCGCCCGACTGGACGCTGGAAGAGGCGGCCGCGACGATGATCCGGGGCGGGTTCCGGCACCTCGTCGTGGTCGAGGGCCAGGACGTGGCCGGGCTGCTTTCCATGCGCGACATCGTCCGCTGCTGGACCTCGGCCGAGGCGCGAACCCAGCCCGTCGCCACCTCGGCCTGACCCAGGGCGGCTGAGGAGGGCCCGGATCGTCGTACCGGTCAGGGACGGTCCGGACATGGCCGACACTTGAGGGCATGAACCGCGAGCGCGCGGAGACCTTCCTGCGGCTGCTGGCCGAGGCCGAGCTGCGCGAGCCCGCGCTGCCACCGCTGCCCGCGCCCATGTCGTCCGCCGCCCCGCTCGTCATGATGTCCGTCGCCATGACCCGGGTGGCCTGGGCGCTGACCGCGGTCGGTGCGCTGGATCCGGAGACCGCCCGGACCGTCCTGGCCGATACCGACCTGGCCCTGGCCGCGCGGCACCGCCGCGAACCGCCCGAGGCGGGCGTGATCGGACCGGCGAGCCGGAGCAGGGCGGCCGGGCCGGCGGGTTCGCGCCGACCGGCCGGGCCGGCGGGTTCTGGCCGGTTCGCCAGCGCCGCGCTGCTGGCCAGGACGGGCCGGCGGACGACGCAGGCGAGCGCGCCCGCCGTGCCCCCGGGCGGGCCGGACCGGTACGTTCCCCTCGGGCAGATGATCCTGTGCCATGACGAGACGATCAGTGCCGAGTTCGGGCTCATGTCGTACGCGCACACCGCGTCGGGTGCCCGGCTGATCGCCTCGTGGCACGCGCGTGACCCGCTGAGCTCGGGCCGTCGCGGGCCGCCGTCGGTCGCGGCGTTCACCGTGACCGACGACCGGGGGAACCGCTACGCCCTGCTGTTCGACACCAAGGGACGGCCGGAACCGACCTGCGACCTCAGCCTGCGCCCCGACCCACCGCCCGACATCGGCTGGCTCGACATCACCGCGCCGGGTGAGCAGGCGGTCCGCGTCGACCTGGGCCGCCCGGCGGAGATGCCCGCACCGGAGGTCTGCGACGTCGACCTCAGCACCGGCGAGCACCTGCTGAACCGGGTCGCGGAGCGACTGCTCACGTTGGCCCCGGATTACCCGGCGCAGCTGGCCACGATGGCACCGGTGCCGCTCGCCAGCATCACCGCGGGCCTGGGCGTCGCGATCGCGGCGCTCGAGGCGGCCGAGGTCCTGTCCCCGCGCAGCCCGGTGCCGGGCCGACTGGCCACGCTGTGCGCGAGCCTCGGGATCGACGGTCACGGGATCACCGCGGCGCCCGCGCTGGACCTGCCCGAACCGTGGCTCAGCATGCTCGCGCACTACCATCGCAGGAAACCCGACACCGCCCCGGCCGGGGACGGCTTCGCCGCCGTGGCCGCCGCGCTGCCGGAACTGGACGGCATCAGGCTGGTCCTGCTTGGCCTGCACAATTGCGACGGGTGCACCTGGATGAACGCGCTGACCCTCGGTTCCTGGGCCGACCGACCGGTCAACCACGGACCGCTGGGCCTGGAGGCGACCTTCCCGCTGTCGATCTGGGTCCGCGACAGCGCCGGGCGCTGGCACGTCGCGCGCTCGACGGGCTGGCACCGAGACGCTGGCGAAGCCACCCTCGCGCTGCGGCTGACGCCGCCGCTGACCCGGTCCTGCACCTGGATCGAGGTGCTGGCCACCGGCCCGTCGGCTGAGGTCCGGGCCACGCTGCCGCTGGACTGGGGGTACCCGTGACCCCGCCCGGGGGTTCCGGACCACCGGGGTCTGGGGTGCCCCCAGAGGGCCGAGTGCCCCCCCGGGACAACACCGGGACGAACGGGCCGTGGTTCACCTGCCTGCCCGGCTGCGAGACCGAGGTGCCGTGCGGCCCGGGGCGGCACACCATCGGATGGGAAGCCGGGTCGCTGCGGCTGACGTCTCACCCCGATGCCGAAGGCGAGCTCGTGCTCGCGGCACTGGGCGGGGAGAAGGCCCGGTGCGTGGAACTGGCCGAGGCCTGGGCCCGGCACGCCGATGACCTGTCGATACTGGCCATCGGGCCCCGCCACCCCGCCGACGAGATCGCGGTCGGCTGGGATGACGTGACCGCGGCCGCCCAGGTCAGCCTGGGGCCCCGTCCCGTCAGCGGGCCGGGGCTGGCCGGCCAGCCGCGGCCCGGCCCGCTGGCCAGCCAGCCGCGGGCGACCCTGGCCCGGGCGACCGCCAGGCACCGGCAGATGCAGGAGGCGGCGCTGGCCGCCCAGCGGCGCCGGGACGACATCTTGTCGCTGCTCGCGCTGGGGTACGGATTCCAGGTCCGGTTGATCGGGCAGGTGGCCGCGACGCACGCGGCCCGGGCTGGCGGCAACCAGGTCCGCCCCGCGCTGGTGGCGGCGATCGCCGGGCGGCTGGCCCCGGTGGCCGAGGAGTGGCTCGGGATCGACCCCGACCAGGTAGAGGTGAGCCTGCACCAAGGGCCCGGCTGGGGATCGGCCGAGCTGACCGGGCACGGCGAGGACCGCAGGCTCCGGGTCAGCCTGCCCGCCGGGTGGCTGGCCTCGGTCTGGGCCTGCGGGCTGACCCGGGTCGGACGATACCTGGTCGTGGCGGTGGAGCAGCCAGGCTGGCCGCAGGCCCGGGCGCTCGGGCTGCGTTCGCCGGGCGCCGAACCCGAGCCCCTGGATGTCCGCGCCGGCCCGGGCGGTCCCGGCGATGTCCCACACTGGGAGGTATGAGCGAGAACCCGGCGGCTGAGGCGCTCGGGGTGGCGGTCGCGGCCCAGGTGCCTGTGCTGCTGTGGGGCGCGCCCGGCACCGGCAAGACATCCGCCATCCGGGCCATGGCACAGGCCATGGACCTGCCCTGCGAGACGGTCATCGCCTCGATCAGGGAACCCTCCGACTTCGCCGGGCTGCCCATCGTGGTCGGCGACATGGTCCGCTTCGCTCCCCCGGCCTGGGCGCGGCGGCTGGCCGAGGCCGGACGCGGCCTGCTGTTCCTCGACGAGCTGTCCACCGCCCCGCCCGCGGTGCAGGCGGCACTGCTCAGGGTGGTGCTGGAACGGGCCGTGGGCGACCTGACGCTGCCGGACGAGGTGGCGGTGGTGGCCGCGGCCAACCCGCCCGAACAGGCCGCAGACGGCTGGGACCTGTCCGCCCCGCTGGCCAACCGGCTGTGCCACCTGTCCTGGCAGGCCCATCCGCGTTCGGTGGCCGACGGCCTGGCGGGCGGCTGGGCGCCGCCCGTGATCCCGCTCCTGCCCGACGGCTGGCGGGCCGAAGAGATCCTGGCCCGCGGCCTGGTCGCCGCGTTCCTGCACGTCCGGCCGGCGCTGGCGTGCGCCCCGCCGACCGACGCGGCATCGGCCGGGCGCGGCTGGCCGTCGCCGCGGACCTGGGAGATGGCGGGCCGCCTGATGGCGGCCGCGGGCGCGGCAGGCACGTCCGACGAGGCGCGTTCGGCCCTGATCCGGGGCGCCGTCGGTGACGGGGCCGGGGTGGAGTTCCTGGCCTGGCTGGTGGAGATGGACCTGCCCGACCCGGAGCAGGTCCTGGCCGACCCGGCCTCGTTCCGGCTGCCGGAACGAGGCGACCGGGCCTACGCCGCGCTGGCCTCGATCGCCGCGGCGGTCGCCTCGAACCCGACCCCCGAACGCTGGACGGCGGGCTGGCAGGTCCTCGGCCTGGCCGCGGACGCGGCCCTGGACATGGCCGCCGCCGCGGCCCGCGTCCTGGCCCGCTGCCGTCCCGACGGGGTGGCGCTGCCCGAGGAGGTCCGCATGTTCGCCCCGGTGCTACGGGCGGCCGGGCTGCTTCAGGCGTGATGGCTCGTGGCTGAGCGCGGACTTGACGGGCTGGCGGCGGCACGGCTGTGGGCTACCGATCGGTTTCCCTACCTGGCCACCGGGCTGTTCGGCGCCCAGGTGATCCCGGTCCCGGGCAGCGGGACGGTATCGGTGGACGAGAACTGGCGGATGCGCGCCGACCCGGACCTGACCGCAAGCTGGACCGCCGCCCAGCTGGGCAGCGTGCTCGTACACCACCTCTGCCACCTGCTGCGGACCCATGGGGAGCGGGCCCAGGCCATCGGCGTGCGAGCGGAGGAAGCCCGGGACTGGGTGCGGGCCGCCGACGCCGAGATCAACGACGACCTGATCCCGGCCGGGCTGGACCTGCCCGGCCGGCCGGTCCTGCCCCGCGACCTGGACGCGGAGGACGGCCTGCTGGCCGAGCAGTATTTCGCGGCGGCGAGAACCACGGACCGTTCGGCCCAACAAATGGGAGAGGCGGCGGGCGACTGGCTTGACTGCGGGAGCGGCGCGGACGGGGTCCCCCGCCCCGACGACGGGCCGGCGGGGCTGCCCGCCTGGCAGGCCGAACTGCTGCGACGCCAGGTGGCGCAGGACGTCATCGCGCACAGCAAGCGGGCCGGGACCGTGCCGGGCGGGCTGCTGCGCTGGGCGCGGGAGATCCTCAGCCCGAAGGTCAACTGGCGCACCCTGCTCGCGGCCGAGCTGCGCCGGGCCGTGGCCGAGGTCTCGGGCGCCGTCGACTACTCCTACCGGCGGCCGTCCCGCCGGGCCACCGTGGCCGGGGACGTCGTGCTCCCGGCGCTGCGGCGGCCGGTGCCCGAGGTCGCCGTGGTCTGCGACACCTCGGGCAGCATGACCGAGGACCTGCTGGTCTCGGCACTGGCCGAGGTCGAGGGGCTGATGCGGGCCCTGGGCATGGCCCGGCAGGTCCGCGTGCTGGCCTGCGACACGGCGGCCGGGCCGGCCCAGCGGGTCAACTCCGCCCGCCAGGTCCAGCTGGTCGGCGGCGGCGGGACCAACATGGGCACCGGCATCGCGGCGGCGGTCGCGCTGCGGCCCAGGCCGACCGTCACGGTCGTGCTGACCGACGGGTATACGCCGTGGCCGACGCGCACGCCGAAGGGCACGCGGGTGGTGATCGGGCTGCTCGGGCCGGGAGCGCCGGCCGCGCCGGCCTGGGCGCGTTCGGTCCGGGTCGACCCGGACTGACGTTCGGTCCGACCCGGCTTGCCTGGCCGGACCGGAGGTGATGTCCTATCGGGCGATGAATACCAGGCCGAAACAGCAGATCCTGACCCTGATCGCGATCGCGCTCACCTTCGGGTCCGGCGCCGCGGACGTGGCCAGCTTCACCCGGCTGGGCAACGTCTTCACCAGCGTCATGACCGGGAACATCGTGCTGTGGGGCCTGGCCGTGGCCCGCGGGTCGCTGACCCTGGCCAGCCACACCGCGGTCGCGGTCGGGGGCTACATCGCGGGCGTGGCCGTGGGCACCTGGGTCGCCCACGCGGTCAAGGAAGACGAGCCCAGCCAGGACGGCGTGATGCCGTCCCACGTCATCTGGGTCCTGCTCGCGGAGCTGACGCTGCTGGCCGGGTTCGCGGCGGGGTGGGAGGGCAGCGGGGCCAGCCCGGCCGGGTGGGCGCAGTTCAGCCTGCTCGCCACGCTGGCCGCCGCCATGGGCGTGCAGTCGTCCGCGGTCAACGACATGGGCCTGACCCAGGTGTCGACCACCTACCTGACCGGGACCCTGACCGGGCTGGTATCCTCGCTGGTCAGCCCGGGGCAGGACACGCCGCACGGACTGCGGCGGTTCGGAGTGCTGATCGGGCTGGTGGCGGGGGCCAGCCTGTGCGGGCTGTTCGTCGCGACCGCGGCCGACGGGGTGCCCGCCCTGCCGCTGGCCGCGCTGGTCACGACCATCGTGCTCGCCACCGGGCCGAGCTGGCGGGGGCCGCGGTGGCGCCCGGGTAGTGGATCGCAGGATCGTGGAGCATTACTACCCGCCTGCGGGAGGTGGTGATCCACGCTGATGCCCGCGCTGCCGGGGCGAGCGCGGAATGTCACTGGAGGGTGTCAGCATGTCGCCAGGGGCGACGTAAGGGGCACCGGAGGCGAGCGGGAGACGGCACATGAGACCGGCGTTGAAGGCGGGGTTGCTGCCGGTATGGCGGGACCGGGACACGCTGCAGTTCGGCACCGATCCGCGGCGGGCGAGGGCGCTAGGCGGGCTGGGGCCGGCCGCGGCCGTGATCAGCTTGCTGGACGGGAGCCGGGATCGCGAGGCCCTGATCGCCACGGCACAGGCGTACGGCATCCCGGGCGAGGCAGTGAGCCGGGTGCTGGCGCTGCTGGCCGAGGCGGGCGTGCTGGACGACTTCCCGTTCGGCCTGCATGCCTCGCTCCCGGATCGGGTGCGCGCCCGTCTCGCGCCGGAACTGGCCACGGCGGCGCTGGCCTATGCGGACACCGACGGCGGGGCGCGGACCCTGGCCCGGCGGCGCGCGGCCTTTGTCCGGGTGCACGGGGCGGGCCGGACCGGCGCGTGCGTGGCCAGCTTCCTGGCCGCCTCGGGGGTAGGGCACGTCGCGTGCGCCGACCCCGAACCGGCCGAGTCCGCCGACCTCGCGCCCGCCGGGCTGATCGAGGCCGATCTGGGTGCGCCGCGGCAAGAGGGCGCCGCCCGGGCCGTCGGGCGGGCCGCACCCGACGTCCGGACCCGCGACGACGGCGCGGTTCCCGACCTGGTCATCCTCACCCGGCCGACGCTTCCGGACCTGACCGAAGGGCTGGTACGGAGCCGCGTACCCCACCTGGCAGTGTGGGCGGGCGAGGCGATCGGCGTCATCGGGCCGCTGGTCCTGCCGGGCCGTTCGGCCTGCCTGCGGTGTGTCGGCCTGCGCAAGGCCGATGCCGACCCGCAGTGGCCGAAGATCGCGGCCCAGGCCACCTTCGCCCGGGTCCAGCCGCCGGCCTGCGACACCGTGCTGGCCGCCACGACGGCCACGCTCGCCTGCGCGCAGGCGCTCGCGCTCATCGACCGGCCCTCGGATGCCCCGGTGACGGTAAACGGGACGCTGGAGGTGGTCCTTCCGGACTGGCAGTGGCGGCGCCGGACCTGGCCGCCGCACCCGGCGTGTACGTGCGGCACGGCGGCCGGTAAAAGCCATGACACCGCTGACCGTCACGATTCTCACCCAGACTGGCTGTGCCGTAACGATGCGGTAACGGACGCCCCCTAGCGTGTGTTACAGAGAAGCAGGCGCGAGGAGGCGCGAGATGACAGAGCTGGGGGCGACAGCAGACGGTCGTATGTTCCACACGGTAGGCGGTGTGCGGGACACTATCTACGTGAATGATGTGCCGCGCAATGCGGTGACCCGGGCCGCGAAGCTCGCCGGGCTGCCAATCGGGCTGGCGGGTCGGACGGCACTGGGGCTCGGGAAGCGGATCGGCGGGCGGCCCGCCGAGATCGTGGCCGAGGAGATCCAGCGGCGCACGGCCGACCAGATCTTCCGGGTCCTGGGCGAGCTCAAGGGCGGCGCCATGAAGCTGGGCCAGGCGCTGTCGATCTTCGAGGCGGCGCTGCCGGCCGAGATCGCCGGGCCGTACCGGGCCACGCTGACCAGGCTGCAGGAGTCCGCGCCGCCGCTGCCGGCCCGGACCGTGCACCAGGTCCTGACCCGGGAGCTGGGCGAGGCCTGGCGGGACAACTTCATCTGGTTTGACGACATTCCCGCGGCCGCGGCGTCCATCGGGCAGGTCCACCAGGCGGTCTGGCATGACGGCCGGCGGGTCGCGGTGAAGATCCAGTATCCCGGGGCCGGACGCGCGCTGATCAGTGACTTCAACCAGATCAGCCGGGCAGGCCGGCTGTTCGGCATGCTGATGCCGGGGCTGGAGGTCAAGCCGCTGCTCGACGAGCTGCGGGACCGGGTCGCCGAGGAGCTGGACTATTCACTGGAGGCAGCGTCGCAGCGGGCGTTCGCCGAGGCGTACCTGGGCGACTCCGACATCTACGTGCCGGACGTGGTGATGGGGACCAGCCAGGTGCTGGTCACAGAGTGGATGGACGGCACCCCGCTGTCGCGGATCATCAGCGACGGGAGCAAGGAAGACCGCGACCAGGCCGGCATCCTGTTCGCCCGGTTCCTGTTCTCCGGCCCGGCGCGGGCCGGGCTGCTGCACGCGGACCCGCACCCGGGCAACTTCCGGCTGCTCGACGACGGCCGGCTGGGCGTGCTGGACTTCGGCGCGGTGGACCACCTGCCAGACGGGCTGCCGCCGTTCCTCGGCCGCCTGCTGCGGATCATGCACGAGGATGAGCCGGACATCTCCGCGGTCGAGCGCGAGCTGCGCGCCCACGGGTTCCTGCGGCCGGGCATCGAGGTGGACGTGGACGCGCTGCGCGCCTTCCTGGCCCCGCTGGCCGAGCCATCCAAGGTGGACTCGTTCAAGTTCAGCCGCGAATGGCTGCGCGGCGAGGCGGCCCGCGTCACCGACATGAACACCAGCAACATCCCGCGCAAGTTCAACCTGCCCCCGTCCTACGTGCTCATCCACCGCATGTCCACGGCCGGCATCGGCGTGCTGTGCCAGCTGGAGTGCGAAGGCGAGTTCCGGGGCGAGGTGCTGCAGTGGATGCCGGGCTACTTCGACGTCGATCCGGATGCGCCCGAGCCGGTCGGGGCGCACTAGCTAGGCCGCGGGGCTACCTGCCCTGCCAGACGGGCGCGCGCTTTTCGGCGAACGCCCGGGCGCCCTCCTGGGCGTCCTCGGAGGTGAAGACCGGGCCCAGGGCCGCGGTCATCTGCGCCCAGCGCTGCTCGGCGGGCCAGTCATCGCCGCCGTAAGCGATCTGCTTGGTGGCGATCACGGCCAGGGGCCCGTTGGCCGCGATCCGTTCGGCCAGTTCGATCGCTTTGGCCAGCGCCTGGCCGTCCTCCACGACGTAGTTGACCAGCCCGATCGCGGCGGCCCTGGGGGCGTCGATCGGGTCGCCGGTCAGCAGCATCTCCAGGGCCAGGGCCCGGGGCACCCGCTGGGCCAGCAGCAGCGCCCCGCCGGCCCCGGCCACCAGCGCGCGCTTGACCTCGGGCACGCCGAAGCGCGCCGACGCCCCGGCCACGACCAGGTCACAAGCCAGCAGGAGCTCGAATCCCCCGGCCAGGGCCCAGCCCTCGGCCGCGCCCACCAGCGGCTTGCGTGGCGGCGTCTGGGTGATGCCACACAGGCCGCGACCGGGGAAGGAGGGCACCTCCCCGGTCAGGAACGCCTTGAGGTCCATCCCGGAGGAGAACGTGCCGCCCGCTCCGGTGAGCACCCCGGCCCGCAGTTCGGCGGCCGCGTCCAGCTCGTCGACCGCGTCGCGGATGCCGACCGCCACCGCCCGGTTCAGCGCGTTGCGGGCCTCCGGCCGGTTGATGGTGATGACCTGAACCGCGCCGTGCCGCTCGACCAGTACCTCGTCGCTCATCCCGCCTCCTGATGTCAGCTCGTCCTGGTTCCTACCAGCAGGGAGTTCTGCACCAGAGGCGGGAACTCATCCATGGCGGTCCTCCACGATAGGTCGTCAGGCTCCGGCCTGGCCTGGCAGGGTGGCGAGCTTGCGAAAGTCCCAGCTGACGATCTTGCCCGGGGTGACGCGCAGCCAGGCGTGCCTGCCGTCGTGGATCATGTCCGGCCCGCCGCCAGAGGCGGCAAGGCTGGCATGGCCGAAATACTTGGCGGCCATGAGGCGTTCGGGCTCGGCCAGCTCGGACGGCTGCGGGGCCTCGCCGATCCGCGGCACCGGCCCGACGACGGCCGCCTCACCCTCGATCTCGACACCGCGCAGCTCGTGGTAGTGGTGGCCGTCGTCGGCCACCACCGCGACCCGAGGGTCGCGGGCCAGGTTGGCCCAGCGCTGGCTGCGGGTGAGCGAGTAGACCCACAACGCCTGCCCGTCCCAGACGAACCAGACCGGCGCCACGTGCGGGCCGTCCGGCCCGGTCGTGGCGAAGCGGCAGGTCCGCTGCTCGCCCAGGAACGAGGTCAGCTCCTCGGTGCTCATCGCGATCACCCGGCCGCGTCGCTGCTGCTGCACTATCCGACCTCGCCTCCCCTGACCCGGCTGCTCAAGACGATAATGACCCAATGACCTATCCGCCACCGCCGCTCGGAGAACCCGACGAGCTCAGCCCCGTGGACTACCTGCTGCACCGGGGTGAGGCGCATCCGGCCACCCGGTCCGCGTTCCTCGGCCTGGAGCTCCTCGACCGGCCGGCCGACTGGAGCCGGCTGCGCGAGGCGATGGACCGGGCCAGCCGGGTGGTCATCAGGATGCGGCAGAAGGTGGTGGTCCCGCCGGTCCCGATCACGCCACCGCAGTGGGTGGTCGATCCCGACTTCGACCTGGACTACCACCTGCGCCGGATCGCCCTGCCCGCGCCGGGCACGCTGCGCCAGCTGCTCGACGTGGCCGAGGTCACGCTGCAGTCGCCGCTGGACACCTCCCGCGCCCTGTGGGAGGCGGTGTACGTGGAGGGCCTGGAGGGCGGCCGCGCGGCGTTGCTGAGCAAGTTCAGCCACGCGATCACTGACGGGCTCGGCGGGATCGCCCTGTTCGAGCAGGTCTACGACACCGAGCGGGAACCCGGGCCGCGGCCCATGCCGCCGCTGCCCATCCCCCGCGACCTGACCGGCAGCGATCTGCTGCGAGATGGCCTGCGGCAGCTGCCCGAGACGGCCCTGGCGGACTGGGTGAAGCTACTGGGCCGCACGGCGGGCAGCATCGGCCGCCTGATCGTAGCGCCGGGCCCCACGGTGGCGCACGCGATCGGCTTCGCGAACTCGGCACGCCGGGTGCTCGGCCCGCCGCCGACCGCGCCCTCCCCCCTGCTGCGCCGCCGCAGCCTGGTCAGCCGCACGCACGTGCTCGAGGTGCCGCTCGCTGACCTGCGCGCGGCGGGCAAGGCGGCGGGCGGTTCGGTCAACGACGCGTACCTGGCCGCCCTGAGCGGTGGTCTCGGCCGCTACCACGAGGCGCTGGGCGTGCCGGTCGGCGAGCTGTCGCTGGCCCTGCCGGTCAGCCTGCGGACTGCCGACGATCCGGCCGCGGGCAACCGGATCACCGGTGTCACCATCGCCGCGCCGGTCGGCGAACCCGATCCCGCCGAACGGATCCGGCTGGTCCGCGAGCAGGTGATCGCCCGCCGCAGCGAGCCGGCCCTCGACGTCCTGGACCGGATCGCGCCGGTCCTGAGCCTGCTCCCGGACGCGGCCCTGGAGACGGTCGCCGCGCGGATCACCTCGGCGGACATCCAGGCCAGCAACGTGCCCGGCTACGGCCGGGAGACGTTCCTGGCCGGGGCACGGGTGGACCGGCAGTACGGGATGGGGCCGCTGCCCGGGGTGGCCATGATGGCCGTGCTCATCTCGCGGGCCGGCATCTGCACGGTGACCTTCCGCTACGACACGGCCTCGTTCTCCGCCCCGGACGAGCTCGAGAAGGGCCTGCAGCTCGGCTTCGACGAGGTGATCGACCTGGGACGGCCGGGTCCGGCCCGGAGGCCGTCATGACCGCCGCCACGCCGCACGGCCGGGTCCCGCAGCTGCGCCTGCCCGGATCGGTGGCCGAGGTCGACGCCAGCCCGGAAGGCCCGGGGATCGGCGCGTTCTTCGACCTCGACGGGACGCTGGTGGCCGGGTTCACGGCCGCCGCGCACACCCTGGACCGGCTGCGCCGCCGGGAGGTCGGGCCGGGCGACTTCCTGCACCTGACGCAGCTCGCGGTGGAGTACAAACTCGGGCGGCGGGAGATCGAGGCCCTGATAGAGGCCGGCGCCGGAACGGCCCGGGGGCGGCCGGCCGAGGACGTCGAGGAAATGGGCGAGCGCATCTTCCGGCAGTCCGTCGCGGACCAGATCTATCCGGAGATGCGCGATCTGGTCCGCGCTCACCAGCGCCGCGGCCACACCGTGGTGCTCAGCTCGTCCGCGCTGACCATGCAGGCCGAGCCGGTGGCCCGCTACCTCGGCATCAACGACGTGGTGTGCAACCGGTTCGTGGTCGACGAGCATGGCGTCCTGACCGGCGCCATCGAGCAGCCGGTCATCTGGGGCCCGACCAAGGCCACCAGCGTGCAGAAGTTCGCCGCCGACCACGACATCGACCTGCGGTCGAGCTACTTCTACGCCGACGGCGACGAGGATGTCGCTCTCATGTACCTGGTCGGGAACCCGCGACCGGTCAACCCAGGGCCGACCCTGACCCGGGTGGCCGAACGCCGCGGCTGGCC
>Ga0187781_10003128_pt1 | contig 12493 bp, 10 predicted proteins | sample 0715_SJ02_MP02_2_FD_132447 | JGI IMG/M metagenome (GOLD analysis project Ga0187781, IMG submission 132447) | Tropical peat soil microbial communities from peatlands in Department of Meta, Colombia - 0715_SJ02_MP02_20_MG | ecosystem: Environmental > Terrestrial > Soil > Wetlands > Peat | place...
ATACCGCCCGCGCCCGCCGCCGCAAAATTTTCCTTGCCTCCGCCCTCGTCGCCGTTCTCGTCCTCGCCGCCCTTGCCTGGATGTACCGCAACTGGCCCGAGGAGCGCGTCATCTCCAACTTCTTCGCTGCCTTGCAAAAGCAGGACTACGAATCCGCCTACGCCATCTACTTCAACGATCCCGCCTGGCGCCAGCACCAGCAGAAATATTCGCAGTATCCTTACGCCGATTTTTATCGTGACTGGGGACCGGGCGGCGAATGGGGATTGGTCAAATCTTTTCGCATCTACGGCACCGCCAACACCGAGGGATTCATGAGCGGCGGCGTGATTGTCGAAGTGATCGTCAACGAACGCGCCGAACACGCCCGCATGTTCGTCGAGCGCTCCGACAAAACCATTACGGTGTACCCGTACTAGCGCGGCGGTTGCGCTTCTACTTTGCCGCGAGCTGCTCTTTCATCCATCCGAGAATTGTGGGGATCAGCGTATCGGCAAATTTGCCTTGCACAGTAAGGTCGTGTGCCATGCCGTCAATCTCGAGATAGCGAGCACGTCCCGGATGCTCCTGGTTTACGATCTGGGCAATCGCTTCGCTGTCGGTGCGGCTCATGATTCCATCGTTGCCTCCTCGAATCACCAGCACCGGCGCATCGACATGCTGCCAGAGTTCACCTAAGTTTAACGCTTGCAGTTGCTGATAAAACGCCGCCGGCCTTCCATATTGGCCCTCCGGGGTGTCATACCAAAGAGTCTTCCACTCCGGGTGCTGCGCGATCGCCTCGCCGGGAGACAAGCCTTTCACCAGGTAGAGATCATAGAAATCCGTAAAGCCTTTCACCGCCGAGTTGACTTCCGCCGGAGACGTTCCCGCAGCCGTTAAGCGTCGGCGCTCGTGCTCAACCATGTGCTCATACCACGTCCGTCCCCACGAACTGCAGGAAATATAACCGCGCACAGGACGGTCAGAAACCATCGGCGAAAATCCGCCTCCGTTGCTCAAGCCAACGACAAACACTCGGTCCCGATCGATGAAGTCATACTTCGTCATAGCAGCGAAGGCGGCGCGCCATCCGCTGATTTCGCTGTCAAAATCGGCCTGCGCGCAAACACCCTGGCTTTCGCCGACGCCCGGCTTATCCATGCGTACCGTCGCATATCCCGACTCATCAATCAGCCGCCGCATGAGCATTCCGAATCCATCGTGCTCATCGGCCTTTGGCGTTTCCATCGTGTCGCAGCTCAGCCATCCAACAATAAAGATCGTGGGGACTTTGCCTTTGAAGTTGTTGGGACGCGTAACGAACGTGCGCAGCTTCTCGCCTTGGGAATTCACCACCCAGTCATAAAGAACCGTCGCGTGATCGAAGTGCTCACGCGGACGATCAGTCTCACCTGCCGCCATCACCGACAGCAGGGCGATCGCACTCAGGCGGAGAGCTAGCGGACGAATCATGATGGTTGTCAGACGTGAATACAGCCGGAAACGTGAGCGTCGTTTTCCTACGCGCAAAGCTCCGCCAGCGTGGCCGGAATCTTCGCCAGTGAGGCCTCATCGCCCGCCACCACGCACTTTTTCGATCGGTCAATCTGCCGCATCAATCCCCACAGCACTTTTCCCGGCCCCACCTCGACAAATGGCTCCGCACCCATTTCGATCAGCCGCTGCACCGACTCGGCCCATCGCACCGTGCCCGTCACCTGCCGGACCAGCGCGTCGCGCGCCTGCTCGCCGGTTTCAACCACGGCCACATCCACGTTGCAAACCACTGGGTACTTCGGATTCGCAAACTGCACGCCCGCCAGATCGGCCGCCAGCCGCTCCTGCGCCGGTTGCATCAGCGCGCAATGGAACGGAGCGCTCACCGGCAGGCTCACCGCTTTCTTCGCGCCGCGCGCGGTCGCCAGCCGCACCGCTCTTTCTACCGCGGCCGCGTGTCCCGAAATGACGATTTGTTCCGGGGAATTGATATTCGCCGCCTGGCAGACTTCCCCTTGCGCCGCTTCCTTGGTGACTTCAATCACCTTCTCCATCGCCATGCCCAGGATTGCCGCCATGCCACCCACACCCACCGGCACCGCTTCCTGCATGTAGCGGCCGCGCTGCCGCACCGTGCGCACCGCATCAGCGAAACTCAAAGTCCCCGCCGCCACGTGCGCCGAATATTCTCCCAGGCTGTGTCCGGCGACAAAATCCGGCTTCAACCCCTTCACTTCCAGGACCCGCAGCGCCGCCACTGAAACCGCCAGGATCGCCGGCTGCGTAACCTCGGTCAGCTTCAGCTTCTCTTCCGGTCCCTCGAAGCAAACCTGCGACAACCGGTACCCGAGCGCGTCGTCGGCCTCTTCAAATGTTTGCCTCGCCACCGGGTAGTGAAGGGCCAGGTCCTTCCCCATCCCCACAAACTGAGACCCTTGCCCGGGAAAAAGAAATGCAATGGATAAATTCGAGTTCGCCATAAACAGTACCCAATAGATCTGGTTGAGAATCCGTAAGCGTCAGTCCCCGAACGCTAAAAGGAACAGACGCAAGAAAATTAACAGCAAACACAGGACGAGTCCCCAAAGAGCAACTCTGTTAACCGGCCTCGGCAATATATGAAGCTTCGCCACGATAAGGCATGGAACCCCTATGACCAAAATGACCGTCATCAGGTGAGAAGCAATCCAAGAGTCTCATGAGAAACGCCCAGATGAAACGCCTTCAAATCGTGACCGCCCCTCTTAGCCCCATCAGCTCCCGCTCGATGGCCTCGTTGACTTTGCCCGCGGCAAACTCTGCGGCTACTCGCACCGCGTTTTTGATGGCGTTCGCGTTCGACGAGCCATGCGTGATGATGCACACACCCCGAACCCCAAGCAGCGGCGCGCCGCCATACTCGGTGTGGTCCAAACGCTTTTTGAAATCGGAAAACGCATTGCGCGACAGCATCGCGCCCACCTGCCGGGTCACCGTCGCCTGCAACGACTCTTTCAGCACCGTGCGCACCAGCCGCGCGATGCCTTCCGATGTCTTCAGCGCCACGTTGCCCACAAATCCGTCGGCCACGATCACTTCCACGTGCCCGTTATACAAATCCCGCCCTTCCACGTTGCCGACGAACTCGATCGGCAATTGTTTCAGCAACTGAAACGCCTCCCGCGTCAGCTCATTACCCTTGGTTTCTTCTTCTCCGATCGAAAGCAGCCCCACGCGCGGCCGTTCCATCCCAAAAATCGAGCGGTAGTAAATCTCGCCCATCACCGCGAACTGCTTCAGGTTTCGTGCTGTGCAATCCACGTTTGCGCCCACATCCAGCAGCACCGCCGCCGTGTTCATCGCCGTCGGAAACGCCGCCGCCAGCGCCGGACGGTCCACTCCCGGCAATGCCCCCAGCACCAGCTTCGCCGTTGCCATGGCCGCGCCCGTGTTTCCGGCCGTCACAAAGCCGTCCGCCCGACCGTCGCGCACCAGGCGCAGGCCCACGCGAATCGACGAATCGCGCTTGGCGCGAATGGCCTCCACTTTGTCTTCCATGGTGATGTATTCCGCCGCGTGGACGATCTCCACGGGCAAGTGCCGCGCGCCAGGATAGCGCGCCAGATCCGGCTTTAGCCGCGTCTCCGGCCCCACCAGCAGCACGTGCGCGTCGTGATGACGCGCCGCCTGCAAGGCGCCTTCAATTTCCGGCCGCGGCGCCTTGTCGGACCCCATCGCATCGAGCGCGATTACGCTGGGCATGGACGGTCCAGAGCTACGCCTTCTCTTCTACCTCGAAAATTTCCCGGCCCTTATAATACCCACACTTCGAGCAGGCCCGGTGCGGCAGCTTTTGTTCGTGGCAGTTCGGACACTCCGACAAAGAGTGCTTCGACAGCGCATCGTGCGCCCGGCGCGTCGCCGTGCGCTTCTGGGAGTGTCTCCGTTTCGGATTCGGCATGATAATTCCCTTTTTCAGCCCTTAGCTGTTAGCTCTTAGCTCTCTGCTAAACCCGCGTTCCTGAGAGCTAATAGCTAAAAGCTAAGAGCTGCATTCACTGATTCAACTTTGTCCGTATATCCTTCAGCGCTTCCCACCGCGGATCTTCCACCTTATCCGCGCACGAGCACGCGCCTTCTTCGTTCAAATTCTTTCCGCAATGCGCGCACAACCCTTTGCAATCTTCGCGGCAGACCGTCTTCAGCGGAACCGCCAGCAGCACCTGCTCCCGCAGCGTATCTTCGAGCAGCAACCCTTCGCCCTGGTAATACCCGATTTCCGCCTCCGCGTCTGTGACAGAAAGCTCTTCGTGCCCGGCATCGATTCCCAGCGGACGATACAGCAGATCGAAACTCCGCTTCACCGGCAGCACCACCGGCTCCAGACAACGCGCGCAAGCCACTTCCAGCGTCGTCTCCAGCTTGCCTTTCAGCCGGATATCCTGCACCACGTCCCGCTTCCCGCGATGCTCTTCGACCAGGTCGGCGCGTCCCTCGCTCTTCAGCGGCGTGCGCTGCCGCACATCCTCGCCCAAATCGATCGCACCGGGTGCGAACTCCTCCCGGAAATCGATGGGGTGAAGTTCCAACTCCTGTATTTCGATGAGCATATCCCCTGTAAACCGGAACCTCCGCCGCCCCGAAAACCGACGCCGCGAAGGCCGCGGAAGCACGTCCAAAGACGCTACACACGGAGACGATCGTCTCCAAGGGGCAAGGTTTAAGAATAAAGGCCAAAAATCAGGGTGTCAAGAAAGACTCGCCGGCAGGGCTGAGTTAGGACGGCCCTACTCGCCCCGTGGAGGGGTGACACAATTCCGTTCGCCGGGATGAAAACTGGAGGAGGAAGTGTTGCGAGGTGCGGCCCTCCAGGGGCCTTGGTCGGGCGCACACCTTGGGTAAATTCTCTAGTAGCATGATTGACTTTATAGTACTATCTCAGTTCTCTAGCAGCTTGCTGGAAAACTCTGGAATTCGCCACGACTGGAAGGGCACGAGTTCCACTCGTGCCGTAAGTCCCGCCAAATCAATAGCGGCTTCTAGCCGCTGGCGGAACGCCGGCCAGCGCGGACACTTTTTCAGCAAACTGCTAGACGAGAGCCCGGCCGGTGGCCTGATCCAACTGTGAATCCTCGGGCTGCTGGAGAGAATCAGTTCTACTTTCGAAACTTGCTCCGGAGGTGCTTTCATGCTGTTCAAGGCCGACCCAACCTTCTACCCTTCGCCCAAGCTTGCGGCCCAGGCCCCTCCGGAAAGATTGGCCTATGTGGCGGCCTTAAACGCAAACGGCGGCGCCAAGCCCGACGCGCTCGCCGTCGTGAATGTTGACGCTGAATCGAGCTCCTATGGCAGTGTCGTGGGTCAGGTCGATATGCCCCACGTGGGCGATGAGCTGCATCACTTTGGTTGGAACGCCTGCAGCTCCGCTCTCTGCCCCTACGCTCCCCATCCTCACGTCGAGCGGCGTTACTTGATCGTCCCCGGCCTTCGTTCTTCCCGCATTCACGTTCTCGATACCAAGCCTGACCCCGTGAACCCAAAGATTGTCAAGGTTATCGAGCCCACCGCCGTACACGAGCGCACCGGATATAGCCGTCCACATACCGTGCATTGCGGGCCCGACGGCATTTATCTGAGCGCCCTCGGCGCGCCAAACGGCGATGGCCCCGGAGGCATTTTCGCCCTCGATCACGACAACTTCGACCCGCTCGGCCGGTGGGAGGTGGAACGTGGTCCGCAACATTTCGGCTACGATTTCGCGTGGCATCTCGGCTACGACATCGCCGTCACCAGCGAATGGGGCACCCCCAACATGGTGGAGAATGGTGTGAACCCCGAGCTGCTTCTCGCAGGCAAGTACGGACACCACCTGCACATTTGGGATCTTCGCAAGCGCCGCCACCTGCAATCCCTCGATCTTGGTTCCGAGCAGCAGATGGTGCTCGAGCTGCGCCCTGCGCACGATCCCACCAAGGCCTACGGTTTCGTCGGAGTCGTCACCTCGCTCAAGGACCTGTCCAGCTCGATCTGGCTGTGGCATCGCACCAACGGATCGTCCAATGGTGGCGCATCCAACGGCAAGTTCGAAATCAAGAAGGTCATCGAGATTCCCGCCGAACCAGCCGACCCTGCGCAGTTGCCGCCACTCCTCCAGGGTTTCAAAGCCGTTCCACCCTTGCTCACGGATATCAACCTTTCCGTAGATGACCGCTTCCTTTACGCGTCCTGCTGGGGCACTGGCGAGATGCGCCAGTACGACGTCTCAGACCCATTCAATCCCAAGCTCATCGGCTCGGTTCACATCGGCGGGATCGTGCGCAACGCGCCTCATCCTGCCAAACCCGGTCAGCCGTTGAATGGCGGCCCGCAGATGGTCGAACTGAGCCGCGATGGACGACGCGTGTTTTTCACAAACTCGCTCTATGCCGCATGGGATAAGCAGTTCTATCCCGAAGGCATCCGCGGTTGGATGGTCAAGTTGGATGTCGCGCCCGGGGGCGGAATTAAGTTTGACCCGAAGCTCTTTGTAGAGTTCGGCGACCTCCGTCCTCATCAGGTGCGACTGCAGGGTGGCGACGCTTCCTCCGACTTCTACTGCTATCCATGAACCCATCGTGGCCCTGGGCGGTACTCGCGCTGCTCGGCGCCTACCACGGCCTCAATCCCGCCATGGGCTGGCTTTTTGCCTTGGCCCTGGGTCTGCAGGAGAAGCGCAGATCGGCGGTGGTTTGGGCCTTATTGCCAATCGCATTGGGACATGCGGCGGCGATCGCAGTCGCGATTCTGATCCTCACCTTCATTCAGCACTTCATCCCCATGCATGTGCTCAAATGGCTGGTTGCGGCCATCATCTTCTCGCTCGGCGTGTATCGGCTTTTCCGCGCAGGCCATCCCCGCGGAGCCGGCATGCGGGTTGGCGCACGCGACTTATTCCTGTGGTCCTTTCTGATGGCTTCGGCCCACGGAGCGGGCTTGATGCTCATTCCTGTCTTGTTGTCTGGCTCGATGTCTGGCATGCATCACGACATGAGCGCAATGCATCACGATATGGGTGCAATGACAATGACCGGAGCGACGCTTGCCCTGAGCATGCGTACGATTTTGCTCGCGACTCTCGTGCACACAGCCGCCATGTTGATCGTCGCCGGGACTCTGGCAGTAGTCGTCTTTGAGGTTTACGACACAGTAGGACTGAAAATGCTGCGCAGCGCCTGGTTTAACTTTGACTTCCTGTGGGCGTGCGCGCTCCTGATCGCAGGCCTAGCGATACTCCTCTACTAACTGGAACATCCTTTGTCACCGCTCCAGAACCCACTCGGCTCTGAGCAAACCCGCGCCGCAACCATGCCGGGTCCTTCCCGGGTGCTATCATGGTTCAACTCATCCGCCCAGCGGATGACCCGGCTTCGGCCGACCCGATGCGCATTCGACGCACCCTCCCCATCCTCATCGCCCTTGCCGTGCTCTCCGCCGCAGTCACTGCCATCGTCATGCTGCTCGGCCAGGCTCCGCCCGAGCCCGCCCGCCTGCTTCCCGGCGCCGACGGCTTTGTCTACGTCAATCTGAAGTGGATTCGCACTTTCAGGTCCGGCCCTCTGCCGCCCGTGTCCCACGATCCCGAATACCAGCAGTTCGTCGACGCCACCGGCTTCGAGTTCGAGCGCGATCTCGATGAGGCCGCCCTTTCCGTCCACTATCCCGAGAGCTGGGGCAATGGCACCGCCGGTTCGTCCCCCGAAACCCGTTTCTCCGAAGTTTTCGTCGGCAAGTTCGACTCCAACCGCCTCATCCCCTACTTAAGGAAGATCGCCTCCTCCGTCGACACCTACCGCAACTTCGATATCTACAGCATCCCGCTCGAAGGCCGCACCGTCCGCGTCGCCGTTCTCTCCTACAACAGCGTCGCCGTCTCCAATCATCCCGATCCCGCGGTCATCCACGGCATCCTCGACCGTTCCCGCAAGCTCGCTTCGCCCTTCGCCGGACCCTCGCTCCTCCGCAAGTTCTATCGCGATGTGCCCGTGGCCAGCGCCGCATTCGCCATTCTCCGCATCCAACCCGCCGCCATAAACTCCGTCGCCGGTTTCTCCGCCTGGAGTCTGCTCTTTCCCAAGCCGGCCGTCACCGTCGTTTCGGCCCGCCACCTCCGCGCCTTACGTTTGCGTGCCGACATCTTCGCTGCATCCGATTCCGACGCCGAGGCCATTGCCGAACGGGCCGGCACTTTCCTTAGCTTGTTCCATTCCGCCGAAACAACTGTCGGCGTCCACAGCACCGACGTCGATGTCAAAGCTCTTTTCGACAGCCTCAAAGTCGAACACTCCGGCGACCGCGCCATCGTCACCGCTACCGTCCCACCCGGATTCATCGAAAAGATCCTCGCGGCCACCCCCACTCCCGAAGCCCCTCCTACCCCTCCCGCCTCCCAACCCCCACCCCAATCTTCTTCCCCGCCGAACAAGTCCCAGAAAGCGCGCTGACTGCCGCGGCTAACCTACGCCTAAGCTCGGCCCAAAAACGGGCCATCTTACTCCCTAAGTCGCTGGACGATGCCGCCCCGCCTCTCGCACATTTCATTGTGACCCAGTTCACTGACATTCCGGACCTTGGAGCACACACTGCTCCACGGAATTTTTCTCGCCTCTCCGAAGCGCTGTTCCCGCCCGCTGAGACGCGCGCTCCTTGAGGCGACACCTTCAGCATTTGGCTCTTTTCACATTCAGCTTGCTCCAAAGGAGAAAACATATGCGGCGCTTTCACCTCGCTCTGTTAGCCCTCATTCTGCTCGTAGCGCAGCCGCTTCTGGCCAAGACCTACTATGTCGGGACCTGCAAGACGGGAGCCTATAGCACCATCGGCGCGGCTGTAGCGGCCGTTCCCGCTGGTTCCATCATCGACGTTTGCCCCGGCACCTACCCCGAGCAGGTTGTCATCTCCCAACCTCTGACGCTGCAGGCTTACACCAGCGGCGGCTCCGATCAGGTGGTTATCGCCATGCCCAGCGCAGGCCTGACGACGACCACCAGCCTCTCGTGGGGAACCGTTGCCGCGCAGGTTGAGGTCACGGCCGGGCCAGTAAACATCACCGGTATTACAGTAGACGGAACTGCAACCAGTTCGGTCTGCCCCACCGTCTGGGACATCGGAATTTTTTACTACAGCGGTGCCTCGGGCACCATCGACGCAGTACAAACCAGCAATCAGGCCTGCAACACTTACGGAGTGGCGATCTACGCCGAAAACGAGACGGCTACCCCTTTGGCCATCACCATCGAGGACAGCGACGTAACCGGCGCCAGTGAATACGGCATTGCCACCTGCAGCGCTGAGACACCTTCTACACTTACGGCGACGGTCAAAACCAACTACGTAGCCAACACTCCAATCGGGATTACCATTAACTGTAATGAGAGCGCCAATATTACTGGCAACTTCGTGGACACCACATCCTACATTGGCATTTTGGTCGGCAACCCCTCCACTACGGTCACGGGAAATACCGTAACCAACGCGTTTAATGGCATCAGGGTGGGTGCCAACGGTCCCACGGTGTCAGGCAACACCGTCGTAGACGCAGAAGGTGGGATCGTCCTTGATGCGGTCGGTACCGCGACTTCCAACCACATCATAAATTCCACTTGGGGTATTTGGTTCGCTGTTTCCGGCTCCACTGTAGAGGACAACCTCGTTATTCAGGCCCAGACTGGAGCGCTGTTCCAGTGCTACACGGAAACCATATCGGGCAACACCTTCATTGGTGCCGGCACAGGATTCGAAGAATATCCCGGAACGTCCGTCGGCACCAACAAGTTCTACAATGTGCCAACGCTTACCACTGACTGCGCAGCGGCGAGTGCTGCTAGGCGATGACTTTTTTCACATTCACCCCGCTTCAAAGGAGAAAACATATGCGGCGCTTTCACTTTGCTTTGTTAGCCCTCGTTCTGCTCGTAGCGCAGCCGCTTCTGGCCAAAACTTACTATGTCGGGACCTGCAAGACAGGAGCCTATCCCACCATCAGCGCGGCCGTAGCGGCCGTTCCCGCCGGTTCTGTCATCGATGTTTGCCCCGGCACCTACCCCGAGCAGGTCGTTATCTCTCAGCCTCTGACTCTGCAGGCTTACGCCAGCGGCGGCTCCGATCAGGTGGTTATCGCCATGCCCAGCGCAGGACTGACCACGACCACCAGCCTCTCGTGGGGAACCGTCGCCGCGCAGGTTGAGGTCACGGCCGGCCCAGTAAACATTACCGGTATTACGGTCGACGGAACCGCCACCAGCTCCGTCTGCCCAACCGTCTGGGACATCGGAATTCACTACAATAGCGGCTCCTCGGGCACCATCGACGCGGTACAAACAAGCAATCAGAACTGCAACAACTTTGGGACGGGGATTTACGCTGAAAACGAAACGGCCACCCCTTTGACCATCACCATCGAAAACAGCGGCGTGACCGGCACCACTCAGTGGGGCATCGACACTTGCGGTGGCCTGATTCCCCCTTCCACTCTTACCGCGACGATTAAAAACAACTACGTAGCCAACGTTGATATTGGGATTAACACCGATTGTTATACGATCGGCACCGTTACCGGCAACGTCGTCGATGCCGCTACTTACATTGGCATTTCGGCCGTCTCTGGCTCCGGCACGGTCACGGGAAATACCGTAACGAACTCGCCTCAGGGCATCATGCTGGGTGGATATGTCGGCTCCAAGATCTTGGACAACACGGTCGTGGACGCTGCGACTGGGATTGTCGTGAACCAGGTCGGCACGGTCGATGGCAACCACATCGTGAGTTCCAACACCGCCCTTTATTTCGGTGCCTCCGGCGCCACAGTAGAGGACAACCTCATCATGCAGACTCAGGCGGGGGCCGTGTTCGAGTGTTACTCGGCGACAATGTCTGGCAACACCTTCAATGGCGCCCTCACCGGATTCGAAGTGTACGCAGGGACCTCCACCGGCACCAACAAGTTCTACAACGTGGCTGCCGTTACAACTGGCGGCTGCACGGCGAGTGCTGCAAGGCCATGAGCGGCTTCCCAACCCTCTTCAGCGAGGCTGCCCCACGTCTTTTGCAGGGGTGGGAATTGGTCACAGAAGCGGCTGCCCCATCCTGAACGCGGCGCCCTTTGCCGCGTTTCGGGTGGCATTCTACAGGCTCATCCGAATGAAAAACGCCGGCGTCAGACCTGGCGAGAATTGCCCGCTAACTCTTTGATTCCAAGAGACCGCATCGAGTGGCGTCTTGAGCGCTGACCAGTAAACGCCTCACACACGCGCTCAGCCCGCAATCCCTTCTTCGCCGCCTGACCAGTAACCTCTTTCCTCACTGCGCGTCTGAGTCCCTGCGCGACAACGAACCCCGTTACAATAGAGACCCGTATGACGAGCTTGCCTCTCCCGATCGCCACCTTTCTCGCTGGCCTGATTTCCTTTCTCTCCCCCTGTGTTCTGCCTCTGGTTCCCGGCTACGTTTCGCTGATCTCGGGAGCGGGCATCGAGGAACTGAAATCCTCCGACAGCAATCTGTTCCGCAAGGTCATGCTCAACTCCGCCGCGTTCATCATCGGCTTCAGCATCGTGTTCATTTCGCTCGGTGCGATCTCCACCGAACTCGGCGAGGTTCTCATCCGCTATAAGTCCGACCTCGCCCGCATCGCTGGCGCCGTCATCATTCTGTTCGGCCTTCACCTCACCGGCATCTTCCAGATCAAGGCCCTCCTCGCCGATACTCGCCTCCACAGCCTCAAAGGCGGTTCCTCCGCCTGGGGAGCGTTCGTCATTGGCTTCGCTTTCGCCTTCGGCTGGACTCCTTGCGTCGGCCCCATTCTCGCGGTCGTGCTCGGCTTCGCCGCCGCTCAGGACACGGTTTGGAAAGGTATCTTCCTGCTCGCGGTGTATTCCGCCGGCCTTGCCGTGCCCTTTCTCCTGACCTCGCTCGGGATCGAGCGTTTCCTTAAGTTCTATAACCGCTTCAAGTTCCATATGCACGCCGTGGAAGTAGCCAGCGGATGTCTGTTGATCGCTCTGGGTATTCTTCTCGTGCTTGGCCGTTTCACGCTGATCTCGGGATATTTCTCATTCTTGAACCGGTTCGCTCTCTAACACCGCAGTAACGCATGAAGCCAGCGGCCTGGTTATATAATTAAGCCATTGCGTGGTTTTGGGGCCCCAAAGGCTGAGGATATAAGGTGAAGCGGAACCCTCTTGTGCTGTTCTTTGTCGGCGCCGTGGTCGCGGTCATGCTGTTTGCTGGCATCCATTCTGCCCACAACCTGGCCAGTGGTCCTAGAAACGAACATCTAATGGGCGGCATCGCCCCCGACTTCGATCTGAAGGCCATCGACGGTTCCAGCCTCAAACTGTCCAGCCTGCGGGGTAAAGCCGTCCTGCTCAACTTCTGGGCCACGTATTGCGAGCCTTGCAAGGTGGAAATGCCCTGGTTCGTTGAGCTGCAAAAGCAGTACGGTCCTCAGGGTCTCCAGGTCGTGGGCGTGGCCATGGACGATGCCAGCACCGGCGACATC
>Ga0187781_10003129_pt1 | contig 12492 bp, 13 predicted proteins | sample 0715_SJ02_MP02_2_FD_132447 | JGI IMG/M metagenome (GOLD analysis project Ga0187781, IMG submission 132447) | Tropical peat soil microbial communities from peatlands in Department of Meta, Colombia - 0715_SJ02_MP02_20_MG | ecosystem: Environmental > Terrestrial > Soil > Wetlands > Peat | place...
AAATCGACCTACGTAGACGCGCTGCCGGCAATGATCAATCCGGCGACGGGGCGGCTGCACACGACTTTCTACCAGGCGGGAACCGCGACGGGACGGCTGTCGTCGGCGAATCCGAACCTGCAGAACATTCCGGTGCGGACCGAACTGGGGCGCGGCATCCGCGCGGCATTCATTGCCGAGCCCGGCCATGTGCTGCTGACCGCCGACTATTCGCAGATCGAACTGCGGCTGCTGGCCCATTTTTCGCGGGATCCGATGCTGGTGGAAGCGTACCGGCGCGGCGACGATATTCACACGTTAACAGCGTCGCAGGTGTTCGGCGTGCCGCCACTGATGGTCACGCCCGATCATCGCCGGCAGGCGAAGGTGGTGAACTTCGGGATTGTGTACGGGCTGTCGGCGTTTGGGCTGTCGCAACAGCTGGGCATTGAGCCGGGCGAGGCGAAGCAGTTCATCGCGAATTACTTTGAAAAGTACAAAGGAGTGCGGGCGTTCATTGATAACACGCTGGAAGAAGCGCGGCGCGAGTTGAAAGTCAGGACGCTGTTCGGGCGGGTGCGGCCGATCCCGGACATCAACAGCAAGAACGTGAACCAGCGCGGATTCGCCGAGCGGACCGCAGTCAACACGCCGCTGCAGGGCACGGCGGCGGATCTGATCAAGATCGCGATGATCCGGATTGACGCGGCTTTGCTGAAAGAAGGCTACAAAACAAAGATGACGTTGCAGGTTCATGACGAATTAGTGGTTGAGCTGCCTCCCAGAGAGCTGGATACAATCAAGCCGCTGGTGAAGGAACAAATGGAAAAGGTATACCCCTTGGAAGTGCCATTGGTGGCGGACATCGGGGTCGGGCCGAACTGGAGGGATCTGGAATACTAACTGCGAGGTGTGATGAAGGCCTATCTTCTGGGTGCTGGCGCATCGAGAGCGTATGAGCTTTCTCCGACCGGTCTGCGAATGCCGCTCGCACGCGATGTCTTTGAAAAGTATTCCAAATTGAATATCTCTTCCAATTCCTGGGTCCTTGTCGGCGAAATAATCAACCATGTGTCCCAATCGCGAGGCATTCCGCCAGAAGACTTTGGCAGGTTTAACGAAGACATCGAAGAATTCTTCTCTGAAATTGAGGCCTCTCTGCTCGATGCCATTGAAGGAAATGACGAGATTGAAATCATTTGGGAATCAAAGATACTCAATCAACTGCTGTTCCTCTTCGCGTCTGTCGTTAACGAAATTCAAAATGGCCCAATCTCAGAAGCTCATCGGAATATTGCTCGTAGTCTCTCTCCTCAGGATCGAATTCTGACTTTCAATTGGGATACTTTGATGGATCGGGCTTTGGCAGCCGAGACTTCATGGAGAACTGATTTCGGCTATCAGGTCATTCCGCATCTGATCTACCGCAACGGCTGGGCGCCCCCCATGCTGGCGATGGACAACGTCCCACTGCTGCTCAAGCTGCACGGATCGACCAACTGGCTCACGAGTTACAACACAATGGAACACGGGAAACCTACTCTGATGCAGACTTCCGATCCCAGCACCTTATACGTATACGAATCAACCGCCAAGCCGTATGCAACTTATGCTGGGAGATTTATGGATGGATACGAGCCTTTTTCTTATGGCTACTATCCGCCGAATTTGCCCAACGATCCGGGAAAGTCTGCACCAACAGGTCGAGTCTTCGTTCGGATGCGTCCTAAATTCCCTTGGGTGCCGGAAGGTGATGCTCCAGATAGCGGTTTACCCTCAATGCCCTTAATAATTCCTCCCGCGAAGGCGAAAACATACAACTTGTTCGGTACGTTGTTTAAGACGCTTTGGTCTGCAGCAGAAGAAGCACTCAGTCAGGCAGAACACGTAATTCTGATCGGATACTCTTTTCCCCGAACCGACCATCAGAGCAACACTCTCTTCAAGAGCGCATTCTCCAAAAGAAGATCGATGCCCAGAGTCTCAATTGTCGATCCGTATCCGATACGCCCAGCAGAAAAGTTCAGTCAGGAGTTCGGAATCACGAGAGACCGCCTGTTTGTCTATGCGGAGCCTTTTTCGGGAGACTTCGATTTAGGCAAAATACTTTGATTAGCTTCTCCGGAGGCAAAGGGTTTCGTTACCGACTGTGGTGTAGAATTACGACTGTGAACCCCTCCGCTGGAGGCTGGCGCTGCCTGAAGGCGGACGCCGGGCGAGCGGAATCCATCCTAGTCGGGACGTGGCGCAGCCTGGTAGCGCACTTGCTTGGGGTGCAAGGGGTCGCGAGTTCAAATCTCGCCGTCCCGACCATTACAGCTTTCAGCTCTCAGCCGTCAGCTTTCAGTCAAAGTAGATCCCTCGTCTTCGGCTACTCCTAGTTCAACCGCTAGGGCTGGGCGCCGTAGACGGTCTTTCCGCCGACGAGTGTCCACAAGACTTTCGTATCGCGGACCTCCTCGGCAGTTACCGTGAGTACATCGCGATCGAGAAGGGCGAAATCCGCCTGCTTCCCGGGAGCGATCGAGCCGATCCTCGCCTGCTCGGCCAAGGCTCGCGCGGCATTCCGGGTGTAGGCATAGAGCATGGCCTCGCGCGGAACGCGCTGACTCGCATCCAGCACTCCTTTGGGCCCTTGGCGAGTTTCAGCCTGATAAATGGCGCGGAACACGTTGGCGGTGGAAACCGGCCAGTCACTTGCGCCTGCGATGGTGCCACCCTCGTCGAGCACGGAACGGGCTGGATATTGCCACGCGTAGAGGGCCGGATCGATATACGGTTTCACCAGGTCGATGGTGTCGGTTTCCGCAGTCGCCCAGTAGAGCTGGAAGGACGCGATCACACCCAGTGCGCGGAAGCGCGGAATGTCCTCGGGCCTGACCAGTTGCAGATGAGTAATGGTATGCGGCGGACCGGAATTGCCATTCGCCTTCCGGGCCGCTGCAATGCCATTCAGCGCCTCGCTGACGGCCTGGTCGCCGATGGCGTGAACGTGAACGATCATGCCTGCCTTATCTGCCGCAATCGCAATCCTGGCGAAGTCGGCTGGGTTGAACAGCAGTTCGCCATTCCGTCCGCTGTTCCGGTACGGCTTGGAGAGAACGGCCGTCTGTGAGGGATATTCGAGGACGCCGTCGGCAAACACCTTGATGCCGACGATCTTGACGCCGGGAACATCGCTGAAGCGATCCCGCCATTCCAGCGCCTTGGCCAACTGCTGCTCGGGATGGCCCTGCTTGAACTCGATGACGGGAAGCGCGGCGACATGCGACTTCAGATCACCGCTCAGGGCGAGACTCCGGTAGGTTGCCAGGATTTCGTCGCTGGCCGCGGCATCAAGCCACGCGGTGATTCCCAATCCATGCATGTATTCGACCGCGGCCCGCCCGGCTGCCAGCATCCGTTCCGGGCTCGGCTTGGGCAAAACCTCATCGACCTTGTCCAGGCCCGCATCCACCAGAAAACCGTTCGGCTCAAAATCTGGCCCGAAGCCGTAATAGCCCCGGCCCACCGCGTCCAGACTGCGGATGAACTGCTTATCGATTCCGGCCCGCTGCAGCAGCGCCTGGTTAGCCCATGCCGTGTGGCCGTCCATGCCTTCGAGCAGCACCGGCTGATCCCGGTAGGGGCCAGTGTTGAAGGAATCGTTCAGTTCCTTGTTCTTGGACCAGAATGGCAGTGGGAGTCCGCTCACGGTCAGAATGTCCCCCCGCATGCCTCGGCCGCTTTTCTTAGCCTCGGCCGCGAACGCCACCACCTCATCCATGGTCTGGACGTTCTCGCCGATATCGGCCGAAATCAGCGTCATACCGCCATCGATGGCGTGACAGTGGCTGTCAATGAGGCCGGGCATCAGAAAATTACCCTTGAGGTCAATGAACTCCGCGCTGGCGGTCGCGGCCTTGGACACTTGGGCGCGGCTGCCGACGGCTACGATTTTGTCGCCGCGAATGGCTACCGCCTCGGCATAAGGATGCTCGGGCTCTCCGGTGAAGATTTTGCCGTTATAGAACACGCTCTCGTCTGCCGCTCTGGCAAAGGAAGCGCCTTGAAGACAGGAACACAACAACAGCGTGAACACCCATCTGGACACGGACGTTCTCCCGGGTGAGAAATGGATCGAAGCGGCCCAGACGCCTAGCGAGCGCAGCGGCCTCGACGAACCAGACAAAATACCACATCGATAGAGCAGCGGCGTGGAGTGGCGGCCATAGAGCACTGGCAGAGCAGATGGAGCAACGCAGGTAAACAGGTAAGATATCAGGTAAATTTTCTAGACCTCTTACCGAAAACGGCTGTAAACGATTGGGAGATATGGTAGGCCCGAATGGATTCGAACCATCGACCTCTTCCGTGTAAACCTACCACCGTACGGAAAAATGACAACTTAGACCGTATCGAGCATACTCTCCACACGTCTTTTACATGTTTCACAGGTAGAGATCACTGGTAGGAAATGCAGGTTGCGAAAATTCTCCCCACTAAAGCGGAGCGAGTCCGTCTCCGGTCGGCAGAAAGCGCTCTGAAGGCACATGAGCCTGATCATCTTTTGCAAATGTAAAAGGCGCCGGTGGGGTCACAGGTTCTCTCGCCGCAGTTTCTGATAAGATTTCGATAGCGTAAAGGGCGCATCCGGTCCGCGGAAAGGGTAGAAGCCCACCTTAAGTTAGAAAATTTTGGCGAACCTTCTTTCAGCCCGACATGCGGACGACGGGCGGCTTCGATGAAAGGGGGTCGCATGTCGACCAATTCCTCAGAAGTTCCGCATTCACTTCCCGAGCGTCCGAATCTCCGACACCTGAAGGACCAAGCAAGGGACCTTCTCCAATCCGGCAAAGTAAGGTCCCTCACGGAAGCTCAGTTCGAAATAGCCCGCCTTTATGGCTTTGCAAGCTGGCCAAAGCTCAAGGCTCATGTGGATTCCCTTGAAGAGATCGGACAGCTCAAGCAAGCCATTGACACCAACGATTTGAAGCTCGTCAAGGCTATGATGACCGCTAACCTAGCGCTGCACCATGCACCCCTCGGATACAACAAGAACGGTCCTCTCACGTGGGTGGCTGAATGCCGCGTGCCGTGGGGACCGCCAACTTCCAAAAGACTGGCTATGGCGGAGTGGATGATCGACAACGGGTCAGACATCCATCAAGGCGGCGACGGCCCGTTGATGCGCGCTGCGCTTTTCGGTCACAGAATCCCCATGATGGAGCTACTCGTTTCTCGAGGTGCTAACGTCAACGCTCTGTGGAATGGATATTTTCCCATGATCTTTGCGCCATGTGAGACGGTTGACCCTTTGGCGCTCCAATGGCTGCTGCAGCACGGCGCCGACCCGAATTGCGCTGATCCGCTACGGAAGTACCCCGGCAGTGCCCTTGACTACGTCATTGGCACTTACGCACGCTCGGAGGAACTCGGCAAGTGCATCGATATACTTCTCAATGCAGATGGAGTCACCAAATACAATATTCCGGCTGTCCTAAATTTGCTCCGCAACCGGCTCGACCTTCTGGCAGAGAATCTGGACGCCGACCCCGCGTTCTTGCACAGGCGCTTCCCGGAACTCGACTTTGGCAGTACTGCCGCGCGTCGCCTCAAGCTTTGCGGAGCCACCCTGCTGCACCTTGCGGCAGAGTACGGCAATGTAAGTGCCGCGAAGCTGCTGCTGGATCGTGGAGCGGATGTCAATGCTCGCGCAGTTGTCGACGAATCTGGCGTCGGCGGACAGACTCCGATTTTCCACGCGGTCACCCAGTTCGGCGATTGGGGGTTACCGGTAGCACGATTGCTAGTAGATCACGGGGCGGACCTGACGGTTCGCGTGAAGCTTCCCGGCCATTACGAACGCCCGGAAGAATTCGAGGAGTGCACGCCCCTAGGATATGCGCTGCGGTTTCCCGGTGCGGATGAGCACTCTGGAGGTCGCCTTCCTCCGAAGGAAAGCGGCACTGTTGCTTTCTTGCGAGCGCGGGGAGCTGTCGAATAGCACGAGCCAACAATGGATCGCGGTGTTTGAAGACATCTACGGCAATTCTGGGGACCTTTGCCTGAAAGAACACAGGTAGGAAATCACAGGTAGAAAACTGCGCCGGACTTTCGCAGAGGACGCTAAGTGATTGAAAATGATGGTAGGCCCGAATGGATTCGAACCATCGACCTCTTCCGTGTCAAGGAAGCGACCCTGAAACGAATTGATCTTAGTACAGACTGAGCGGTCGATCTGGCGTTCCATTTAGAAGTCAATGAGTAAAATCGCCTGATTTCGTCAACAACGCCGTCACTCGCTTGGATGTGGTAGATTGCGCTCGTATGCTCAGCTTCGATGACGATCGTTGGGAACATCTGACGGGTGGGTACAAGGTTCCGTTCGATCCGCGCCCTACCTTGCGAAAACTTGAGAGTCGGCAAGACACTCCTGCCGCTTGGAAAGAACTGTGGGAAGAACTACACCACCAAGGTGATGTTGGTGACGCATCATATGCCGCAGTACCGGAACTCGTGAGGATTCATCGCATGGGCGGTGCGGCTGATTGGAATCTCTATGCGATAGTGGCGATCATCGAACTGGCTCGCACTAAATCGCAGAATCCCGAACTGCCAGAGTGGCTACGTGAAGATTATTTCCGCTCAATTCAGGAACTGGCTCAAATGGGCACGAAGGAAATTCTGCCTGCCGAGGATACGGAAACCAAAAGAGCCATCCTCAGCATTATTGCTATCGCAAAGGGCCTGCGGACGCATGGGAAGTTCCTTGTGGAGTATTCCGAGGACGAGCTTTCGGAAATGGAACCATGATGAGTGTAATCGGCTGGTTTCGCCAGTTGGCATCAACTTCCGGCTCGCCGGTAATACAATTCTCAGTTCGGCCCACATCGCATTCGGTGGAGATTAGGTGATGCAGAATCGTGCGTCGGTCTTGCTTTGCTTTTGCGCAGTGCTTTGCCACCCTCAATCGACAACTTCAGACCATGCACTGCTCAATCAAGTGCGCGAGAAGTATGATGCTCCGTTCAACAGGAACTTGCAGTCCTTCGATTGCGCTGTCGATTTCAGTTGGAAGGAGCACTTCACTGAGACGACTCGCGTAGGAGATGAAGGGACAGACGAGGAACTCGAAAAGATCTTTCAGCCGATTCGGAACCGTGTCGTAGTCACGCGGCAAAGTGTTTTCGTTTCGTCCGGACTCACCGACGATGCGGAAGAAAAGCTTCCCCATGGTGGTATGGCCGAGGGCCTGCTGAAGCACGCGGTGCAGAGGAGCCTCGATACCTGGTTGGACGCAGGTACCGGCAAGTTCCTTCCGAACCCCGATACGCCGGTCTCTTTCGAGCAATCCCGTTCCGGCTACAAGCTCACCTTCAAGATGCAGACTTCTAATGTCGAGATGGTTCTTGCGTCCGATATGCGCTTGCAGACCGCAACAGTAAAAGGCCCGCAGCAGACAGGTTTCATGACATCATTTGCACCTGGGCCGCAGGGCTTCCTTCTGAGCACATTGACGAGAGGCGAAGATGGGAAGCTGGAGCCGGGCAACCGCCTGATCTACACCTATACCTACCATACCGTAGATGGTGTGGAGCTGCCCGAGCATGTTGCCGTAGTCAGAGAGAGTCACCGTGAGGTGTGGCGATACACACTGAGCGGCTGCATCGCGAAAACCACCAAATGAGTCAGTGATTGCCGATCAGCCCTCGCCGCACAGGACGCCTTCTTGACCAGTCGCGGGAGGGTTGTCGGCTACTCGGAAAGTAGCGAACGGCGCGTAGTTGACGTTAAATCCCCATTACACTCATTGAGGCGCTGGAAGCTATTCCAAACCATGTTCGGAAGCCCTCACGATGAACTGCTCCCGGTTCTGAACCAAAGGAAGAATTGACCCACGTCCCATGGTGCCAATGCCGTTCTGGCTGCAAAATATTCGTAGCGCCTCCAACGCCTTGTGGCTGTAATACAGCATCGCAGCCCCGCTCGTGGAGTAGTGACGTAGTTGCGCTCCATCGGCTAGGTAGACATGTGACTCACCTTGAGGTGTCTTGATCAGAAAATGAGAGATTGCATCCCTTGTCTCGCGGAGCTTTTCGAACAAATCTTTCGCCGACGCGATTCCCGCGATGAAGTCAGGGTTGAACCCAAAATCTAAGAGTTCCTGTTTTGTAATGGTCGGATCGGTTGGGGGTTTTGCCGATATGTTTCTCTTCCGACATTCTCTCCGCACTCTGCCACGCAATCTGCCGAAGCCCTCATATATCTTCCAACCACAAACCAGCTTATAGAAGGGGCTTGAAGTCACGAGTCCCTCCCGATACACGGCTTCGTAAGGAGAAAACCACGTTTGCTGCTCAATGCCCCCGAGCGGACCAAGTTCGACGCGAGTGGGCTGAGGAATGAGAGATTCCGAGAGCAAGACTTCTCCTGAAGTCGGAGACATGAGATCGAGTCGCTGAATCACCAGCGGTAGTGAAAAGTTACGTGAGAACACATCCAAGAGCGCATTGATAGGCCCCCGCGCTAGCAGAATTGCATTTGAGGGAAGCCGCGATTCAACCGTCACGGTTATGTAGTCGAGCCTTCCCTTACTGTCATTAAAAAGACCATAGTAGACTGCACTTCTTCCGCCCGCGTGGAGGTATATCCAAAGCGGATTCTCTGAAGGTTTGACTTGCAAAAGGTTGTGATACGGCCGCGCAGATACCTCCGACGGCATCCCCGCAAGAGGAACATGGTCCGAAATATAAGCTCGCACTTCCCACCTTCGGAGAGTGCGCTCTTCCTGAAGTTTCTTTATCTCCTCCACATTCCCCAGTTTGGCAAACGCTCCTAGTGCTCCGGGCGTTGGGTTGTAGGGGAAGATTCCAACGAGAGTCGTCGGATCAGGTGTGTCCATGAATCCTCCAAGCGGCAATTGCAATTGACAATTCTTCGACACCCATCAACTGCTGGGCTTAAAATGTGAGAGGGCGCGGCTGGCCTCGAACCAGCGACCTCCGGGTTAGAACCCGGTGCTCTTAGCGGCTCACTCACGGCTCCGACTTGGCAGAAGGTGACCGTACCGCTGTTCCACTGAGCTACGCGCCCGAACAAACAAGTGCGGGTGAGAGCATCGCGTTCGCAAATGTATGTCTCTCACTCCTGCTATCACAACCTTCTACTCATTAAGCTCCTACTCTTCCTGAACCTGCTTTAACAGCTTGGCAGCCTTACGTCGAATCCCCGCGCGCTCTTCCGGAGTCATTTCAGCAAGAGTCGGTATGCGACGAGATGCTGGTTCCTCGTGTAATGCTCGCTCAATAGGCGAAATCCACCTGTAGCCAAGAATCTGGCCATTCTCGTTTCTCATTGGTGCAACCTCTCCTTGATCTTCAAGTCTCTTCAGAGTGTTGTGAATCGGAACGAGAGGTTGTGCGTACTTGGAAAAATCAAAGCCGAGATTGATCAGCTTTTCTTTAATGTCGGGAGCAGACATCGGAATTTCAGGGTCGAAGTTCTGCCGAAGAACCATGCGAATGCCCTCAGTGAACTTGATCGTTACCTTGCCAGATTTTTCAGCTAGAGACGAAACCTGAACGTCCGAAGGATCGGACTCCTCCTCGGAGTCGGAGAGAGCCGACAGGCTATCGATTACTCGTTTCCACTTAACAATTTCCTTGTCAATTCCGGCGCGGCTCTCCAAGAGTTCCGTCAGTTTCTTCCGAGCCGTTTCGAGCGCGACGCCAATAGGATCAGACTTCACAGGAGCATTATGCCCAAAAAGGGTAAGCATAGCAAGAGAATATTACATGATAAGAAGGTAATTGACGCGGGGGCATCCTTCGGACGTGGTTGTAGGTTTGTTTTCAATAGTTTAGGCTGCATTCGGACCCTCTGCACTGCACAAAACGCCCTGATTCCACCGAATCTTGAGCAATCGGAACCCCTGCCGAAGTGTAGACACGGAGTGGCGAGCAAAGAAAATCAGAGGCACCAGCGCCTATTCAACCCCTTACTCCTTGCCCTACCATACCCTGCATTAAATCCTTTGCTAACAATTACTTGCCCGTAATCCATACCCCGATTTGCCCGTATCCTGTGGACTGAGCATTACCCAGAACTAATTGCCCGTAACCCGCTGTAGACAATGGATTTGAATTTCCTCTGCGTTGCCCAAAACGCTACTACGAATACTTTCGTAGACTCTATGCTCTTTTCATGTTGAGTGCCTTTAGGCATAGAGCTTTAGTGCTATTGGCAAAATAGCATTATGCATTATAGCATCATGCAAGTCAGATAAGTCCTAGGCCGATAGGTCAAGAGGCCCTAGGCGGTGAGGCAGTCGAGGCCGTGGAGACTGTCGCGGGACGTAGGAATCACCGACCTGAGCAGTACGGTCACGCCAGTGACTATCAGGCGAACGGTGAGCAGCCCGCGATGGGTGGACGGCAGTGACCGACTGAGCACTGCACAGGTAAGCCGATAGCAAGGCGAAACCAGCGTCGAGTGACTGGACCCCGTAACGGGTAAGCCTGCGACGCAGAGGCGAACAGTGGAGCGGAGAGCATAGGCATCTTCTGCGCGGTACTCGGTGCAAGTTGTGAGTTACGCAATGTGGATGAGGCCGATTGGCTCCGACAGTCCTAGCAAGCGCCCGCACGATCTTGAACACGAGTCACGGGCTGACAGTATGGCAAGTGGCAACACTTCCGGTCAGTCTGTGAGCGCGTGCTCAACACGCGGATACGCGGAAGGTTGCACGAGTGGCCTAAGTGGGCGGTCCTGAAAACCGCTATGCGTGAAAGCGCATCGTCCGTCCGAATCGGACACCTTCCGCCAAACATTCAGGAGGTTAACTATGCTGCTCGGGAGTGGCTTGTCAGTATCGGAGCAGGCAGCGTTCGATGTCTTGCTTCGATTCTTTGAAGGCGAACGCGACGCTGAGCGTAAGGCGCTTGCACTGTGCAGCCCATTCGCGGCATTGGCAGCGCGGCGCGTGGGGCTGCTGTCGGATCAGGATGTGGCAGAGATCGTGATGACGGTGCTAGTCGCATGTGTTGAGTACCCCGAGGTCCAACTCGTCTTCGGGGAACGCAGAGACAATCGGAGGAGACTATGAACAACGGAGAGTTCAGAGGCACACACGCCCCTATGCAGGCGTTCACTGACGCGGAGTTTGAGAAGCTCCTATTCGCGGCACGCTGCGAGGACTTGCGTGATTTCGCAATCATCGACCTGATGTACGAGTGCTTCCTGAGAGTCTCGGAAGTGTTGGCTCTGCGCGTCGGTGACATCCTGCCTGACGGTAGAGTGGTCTGTCGCAGGCTCAAAGGCTCCAAGGACAATATCCTGCCTATACGGAATCAGGATGTGCTAACCCTTGTGATGAAAGCCTGCCAGACGCGCAAGGATCGAGCAGCACTTCTGTTCGATAACGTGAGCCGTCGAACTCTCGACTGGCGCATCAAGAAATACGGTCATATCGCCGGACTCCCGCCTGAGAAATGCCACGCTCATGCACTCAAACATACGGCGTGCCAGTCCACGATGGACGCGACTGACGGAAACATCATGGCTGTGAAGGCACTTGCTGGTCACTCCGATATAGATAGCAGTCTCGCGTATGCTGACCTGAGCACGGATGAGGCTCTTGAGATTCGTGCGCGATATGAACTTCAACGCGGGAAGATCAAGAAGGCCGGACAAATGAACGGAGGGAAAGAGAATGCTTCCACTACATCAAGATCAGCTTGAGAGCCTTATCAGTGTTGACAAGCCTGACTGGTTTTCCTCTTTCGATTTCGCAGTGCTGGTGTACCTCATGGCAATGTGTGACGGACACGGAGTGTGCGCCATCACGATGAAAACCCTTTCTAGCTGCACTGGTGGAGGTAGTGTCAACTTCAGAGGACAACGGGAAGCACTGCGACGCTTAGAAGAGCACGGATGTATCAGCATTGAGAAGTCAGTCGATAAGACGGGTATGGGTCATCGCAGGGCGTACACCGTTGACTTCGACAAGGTTGCATCAGAGGTTAGGGCCAAGAAAGGAGAAACAAGTGAAACGCAATAAATCAGTACACGGTAACGGCTCACTGACGCCGGACTATGGCGCAAGGCGTGCTCGCAACTGGGCACGCAAGTGTGAACACTGTGCCGAGATGTACGAGCGACTCATGCGATGCAAGAAAGTCATCGCAGACAAGGAGTTGCACATCATCAACCAACAGGCTTTCATCGAGATGGTGAAGCGCATGTTCAAAGAGGAAGCTGGCGACCTGAAGGTGTCACCTTTGGGACGTGACGCTAAGAGAGGGAACCTATGACTGAGAAGCAACTGCTCGCGCTCGTCGTGGCAATCCTGCTGCAAGGTCAGAACGTCACTTCCGAGTCTCAGGTCCAGCAAGCCTTAGACTTCGCCAAGCTCATCCTGAAGGAGACACAATGACCATCACAGGAAGTCAGTTCGATACGGTACAGAACGCACTCAACCTCGCGCAAGATGAGATCGAACGCCTCAAGCTGCGCGTCGCTGCACTCGAAGCA
>Ga0187781_10003130_pt1 | contig 12485 bp, 8 predicted proteins | sample 0715_SJ02_MP02_2_FD_132447 | JGI IMG/M metagenome (GOLD analysis project Ga0187781, IMG submission 132447) | Tropical peat soil microbial communities from peatlands in Department of Meta, Colombia - 0715_SJ02_MP02_20_MG | ecosystem: Environmental > Terrestrial > Soil > Wetlands > Peat | place...
AGTTCTGCCCGGTTCTCAGTTCTGCCCGGTTCTCAGTTCTGCCCGGTTCTCAGTTCTGCCCGGCAGCGGCTCCGGCCGCTCGGTCGAGCACATCTGGATCGGCCATGATGGGCACACGCATCTGCTGCCGCAACGCCAAGGCGATGGCGTCCGAGGGTCTGCAGTCGAGGACGCGCTGGCCGCCCGGGCCCGAGACGGTGATCTCGGCGGTGAACATGCCGCTCTGTAGACCGGTGATACGGACGACATCGAGGGTGAGGCCGAAGTTCTCCATCAGCTGGGTCATGAGCTCGTGGGTGAGCGGGCGTGGCGTGGGCACCCTCCGGCTGGCGTACCCGATGGCGATGCCCTCGGGGCCGCCGATGGGAATGCGCAGCTCACGGTAGGGAAAGTCGGCCTCCTGAAGGACGACCACCGGATGGGTCGACGGAAGCACGAGCACGACGTCGACAAAAAGCATCTGCGACATCGGGGGCGGCAGATTGAATCCGAGCGGCTCATCGGTCTCTGTCTCCTCCAGCGCGGGCTCGCCGGGGGCGCCGTCCTCCCTCGCAGGCGGCTCCGGAGCCTCAACCATGTCCGTGACGGCATGCTCGCCTGCCTCGGGCTCGGTCATCACGCTCTCAGAGATGGCGCCGTCGATCTCGAGGTTGTCGATCTCGACCGTCCCGGAGAGGACGGCGCCGGTGAGCGGGGGGTCGATAAGGGCGGTGTCGGCCTCGGCAGCCTGCTGATGCAGCGAAGGATCGGTCGCAGCCGCCTCGAGGTCGTCTGCCGGCGCAGCCGCGTCGGGGGAGGCCTCGTCCACGTCGCTCACTTGCGACCCGCCCTGCGCATCTCCACGTTTGCCACGAGCCCGACCGTAGCGAAGAAGGCGAACGAGGCAGAGCCTCCGTAGCTGATGAAGGGCAGCGGGATACCCGTGATGGGCGTGATGCCGATCGTCATCCCGATGTTCTCGAACACCGAGAAGGCCAGGAACGCCAGCGCCCCCGCACACACCATGCGCCCGAAGTTGTCACGGGCGGTCTGGGCGCCGCGGAGCATTCGCAGCCCGATGATGCCGAAGAGGCCGATGACGACCGCCGAGCCCACGAAACCCAACTGCTCTCCGACCGCCGAGAAGATGAAGTCCGTCTGCTGGTTCGGGACGTAGCCGAGGTTCGTCGCCGTCCCCTTGAACACCCCGGTTCCCCAGAATCCGCCGGAGGAGATCGCCCCCTTGGACTGGTTGAGGTCGTAGTTCACGCTCTGCGTGCCCTGGTTCTGATGCAGAAAGCTGGTCAACCTCTCCAGCTGGTACTCCTTCAGCAGGTGCACGTGGATGGCCAGGAAGAAGCCCCCGACCACCATCACGGCCAGCAGCGCAAGGTAGCGGACGCGCACACCGGCCGCCACGAGCATGGCGGCGAGAGTGACGCCGAGGATGATGGTCGTCCCGAGGTCCGGCTGGCGGTAGACGAGCACCATGGGGACGCCTGCGAGAACGAGGATGGCGATCATCTCGCGGAGCTCGAGGACGCCCTTTCGCCGGCTCGAGAACGTCGCGAGCGCGATGATCAGGCCGATGGCGGCGAATTCGGATGGCTGCAGCTGCAGGGCACCGAATTGGTACCAGCGCTGGGCACCTTCGGCCGAGTGGCCGATCACGAACACCCCGAGGAGGGACAACACCACCAGGCCGTAGATGACATATCCCGCCTGGCGGAAGCGCCGGTAGTCGATGAGCATCACCGAGCATGATTACGATGCCGAGCATCGCCCAGATGAGCTGTCGTACCAGGTAGTAGTGCCCGTACTCCTCCCGCGTGGCGGAGTACACCATCACGACCCCGATCAGTCCGAGGGCGACGGCGCTCCCGATGAGGGCAAGGTCGACGTGGCGGAGCAGGACGAGGACAGGGTGGCGCTCCCGTCGGCTGACGGCAGACTCGTGAGCGTAGGGAAGAGTCGCCACGCAAGCGAAGGATAGGGGGTTTCGAGGCCGCGGTCGGGCCAGCGGGCCGTCTTCGCCCAGGATGCCGCCGCCGGCCGAGCGCAGGTGGCACTCCGGGACTGCGACCGCTACGCGCCCTCTGGCGCCGATCCACCCACGGCGCGCCACATCGCCGCCAGGGGTGGGCGCATGCCCGTCCACAGCTCGACCTGACGTGCGGCCTGGTGCACGAGCATGCCCAGCCCACCCCGTATGCGGGCGCCGTTGGCGGCCGCCTGCGTCAGCCAGGCCGTCACCGGCGGGTCGTAGACGAGGTCTACGACGAGCTGGCCGGAGCCGAATCTCGACGAGTCGACCACGACCTCAGGGCTCGGCTCGGCGCTGCCGGGCTCGGCCGCCATGCCTCCCGGGGTTGCCTTGACGATGAGATCGGCGGAATCCAGGTCCTTCGCCCGCGCCACGCGGCCACGACCGGGCACGAGAGCCGCCGCTTGAAACGCCCTGGCCGGTGTGCGGTTGACGACGAGCACCTCGCTGGCGCCGGCCCCGGCGAGCGCCACGATGACGGCCCGGGCGGCACCCCCGGCCCCGATCACGCCGCAGCGGCGACCCTCGGGCTCGAAGGACAATTCCTCCCGCAAGTCGGCGAGGAACCCCTCGCCGTCAGTGTTGTCGGCCACGACCTGCCGTCCCGAGAACGTCAGCGTGTTGGCCGCCCCCAGCCGCCGCACGATGGCGCTCCGGCGCGTCGCCAAGCGGGCGGCGGCAGCCTTGTGCGGCATCGTCACCGAGAAACCCACGACGCCGAGGGCCTTGGCGCCCTCGACGGCCGCCTCGAACGACTCCGGAACGACATCGAAGGCGAGATAGGCCCAGTCGATCGCAAGCGCCCGGTAGGCGGCCTGATGGAGGCGGGGCGAGAGCGAATGGCTCACCGGATGCCCGACGACGCCCGCCAAGCGTGTGCTGGCGGACGGCCAGGCGGCCGCAGCCTGAGCCGGTGCGCCCGCCGGCATCGGCCCCGTCATCGCGGCTGTGCCTCCAGCCAGGCGCCCAGCATGACGGCGGCCGCCTCAGCGTCGATTCCGGCCCGGGCGGCGGCGCCGCGGGAGCGACCCCCGGCGCCGCCGGCGCCGGGCGCGCCGGCCTGTCTGCCCGTGCGCCCGCGTCGTCCCGTCTCCCGAGCGCCATGGCGCTCACGCCGCCGGCGAGCCGCCTCGACGGTCGTCAGGCGCTCGTCGAAGGTCGCCACCGGCACCCCCACGACGGCCGCCAGGGCGGCCGCTTCCTTGGCGGCGGCCCGAGCCGCCTTTCCGGTGTCACCGCTCAGCGACAGCGGCAGCCCGACGACGACGATCTCGGCCTGAACCTCGGCCACGATGCCTGCGAGCGCCTGCCGGTCACGGACGGCATCTCCACTCCTCTCGACAACCGCATAGGGCGAGGCGAGCACACCACCGGAGTCGCTCACGGCAATCCCGATCCGTCGCTCCCCGAGGTCGACGCCTACCGCCCTCGTCACGCTCCGAGCAACTCCCTCAACCGCTCGAGAGCCTGTCCGATCCCGGCGGGCTGCCTGCCGCCTGCCGTCGCCAGCTCGGGCGTTCCTCCTGAACCACCGCCTACCGCCTTGGCGGCGGCAGCGGCGGCTTCGCGGGCGTCGATGCCCGAGTCCTTGCGGGCGGCCACCACGAGGGCGACGCGGCCGTCGTCGCCCACGAGGCCCGCGAGCCCCACGCCTCGCACGGCGGGACGGTCGCGGACGCTGAGAGCCAGATCGCGCAAGGCGTTCGGGTCGAGCCCGTCCCGGCGAGCGACGACCACGCCCCCATGGGCGGCGGCTTCCTCTGCCAGGGCGGCGGCGTCGGCGCCGAGCGCCGCTCCCCGCAGGTCGGCGAGCTCGTGCTCGAGGGCGCGCTGGCGCGCCACCACTCGCTGCGCCGCCGTCACGACTTCGGGCGGCGTCGTCTGCAGCACCTCGGCAGCTGCGGTCAAGGACTCCTCCGCCTCCCGCATCATCGCGATGGCGACGGCGCCCGTCACTGCCTCGATGCGTCGCGTGTTGGAGGCGATGGAGCGCTCCGAGACGATCCGCAGCGGCCCGATCATGCCGAGGGCGCGCACATGCGTGCCGCCGCAGAGCTCGACCGAGCCGTGGCCGGCGTGGACGACGCGCACGCGCTCGCCGTACTTCTCGCCGAAGAAGGCGATCGCACCTTCGGACTCGGCCTCCTCCCGCGTCGTCACCTCCGTCTCGACCGGCACGTCCTGCAGCACCTCACGGTTGACGAGGTCCTCGATGCGGAGAATCTCCTCGTGAGAGACCGGACCGAAGTGACTGAAGTCGAAACGCAGCCGATCCGGCGCCACGAGCGACCCCTGCTGGCGGACGTGGTCACCGAGGACCTGGCGAAGCGCCCAGTGGAGCAGATGGGTGCCCGTGTGATTTCTCCGGATGGCGGCGCGCCGCTCGGCGTCGATGGAAGCTGTCGCCTCCTCGCCCTCCTCGATGTGGCCGTCGACGGCGTAGCCGAGGTGCCGTGTCAGCCCGTCGACCACGGCGGTCGTGTCGATCACGCGAAAGCGCCCCGTCGGCGTCATGATCTCGCCGGTGTCACCGACCTGCCCTCCGCCTTCGGCGTAGAAGGGCGTGCGATCGAGGAAGACCTCCAGCAGCTCGCTGCCGGCCAGAGCGCTTTCACCGTCGACGTTCGCGAAGTCACTCGCCACGGCGCTCGGCAGCACGGCGAGCACCGTCGCCTCGGCGGTGACGTCGCTGTAGCCGACGAATTCGGTGGCGCCGTGCTCGGCGCGGATGGCCCGCCATGCCTCGGCAAGCTCCTCCGGCGTGGCGGTTCCCAGCTTGGACGCCTCCTTGGCACGAAAACGCTGCTCGGCCATGGCCCGCTCGAAGCCGGCGGCGTCCACCGAGACGCCCCGTTCCCCGGAGATCTCCACGGTGACCTCGAAGGGGAACCCGAAGGTGTCGTGGAGCCGGAACGCCACGTCGCCCGGAATCATGGTGATGCCTTTCGCGAGCTCGTTCTCGAGGAGCGCCGTCCCCTGCCGCAGCGTGCGGAGGAAGGCCTCCTCTTCGTGCACGAGGACCTTCTTGATCCGCTCGGTGTCGGTGACGAGCTTCGGGTAGGCGCCCCCCATCGTCTCGACCACCGAGTCAACGAGATCCGGGAGGACGAGGCCACGGCTGCCGAGCTGGTTGGCCCGCAACACCGCCCGTCGGATGAGCCGGCGCAGCACGTAGCCGCGTCCCTCGTTCGAGGGGAACACCCCGTCGGAGACGAGGAACGTGAAGGCCCGTGAGTGGTCGCCGATCACGCGCAGGCTCGTAGAGACGATCCCGCCTTCGGAGAGGTGGTGACCCGTCAGGCGCTCGGCCGTGTGCACGATCGGGGCGACGAGGTCGGTCGCCTGCACGTTGTCGACGTCCTGCAAGATGACGAGCAGGCGGTCGAGGCCGGCACCCGTGTCGATGTTGCGCTTCGGCAGCGGTGTCAGCGTGCCGTCCGCCGACCTGTTGTACTGCATGAACACGAGGTTCCAGATCTCCGGGTAGCGGTCACTCGGGTCGTAGGCAGGGCCGCCCCCCGGGCCGAACTCCGGGCCGCGGTCGAAGAAGATCTCCGAGCTCGGGCCACACGGGCCGATCTCGCCCATCTGCCAGAAGTTGTCCTCGCCGAGCCGCTGCACCCGCCCGGCCGGCATCGGCGTGGTCGACGGCCAGATCTCGGCCGCTTCGTCGTCCGACTCATGCACGGTGACCCAGAGCCGGTCCGCATCGAAACCCAGCACCTCGGTCACGAACTCGTACGCCCACGGGATCGCCTTCTCCTTGAAGTAGTCGCCGAAGGAGAAGTTGCCCAGCATCTCGAAGAACGTGCAGTGCCGCTGGGTCGTGCCGATGATGTCGATGTCGCTCGTGCGCAGGCACGGCTGGATCGTGGTGGCCCGCGGGTAGGGAGGCGGGGCCTCGCCCGCGAGGTACGCCTTGAACTGCACCATGCCGGCGATCGTGAACAGGACCGAAGGGTCGTTCGGGATGAGGCTGGCGGGAGCCACCGCGGTGTGTCCACGTTCGACGAAGAACTCGGTGAACGCTGTGCGGAGGCGCTCGGCTTGCATCAAGGGCTCGTTTCTTCTTGTGGGCTGCCGGTGTCGGGCTCCCCGCGCCGTTCCCGCCACCTCTTCGCGAGGCTGCCTTCGGCACCGTGCGCCCTCGGCACGTAATACCGGCGGCCGGCGAGCTCGTCCGGAAGGTATTGCTGATCCAGGTAGCCCCTTGGGTCATCGTGAGGATACTCGTAGCCGATCCCGCTCCCGACCGCCGATGCGCCGTAGTAGCCGGCACCCCTCAAGTGGGCGGGCACGGCGGTGAAGGGTCCCTCCCGCACGTCTTCCTGCGCCTGCCAGATCGCCGTGGCCACGGAGTTCGACTTCGGGGCGAGCGAGAGATGGATGACCGCCTGCGAGAGGTTGAGCGCCGCTTCCGGCAGGCCGACGAGCTCCACCGCGTGGGCCGCCGCCGAGGCTACGACGAGTGCCATCGGGTCGGCCATGCCCACGTCCTCGCTCGCGAGGATCACGAGCCTGCGAGCGACGAATCGAGGATCCTCGCCCACCTTGATCAGCCGGGCGAGCCAGTAGAGCCCGGCGTCCGGATCCGAGCCCCGCACGCTCTTGATGAGGGCGGAGATGAGGTTGTAATGCTCCTCGGTGCCGTGACGGAACGCCCGCATCGAGCGCGCCTGATCGACGTGGCTCGCCTCGATGAGCACGCCTGGTGCCGCTGCGGACGCCGCCGCGCCGCCTGCCGACGACCCCCCGCCGGCACCGCGGGCGAGGGCTCCTGCCACCTCGATCACCGTGATGGCCACGCGGGCGTCGCCCGAGGCGAGGTCGGCGACGAGGCCGAGCGCTTCGTCGCTCACTTCGAGCCCTTCGGCCGCAGCCGCCCGCCGGGCGACTTCGCCCACCTCCGACTCGCTGAGGGGCTCGAAGCGCCAGAGCGTCGAACGGCTCAGCAGCGGCGTGTTGAGGGCGAAGAACGGGTTCTCCGTCGTGGCTCCGATGAGCACGACGACGCCGTCCTCGACGCCGTGGAGCAGTGCGTCCTGCTGGGCCTTGTTGAAGCGGTGCACCTCGTCGAGGAACATGATCGTCCCGACGCCTTCGGCGCCGAGCGCCTGGCGGGCGTCGTCGAGCTCGGTGCGAACATCTTTCACGCCGGCCTCGACGGCTGACAGGGCACGAAAACGGCGTTTGGTGTGCAGCGCCACGAGACGGGCGACCGACGTCTTGCCCGTGCCCGCCGACCCGTAGAAGACCGCCGAGGAGAGCCGGTCGGCCTCGACGAGCACGCGCAAGGGCGCCCCGGGCGCCAGCAGGTGCCGCTGACCGACGACGTCGTCGAGCGTGGCCGGGCGCATGCGAGTTGCCAGGGGGGCGCGCTTCAACAGCTCGGCCTCGACGGCGGCGTCGAAAAGGCTCGCCTCAGCATGCCTGGCGCTCGAGCTCGCCGGCGACGCACGGCGCGGGGGCGTCATGGCAGCCCGGCCGGGCTCTGGCTCCCCCTCATGGGTGTGACCGTCACAGAGGGGACAGCTGCTGTCAAGCGCAGGCCCACCTCAGACCGTTGCAGCCGCGCCGAGCGGAAAATTTCTCCTGCCCGCGACCCCGCGCCCCTGAGAGATGCTGCACACTCGGGAGAGCCGCTCGCGCAAGTGAATCACGGCGATGTCGAGCCCTATGGAGGCGGCACGATGGAACTCGATCCACGTCACGAACCGACGCCGAGGCCGGTGAGCACCCAGCGCTACCCGGTGGAGGCCTTCAACCCCCTGCTTCGCAGCCTCCTCAGCTGGGGACTGGTCGAACGCGTCGAGACCGAGGACGGATCCCACCGCTGGGACTTGACCGAGGAAGCCCGGCAACGTCTCGACGAGCTCACGCCGGAGCGGCGCCGGGCCGCTGCCACACTCGAGTACCTCGATCACTCGTGCAGCTCCTGCCGGGAGCAGCGGCTCACCCACCTCGTCGACGGTCGCTTCCTGTGTGTCGAGTGCCAGGCACTGCAGACGGAGGAGTCGCAGCCACCCGCGGTGAGCCGAAAGCCGCGATCCCGCCTGCTCCACCGAGACTGAGGCGATCGGGCGAGCGGCGCTGGCAGGGCCCGACGGCGAGAGAGACCTTCAGGGGGCGGGTTTCTCGTTCGGTGGGGTGATGCGGATGTGCAGCTCCGCCAGCTGGGCAGTACTGATCTCGCGGGGGGCGCCGGTCATGAGGTCGGCCCCGGACTGCGTCTTCGGGAAGGCGATGACCTCTCGGATGTTGTCCTCGCCGGCCAGCACGGCGACGAGGCGGTCGGTGCCGAAGGCGAAGCCGCCGTGGGGAGGAGCGCCGTAGCGGAATGCCCCGAGGAGAAACCCGAAGCGGCTCTCCGCCTCCGCCTCGCTGATCCCGAGAGCGGCAAACACGCGGCGCTGGATGTCGGCCCGGTGGATTCGGATGCTGCCCGACCCGAGCTCCCAGCCGTTGACGACGAGGTCATAGGACTGCGACCGCACCCGCAGGGGGTCGGTCTCCAAGAGGTGGAGGTCGTCGGGGTGCGGCATCGTGAAGGGATGGTGGGCCGCCAGCAGGCGGCCCTCCTCATCGACGCCCTCGAACATCGGGAAATCGGACACCCAGAGGAAACGCAAGGGTCGCTCCGACACGGGCGGCTGCCCGAGCTCGAGCCGTAGCAGCCCGAGCGTGCGGCAGGTCGTGGCGCGCTCCCCCGCCACGATGAGCAGGAGGTCTCCGGCCGCCGCGCTCGTGAGCTGGACAATGGCGTCCTGCTCGGCGTCCGAGAGGAACTTCGCCACGGGGGACTCGATCGTCACGGCCCCATCGTGCTCGAGCACCCTCATCCACACGAGACCGGCCGCGCCGAGCTGCTTGGCCCGCTCGGTCACGGCGTCGAGCCGGCCTCGACCGATGGAGGCACCCTCGGGCACCCGGATCGCCCTTACGCACGGCGCCTGGAAGGCACGGAATCCCGTGGCGGCGACCGCCGGCGAGAGGTCGACGAGCTCCATGCCGAAGCGGAGGTCAGGCTTGTCCGTCCCGTAGCGGTCGAGCGCCTCGTCCCAGGTCATCCGGGCGACGGGCGGGGGCACGTCTCCGGTCGCCGCCTCCGCCGCCTCGAGGACCGCAAGCGAGACCACGTCCCAGACGTCTTCCTGGGTGATGAAGGACGCCTCGAGGTCGAGCTGGGTGAACTCGAACTGGCGGTCTGCCCGCAGGTCCTCGTCGCGCATGCAGCGGGCGATCTGGTAGTAGCGGTCCATGCCGCCCACCATCAGCAGCTGCTTGGCGATTTGAGGGCTCTGGGGAAGCACGTAGAACGAGCCCGGCTGCAACCGGGTGGGGATGGCGAACTCTCGGGCCCCTTCTGGGGTCGGTACCCAGAGCAAGGGCGTCTCGACCTCGACAAAACCCTGCCGGTCCATCGCCCGCCGCAGCGCCGCGTTCACCCTCGCCCGGATGCGGAGGTTTCGTTGCATCCGCTCGGTGCGGAAGTCGAGGTAGCGGTAACGAAGGCGGATGGGCTCGTCGGTCTCGGCCCTCGAGTCGAGCGAGAAGGGCGGCGGATCGGCCATGGCGAGGACCTCGAGAGTCTCGGCACCGATCTCGACCTCGCCGGTGGCCAGCCCGGGGTTGACCGTCCCCTCCGGGCGCATGCGCACCGTCCCGGAGATGCGAACGACGTGCTCGGAGCGCAGATCCTGGGCGCCGTCGACGACGCACTGGATGATGCCGGTGTGGTCGCGCACGTCGAGGAACGCCAAGTGCTCACCGTGCTCACGGCGGCGCGCCACCCAGCCGCAGACGGTCGCCTCCGTGCCGGCATCGGCAGCCGTGAGCGTGCCGCAGTAGCGGGTGCGCATGCCGCGGGGACGCGCCGGGTCGTCGGTCATCGGGCGCACGTCGCCCGGGCGCCTGTCCCCAGGAAGCCTGTCCTCAGGAAGCCCGTCCTCGGGGCGCGCAGCGTCGCTCTCGGGCATTGTCGCCCCCGTCAATTCGCTTCGGACGAGGAGGACTCGCCGGCGCCGGGGAGCAGCCGGTAGGCGTCGTACACGCTGTCGAGCTGGCGCAACGAGGTGAGCACCGAGTCCAGATGAGCAGGATCCGCCAGCTCGAACTCGAAGCGCATGCGGCTCACCCTATCCCCCGAGGTATTCGACGAGGAGGAGAGGATGCTCACGTGGTGCTCTGAGAGCACCCGGGCGGCGTCAGCCAGCAGGCGGTTGCGGTCGAGCGCCTTCACCTCGATGCCGGCGACGAAGACACCGCGGCGGTCCTCGTCCCACTCGACCTCGATGACCCGCTCCGACTCGCTCCCTGCGAGCGCCAGAGCGTTGGCGCAGTCCTCCCGATGGACGGAGACGCCCCGCCCCTTCGTGATGAAGCCGACGATGCGATCGCCGGGCACCGGAGTGCAACAGCGCGACAGCCGGACCATGACGTCATCGAGCCCTTCGACGTAGATGGCGCTCCGCCGTCGGCTCGAGGGGCGCCGCGGGGTGAGGGCGGTCAAGGGCAGCTGCACCTCGTTGTCGCCGCCGCGCAGCTCCCGCTCGAGCCGTTGGACGATCGACTGGCCCGAGACGTGGCCCTCGCCGAGAGCGGCGTGCAGGGTGTCGAGGTCGCCGTAGCCGAGGTTGGCGGCGATCGACAGCAATGCCGGCGAGCTCTGCAGCTTCTGCACGGGAAGCCCTGCCCGCCGTAGAGCCTTGGCGAGCTCCTCCCGGCCGGCGTCGATGGCGTCCTCCCGCCGCTCGCGGGAAAACCACTGGCGGATCTTGTTGCGCGCCCGCGGAGAGGTAACGATCTTCAACCAGTCGCGCGATGGGCCTGCCGAACGGATCTTGGAGGTCACGATCTCGACGGTGTCACCGGACTTGAGGTGCGTCTCGAGGGGCACGAGGCGACCGTTGACGCGGGCGCCAACGCAACGGTGACCCACCTCGGTGTGGATGGAGTAAGCGAAGTCGACCGGCGTGGCGCCGGCCGGCAGCGTCATGATCTCGCCCTTCGGCGTGAAGACGTAGACCTCGTCGTGCTCGAGGTCCTCCTTCAGTGTCTCGAGAAATTCCTGTGGGTCTGGGGTCTCTCGCTCCCAGTCCATGATCCGCTGCAGCCAGGCGATGTCGTCTGTGGAGCGGGCGCCCCGGCTGACCGCACGTTGGGGTGACTCCTTGTACCCCCAGTGGGCGGCGATGCCGTGCTCGGCGCGCTCATGCATCTCGTAAGTGCGGATCTGCACCTCCACGGGCTTGCCCTGTGGCCCCACCACGGTCGTGTGGAGCGACTGGTAGAGGTTGAACTTCGGCGAGTTGATGTAGTCCTTGAACCGCCCCGGGACCGGGGGCCAGAGCGAGTGGACGACGCCGAGTGCCGCCCAACAGTCCTTCTCCGCCGCCACGATCACGCGGATGGCCACGAGATCGGTGATGTCGTCGAACTCCTTGGAGCGCACGACCATCTTCTCGTAGATGCTCCAGAGGTGCTTCGGGCGGCCCGTCACCTCGGCTTCGATGCCGAGGTCGGTGAGGCGCCCGCGCATGGCCGCCAGCACCTCGGCGAGCTCGAGCTCGCGCCTGGGGGCCCTCGTCGCCACCATCTGGGCGATCTCCGCGAAGCGTTTGGGATGCTCGGTCTCGAAGGAAAGATCCTCCAGCTGCCACTTGATCTCTTGAATGCCGAGGCGGTGTGCCAGGGGGGCGTAGATGTCGAGGGTCTCGCGGGCGATGCGCTTGCGCTTCCACTCGGGCAAGGCGTCGATCGTGCGCATGTTGTGCAGGCGGTCGGCGAGCTTGATCACGAGCACTCGCCAGTCGCGGGCCATCGCCACGAAGAGCTTGCGCATCGAGGCGGCCTGTTGGGCCTCCTTCGAGCCGAAGCGCAGGCGATCCAACTTCGTCACCCCGTCGACGATGTCGGCGACTTGCGGACCGAACTCCTGGCGGATCTGACCGAGATCGACCTTGGTGTCCTCGACGGCGTCGTGCAGCAATGCGGCACTGGCGCTCACGGCGTCGAGGCCGAGCTCGGCGACGATCGTGGCCACTGCGACGGGATGAGTGATGTACGGCTCACCAGACGCCCGTCGCTGTCCGTGATGAGCCTTCGTCGCCAGGCTGTGGGCGCGCCGCACGATTGAGTAATCCTGGTCCGGACGGTGCTTTTCGAGAATGGCGATGACCCCGTCGACGGACTCGGTCGGCGGCGGGATGATCGCCCGGGCAGGGTTCTCGGCAGCTGGGACGCTCGGCTCCTCCGCGGGCGGCTGCTCACCACCGCTCTCCGGCCCGATCTCAGGGGCCTCCGCGTCGCCCGGCGCCCGGCTCATCACCCCTGAGCGTACCGTTGACAGCCGGCCCGCCTGTGACTGGTCGACGGCGGTTGCATCCGAAGGGCACGCGGGGCGGGGCTCCGTGGTGGCGGTGAGCTGGCTTTCGATGGGCGGGGCGCCAGGGGACCAACCCTG
>Ga0187781_10003131_pt1 | contig 12484 bp, 10 predicted proteins | sample 0715_SJ02_MP02_2_FD_132447 | JGI IMG/M metagenome (GOLD analysis project Ga0187781, IMG submission 132447) | Tropical peat soil microbial communities from peatlands in Department of Meta, Colombia - 0715_SJ02_MP02_20_MG | ecosystem: Environmental > Terrestrial > Soil > Wetlands > Peat | place...
CGCACCGTCCGGGCAGCCTCTCGCCCCTCCGGAATGCACAGCAGGACGGCCGCACAGGCCAGGACCGTCGCCGTGAAGAGCCGCGAACGCCTAGGCCCGGGCGCACCTGGCAAGGGCGCCACGGGACCGCCGGCTGGCTGTACCACCGGCAGCGATACCTCGATGGCACCGGCACGGTTCATTTCTTCACGCACGATGTTTTCCACCTTGCGCACCACGCGCAGGCCCATCGGCATCCAGGAATAGATACCGGCAGCCACTTTGCGGATAAAACCAGCGCGAATCATCAGTTTCTGGCTGGTGATGTCGGCGTCGGCGGGAGCTTCTTTCAGGGTGGAAATGAAAAACTGCGATGCGCGCATGATGCGTCCTTGGTATTCGGCTAAATGGGGATGATTGTAGCGTTTTGCGGCCTTGGCGGGAAAGCATACTGTCCAGAGGCGTTTTCCGGCCCGGTTGCGGCCCACGCCATCGGCCAGGGTTGTCGCTTTCCCCCTACAGCCCGCACGGTAAAAACAGGTCAATATCAGCATTGACTTGGCGCATCAGTGACTCAGTAGTAACCTTCGCGCACACAGGCCATCCGGATTCTTGCGCCGCAACAATCAGGGAAGCGGATGGTACGCTTGCTTAACCAACAATGAAATCTCACACAATCATGCAGGCTCACAATAAACAAGCCATGGCCGGTCTGACGCTCGCTGCACTGGGCGTGGTCTATGGCGATATCGGCACCAGCCCGCTGTACACCTTGCAACAGTGTTTTACCAGCCATGACATGGCGACGACGCCGGAAAATATCCTGGGCATTCTGTCGCTGATCTTCTGGTCGCTGATTTTCGTGGTCTCCATCAAGTATGTTGCCTTTGTGCTGCGTGCCGACAACCACGGCGAAGGCGGCATCATGGCGCTGATGGCGCTGGCACGGCACTATGTCACCCGCGCAGCGCGCTGGAAGATTGTTCTGCTGGGGCTATTTGGCGCTTCGCTGTTTTACGGTGATGCCATCATCACGCCGGCCATTTCCGTACTATCCGCCGCCGAAGGGCTGAAAGTGCTCAATCCGGCCATGGGGCCATGGATTCTGCCGATCTCGGTCGCGGTGCTGGTGGGCCTGTTCATCCTGCAACGCTTTGGCACGGCCAGCGTGGGCATGCTGTTCGGACCGGTCATGACCGTATGGTTCAGCGTCATCGGCCTGCTGGGCCTGCTGCAAATCCTGAAGGCACCGGAGGTTCTGGCCGCCGTGAATCCCTATCACGCCCTGCACTTCCTGATGCTACATGGCATTGGCGCCTACCTGACACTGGGTTCGGTGGTACTGGCGCTGACCGGTGCCGAGGCGCTCTATGCCGATATGGGTCACTTTGGCAGCAAGCCCATTCGCCTGGCCTGGTATGGCCTGGTATTGCCGGCCCTGGTACTGAATTACTTTGGCCAGGGTGCCTTGCTGATGCTCAACCCCAAGGCCATTGAAAACCCCTTCTTCATCATGGCTCCGCAATGGGCGCTGCTGCCGCTGATCATTCTGGCGACCATTGCCACGGTGATTGCCTCGCAAGCGGTGATTTCCGGCGCTTACTCGCTGACCCGCCAGGCCATCCAGCTGGGTTATAGTCCGCGCATGGAGATTTCCCATACATCGGAAAAGGAAATCGGCCAGATCTACCTGCCCTTCGTCAACTGGGTCTTGCTGATTGCCGTACTGGTGGTGGTGCTGACCTTCCAGACGTCCGACAGCCTGGCCTCGGCCTATGGCATCGCCGTGACCGGCACCATGCTGATCACCACCTTGCTGTTCTTTGTGGTGGCCCGGGTCAACTGGCGCTGGCCGCTGCCGCTGGCACTTTCGATTACCGTGCTGTTTGGTGTGATCGACTTTGCCTTCTTCAGCGCCAACCTGCTCAAGCTGTTTTCCGGTGGCTGGCTGCCGCTGGTGCTGGGCATGATCATCTTCCTTCTGCTTACGACCTGGAAGCAGGGCCGAGAACTGCTGTTCCAGCGTCTGCGCGAGCAAGCCTTGCCGCTGGACAGCTTCATCGAGAATCTGGAGGCATTCCCGCCGGCCCGTGTACAGGGGACTGCCGTTTTCCTGACCAGTACGCTGCAAGGCGTGCCGCATGCCTTGCTGCATAATCTGAAACACAACAAGGTATTGCACGAACGCATCGTGCTGATGACCATCCGCACCGAAGATGTGCCCTTTGTCGACGACGAGGCCCGTCTGGAAGTGGTGCAGCTCTCGGCCTCGTTCTGGCGCGTGGTTGCCCGTTATGGCTTCAAGGAAGATCCCAGCGTGATGAATGTGTTGACCTTGTGCGAAACACAGGGTCTGTCCTTCGAACTGATGGACACCTCGTTCTTCCTGTCGCGTGAAACCATTGTCTCGACAGAACGCCCGGGGATGGCACGCTGGCGCGAACGGCTGTTTGTCTGGATGAGCAAGAATGCCTTGCGCGCCACCGACTTCTTCCAGATTCCGACCAATCGGGTAGTGGAACTGGGTGCCCAAGTCGAACTGTAGTCAAGAAACTACATCAAAAGGCAGGCTTTTTAGCCTGCCTTTTTTATTGCCTATGCAAAATTCATGAAATGTAATCGATTACAAATCATGTTTTCGCGTGATTTATATTTAGCAAAATCAATTGGTTACGTCATTTATTTTGGTGATGGTAAGAAAAAATCCAAGGCTTGAATACAAAAATGGCCAGCGTCGCAACGCCAGCCAATCGCAGAAAAACTGCTGAAATTTTACTATGTAGTGCCGCCACTACGCGGGCAGGTCGATTTCGGCACGCACCCGACCCCAGTCAAAGAAGGGCCCGGGGTCGGTCTTACGGCCCGGTGCGATATGCTCATGCCCGGTCATGCCACGCAGCGGCAGATGGACTTGCAGCTCGCGCAGTAGCCCAATCAGCATCTGGTATTGGGCATCGGCAAAGGGTTCGAAATCGCAGCCTTCCATTTCGATGCCGATGGAAAAATCATTACAGCGTTCACGCCCTTGCCAGCTTGACACCCCGGCATGCCAGGCACGTTGCTGCACCGGCACAAACTGCAGCAACTGGCCGCTGCGCCGAATGAAAAAGTGCGCCGAGACCTTTAGCTGATGGATCTGGGCAAAAAAGGGATCGCCCTGCGGCTCCAGCCGGTTGGTAAACAATTGCTCAACCGCCGGACTGCCATAACGGTAGGGTGGCAGACTGATATTGTGAATCACCACCAACTCCGCAGGGCCCGTTTCCCGCGCATCACAATTGGGAGAGGGAATCTGCCTGGCTTCGCGTATCCAGCCCTTGTCATCCAGATGCAAGCTAGCTTGCAAGCGCCCGGCACGATACATCATGCGCCACAGCACCAGCCCGTCCGCATCCGGCACCGTCCAGCGCTGCTCCAGCACAAAGCCAGCCTTGTGGTAGAGCGCGATCGCAGCCACATTTACCTCTACCGTATCCACACTCACTTCATCAACCACGGCCAGCAGATGATTCAACAGGCGATAGCCCCAGCCGACCCTGAAATGGGCGGGGTCCACCACGGTTCGCTCAATATGCCAGCCCCCTTGCTGACGCCGGCTCAGCACCAACAGGCCACGCAGAGCCTCGCCTTCGAAGACCGCAATCACCCTATCCTTGCAGGCCATGGCCTCTTGCAGGGTATTCCACATGACCGGCAGCTGCGGGTAACCCAGCCACTCGGCCTCAACCTGATGAGCCTGTAACTGGATCTGCCATGCCTGCTGGGCCAGCATGGGCTCATCCAGCCTGATTTCTCGGACTACAAAGGGAATTTCCATCGCTACCTTTCTCAAGCCGCCACACACACCACCCTGCATTGTGCCACTCTGTGGCAGCACTGCCGACTGCAGCAAAACGACTGCGACCTATTTGAGCAGAATCATGGTTTTCTGCATTGCAGCACGGCACACTGAGTGCATCCACATCGCCGGAGGCCACCCACCATGTTAAACCTGAACGATATCGGCAACACCAGCAGCCCCAGTTTCGAACAACCGCTGGACATGCTACTGGCCTGCCATGACAAGATTCGCCGTTTCTGTGACCAGTTGGACCGTCTGCCCGGCTATATTGCCGAACACGGTGTCAATGATGCCGCCAGAAACACCATAGACAGTGTTATCCGCTATTTTGATGTGGCCGGGCCGGCGCACCACATCGATGAAGAACAGGAGTTGTTTCCCATCTTGCTGGAGCGCATTCCCAGTGCCGCCCCGCGTATTGAACAACTGGAAGCCGAGCACGGCTATCTGCACTCTTGCTGGAATGCCATTCGCGACGACCTGCAGGCCCTGCGCGATGGCAGCGCGGACAGCCTCAGCAGCAATGCGGTGGAGGAATTCGTGCGCCAGTATCGCGAACATGCCGACGCAGAAGAAGCCTGGCTGATTCCCACCGCAGCCGCCACCCTGAGCGCAGACGAAATGCACCGTGCCGGCCAACATATGGCAGCACGGCGTCAACAGGCCTGATAACAAGCGCAGTACAAAAAAAGGATGCCAAGCGGCATCCTTTTTTGCATGGCCCACGCAGGGCTGGCCAGCTCATTCCCGCGAACACCGGGCAGGCCACGGCAGTACTCAGGTGGTCAGCTCCAGCAGCGCGGCAAAAGCATCTTCAAACAGCTTGAGGCCATCCTGCTGCAGTTTCTCGCCGCTGGCCACCAGATTGATACCGGCTTCGGCGACGGACAGCAGCGTGTCCTGCGCCTGCTGTGGGTGTTGCGGCAGGGTCAAAGCGGCCACGCCATGGTCGCGGAATGCCGCCAGTGTGGCATCCGGCACCGTGTTGACCGTTTCGTCGCCAATCAGGCTTTCCACATACACGACATCGGAATATGCCGCATTCTTGGTACCGGTAGAGGCCCACAGCAGGAACTGGGGCCAGGCACCGGCAGCCTTGAGGCTGGCAAATTCGCTGCCATGAAAACGCTGCTGATAACGTGCATAGGCCACTTTGGACAAGGCAATGGCGGTCTTGCCTTGCAGAGCCGCCGGCAGTTGCGGATCAAGCAGGCTATCAACACGGGACAGGAAGAAACTGGCTACCGCCTTGATGCCACTCACCGGCTTGCCGGCAGCATGGCGGGCAGCAAGCCCGGCAATATAGGCGTCCCATACCGCCTCTACCTGCGGCAGGCTGAACAGCAGGGTGATATTGACATTGACCCCCTCGGCGGTCAGCGTCTGGAAAGCGCGAATGCCGGCTGGCGTTGCCGGAATCTTGATCATGGCATTGGGACGGGCGATCTCGCTCCATAACCGACGGGCTGCCGCCAGCGTGCCGGCCTCGTCCTGAGACAGGGCTGGCGAAACTTCCAGACTGACATAGCCGTCATTGCCCTCGCTGCCACGATATTGTTCCAGCAACAGGTCGCAAGCGGCCTGGATATCCGGCACCACCAGCGCCTCGTAACGCTGTTCCGCAGACAGCCCCTTATCGGCCTGCAATTGCTCCAGATCACTGCGGTAGCTGCTATCGCTACTGATGGCCTTGTAGAAAATGGCCGGATTGGACGTCACGCCGGCAATACCGTCTTCCTGCAACAGGCGGCTCAACTGGCCAGAGGCCAACAGTTCTCGGGACAGATTATCCAGCCAGATGCGCTGGCCGAACGGGCGAATGGATTGCAGACGATTCATGGTGTGGTCCGGACGCTGAAGAGAGAAATAGGAGTTGTCCATCCTAGCGCGGCCCGTCAGGCACGCCAAGAGCTATATGTCGTCAATTGCAGCGAATTGACAGCCATGACAACAACTAAAACGTTATCAACAAGAAAACCATGCCGTGCAATGCAATACAGCCCGCGGTTCAACACACGGGCTGTATCACAGGCTTTGGGCGATAGACCCGCAGGCATCAACCAACCAGCACACCACCATCCGGTTCGGCAGAACGCTCATGCTGGAAAATGACACTGAAGGTACTACCCTTGTCCGGCTCGCTATGAATATCCAGCTTGGCATTGTGCCGGGCAATGACATGCTTGACGATGGCCAGGCCAAGGCCAGTGCCGCCATTGCCACGGGAGCGGCCACGGTCTACCCGGTAGAAACGCTCGGTCAGCCGTGGAATATGCTCACGCGGGATGCCGATACCACTGTCCTTGACGGCGAAGCGCAAACGCTCGCCCTCCTGTTTCCACGACAAGGTAATCGTCCCCCCTTCCGGGGTATAGCGCACCGCATTGGACACCAGGTTGCCGAAGGCAGAGTGCAGTTCCTGCGCACTCCCCCATAACCACTGGCTGCAATCCTTTTCCAGCCTGATTTGATGGCGCCCTTGTGACAGGCCTTCGGCTTCGACCATCAGCGTGTCCAGCATTTCCTGCATATTCACTTTTTCTGCCGCCACCGCCTTGGGACTATTCTCCAGGCGTGACAAGGTCAGCAGGTCCTCCACCAGGCTTTGCATGCGGCGTGACTGCTCCATCATCATCGGCAGGAAATGACTGAGCGTGGCCTGGTCGACCTCTTCCATATCGGACAGGGTTTCCAGAAAGCCACCGACCACGGTGAGTGGGGTGCGCAGCTCATGGGATACATTGGCCACAAAATCCCGGTGCACGGTCTGTACCCGCTCCAGCGAGGTGATATCCCTGCTGAGCAATAGCTTGCGGGTGGAATCAAAGGGCACCAGCTGCACCGAAATCACCAGTTCGCGCGGCTGCATGAACTGCAGCACCAGAGGCTGGCTGAAGCTGGCATTTTTCATGTAGGCATGAAAGCTGGGCTGGCGGATGAGGTTGAGTATCTGATTGCCCACATCCTGCTTGCGGTCCAGGTTCAGATGCTCCATCGCCATGGGATTGATCCATTCGATGCGATCATGCTCATCCAGTACCACCACGCCATCCGGCATCGCCTCGCCGGCATTGATGAAGCGTTCCAGCACATTGGTCAGCTTGCGCTTGCTCTGCATCTGGGTCCGCATGGTGCGATACAGGGTCATGAATACCGTATGCCAGGCACCAAAACCATCCGGCACCCGTTCTGCCGTCGGATGATCCAGCCAGCGCAACAGCAGGGCAATGTGGTACAGATGAAAACCCAGCCAGGCCAGCAGGCAAAGACAGGCAGCGATCAGCCCTTCCATCGGCCCGGTAAAGACCCAGAACCCCAGACCAAGCAGAAGAATGACAATCAGCCAAATCAGGGTACGCTGCAGAAATTCTCGCAAGACAACCTCACTGCTGGGTGGAGAAACGATAGCCCGTGCCGCGCACAGTCTGGATCAGCGCATCATGCCCCGTTGTTTCCAGCGAACTGCGCAGGCGGCGGATATGCACATCGACCGTACGCTCCTCGACAAACACATGATCACCCCATACCTGATCGAGCAACTGGGAGCGCGAATGGACACGTTCCGGGTGCGTCATGAAGAAATGCAGCAGACGGAATTCGGTCGGCCCCAAATCAATGGTGCCGCCATTGCCACTGACGCGATGCGTGACCGGGTCCAGTCGCAGGCCTTGCACTTCCACGGCGTCATCGGTCATCTGCGGCGCACGACGGCGCAGAACCGCCTTGATACGGGCCAGCAGTTCGCGCGGCGAAAAGGGTTTGGTGATGTAATCGTCCGCGCCTGACTCCAGGCCGGTAATCTTGTCCTGCTCGTCGGAACGGGCCGTCAGCATGATGATGGGGACATGTCGGGTACGCTCGTCGGAACGCAGGCGCTTGGCAATGTCCACACCGCTGGCTCCCGGCAGCATCCAGTCCAGCAATACCAGGTCCGGCAGCGCATTGCGCACCAGAGTGAGTGCCGCTTCCGCCGTACTTGCACGCAAGACATGATGCCCCGCCTGAGTCAGGTTAAAAGCAATCAGCTCCTGAATTGCCGGTTCGTCTTCGACAAGTAAAATATTGGCAGCCATGTTTGGGTCCAGTCCCGTTTTGATTATGGCAAGGATAAAAACCGGCGATTACAGAAATATGACATTTCTTAAATAGTCGATAAAACTCCGCTTGAGTCCTGCTGCAGCGGTGGTAAACCTCTCATCTTGCCATCAACCAGCCAGCGTACCGGCAAAAAAAACGGGCCTGCCGCAAGGCAGACCCGGAATGGCCTTCGTCAAAAATTTGTTTGTCTGACTTGAGACCAGGGACAAAGAGATCACCAGGACAGTTTTAAACGGGTAACGTAAGCGTACACCCATCAGCAACGAATCCAGACAAGAGCTATTCCGGCGGGACAGTGCCGTCACAGCTCTGATAAGGCAGGCATTGTACGGAGCAATTCGCAATAATTTAATGTGAAAATATGGGATTTTTCGCATTTATGCCTTGTAAAATAGCTTTTTCAAGCCATGAAACCTTCGATTGCAAAGATGGATAAATTCGACAAAAAAATCCTGGCCGCCTTGCACGAAAATGCCCGCATCAGCTTTGCCGAGCTGGCTCGCCGGGTAAACCTTTCCGCACCGGCCATTGCCGATCGGGTGGAAAAACTGGAATCACAGGGTGTGATCACTGGCTACCATGCACAGATTGACCCGGCCAAGGTGGGCCTGCCCATTCTGTGCATGATTGAGCTGACCGTGAAGCATCTGGAGTACTACGTGGTGCTTGATCGCATCCGTACCATGCCGCAAGTACTGGAATGTGCCTCCATCACTGGCACCAGCGGTCTGATGATGAAGGTAGCCGTGGATGCCATGCCCAGTCTACAAGCCTTGATCGCCCATCTCATGCAGTTTGGCGATACCAAGACCTCCATCATCATCGACATGCCCGTCCCTCCACGCATGCCGCAACTGCAGCAGGATGAGTGACACCGCCCATGGCAGACACGGACAGAAGGTGGCAGTGAACCTGCCATTTTCCGGCGTTCATTCCCATAAAAAAATGGCCGAAGAACCCACGGTTCTTCGGCCAAACTCTTGGGAGAGACCATATAGAAGCACATCTACGAACGAAGCACCCAGGCTGTCATCTTCTGACCAATGGCAACCGGGTTTACTGCACCGGCTTCTCGCCGACGGTTCTGACTCCGCCGGCGAAAACGGATAAGTGAATTACTTGGCGGCCACCCATGCCAGCGAGGTGTCCAGCATACGGTTGGCAAAACCCCATTCATTGTCGTACCAGGACAGCACCTTGACTTCACGACCGGCAATCACGCGGGTCAGCGTGGAATCAAACACGCTGGAAGCCGGGTGATGCAGGAAATCACGCGATACCAGCGGCAGGGTGTTGACCGCCAGCACGCCGGCCAGCTTGCCCTTGGCAGCGCTGGTGATCAGTTCGTTGACTTCTTCCACCGTGGTATCACGGGCGGAGGTAAAGGTCAGATCGACCAGGGATACATTGCTGACTGGCACACGCACGGCAAAACCATCCAGCTTGCCCTTCAGCTTGGGCAGTACCAGGCCAACCGCAGCGGCGGCACCGGTCTTGGTGGGAATCATCGACACCGCAGCCGAGCGGGCGCGACGCAGGTCGGAGTGATCGGTATCCAGCAGCACCTGATCGTTGGTGTAGGCGTGGATGGTGGTCATCAGGCCACGTTCGATACCGATGGTATCGATCAGCGGCTGAACCAGCGGAGCCAGACAGTTGGTGGTGCAGGACGCATTGGACACGACGGTCATGGCGCTGGTGAGGACATCATCATTGACGCCGAACACCACGGTGGCATCGGCATCGTTAGCCGGCGCAGAAATCAGCACGCGCTTGGCACCGGCTTCAAGGTGCAGGGCGGCCTTTTCACGCTTGGTGAAGATGCCGGTGCATTCCAGCACCACATCCACGCCCAGTTCTTTCCACGGCAATTCTGCCGGATTGCGGATGGACAGCAGTTTGATCGGCTTGCCGTTCACCACCAGGACATCGCCTTCCAGCGCGATGGTGCCGCCAAACGGGCCATGCACACTGTCAAAGCGGGTGAGGTGTTCGTGCAGTTCCGGCTTGCCCAGGTCATTGATGGCCACGATTTCGATATCGCGGTCAGCAAAACGCTCCTGCCAGGCGCGGACCACCATGCGGCCGATACGGCCGTAACCATTAATGGCAACTTTCAACGTCATGATGCATCCTCCAAAATGATAATGGCGCAAGGTCATCTATCGTGCCCTGCGCCATTCAATTTCTGCTCCTTTTGCTCTGTAAGCAAGTGACTACAAAAGTAGTGTGCGGGTTACCAACAAGATGGTGAAATCCTTATCAGACAAGGCGCTCAGTCATGTAATGACCCATCAGGCCTACTCCTGCAACAAACTGGCAAAAAGATCAGTCTCCTCGGGGAAAATCACATGCAGCAGATGGCGGGAAAAGACGGTCACTCCACGAGCCCCCAAGGCGGCCAGGGCAGCCTGATCAACCAGGTCTGCATCTTTCACCTCGATACGCAGCCGCCCCCCCGCCACCGCCAGCACACTCAGTACATTGGACTGCCCACCCAGCGCTTGCAAGCAATCATCACGATGTCGCCCAACACTTCGGCCTGATGCCGGCGTAATCAAGGATATGCTGCGGGTTTCCACTTCCTGCACAGGGCTTTCCTGCTCTTGTTGCAAAGCGGTGCGAATTTCATCCGAAATCAGGTCCGCCTCCGGCCCCAGGACGACTTGCACGCTACCGGCAGCGGGCTTGATCAAGCCGCGCGAGCCCAGCGCCTTGAGCGCTGCTTCATCTACCTTGTCGTTGTCCGCCACCTGCAGACGCAAGCGCGTGGTGCAGGCATCCACCGACTTCAGATTGGCCGCTCCGCCCAAGGCCATGATGAAACCATGCGCCCGCACCGACCCCTCCACCACTTTCACCGCTATCTGAGCAGTTTGCTCCCGCCCCATGGTCTGCAAATCAAACTTGCGGATAAAAAAGCTGAACAGGCTGTAATACACCAGGAAATACAGCAGGCCCACCGGCAGCAACAGCCAGGGCTGTTGGGCAATGCCGAAATTAAGCAGGTAATCGAACAGGCCGGCAGAGAAGCCAAAACCCAGATGCACGCCCAATGCATACATCAGCGCCATGGAGATGCCGGTCAGCAGGGCATGGATGGCATACAGCACCGGCGCCAGGAACATGAAGGCAAACTCCACCGGCTCGGTGACGCCAGTCAGAAATGCAGTCAGGGCCATGGAGAACAGCACACCGCCAACGGCAGCCTTGTTTTCCGGCTTGGCCGCACGGTACATGGCCAGACACGCTGCAGGCAGGCCGAACATCATCACCGGGAAGAAGCCGCTCATGAACATGCCGGCGGATTTGTCACCCGCGAAGAAGCGGGTCAGATCGCCATGCACCAGCTTGCCGGCGGCATCGGTGTAATCGCCCACCTGGAACCACACCATGGTGTTGAGGATGTGATGCAGGCCGGTGACGATGAGCAGGCGGTTGAGAATACCGTACAGCAGCAGGCCGATCTCCCCTACCCCGATCAGCCACTTGCCCAGGGCATCGATACCGTTCTGTACCGGTGGCCAGGCCAGACCGAGCAGCACACCCAACAACAGCATGGCAAAACCGGTGGCAATGGGCACGAAACGCCGCCCGCCAAAGAAGGCCAGATAGGTAGGCAGCTTGATGTCCTTGTAGCGGTTGTACAGCACCCCGGCCACCAGTCCGGACAGAATCCCGGCCAGTACCCCCATATTGATGGCAAAGGGTTTGCCATCAGCATCCAGATGCACCAGCGATTTGAACGCCGCATAGCCCAGCAGGGTTTCCGGCATGACCTTCAGTACGGCAGTCAGCACCATATAGCCGATGGCCCCGGCCAGGCCGGCCGCGCCATTATTGTCACGGGCAAAACCCACGGCCACGCCAATAGCGAAAATCAGTGCCAGATTGCCAAAAATGGCATCCCCGGCCTGGGCCATGACCTTGATATTGAGCAGGTCCGGCTGACCCAGTCGTAATAGCAAGCCGGCGACCGGCAGCACGGCAATCGGCAGCATCAGGGCGCGCCCCAGTTGCTGGATGCCGGCAAATTTGTTTGCTGTACTCACCTCAACTCCTCCTTGGGTTTATCGGATGGCCACCGGGCCATCCCGTTTTATCCTTCTCCCGGTTCAGACCGCCGGGATACGGTGTGATGTCGACGATCAGCCGGAGTCAGCGGCCACGTTCTACGTGGCCGGCAGGGTAACGATGAGACTGGCCCCCACACGGGCTTGCAGGGTGAAGAATGGGCACCTGCCGGGATCGACACGACAGCAGATTGCGACCAGACACGATGGCTGGGTAGCAGAGCATGGGACTTCCTCCTGTCTGGACCAGGAGGACCATCCCGCAGGGTGGGTTTCCTGGTATTCAGGCCGTACCGACCCGCCTGCGCCAGCAACAGCGGCAGTACGGGTCAGACACAGCGTATTGCCGCATCGGGGGGTGTGCTGGCCACCAGTTAACGGCCATACCGGATGGCAGGCTCAATGCGTACGGGTGACCTTGGACAAGTGGCGCGGTGTATCCGGGTTGAGCCCACGCGCTTCCGACAGCTGCGCCGCCATCAGGTAGAAACTC
>Ga0187781_10003133_pt1 | contig 12481 bp, 8 predicted proteins | sample 0715_SJ02_MP02_2_FD_132447 | JGI IMG/M metagenome (GOLD analysis project Ga0187781, IMG submission 132447) | Tropical peat soil microbial communities from peatlands in Department of Meta, Colombia - 0715_SJ02_MP02_20_MG | ecosystem: Environmental > Terrestrial > Soil > Wetlands > Peat | place...
AACAAGAAGCTGTGTTCGGTGGACAAGGCCAATGTGCTGGAAACCACCGAGTTCTGGAAAGAAATCATGATCGATGTGGCGCGCGACTACCCGCAAGTAGAGCTGAGCCATATGTATGTCGATAACGCCGCCATGCAACTGGTGCGCAATCCCAAGCAATTCGACGTGATGGTCACCGGCAATATCTTTGGCGACATCCTGTCCGACGAAGCCTCCATGCTCACCGGCTCCATCGGCATGCTGCCGTCGGCCTCGCTGGACCAGAACAACAAGGGCCTGTACGAGCCTTCGCATGGTTCCGCCCCGGACATCGCCGGCAAGAACCTGGCCAATCCGCTGGCCACCATCCTGTCTGCCGCCATGATGTTGCGCTACACCTTTGCCCAGGAAGAAGCCGCCCAGCGCGTGGAAAATGCGGTCAAGCGCGTGCTGGCCCAGGGCTACCGTACCGGCGATATCTATGAAGAGGGCTGCGAGAAAGTCAGCTGCTCCGGCATGGGTGACGCCGTGGTGGCAGCGCTGTAAAAAAAACTTCACCCGGATAGGGTTGACCCCATTGCCACCTGCGCTATCGCGCTGCACAATGGGGTAATAAAAATACTTGGCCCGGTGACGCTTGCGTTGACGGGCCAATTGCAACTTTTAGAGACAGATCCCAGGAGAAACCCGTGAAAGTAGGCTTTGTAGGCTGGCGTGGCATGGTCGGTTCCGTGCTGATGCAACGTATGCGCGAAGAGAACGATTTCGCTGTCATCAACGAACCGGTGTTCTTCACCACTTCCAATGTCGGTGGCAAAGGCCCGGACATCGGCCGTGATGTACCAGCGCTGAAAGACGCCAAGAATATCGACGAACTGAAGGCCATGGACGCCATTGTCACCTGTCAGGGTGGCGATTACACCAGCGATATCTACCCGAAACTGCGTGCGGCCGGCTGGACGGGCTACTGGATTGACGCCGCCTCCACCCTGCGCATGGCTGACGATGCCGTCATTGTGCTGGACCCGGTTAACCGCAATGTGATCGACAGCGCACTGTCCAAGGGCGTGAAAGACTATATCGGCGGCAACTGTACCAACTCCATCATGCTGATGGGCATGGGCGGTCTGTTCCGTGAAGGTCTGGTGGAGTGGGTTTCCTCCATGACCTATCAGGCTGCTTCCGGCGGTGGTGCCAACCACATGCGCGAACTGATCAAGGGCATGGGCGTGGTGCACGCTGCCGTGGCTGATGAACTGGCCACCCCGTCGTCCGCCATTCTGGAGATCGACCGCAAGGTGGCTGCCGCCATCCGCGAAGACGTGCCGACCGAATTCTTCGGCGCGCCGCTGGCCGGTGGTCTGATCCCGTGGATCGACAAACAGCTGGATAACGGCCAGTCCAAGGAAGAATGGAAGGGCCAGGCCGAGGTCAACAAGATTCTGGGTAACGAAGCTGTTATCCCGGTGGATGGCCTGTGTGTGCGCATCGGCGCCATGCGCTGCCATAGCCTGGCACTGACCGTGAAGCTGAAGAAAGACCTGCCGCTGGAAGAAATCGAAGCCATCATCAAGTCCGGCAACGACTGGGTGAAGTGGGTGCCGAACGACCGCGAAATCAGCGTCAAGGAACTGACTCCGGCTGCCATCACCGGCGGGCTGGAAGTGGGCGTGGGTCGCGTGCGCAAGCTGAACATGGGCGGTGAGTATTTGTCGGCCTTCGTGATTGGTGACCAATTGCTGTGGGGCGCGGCCGAACCGCTGCGTCGCATGCTGCGTATTTTGATCGAACGCTGATTTGACTTGAAATAGTCACAAGACTTTTAAGCAAATTGCCATTGATTTCGGCTACACTGCAAAGGGCGCTTGGTGCGCCCTTTGCTTTTGGCTGATGTACAATCAGCCTTTACTCAGGAATGTAAGGATTTATTCGGATGATGCAGCTTGCTGTGGTAGGTGCCGCCGGCCTGGTTGGCCAGTCTGTTCTTGAACTGCTGGCCGAACGCCAGTTCCCGGCGGAGCGGGTGTTTGCCGTGGATGGCCCGGAACACGAAGCCGCTACCGTCAGCTATGGCAATCTGGAACTGGATGTGCAGCAGTTGGACGAGTTCGGCTTTGAAAATGTGGCGCTGGCCATTTTTGTGGCAGGTAGTGCATTGGCCCGCGAATACGTGCCACAGGCCCGTGCCGCCGGTGTAACGGTGATCGATTTTAGCGATGCCTTCCGTCTGGATGAGGAAGTTCCGCTGGTGGTACCGTCGGTCAATGGCGCGTTGTTGGATGGGCTGGAGGCCGGTGCGCTGGTTGCCGTACCCAATTGCACGGTGACCCCGCTGGCCATGGCCTTGCGCCCCTTGTTGCCCTTGCAGCCGCGTCGCCTGACGGTGGCGACCTATCAATCAGTATCGGGTAGTGGGCAAAAAGCACTGGAAGAGCTGGCCGAGCAGACAACAGCACTGTTTTCACAGCGCGAAGCCGAAATCAGTGTGTTCGACAAGCGTATCGCTTTCAATGTCTTGCCGCAGATCGGGGCGTTGAATGAAAATGGCATGTCTGAAGAAGAAGTTTCCATCGAACAGGAATTGCGCCGCCTGCTGCAACTGCCGCAATTGCAGATTGAAGCCAGCTGTGTACGGGTTCCGGTTTTCTTTGGTCATGCCTGGGCAATAAATCTGGAAGTGGCCGACGATATTGATCTGCTGCACATCCGTAATCGATTGGTAGCCGCAGGTTTGCAAGTGGTGGCTGCCGATCAGCATGGCGGGTATGTCACGCCAATGGAAGCCACCGGGAATGACGGCGTATGGATCAGCCGTTTGCGTAAACAAGGTAATACCATTAGTTTCTGGCTGTCGGCCGATAATGTCAGGGTTGGTGCAGCCCTTAATTGCGTGCAGGTGGCAGAATGTCTGCAAAAAGCAGGTGTGTTTTAATAAATGCAAAACCCCGCTTGATACGGGGTTTTGTTGTATATGTAATCTAGCTAAAAGTTGGGCCAAGGCCTAAGATGGCACTAGTTGCCGGAGGATTGTCCCTGGCGGGCTGGGTAAATAAGATCAAGACAAATAAGTGCCGGAAGGTAGACCGTGACTAATCAGGCAAAACTCAAACTGAGTGTGCTGGCTGTGGCCATGTTGTTCTCGTCCAATGTATGGGCTGGGCTGGGAAGGATTAATGTCAAATCCTATCTCGGAGAAACATTCTATGCGGACATCGAGCTGACAGGGGTGCGCTCAAGTGAACTGGAGGGCGCGCGGGTTGGTTTGGCCAGCCCGGAAACCTTCCATGACCTGAATGTCGATTACAGCGGTAATATGTCTTCCCTTCGGTTCAGGCTGATTCCATCCGCCAATGGGGCGATTATTCGGGTCAGCTCTACCTCCCCTATCAACGATCCTTTCCTGCGTTTTGTGGTGGAAGCCAAGACCAGTGCCGGCCGCTCGGTGAGGGAATATACCGTGCTGCTGGATCCTGCCAGCTATAAGGCCAGCCAGCCCAAATCCATCGTGCAGGATGCACCACAATACGCCGATGAAAATCTGGCCAGCCGTTACCAGGGGCAGCCTGGCAAATCAGCGCATGGCAGTCCTGAGTTGCTACAAACCCGGGCCGGCTCCAGCTTGCGTAGTCTGGCGGCAAAGGTCCGTCCGGCAGGTGCTACGCTGGAACAGACCATGGCGGCACTGGTACAGGCCAATCCCCATGCATTCCAGGGGGGGCACCCCAGCAAGCTCAAAAGCGGCGTAACACTGAAAGTCCCCGCAGCAGCCAAGATAAAGGCCCTGACGCCAGCTCAGGTGCATGCCATCCTGTATGGCTCTGATTCTGCTACCGCAACGGCCCCAAGCCAAAGCAAGGGCAAGACTGCGGAACCGGCAAGCAGTGCTGATGACGCACAGTCCGATGCCAAACTGGCCGCATTGGAGCAACAAGTGGCTGCGCGTGAACAATCGCTGAAAGATGCAGAGACGCGTATCAGTGGGCTTGAGCAGCGACTCAAGGCGCTACAGACTGGCAAGGTCGTGGCATCACAAGCGCTCAGCAGCAGCGCCCCTGATGCTGCTGTGGCGGCTCCCGTGGCCGCCAGCGCTCCGCACGCCGCTTCGGAGCCGCTTCCTGCTCAGGTCGTGGCACCCAAGCCACAAGCCATGCCCAAGCCCTTGCTACCTGTGCAGCCCCCCCAGCCAGTGGAGCGTTCCTGGCTGGATACGCTGTTCGACAATCTGCCACTGGTTGGTGGTGGTGTTCTGGGTCTGGGGCTACTGGGTGTGCTTGGCGTGTTGGTCGGTCGCAGGCGTAAACAGGCTTCGGCATTGCAGCTCTTTTCCCAGGAAGGCAATAGCCTGGGTCGGAGCAATGCGCCAGCTGGTGCCAGCACCGTGGGTGCTGATCATTCCTTCATGACCAACTTCACACAATCACCCAGTGCGATTGATGCGGCAGAAGTAGACCCGATTGCCGAGGCTGAGGTCTATATTGCTTATGGGCGAGACGTACAAGCCGAAGAAATCCTCAAGGATGCGCTGCTCAAAGACCCATCGCGGCAGGAAGTGCGACAGAAACTGCTTGAGTTGTATGCGGCGCGTCCGGATGTGGGCAATTTTGAAAAGCTGGCGCGCGAATTTCACGCCAGTACGGATGGCCAGGGTCAGGCTTGGGCCAGGATTGCTGCCATGGGCATGGGCATCGATCCGACCAATCCACTTTATCAGCAGGTTGAAGATACCAGCCCGATTGCGGCTGTTCCCGCTGGCGATGCCGTGCCGGATGCGGTGATCGATCTGGATCAGGAACTGTTTGGCGAACTTGAAGCGCAGCCGGCCCCGGCAGCGCTGCCGCCTGTCGCGCAGGAAGAAGCCTTGGCTACTGATCCACTGCGCGCGGCTCTGTTTGATGAGCCGGCAGCCTCTGAACTGCAAGCCGCGGCTGAAAGCAATATGCTGGATTTCGATCTGGATCAAGAACTGGGGGCAGAGCCTGCTGCTGTGGAGCCGGCGCCGAAGAGCGAAGAAAAGCCAGCAGAGAATAATCTGCTGGATTTCGACTTCAACCTGGATGGTCTGGCGGCAGATCATGATGAGGCAGTGCCATCGCCGGAAGAGGGTAGGCTTGAGTTGCCGGAATCCGGCAGCAGTGATGGTTTTGAAGCCTTGTATGAGGAAATGGGGGCAGGAAGCCAGGTGGCTCAGCCCGCTGCAACGCCTGCCGAAGAACAAAGTGCCGAACTTGCACTGGAAGCATTGTTTGAGCCAAGCGTTGAAGCACCTGCCGAGCCAGCAGCAAGGCAGGAGAGCACGGTGGCAGCCACTCCCGTCGCTGATGGTATGACCTTGCTGGACGACCCCTTGTCCACCAAGCTGGACTTGGCCAAGGTTTATCTGGACATGGGCGATAGGGATGGTGCCCGTGAAGTATTACAGGATCTGGTAGGGGAAGCGCAAGGTAGTCTCAAGCAGGAAGCTGCAGCCTTGTTGACCAAGATCAGCAACTGACGATTTGCTTGTGCCGTCGTTCTTTGCAAAGCAGTCGGTTTTAATATTCAATGGCATGAGTTGAAACCGGGTGATTGATTTAGTTAAATAAGACCTGCTATAGCAGGAATCGGGGAAGTCTGCCTTATGGCTTCAAAACATCGCATGACCATGCTGGCTATTTTGCTGGCCGGCATGGGTTCTTCGGTCGCAGCCTTTGCCGGCTTGGGGCCGATTCATGTTCTGTCTTCGGAAGGGCAAGCTTTCGAAGCTGAAATTCCCGTGCTGGATGAAGATCCGCAGGGAAGCATCGCGGTCAGTCTGGCCGACCGCAACAAATATCCCTTGTTGTCCACATACAGTCCGTCTGTTTCTGCACTGAATTTCACGCTCATCCGCAAGCTCGATGGCAGTGTGCAGAAAATCCTGGTCCGTGGTCCCAGCCATTTTGACGAATCCTTATTGCGCTTTGCGGTGGAACTGGACTGGCCAGCAGGGCGGCTGGTGCGTGAATTCGAGGTGGACTATCTGAGGGATGGTCCGCAGCGCAAGGACAAACAACCCAACCACGACGAAACTGTCAAAAAGAATGTTGTGTCTCCCGATCAGTTGCCGAAGCTGAGCCATCTGGGTCTGGGCGAACTCAAGGTGAAGTCCCGGTTGGGAGAGCCGCTGGAGGCTGAGCTGGAATTGCTGGGCGCTGCGGCCACCCAGACCAGGGATATCCGGGTTGCGTTATCGCCCGATGCCTTGCAAGGGCAGCAGTCGGTCGAGCAATTGCAATTGATTGGTACCATCAGCCACCAGTTACAGGCTACGCCGGATGGCAAGCAGGTCTTGCACCTGCGCTCGCAGCAGGCGCTGAATGATCCGGCACTGGTGTTTCGTCTGGATGTCCGTGCGGCCAATATTCATGTGCAGAAGCGCTATGTGCTGTTACTGGATCCAAGCGGCTACACGGTAGAAGAACATGAGCTGGGGGCGACGGCAGCAAAATCAGTCCCCGCCGATCAGACCGGCAGTTCGGCGCTCAAGGTATACCGGGTACTGCATGGGGATACCCTGTCTTCTATCGCCAGCCGCATGAGGGGTGGAGGCAGTGCCGCTGAGACTGCCGGCCGGCTTTTTCGCGCCAATCCGGGCGCCTTCGTGGCTGGGGATGCCAATCGCTTGCGTGCAGGCGCGGCACTGAAATACCCGGCCAACTGGAAGATCAATGCGGCGTCTGACGGTGCTGGTGAAAAATCGGCAGCTCCGGTGCCGCCTGTTGCTGCGCCCAGTCCCAAGCCCATGCAGAAGCTGCAGCCAGAGCCTGCATCAGCCCCGCAGGCTGCCGTTGTCAAACCGGCAGATAACAATGCCAAGGCGGCGATCAGCGCACAGGAAAACAAGCTGAAGGATACCCTGCAGAAGCAGGATCAGGCCTTGCAGCAGGCTGCCCAACGCGCACAGGAGCTGGAAGATAAAATCCGGCAGTTGCAAATGGCCAAGGCTGCTGCCAGTCAGCCACAGGCCGCTACCCCGGTCGTGGCTCAGGCCAGTCAGCCGCTTGCCCAGCCACGCGCTGCCATCGCGGCGGCTTCGGCAGCAACAGCCAGTGCGGCATCGGTAACGCTTCCCTCTTCATTGCCGGCACCCCATGCTGTTGCCAGTCGTCCGCTGGCGGCGTCTCCCAAGGCGGCTCCCCCTGTCAAGCCTGCCCAGCCAGCTCCGTCCATGGTGGATGAGGTGCTGGATGCCGTGCATAACAACAGCGATACCCTGATGTACGGAGGAGCCGCGGCGGCTGTTCTTGCATTGGGTTCCGCAGCGTTGATTGCCCAGCGTCGGCGCAAGAAGCCCGAGCCGGCCAAGCCGGCCACTCCAAGCCCATTCGCTGATAATGCCTCCATGCTGACCATGGGGCCGCTGACCACGCTGATGAGTAGTGCCAAGCGGGGAGAGGGTATCGATCTTGGCGCGGTAGACCTGATTGCCGAGGCCGAGGTCTATCTGGCCTATGGGCGTATAGACCAGGCGCTGGATATCCTGCGCGAGGGCCTGGTACGCGAACCGATGCGCCAGGATTTGCGCTACAAGCTGCTTGAAGTGCTGGCCATGCAGCCTGACAAGGATGGTTTTATTGCTGAAGCAACCGTGGCCCGTGGCATTTTTGGCAAGGATAGTACCTTGTGGATGCGGGCTTGTGATCTGGGGCGTGTGCTGGCGCCTGAGCATCCTTTGTTCGTGACGGCGGACACTGGCGTGCATGAGGTACTGCCAAATCAGCCTGCCGCTGCCGTGGAAATGCCTGCGACAAATGGCCTTGATCTGGCACGCGAACTACAGGCAATCGAAGAAGAGCCGGAGCAGCCGTTGGCCATGGATTTCATGCAGGCCAAACCAGCCGGTCCTGCGGCGCTCCCGCCTGCTGCCGATAGCAATCATGGCCTGACGGGCCTGGATGCCTTTGCTTCTCTGGACGAACAGGCTCTGCAGGATGCGGCAAAACTGGCTCCGGAGCCCATGCTGGATATGGATTCCCTGGCGGATCTGCCCTCCTTGACTGCACCGGATAAGGCTCCAGCCAAATCCTCTGCCAGCAAGGAACAGGATGAGGCGCGTGACAAGATGGAACTGGCCAAGCTGTACCTGGAAATGGGCGACAAGGAAACGGCAGAAGCCTTGATGAAAGAAGCCGGGCAGGTCAGCTAGCTTGTTAGGTGACTGCACGACGGGGATGCATTTGCATCCCCGTTTTTCATGGTTTGTTTCCTGCCGGTGTTCACTGCGTGACGGTATCCTTCATGCAAGTCGGCATGGCGCAAACCCTGCAGGATAGGGTAGAGTTGATGTTTTATCGCCCCGCTGGCAGCCGCTTGCGCACTGCCGGACGGGAAGTTTTGCAAGCAAGGTGTGGGCATGAGAATAGCGCTCGGCATCGAGTATGACGGCCGGGCCTTTTCCGGTTGGCAGACTCAGCCGCACGGCAATACCGTTCAGGACAAACTGAACCAGGCCATCAGCCGGATTGCCGGTCATGAAATTACAACACTGGCGGCTGGTCGTACCGATGCCGGTGTGCATGCGGCCATGCAGGTGGTGCATTTCGATACGCAGACCGTCCGCCCGCTGACCGCGTGGGGGCGTGGCGTGAATGCCATGTTGCCGCCGGAAGTGGCCGTGGTGTGGGCGCGGGAAGTGAATGATGACTTCCATGCGCGCTTCTCGGCTTTTTCGCGTTCCTACAGCTATTTCCTGCTGACGCATCCGGTGCGTCCCTGCCTGCTGGCAGGCAAGGTGGGTTGGTATCATCAGACACTGGATGTGGACGCCATGCGTGCGGCTGCACAGTGCTTGCTGGGCCAGCATGATTTTTCCAGCTTCCGCGCAGCAGAATGCCAGGCCAAGAGCCCGCTCAAGCATATGCAGCAGCTGGATATCAGCGAGCAGGGTGGCCTGATCCGCTTTGATCTGCTGGCCGATGCCTTCCTGCACCACATGGTACGCAATATCGTGGGGGCGCTGGTCTACGTGGGCAAGGGCAGTCTGGATGTGGCCGACCTGCAAGCCTTGCTGGCTGCCCGTGACCGTACCCGTGCACCACCTACTTTCATGCCGGATGGCCTGTATCTGACTGGTGTGGGTTACCCCGCGCAGTTTGCCCTGCCGACGCAGGCCGAGCCGGCCCGTCTGGCCTTGTGGAGGTGAAGTGACAGTCAGAATCAAGATTTGCGGCATTACCCGGCCCGAAGATGGCGCTGAAGCAGCCCGCCTGGGTGCCGACGCCATCGGCTTGGTGTTTTATCCGAAAAGCCCACGCAATGTCAGCATTGCGCAGGCACAGGCGGTGATTGCTGCCTTGCCGCCCTTTGTCAGCGTGGTGGCACTATTCGTCAATCCGGAGCGCGCGTGGGTGGACGAAGTGTTGGCCGGCTGCAGCATCGACATGCTGCAATTCCATGGCGAAGAAAGTGCGGAATTCTGCCGCTCTTTCCATCGCCCCTATCTCAAGGCAGTGCGGGTCAAGCCCGGGCTGGACCTGATGGCTGCGGCAGCACACTACCCGGATGCACGCGGCTTGCTGACTGACGCCTTTGTCGAAGGCGCACACGGCGGCACCGGGACAACATTTGACTGGACCTTGCTGCCGGAAAACCTGCCCCTCCCGTTGATCTTGTCCGGCGGGCTGGACGACAGCAATATCGAACAAGCCGTGGCCGCAGTACGGCCGGCGGCGGTGGATGTTTCCAGCGGAGTGGAAGCAGCCAAGGGAATCAAAGATGCTGCCAGAATGGCGGCGTTCATATCAGGAGCAAGGCATGGAGCGGTATGATCTTCCGGATGCAAAAGGCCATTTTGGCCCGTATGGTGGCGTCTATGTTGCCGAAACCTTGATGGCGGCACTGGACGAGCTGAAAAACGAATACGAGCGCGTCAAGGCCGATCCGACCTTCTGGGAAGAGTTTCGCCAGGAGCTGAAGCACTATGTGGGCCGCCCCAGCCCCATCTACCATGCCAAGCGCTGGTCGGAACAACTGGGTGGTGCGCAGATCTTCCTCAAGCGTGAAGACCTCAACCACACCGGTGCACACAAGATCAGCAATGCCATCGGTCAGGCCCTGTTGGCCCGCCGCATGGGCAAGAAGCGGGTGATTGCCGAAACCGGTGCGGGCCAGCATGGCGTGGCCACCGCTACCGTGGCAGCCCGTTATGGCATGGAATGTTTTGTCTACATGGGTGCCGAGGACATCAAGCGCCAGTCGCCCAATGTATTCCGCATGAAGCTGCTGGGTGCCACCGTGGTGCCGGTGGAATCCGGCTCCAAGACCCTCAAGGACGCGCTGAACGAAGCCATGCGCGACTGGGTGACCAATGTGGACAGCACCTTCTACATTCTGGGTACGGCGGCCGGTCCGCATCCGTATCCGATGATGGTGCGTGATTTCCTGTCGGTGATTGGCGAGGAATCCAAGGAACAGATGCCGGAACTGACCGGCCGCCAGCCGGATGTGGTGGTGGCTTGCGTGGGTGGTGGCTCCAACGCCATCGGCATGTTCTATCCCTATATCGATGTGGCAGGTGTGCGCATGGTGGGCGTGGAAGCCGGTGGCCACGGTATTGCCAGTGGCATGCATGCCGCCCCGATTTCCGGTGGTGCCGGCGTGGGTGTGCTGCACGGTGCCAAGAGCTACCTGATGCAGGATGCTAATGGACAGGTGGTAGAAACGCATTCGGTTTCCGCTGGTCTGGATTACCCGGGTGTCGGTCCGGAGCACAGCTACCTCAAGGATATCGGCCGCGCCGAGTATGTGGCCATCGAGGACAAGGAAGCGCTGCAGGCCTTCCACGATTGCTGTCATCTGGAAGGCATCATCCCGGCACTGGAGTCCAGCCATGCGCTGGCCTGGGCTGCCAAGGTGGCACCGACCATGGGCAAGGACAAGGTGATTCTGGTCAACCTGTCCGGCCGTGGCGACAAGGACATCAATACCGTGGCCGGTCTTGCCGGTATCACGCTCTAACAGGCTAAGGAAGGCTTATGTCACGTATTGCTGCATGTTTTGCCGGTCTGCAAGGCAAGAAGGCGTTGATTCCCTTCATTACCGCTGGTGACCCGCATCCCGCCCGCACTGTCGAGCTGATGCACGGTCTGGTGGAGGGTGGAGCCGACATCATCGAGCTGGGGGTGCCGTTTTCCGATCCGATGGCCGATGGCCCGGTGATCCAGCGTGCGTCCGAGCGCGCACTGGTGCATAAGGTAGGCCTGCGCGATGTGCTGGCCATGGTGGCCGCATTCCGCCAGACCAATGCCACTACGCCGGTGGTGTTGATGGGCTATCTGAACCCGGTGTTTGTGATGGGCTATACCGAATTTGCCGAGCAGGCCAGCCAAGCCGGCGTGGACGGTGTGCTGACGGTGGATTGCCCGCCGGAAGAAGCCGCCGATCTGTCCGCTGCCTTGACGGCTGCCGGGCTGGATCCGGTATTCCTGATTGCGCCTACCACGCCGGAAGAGCGGGTGTGTGAAATCGCCCGCCACGCCCGTGGCTACGTCTATTATGTGTCGCTGAAAGGCGTCACCGGTGCAGGAAATCTGGACATTGACGATGTAGCGCGTAAAATTGCCGCCCTTAGAGCACATATTCAGGTTCCCATCGGCGTTGGCTTCGGCATTCGTGATGCCGCAACAGCCAAGGCCATCTCCGTAACGGCGGATGCCGTGGTGGTGGGGAGCCGGCTGGTGCAGGAAATCGAGGCGGCTACCGAACAAACCGCCAAAGAGCGGTTGACCCGTCTGGTGGCTGAACTGAAAGCCGCCATTCTTTAAGGACACGCAAACGGGGTGACCACACCCCGTTTTATTGTCAACCCGGTCTATCCGGCCGGGTTGCGTAGAGCAAGGAGTCAGCATGAGCTGGTTGAACAAGCTCCTGCCGCCGAAGATCAAGCGCGAAAACCGCGCCGACAAGCCTTCAGCGGTACCGGAGGGGCTGTGGAGCAAGTGCCCGGAATGTGAAGCCGTACTGTATTACACCGACCTGGAGAGCAATCTGCAGGTGTGCCCGAAATGTAATCATCACCATCCGCTGAATGCACGTCAGCGTCTGGACATGTTGCTGGATGACGAAGGTCGCCGTGAAATCGGTGCCGAGGTCAAGCCGGTGGATATTCTCAAGTTCAAGGATGGCAAGCGCTATCCGGATCGCCTGAGCGCTGCCCAGAGCAGCACCGGCGAGGACGACGCGCTGGTGGTGATGCAAGGTAGCATCCACACCATGCCGGCAGTGGTGGCGGCGTTTGAATTCCGTTTCATCGGCGGTTCCATGGGTTCCGTGGTGGGCGAGCGCTTTGTGCGTGGCGTGCAGGCGGCGATTGAAGCCAAGGCCCCCTTTATCTGTGTGGCGGCATCCGGTGGTGCCCGCATGCAGGAAGGCCTGAACTCGCTGATGCAGATGGCCAAGACCAGTGCTGCGCTGCAGTTGCTGACTGACCATCAACTGCCTTTCATCTCGGTGCTGACCGACCCCACCATGGGTGGCGTGTCTGCCT